>Ga0315900_10005826_pt1 | contig 16787 bp, 6 predicted proteins | sample LakEriMetagenome_FD_203521 | JGI IMG/M metagenome (GOLD analysis project Ga0315900, IMG submission 203521) | Freshwater fungal communities from buoy surface, Lake Erie, Ohio, United States - Buoy 12 MA114 | ecosystem: Environmental > Aquatic > Freshwater > Lake > Lake biofilm | place: USA: Lake... | reverse complement strand
TCCAAGACTTCATCCGCATGAGCCGCATCACGAAATAGCCGGGAGTAGGGATAGGCCAACGGTTGCTCGCCACCGGAAACGTGAGCTTCGAAAGAAAAGCGGGCAATCTCGCCGGTGTATCTCTCCCGTAGTTGCAGCATCCAATCAAGATACTCGCGGCCGGTCACCGGTTTGCCGAGCACTCCCAAGGATTCTGCCTTTCGAAGGTTTTTCTGGTCCAAGGCAAAGAAAAGTTCCGGCCTGGTCCAAAACATGCCCATCGTCAAACTTGTCTGCTTCACACCGGGAAGCTGGCAGCAGCGGTCAAAGAGCGACAAGTTCAAACCGTTTTCATCCTGCAACTCAAGCAGAGACGAAAAGAACTCCCACAAAACCGGGACATCGTGATTGCGGCAGTACCATGAACGCTGGGCGTTCATCAATGGAATGCCGTCAAAGTCCTCTGGCACAGCAGACTCAAGCGCCCACCTGCGTTTCAGCCAGGCAATTATTTGCTGCCGACTCGCGACTGAAATCGAGCGGTTGAAACAGGAGAGAAAACTGAAAGGGTCGATATCGATCAGCTCTCCAGGGGCTAACACCAAGTCCCGAGTGGGGATCACCTTTAGCCGCTCGGAACGCATCTCGTCGACCAAGGACACCAATTCCGGCGATCGTCCCCGATAGCTTGCGAGGCGTTCAACAATCTCACGGTAGATCGGCTTCCAGGAGTAACTCATAATTTCTCAAATCCGCTTTTTGAATGCGATTCTCTAGACCTGAAACAAGCGTGATCACTCGTCTTGCGCACAAAAAAACTCGAAAACCTTGGGCGTTTTGCGGTGTTTAATGGGGTATCGACTCCAACCAAGAAACACCAAACGAAAGGATTTCGAGTGAACAGGATTATCGGCAATCGGATGCGTGCACGCAAGCGACGTTTGGGGCGGCGACTGGCACGAAGACAAGGTGGCAACGGTTCGGGCCGACGAGTGCTGGGACGCGTTAATTCGCATCTGGAACTGGCCGACAAGACCGTGGCGACGGGGCTGGGTGGAGCGGCCCTGGCAGTGAGACTGGCCCGTAAGCTCAAGCTGGCGGAGGAGATTGACGCGCGGGTCTCCGTCTTTCGCCGTCACTTGCCTTACCACGAATCGGACCATGTGCTGAATCTGGCGCTCAGCGCCTTTTGCGGTGGAACCTGTCTGGATGATTTGGAACTGCGCCGTCAGGACGAAGCTTACTTGAATCTGCTGGGAGCCGAGCGCGTGCCTGATCCGACCACGGCGGGCGACTTCTGCCGGCGCTTTCAGCGTCCGCAGCTGGAGACGCTGCAGGCGGCGATTGATGCGGCGCGGGTCAAGGTCTGGCAGGAGCAGTCGCCCGACTTCTTTGCCGAGGCCTGCATCGAAGCCGACGGGACTCTGGTCCGGACTGGCAGTGAGTGCAAACAAGGAGTTGATTATTCCTACAAGGGAGACTGGGGTTATCATCCGCTGGTCATTACGCTGACCGGTACGGGTGAGGTGCTGCGGCTGATTAACCGTAGCGGCAATCGCCCCAGTCACGAGGGCGCGGCTGAGCAGTTCGACCAGTGCATCGAGCTCTGCCGCAAGGCCGGCTTCCGCCGGATCCTGCTGCGGGGCGATACAGACTTCTCGCAGACGGCGCACCTCGATCGTTGGCACGAGCAAGGGTATGTCCAGTTTGTGTTTGGCTATGACTGCTCTCACAAGCTGCATTACCTGGCGGATGAACTTCCGGAAAACGCCTGGAAAACCCTGCCGCGGCAGCCGCGGTATACGGTCAAGACCGCCACAATCACTGTCATTGTTGAAGATGGTGGCTTAGATGGGGACCTTTCAACCACTAACGACAATGCCACTTTTGACCGCAGTTTTTCAGTCGTCTTCGAACCCGCCCCCTTGCCGAGCCTCTCTGTCTCTGCCCCGATCGGTCCGATTAGTGAAGTTAACTCCGGCCTTCAGCAAGTTTACTTCACCGTTTCATTGTCTCGAGAAGCTACGGATACAGTAAACGTCAATTACACAACGAGTACCGAGGGTTACCTTAATGCGGCAACCCCCGTCAACGACTTTACGCCGACCAACGGGGTTTTGACTTTCGCGCCCGGAGAGACCTCAAAACTCGTCCCGGTGCTGATTCGAGGAGACCGCTTGATCGAGCGCGACGAGTTATTCGGCCTGCTCCTATCAAGTCCGACCAACGCCATACTTCGAGAGGAACTGGCTGATCTAGTGATCACGGACGATGACAATTGGGCCTATCCTCTGCAAATCGACTTCGGAACAGGACTGTCGCCGGTTCAAGGGTCAGCCTCAGCCATCGGCACGATGGCATACGACTCAGGCAAGGGACTTGGCTGGACGGCTGGACTCACTGGACTTCGCGTCGTTGACCGAGGAATTGGAGTGCCGGGCCTCCGCGACATTGCCTTAACGCCCAACTCATCGTTTGGGTTCAATGTTCCAAACGGACAGTATTTGGTGCGAATCACTTTTGGAGATGCGACAACTGCACACGATCATATGCGAGTGAAGGTGGAGGGGGCAGCTAAGCCCGCGTTAAGTACCGGAATTAATCAGTTCATTACGCGAGCCTATGCAGTTAACGTTAGCGATGGACGTTTGGACTTGGAGTTTGAAGACCTGGGTGGCGTTGATCCAGACGTCGCGATTACTGGAATTGGATTCGGCCGAAGGTAGCTCACTGAGCTCAGAGTGGCTCCTTCCCAAACAATGGGCAAAAGCGGCGCAAATCTCCGAGTTCAATGGATGCTTGTTCGCGAATCAACCAGATCTGGTTCGCCAACAAAAACGCCTCTTGATTTGATAGGGGGAGTAAATCTGCGCGTAAAGCTATGGAAGCCCTACACCGAGAAACTACTGTTCAATCTGATTCACGCTTCCAGAAGCCGAGCAGATTGCGCATCGGAAGAGCTGGGATCGCGGAGAGAGACCGAACGAATCATCTCGCAGTTTTTGAGCCAATAACTGCCTTTCCCTAGGCCTTGGGTCGGGAAAGCGATCTACTTGGGAAAGTCACTTCCATGTTCTGGTTTTTTTCAACATACCCGGTCATCTGATTGTGCAGTAAACTGTAGGGCCTCCACATCCCGCTCGATTGGCGCCCTCCAATGTCAAGGAACTTAGACGAAAGCCTCGGATCCGATAAGACTCTCGCCGGCAAGACGACGTGCCGTAGTGAAGAGGATGCGCACGTAAGCCTTGGCGACTGCCAGACAGTATTCGGTGAAGCCGGAGAATTACTTCTTGAGTCCAATGGTGAGCTGGAGCCGAATGACCTCACCACGCGGTATGAGATTGAGCGAACCATCGGCAAGGGCGGCATGGGAGAAGTCTTGCTAGCGCTCGACAAGCGACTTAGACGCAAAGTGGCCATCAAGCGAATACGCGGCGAGCTAGTTCGAAATCAGGCTGCAGTAAGTCGTTTTCTGACTGAAGCCCAAGCAATCGCGGCGATCAATCACACCAATGTCGTCCAGATTTACGACTTTGGCCGTGACCGGAATGGCCCCTTCATTGTCATGGAATATGTCGACGGCCAAAGTCTCCTCGAACGATGTGATACCAGTCCGATCGCCACAGAGGAAGCGGTTAAGCTAACTTGCGATTTGCTGAGCGGCCTGGGACGCGCTCATGACTTGGGAGTTGTTCATCGCGATATCAAGCCAGCCAACATCCTGCTCACCCACGATGGCGTACCCAAGCTGACGGACTTTGGACTAGCCAAACAAACATCTGGGGACCATGGCCAGACTGCCGATGGAACAGTGCTCGGGACGATTGACTTCATGCCCCCGGAGCAACGCCGAGACGCAACACTCGTCGATGCTAGAAGCGATCTTTGGAGCCTCGCGGCAACTTTTTATCAAATGCTCACGGGAAGGAGTCCAAAGGTCATTCGCTTCGATTTACTCCCCAATCAACTGACTACCGTGGTCGCGAAGGCTCTTGAGGAGGCTCCAAACCAACGATTCCAATCGGCGATCGAATTCCGCGAGGTTCTTCGCCTCGCTTATAAAACCGTTAAGGCTACCGATTGTGGAGAACTGGTTGCAGGCGTCTGCCCTCGGTGTCAAACCAAGTTCGAAGATAGCAGCCGATTTTGCCATGAATGCTCGTCACCGTTAATTGCTCAGTGCCTTAGTTGCAAAGCTGAGATTCCAGTTTGGGATAAGGGTTGCCGAGCATGCGGCGCAAGACAATTCGACTTGCTTAGACGAAAGAGAGTCGAACTCGAAGCCCTTAAGGGTCAAGTTGAGCATCTCCAAGAAATGGGGCAGTATGAGCGCGCAATCCTTGTGTTCGAGTCGATTGACAATTTACAATACCCTTGGCTTCACGACATAAGAGATTGGCAGGAACGGGTTGGACCAATTCTCAGCGAGCAGCTAGATCGCATGCTCGAGCTTGCAAGCCGGGCCCTTGAGGAAGCCAGAGCACACCGGGCCGTTTGGGATCATCCTGCTGCGATTCGATCCTTGACCAGCTTGCCAATTGAAACTCGAAGCGAAGAGCACTCTTTGCTGCTAAACCAATTACAAGCGGAATGGAATGAAGCTCAAGAGACATTACTGACCATTCAAAGTCGAATCAAAGCCAAGCAGTTAGACGGGCTGCTGCCTTTGGTTCAGCGTATGGTTGAGCTTCGTGGTGACCGCGCGGATTTGAGAAAATTACTGGAGCAACTGACTAATCGCGAAAGCAAGATCTCCGCCGCAATATCTCATGCGTCGCGAGTTATTCCAACTCGCACCGTCTCGCCTGAAAGCTTCGACCGGAAATACACTCCTCCCAAGACCAAGAAGCTAGGAGCACTCGAAAGGCATCTTGCCATGGGCTGGCGCCTAATTTTGCCACTTGCCCTGGGAGCAGTCGTAATGGTCGCCGGCGCGTATCTGATAACCCGATTCGGAGGTAACCGCGAGAAACAACTCGACCTCGCCTCTGGCCCAATCGCCGCATCAGAATTCCAGGAGATGGCCAAACAAGACCCTGCGGATACCGCTACTACTGTCAAAGATAAAGTTACAGCGACAATACCAAGACTACCTCCCGTTTCAAGTGAAGCACCTGCTTCCAAACCACCACAGATCAGGAAATCAACACCTAACGAAGAGATTGCAAAGAACAATCCTACTGAGATCACAAACAGTATCGACATGCGTATGAAACTCATTCCGCCGGGCAAGTTTACTATGGGCTCACCGGAAACCGAGCCAGGAAGGCGAAACGATGAGGTTCAGCATGAAGTCAACTTGACACAGCCATTTTACCTGGGTGTGTATGAAGTAACCCAATCCCAGTTTGAAAAGGTAATGGGGAGGAACCCAAGCAAGTTTCTCAACCCTAATCACCCAGTCGAGACGATAACTTGGCATGAAGCAGTCGAGTTTTGTCGCAAGCTTTCCGAATTGCCCGAAGAGAAAGCCGCTGGAAGAATCTACCGTTTGCCGACAGAGGCTGAGTGGGAATACTCAAGTAGAGCTGGCGCGCGGACCAGCTTCAGTTTTGGCGACGACGTCAAGCTGCTCTCGGAATATGGCTGGGTCGACGGACATAGCGAAAGAAGACCCCATCCGGTTGGACAAAAGAAAGCCAATGCCTGGGGACTTTACGACATGTATGGAAATGTCTCTGAATGGTGTAGCGACTGGCATGGCCAATATCCTCGAGGCGTGGTCGTTGACCCGAAAGGCCCACGTTCAGGCAAAACCCGGTTGCTTCGCGGTGGAGGCTGGCTCTCAGGTCCCCCTAATTGTCGTTCCGCGTTTCGATACAGTTTTATTCCCTCAGGTCGCGGCTCCAGCGATGGACTGCGCGTGGCAATGGATGTAATCACTGTCGAGCATGACAATCGCACCAACGAAAGATAAGCGGCAAAAGCCTCTCAAGCAACGACTGAACGCCATTGATGGGATCTGATCAAACTCCAACGATGAGCTTCCCAAGAACCAGAAACTGCTGCTCATTCATTTCGGCTCTTTTTGACATTCAGAGAGCAACTTGCAAGACTCTTTTTTAGGCAACAATGAACCAAGAACATCCTTAGCTTGATTCAAATCTAAACCTGCCCTCTCTGGTAAGTCCAAATTTTCAATTGCCGTTTTCGGGCGTTAACTCGACCGCTAAAGTTACCCGCTCACCCTTTGCTAATGTTAATTTTCGGTGGGCGGTTTGGAAATTAGGATGCAGAAAATCGAACACAATCTCTCGATTGATCAACGCGTCGGGAATAAGTGCGCGTCGATAACGACCTGAACCCTCGATCTTCACACCAGTGAGGTCGTAACACGAGACCGTCAGGTCCCGGGGCTGAACATCGAGCAGAACAACTGTCGCCTCAGGCGACCATTCCAACCCTTCAACTTGTTCATCTTCCAAGTCCGCCAGTAGAGTGCTCATCTGCCGATCAAGCTCGACATCAGGACTAGCCCCGGTCTCGGCCGCAAGGGCCGCATCCGCGGCAGAAACGGCAGAAAACAGCTCTGCAAGCTCGGCCTCGCTAGCGAGCACTTGGCTAGTCGCCAAACTCCGCTCGATCGTTCGCAGCTTCGATTCGCTCTGAAAAATTGCCAAATCGTACTCTTCCTCTTTCTTCCGCAAACGCACTAACTGCTCGGTCAGGCTACGAAGCTCCTGCAACAATACCTGCCCGCGCGGTGTGTCGTTAGCTGAGCTCGGAGAATAGACGCCCAGTCGGCGGAACTGCCAGAGTAACCCCTCGCGGTCCTCTTCCAAAGTCTTGGTCACGCCTTGCACTTTTATTTGCTCACTTTTCCAGCGAGCGATCCGCGTTTCGAGTTCCGACAACCTCGCCTTCACGTCGAACGTGGGCGGAGCGGACTTCTTTGCAATTTGAGTCAACGCGTAGCTGCCGACTCCAGCACCGATCAACAGAGCCAAAATCAGTAACTTCAAGAACAAGCCGGCTCCCGATTTTGCCTTTTGGCCTTTCTCATAGCTCAACACGCTGCCTGCCGGAGCCACTACGTGACCAGAATGAGCGGAGACTGCATCGCCTGTTGGCTGGCGAAAAACAGGCCTAGCTGCACTCGAAGCATCGTTCCCGAGAAAAAGCCCCAAAACCTGATCCGCGTCAATTATCCGCTGACCACTCGCATCCCGTAGCTGCGACTTTGGAGTCAACTTCCCCTCAGAAGCCAGTCCCCGCAGTTGGTCAAGCGTGTACGGACCAGATTCGGACCCACCATTAGACAGAAACCATCTCACTTCCGCCTCGGCAAGAAAGTTTACCCAACCCAAAAGGGCTTCAATTATTCACTGAGACTACCGACTGTCCCAGCCGCAACAGGCTCAATTGTATCAAATGCCACTTGCTCTTTCGCTATCCCGACAAAACCTCATCCGTGAGGGCTAAAAACGATGCGTTGCCGAAAAAAAACCGGTAGAATTTTCATAGGCAGATCTTTTTTGTGGGACAATCGCCCGCTCCAGCTCGCTTTACCTTCAACGGTACAGTCCATTTAAGTTGAGTCAATTTTTAGGAGAAATTTATGCTTTCCGGTTCTGGCGGCCTCTTGAAGTGGGGTCTTCTTTTGGCGGTAGTTTTGGGTGGTTGGGCCTACTTCACTTCAGAAGGGCGGAGCCGTCTTGGCGTTGCCCAGGACAAAGTGCTTGCGCAGCTCGACAAGGTCTTGGGAGAGCTAAATGTCAAGGAAAAACAGATTGACCTAAACCGACAGGAATTATCCAAAGAGATGCAATCCGTCCGGGAACGAAAGTTCGAGGCTACCGTCCGCCTCGACTTGCTGACCAAGAAGCAAGACTCGTCCAAGCAGGAGCTAGCGAAGCTGCGACAGGGTCTTGAGAGATTAAAGCCAGAACTCGAGGAGGCTAAGAACGCCGGCAAGATTGAGCTCAATGGTCGAGAAGTGACCGCAGACGAATTGAACCGAATGGCGACTGATCTTGTAAGCCGCGTCAAAAGCAAGGAGAACGAAATCAGCAGCCAACAAACAAGCATTGACGCGTTGAAAAGCTCGGCGGACTTCCTGGCAAGCCAAGAAAAGGCGGCCATAGACATGCTCAGCAAGCTGGATCTGAAGATTACCGAAATCAAAGACAAGCGAATTGCGATTGACGCCGTTAAGACGGCAAACTCGATGGCAGGCGATGATGGTTCGCTGTCGGATAAGATCACCTCCCTAAGCAAGGAGATCGACAGAATGTTTGTCGACGTAGAGACAGCAATGCGGGTGGAAGAGGCTAAACTGAAGGACTTGAATAATCAGACTATCTCAGCGGATGAGCTGTTGACAGAAACCGGTTCGGACTTAGATGCCACAATGGGCGAGATCGACGCGATCCTCGGAAAAGGGGGAGATAAGTAAATTCGGTCTGAATCTGGCTGCAGAGGGCCCCCCTCTGCAGAGCCGGACACCGGCTAAATAGCTGCCGTCCTACGTGTTGCCCAGTCGCTTGAGCTGGGCTGTCAGCTCATGCAGAAGCCGCACTCGTTTGCACCGCAATTCGCCGCCGCTCGACCTTAGGAGAATGCGGATGAATCACAAAGATCCTCAAAGCCTAGGAGCGTCTGAGTCTTCAACAGGAGACGCGGCCGGTAGTGGTGCTCATCCAGACTCAATGAGTCTTGGTGGAGAGAACACATTAATTGGAACACCCAAGCGGTCAATTGACCAAAGTATGGGAGACCAGGCCACCCATGCCGTCTCGACCGGGGAGTTCCCGGATATCGAAAATTCTGCAGCGAGCGACCTGGGGCAGCGATACCTTATCGAGAAACCTCTTGGCAGAGGAGGCATGGGTGAGGTCCTACTTGCTCTCGACACTCGCTTGAACCGCAAAGTTGCGATAAAACGCGTTCCTTCTGATAGAGCAAACAGCCCCGCGGCGATTTCAAGATTCTTGGCAGGCGCTCGTAGCTTAGCGGCCTTAAATCACCCCAATATTCTTCAGGTGTACGACTACGGTCGAGATGATAGCGGTCCCTTCTTCGTAATGGAATACGTCGCTGGTGGAAGCCTGCTAGACAAGTATCGAAATTCAGGGCCGATGCCTTTGGAGCAAGCCGTAGATTTGTTTTGTCACTTGTGTGACGGACTCGCTCAGGCACATGCGGCTGGAATTGTGCACCGCGACATAAAGCCATCGAACATTCTCTTGACTCCCGAAGGCACTCCCAAGCTAAGTGACTTCGACTTAGCAAAACACGAAACACTCCCAAGCAGCATTTCAAGCCCGGGCGCTTTGCTTGGCACGCCCGAGTACATGCCTCCGGAACAACTATCCGACGCAAACCTTACCGATTGTCGAAGCGACCTTTGGAGTCTTGCCGCCACTTTTTACCAAATACTAACTGGCAATAGCCCGCGAGCCCTCAATTTATCCGCCGTGCCAAACAGGCTGCGACCATTTATAAGAAAATCACTCGAGACGGAACCGGAAAGGAGGTATCAGACGGCATGGGAATTCAAAGAGGCCTTGAAACAAACAACCCGTGCAAAACCGCCTCGCCCCCCAAAACTCGAGGTAATTACTGAACCGGGCACTTGCCTTGCTTGCCTTCATAAGAATTCCCTGAAGCGAAAGTTCTGCAGCGAATGCTCGACTTCACTGACGGCGTATTGCTTTAAGTGCAATACTAAATTGCCAGTTTGGGAGAAAGTCTGCCCAAACTGCGGCAAGATTCAGGCCAAGACCCTGCAAGCCAAAAGAAGGCATCTTCAGTCAGAACAAGCACGAGCAACAATGCTTCGCTCGAAGTGCTGCTATGACGACGCTATTGCAATTGCCGAGAAAATCCTGGACATGGAGGACCATCGGTTCCATGAACTTATGGTCTGGGCAAAAGATTTTGTAGCCGAAACCAAGTTGGAATGGAATGAGGCGTTGGTCTCGGCCAAAGATCACTTCGATCAGGCTGAGAAGCATCGGGCTGCACGAGACTACAGTGCTGCCATTCGTGCTATCGACGCGATACCACACGCTATGCGCACTATCACAATCAGAAACTGCCGCGACAAGATGATCGCCTACGAGGAAGAGTCGCGGGAGTTGATGGTGGAGATCCGTCAAAGGCTTCACGAAAGAAAACTTGATGGCCTGCTACTCAAAATTGAACGCGCTCGCGAATTGAAGGGAGATTTGAACGAACTGGTCTCTCTTGAAGCTGAACTTATTGAACGTGAGCGCAAAAGGCGTGAACACAGCGAGAGAATCGAGCAACTACTAAATGCGTCAGTCAGGCTACTTGAGCAAGGCGATGCCAAAGAGGCGTGGCGTTCAGTCAAGAGCATTGCTAAATCAGATCTTTCCCAAAGTCAGAGCATCGTGTGGCAGCGACTGCAGCAGACTTACTTGGCTGAGAAACGGCTGATTAAATTAATAGCCGAGTGCACGTCCGACAAGAGGATTGAAGCAAGCGAGCTTGAGCGGATGGCGATAGCGACAGTGGATTATCTGTTAATGAACCCGAATAGTAAACGAATCAATCAATTCCTTGATCAGGTACTGAGCCGGCTTACCTCCCAGTCGTTAGCGAACCTACCAAGTTCCTGGTTGGTCAAACTTCCGCCAGACAAGCGAGCACTGCTGGCAACCAAAACGCCAACCGGAGAAAAGAAATGAATTCAGGGGCTTGTTTTTTGGCACTGAGTTCTAAGTGAGGAAACGTGTAGCAACCGCATTCCAGGCAAGTCATTCCAACAGAGTGACTTTGGTCCCATGACCCGCCAGGGCAATCGCATTTGCTGCTAGCACTGAAAACCATTGAAAAGCAGGCACTTTTCGCAAATTCCTGAAATGCCAATCGCTTCCGCATCGCAAGTATTATTACCTTTTTGTCGTTTTAACGCTGGAAGTGCCGAGAAAAACCCGCGATTTGGGGGATTTCAAATGCGATTGCCCTGCATGACCCGCTATCGCTATTACATGTTTCCGAATCGTAACAAGCCGGCTTAGACCTGGGATTTCGAGCGTTTTCGTTCGTTATGGGATCCTACTACTTCTTTTTTGATTTGCTTTGCGGTGCTGAAATGGAAAACGATAGAGAAGACAGCCTGAGCAACGAGAAAACTCAGGTGAACGCTCATAGATCGGAATTGGACTCAACAAGTCCTAGCAGCCTAGGCGACAGTCAAACCCAAATCGGCGAGCTCGTCGTAGATGGCGAGGACCTAAATGATGGCCTGGAATTAACTGACCTAACGGCCCGATATACAGTCGTCAAAAGGCTCGGCCAAGGTGGAATGGGCGAGGTCCTGCTAGCCAATGATAATCGACTAAAGCGACAAGTGGCGATCAAGAGAATCCGCGGTGAGCAAGCCAGGAGCCGTTCAGCTTTGCAACGCTTCTTGACGGAGGCCCAGGCAATTGCCGCACTAAACCATCCAAATGTGGTTCAAGTTTATGATTATGGCCGCGATCAGGAAGGACCATTTCTGATTATGGAGTATGTTGACGGCCAAAGCTTGCTAGAGCGCTGCCGCGATAACCCCATGCCCATGGACGAAGCCGTAGAGATTACCTGCGAGTTGCTCAGCGGACTGGGAAGAGCGCATGAGCAAGGAATCATCCATCGCGATATCAAGCCAGCCAACATTCTACTGACAAAGGAGGGCAAGCCGAAACTGACCGACTTTGGCTTAGCCAAACAGACAACTGCCGATCACGGCCAGACGGTCACTGGAGCGGTGCTCGGGACAATCGACTTTATGCCGCCCGAACAGCGACGAGATGCAACGCTCGTCGATGCAAGAAGCGATCTATGGAGTCTGGCCGCCACGCTTTACCAAATACTAACCTGCAAGAGCCCAAAGGTGATTCGCTTGGACCTCTTGCCCAAGAATTTGGCCTCTACGCTAGGCCAGGCGTTGGAAGAGAAGCCGGCCGAGCGGTTTCAGACTGCCGCTGAGTTTCGGCACGCACTGCGTCAAGCGATGCAGGTCTCCGCAGTACCGGCTGAAAGCGACTTATATGCCGGGCAATGCCCGCAGTGCGGTACCCGCAATGAAGCTAATGTTCGGTTCTGTCGTGAGTGCACGAGTCCGTTAAAAGTACCTTGCCTGAACTGTGGAACCGAGATCCCGATTTGGGATAAAGGATGTACCGATTGCGGTACTCGCCAAGTTGACCTGCTCGAACGCAAACGAACAGAGTTGCAGCAGTTGCGAATAGAGGTCGAGCGGCTTCGAGAGGCTGGCAAATTCGGAGAGTCTCAACGCCTGCTTGAGTCGGTCGGACATCTGCGCCATCCCCGCCTACTAGACTTTGCCCAATGGCTGGACCGCACTAGGGATGAATTAGGTACTGAGGTTAACCGACTGAAGGAGTTGTCGACTCGGGCTTTAGCTGAAGCAAGGGCTCACCTCGCTGCTTGGGACTATCCCGCAGCCATTCGGGCGATTAAGAGCATGCCTTCGGCAGCTATCACCGATGAACACAAAAAGTTGCTCTTGAAACTTCAGGCGGATTGGAGCGAGGGGCAACAAGCACTGCAAACAATCCAGCATCGCGTCAAGGCTCGGCAATTGAATGACCTGCTTCCCGTTGTCCAGCGGGCAGTTCAGTTACGTGGTGACCGAGACGATCTTAAACGGCTACTTTCTCAATTGGAACAACGTGAAGCGCGGATTTCGGTTAGCAATGCCTCAACATCCTCTGCTGCTTCAAGAGGCGATTCAATTGAGCTGACCACCAAGCCAAGGCCTTCGCTAAGTTTGACCGGTAACGAGCCTAAACGTTCTCTCCATCGACGAAATTTGCCACGCAATGCCGCGATCTTTTCGGCGGCCATGTTGACGCTTGTTGTTGGCATATGGCTGCTTTTCAAGGGCCGAGAAGATAATTCAACGCCACGGATAGCGACTACGGAGCCCCCGGCCGATGTCAATCGGAATGAGAACAAGCCCAATAAACTGGAACCGAGCGGGGAAACGAGCGAATCACCCCAACTTTCTTCCGCCAAAGGCAGTCCACATCTATCGCCTGCCGTTGCCGAGTCCAAGCCGCAGGTTGCGGTTCAGTCTCCCCTGCCATCTTCCGGCGTTGCAAATAATCCTTCGACGAATGCTCTAGCATCAACAAGCCTCTCGCCGGAAGTTATCAACAGCATTGGAGTAAGATTTAAATTAATTACTCCAGGGAGCTTTCAAATGGGAGAAAACGAACATGCTCGCGAGGTGACGATAGACAATCCCTATTTTCTTGGAGTGTTTGAAGTCACGCAGCAACAGTACGAGAGGGTGATTGGCCACAATCCAAGCACATTTAAAGGAGAGCAGAACCCGGTAGAAACTGTCTCATGGGAGGAGGCCGTGGAGTTCTGTCGTAAGTTGTCCGAGCTTCCTCAAGAAAAAGCAGCAGGTCGTATTTATCGGCTACCGACGGAAGCAGAATGGGAGTTTGCCTGTCGAGCTGGAACGACAACCGCGTTCAGCTTTGGAGATGATGAGTCGCAGTTGGCGGAATTTGGATGGTTTGATGAAAACTCCGGAGGGCAAACGCATCCAGTCGGCCATAAGAAGCCTAATGCTTGGCAGCTTTACGACCTCCATGGAAACGTGTGGGAGTGGTGTTACGAAGGCGACACGAAACAGAGCAATACGGGATCAGACTTGAGCGGCCGTTTGCTCCGAATTGGGCGGGGAGGCAGCTGGCGTGGCTCGGCTGCGGCCTGTCGCTCAGCTAGCAGGCGGGGAGACTCCTCAGTCGACAGTAGCGATGCGTCGAGACATGGTTTTCGACTGGTACTAGATGTTCCGGGAACCCCGCCCCCGCTCGAATCGGATTCAGCAGTTGCCAAGCCAGCTGGAGTTTCGCCGCCTCCGACAGCCGCGTTTCCATTTGATGCCACCGAGGCCAAAAGCCATCAACAAGCTTGGTCCGGTTTTCTCGGGGTTCCAGTAGACACCACTAATGGCATTGGAATGAAGCTGGCCTTAATCCCTCCAGGCAAGTTCCTGAGGGAGGAAAAAGGGCAAACCCATGAAGTGACTCTAACCAAGCCATTTTACATGGGAACTTTTGAGGTCACGCAAGCTAAATACGAACAAGTGATCGGAACAAATCCAAGCACATTCAAAGGAGCCGACAATCCAATTGAAACATTGTCTTGGGAAGATGCTGTCGAGTTTTGCCACAAGCTTTCCGCACTACCTCAAGAAAAAGCTGCGAGAAGAGTCTATCGATTACCAACTGAAGCCGAATGGGAGTATGCCTGCCGTGCGGGTAGCCAAGGCGCCTTCAGTTTCGACCTCGCCAGCTCCAGGACCGAGGACCATTGCTGGTTCGACGGCAATTCCGCCGGGCGAGCCCATCCCGTTGGCCAAAAAAAGCCAAACAACTGGGGGCTTCACGACGTTCACGGGAATGTCTGGGAATGGTGCCTAGATTGGCAGGGCGACTATCCAAATCAAGTAACCGTGGACCCGAGTGGGCCATTGTCAGGCCTGAATCGTATCCACCGGGGTGGCAGTTGGCGAAATGGCGCCGAGCAGGGTCGTTCGTCTCATCGCAGCTGGTGCGCAATGTTGATGCAAGACGGGAGCCTGGGATTTCGAGTAGTGATGGAAGTTCCCGAGGCCTCAAATGAAAACGTTGCTCAATCATCTATTGCGTCGAAGGCCGAACAATCTGTGCCTCCCTCCGCGGATGCCCCGTTTGACTTGGCTCAATCCGAGAGGCATCAGCAGGTTTGGAGCGACCACATCAAAAGACCTGTGGAAATCATCAATAGCGCAGAGATGAAACTACGCTTGATCCCCCCGGGCAAGTTCAAGATGGGCTCAAAAGGAAGCGAGCGAGAGATCGTTCTAACCAGGCCATACTACATTGGCGCCTGTGAAGTGACTCAAAGGCAATTCGAGCTAGTAATGGGGACAAGGCCCAGCCATTTCAAGAGCCCCCAAAATCCCGTCGAGCAAGTATCTTGGTTGGACGCCATGGAGTTTTGCCATCGGCTTTCCCAGGCCCAACAAGAACAAAAGGCCGCCTTGATGTATCGGCTACCAACTGAGGCGGAATGGGAACATGCGTGCCGAGCCGGTACTGAGACGCTGTATTGCTACGGTGATGACGAATCACTATTCCGAGAATACGCTTGGTATGATCGAAATGCTGGCGGAAGAACGCATCCGGTGGGAAAGAAGAAGCCGAATAACTGGGGGCTCCACGACATGCACGGAAACGTTTGGGAGTGGTGTTACGACTGGTTCGGCGACTACCAAGGACTCCCATCGTCCAATCCAAGTGGCTTACAGGATGGTACGCGCCGCACCTATCGAAGCGGCGGCTGGAATGCCGACATTTCAGGATGCCATTCTGCCTACCGCGATGGCCATAAGCCGAACGCTGGCAATAACACTCTAGGCTTTCGTGTCATTGCAACGCTTCTGACTGATATCGAACCTGTGATTGGTCGCTAGTCTGGCTCGGCGATGCAAACTTAAGTTGTTTGCAGTAACTAGCTCCTAGTTGAGATACCCCATTAATTTGCACCGACATTTTAGCCCCAAGGCAAACGGGATGGAAAAAAGTCTCGGCAACGAGGAAACTCTCGCCAACTCCCAATCGCCCCAGCCGAATAACCTTGACGAAAGTAGTTTGGGTGATTCACAAACGCTAATTGGCAGTACTCTAGTCGCGCCGGGCGAGTGCGATGATGGGTTCGAGTTGACGGACTTGTCAGCCCGGTACTCAATCCTAAGGCCCCTAGGCCAAGGCGGCATGGGCGGAGTGTTTCTGGCGACTGACAACCGGCTCAAGCGGCCGGTGGCAGTCAACCGAATTCGAGGCGAGCAAGCGCGGAGCCGCGCTGCGGTGAGACGGTTTTTGACCGAGGCTCAAGCTGTTGCTGCGTTGAATCACCCCAACATCGTACAAGTCTATGACTACGGACGAGATCATGAAGGCCCGTTCCTGATTATGGAATATGTCGATGGGCAGAGTTTACTTGAACGCTGCAAAGACAATCCTCTTCCTGAAGAGCAAGCAATTGAGTTGACCTGCAACTTGTTAGGCGGGCTAGGACGGGCGCATGAACTCGGAATTATTCATCGCGATATTAAGCCGGCGAACATCTTGTTGACCAAGGATGGACGACCAAAGCTAACTGACTTTGGACTGGCAAGACAGACTGCTGTAAACCATGGGCAGACAGTGGCGGGAGCGGTGCTTGGGACAATCGATTTCATGCCTCCCGAGCAGCGCCGCGATGCGACTATGGTTGACGCCCGAAGCGATTTGTGGAGCCTAGCAGCTACCCTTTATCAAATGTTAACCAGCAGGACGCCAAAAATAATTCGAATTGACCTGCTACCACCCCATTTGCGTTTAACACTGGGCCAGGCGCTCGAGGAAAATCCTGCCGATAGGTTTCAGTCTGCTGCAGAGTTTCAGCAATCTCTCAGAAGCAGTCGAGACTTAAACCAATCCTCTGATGCGGTTGCTTTAAACGCGGGGCATTGTCCCCAATGTGGCACCAAGTGTGAGGGAGGAGGTAGGTATTGTCATGAATGTTCCTCGTGTTTGAGAATCCCATGCCTTCGGTGCGGCATGGAAATGTCTGCGTGGGAAAAGGCCTGTCGAGATTGTGGTGCAAAACAGATCGAGCTACTTGCTAGCAAACGGATTGAATTGGAACAGTTTCGAGGCGAAGTGGAACGACTGTGCGACGAGGGCCGTCTAAACGAAGCTCTTGAACGATTGGAAGGCTGCGGAGACTTGCAGCACCCCAAATTGATTGACTTTAACTCTTGGCACGTTCGATTGCGAAATTCACTA
>Ga0315900_10005825_pt1 | contig 16788 bp, 15 predicted proteins | sample LakEriMetagenome_FD_203521 | JGI IMG/M metagenome (GOLD analysis project Ga0315900, IMG submission 203521) | Freshwater fungal communities from buoy surface, Lake Erie, Ohio, United States - Buoy 12 MA114 | ecosystem: Environmental > Aquatic > Freshwater > Lake > Lake biofilm | place: USA: Lake... | reverse complement strand
CTGGCGGGGAAAACATCAGCAGCCTGGAAGTCGAAGAAGCACTGTATCGCCACACCGATGTAATGGAAGCTGCGGTGGTGGCGCATCCGGATGAAAAATGGGGCGAGGTGCCGCATGCCTTCATCACGCTAAAGCCGGGGGCGACGGAAAACCGTGATGGCATCATTGCCTTCTGCCGCGCCAATCTGGCGGGGTATAAGGTTCCGCGGCACATCACCTTTGGCCCATTGCCGAAAACCGCAACCGGCAAGATCCAGAAATTTGAATTGCGCACCCGCGTGCGCGGTGGCTGAGGCATGATGACAGAACCCCTAAAGCCCGGCGCGCTGACCGGGCTTCGAGTGATCGACCTGACCCGCGTGGTGGCAGGCCCGCTTTGCGCGCAAATGCTGGGCGATTTGGGGGCGGAAATCGTCAAGCTGGAACGCCAAGGCAATGGTGATGATCTGCGCGCACTCGGCCCGCCCTTTGTGCCGGGGAGTGATGACAGCACCTATTTCACCTCGCTCAATCGGAACAAGCGCTCGCTCAGCCTGGATTTTACGCAGGCCGAAGGTGCCGAGATTCTGAAGCGCATCGTGGCGAAGGTGGATGTGCTGATCGAAAATTTCCGTACCGGCACGCTGGCGCGTTATGGCCTCGGTTATGAGGATTTGCGCGCCATCAATCCGCGGTTGATCTATTGTTCTGTGACAGGCTTTGGTCAGGATGGCCCATATGCGCATCGTTCTGGCTATGATTTTGTCGCGCAAGCAATGGCCGGGCTGATGGAAGTGACCGGTGAGGCTGATGGCAAGCCAGGCGGCGGCCCGCAGCGCGTTGGTGTGCCGGTTGCGGATATGTTCACGGGTTTCGCGGCGGCGGTTTCCATCCTTGCCGCGCTGCGCCACCGTGACCAGACGGGTGAGGGGCAATATTGCGAAGTCTCGCTCTATGAGACGATGGTGTCATTGATGCAGGCACCCATGGCATCCTGGCTCAATGCCGGCAAGTTGATGCAGCGTACCGGCAATGATGCAGTAGTGGCAGTGCCTTATGGCGTGTTCCAGGGCTCGGACGCCAAATTCGTCATCGGCGTTTTGAATGATCGTGAATTTGTCAGGCTCGCGGCGGCATTGGGCCATCCCGAATGGGCGGAGGATGATCGCTTTCGCCGCGCGCGCGACCGTGCCGCCAATCGCGATTTGCTGCTTGGCATGATGAATGATGTGTTGCGCCAAAGGCCAAGGGCTGAGTGGTTGGCGATATTGGAAGATGCAAAGATCACCTCCGGCCCTATCAATACGGCCGCCGATGTGGAAGCTGATCCGCATACCAAGGCGCGTGGCTTGATTGTGGAAGTGCCACATCATGCGGGTGGGCGCGTGCGCGTACCGGCTTCGCCACTGCACCTTACTGCGACGCCGGTGACCTATCGCTATGGTATTCCAGCGCCTGGTGAGCATACGGATGCGGTGCTGCGTGAGTTTGCGGATATGACAGATGAAGAAATCGCCGCGGCGCGTGCCGCTGGCGTCTTGTAAGGGGGCTGCGCCATGGCTGGGCTTCGTTTTGATTTGCGCGATGCGCCGGATGGCGCTGCGGCGCTTCGTACCGAAGTGCGCGCATTTCTGACTGAACATGAACATGTTTTCACGCCCGAAATCCGCGCCCGATCCTGGATGGGGTTTGACCGGGATTTCACCCGCGCTGTTGGCGCCAAGGGATGGATTGGCATGTGCTGGCCACGCGAATATGGCGGGGGCGAAAAAAGCTTTCTGGAACGCAATATCGTGCTGGAAGAAATGCTCGCTGCCGGCGCGCCGGTGGGTGCGCATTGGATCGGTGATCGGCAATCCGGTCCGCTGATCCTGCGGCTTGGGACGGAAGACCAGAAGCGCCATTTCCTCCCGCGGATCGCGAGCGGTGAATACGCCTTTTGCATCGGTCTGTCGGAACCTGATTCGGGAAGCGATCTGGCCTCGCTCCGCACCAAGGCAGAAAAGGTGGATGGCGGCTGGAAGCTGAATGGCCGCAAGATTTGGACCACCTTCGGCCATCTTTGCGATTGGATGATTGCGCTGGTGCGCACCTCTCCCGCGCCAGAAGGTGGCGCGCGGCATATCGGGCTTTCGCAAGTGCTGGTCAATTTGCGCGCGCCAGGTGTGCATATTCGCCCGATCCGCGACCTGGTGGGTGAGAAGGGTTTCAATGAAATCACCTTCGATGATGTGATGCTGCCGGAAGATGCGCTAGTCGGTCAGGAAGGTGCGGGCTGGGCGCAGGCTACCAGCGAATTGGCGTTTGAACGCAGCGGGCCGGATCGGTATTTGTCGTCGCACCCATTGCTGGAAGCGGCGATGACGACGTTGAGGCAGGATGGCGCGGCGGCACCTGCGTTGGGCCGACAAGTCGCGCGGCTTTGGGCCTTGCGCAATATGTCGGTGGCAGTCGCTGGCATGTTGGAAGATGGGCAGGACCCGGTGCGGCAAGCGGCGCTGGTCAAGGATTTGGGCAATGATTTCGAACAAGCCCTGCCCAATGCGGTGCGCGACCTGATTGCGACTGAAGACATGCCAGAGGATATGCGCCGCATGCATGCCTATTTGACGCAGATTGTGCCGACCTTCTCCCTCCGCGGCGGTACGCGGGAAATCATGCGCAGCATTATCGCGCGCGAATTGGGACTGCGCTGACATGGCAAGCGAAATTGCAACGGAACTTGCCGAACAGGCGGATCGTGCGCTGACGGATGCAGCCGATGTCGCGGTGCTGCGCAGCCTGGAAGCCGGCACCTGGCCCGCTGCCACATGGGATGCCATGGCGGCGCTTGGCCTGAATGGCGCGCTGGTGCCGGAAGAAGCGGGCGGCGTTGGGCTTGGCTTTGCCGATGTGGCGCCCTTGCTGGAAGTGCTGGGCCGCCATGCGGCGCCGGTGCCACTCGCGGAGAGTGTTTTTGGCAGTGCCTTGCTAGCGGCAGCGGGCATCACGCTGCCCGATGGCGTGCTGAGTTTCGGTGCGCGCAATGGCGCCATTCCTTGGGGCCGCCATGCACAACATGTCGCGCTTTTGGATGGCGCGCGCATCGCGCTTTACCCGGCAGCGGCGCTTGAATGGGAGGAAGGCGGCAATATCGGCCATGAAGCGCGGGATCGCGCGCGCATCAATGGTGTGCCAATCGCGGAAGCGGTTCTGCCGAATAGCTGGGGCGCGGAAGCGGGTTTGCTTTGCACAGCAGTGATGCGCTCAGCGCAGATTGCGGGTGCCATGCAGGCAGCGCTGGCGCTGGCGGTGGATCACGCCAATACGCGCAAGCAATTCGGCCGGCCCATCGGGCGCTTCCAGGCCATCCAACAGCAGCTCGCGGTTTTTGCGGCAGAGACTTCGGCCGCGTCCGTTGCCGCTGCTGCGGCCGCGCGTGCGGTGGATCGGCGTGGCCTGGCGGCAGCGGCGTTTGAGATTGGTTGCGCCAAGATTACGGTCGGTGAAGCCGCCACGCGTGGTGCCGCCATTGCGCATCAGGTTTTCGCCGCCATGGGCATTACGGAAGAACATCAGCTGCATCATTTCACGCGCCGGCTTTGGTCCTGGCGCGAGGAAGGTGGCAGCGAAGCCTTTTGGGCCAAACGGATTGGGCAGGAAGCGCAAGCGCTGCCGGGTGCACTTTGGCCCTTCATCACTGCGCGCGAGGAGGAAATCATCCCATGAGCCCATTTCTGAATATCGAACGTGATGGCGGCATCGTTACCCTGACGCTGAACCGCCCGGATAAGCGCAATGCGATTTCCACGCGCGCCGAATGTGAGGAAGTGGAAGCCGCCTGCCGTAGCCTGTCACGTGATGATTCGGTACGCTGCGTGATCGTGACCGGCGCGGGTTCCGCCTTTTGCGCCGGTGGTGATTTGAAGGGCATGCGGGACAAAACCGGCATTACCGGCGGCGGCACGGGGGCAGAGATTCGCGAAAGCTATCGTCGCGGCATTCAGCTTATCCCGCTCGCGCTTTATGAATTGGATATCCCGACCATTGCCGCCGTGAACGGGCCGGCGATTGGTGCGGGGCTTGATCTGGCGCTGATGTGCGATATTCGCGTCGCCAGCGAAAAGGCACTCTTTGCCGAAAGCTTCGTGAAGGTTGGCATCGTGCCTGGCGATGGTGGTGCCTATTTGCTGCCGAAGGTGGTTGGCATGTCGAAGGCATTGGAATTGTCACTCACTGGTGAAACTATTGGCCCGGCCGAGGCGCTGGCCTGTGGCATGGTTTCGAAAGTGGTGGCGCCGGAAGCGCTGTTGGATGCGGCGCGCGCTATTGCCGCGAAAATCGCCGCCAATCCGCCGCAAGCGGTGCGGCTGACCAAGCGGCTGCTGCGCGAAAGCCAGCACACCCGGCTATCCACCCTGCTTGAAATGTCGTCAGCTTATCAGGCGCTTGCGCATGGCACGCGGGATCATCGCGAAGCGGTGGATGCCATGCTGGAAAAACGCGCGCCAAGTTTTGAGGGCAGATGAAATTGTGATGTAGATCAAGAACGTGTCTCAGGCCTTGGCGCAATAACGCGCCAAAGGAAGAAGGACACGATCATGACCTTACCCACGCAAAATTTCAGCGCCCAATCCATTTGGGATTATGTGGATGGCAAGAAACGGGCTGCTGAGGCCGCTGAGCGTGCCGAAGCGGCGGCGCGCCACGCGGAACAGGAAAAGCTGCGCGAGGCGTTTGAGGCGCGGGACGTAGCGCCCGATGCCTTGGACCGCATCGCCACCCTGGTGCGGCGCGCTGTGGATGCCGGTGAAAAGGAAGCGCTGGTAATGCGCTTTCCGTCCGAATGGCTGCCCGATCAGGGGCGGTCCATCACCAGCCATGATCCTGCCTGGCGGGAAAGGCTCAGCGGCTTTCCAAAGCGCGCCTATGATTTTTATGAACGCGAACTGGCACCACGCGGCTTTCAGATCAAGGTGCAAATCCTTGATTGGCCGGGTGGAATTCCTGGGGATGTCGGCTGGTTCCTGACCTGGAAGCGCCCAGAGGAGGATTGAAGCGCGCCAAACTTGATATTGATCAAGTCAACGCCTGACGAACCTGCCTATTCAGGCGCTATTCCTCGGGAGGAAGCTGAGATGAAGCTCTGTGAAATTCTCGTCCATTTGGATCAATCGACGCGCGCACAGGTGCGGCTTGATATCGCGGCATCGCTTGCACGCCAGCATGGCGCGCACCTGACTGCGCTGCAGGTGATAGATGTCGCGATCCCAGTCATGGCCATGGGCGATGGTGGCGGCGGTGGCGCGGTAATCGCAGAATTGATGGAACAGATGCGCCAATCCGCGCTTGCTGCTGGCGTGAAGCTGAAGGCGACTTTTGAAGCGGCGCTGGCGCGTGAAGGCATCATGGGTGAATGGCGCCAGGTGGAAGGCACCACACCGGAACTCCTCGCGCTGCATGGCCGTTATGCCGATCTGATTGTGTTGGGGCAGGATGATCCTGAAAGCGACAATGCCGGGCTTTTGGAAGCGGTGGTATTCGATTCTGGTCGGCCCGTATTGGCGATTCCCTTCGCGGGCAAGTTCAAATCCATCGGCAAGCGCGTATTGGTTGGCTGGAATGCAAGTCGCGAAGCATCGCGTGCCCTGCATGATGCCTTGCCGCTGATTGCCAAGGCGGAAACAGCGACGGTTTTCCTGGCAAACCCCAAGCGCGGTCTGGATGGGCATGGTGAAGAACCAGGTGCCGATATTGCGCGGCATTTGGCACGCCGTGGGCTCAAGGTTGAAGTGGCCAAGGCGGTCGCGGATGATGTGGCGGATTCCGCGCTACTGCTCAATCACGCGAGTGACATGGGCGCGGATTTGCTGGTGATGGGTGCTTATGGGCATTCACGCTTACGCGAATTCATCCTGGGCGGCGTCACGCGCAGCTTGCTCCGCGAAATGACGGTGCCGGTGTTGCTTTCACACTAAAGAATTACGATTGCCGGCGAAAAATCACGGATAGGTTATTCGCCGGCATCGCTTCCACCACCGGCGCGGTGAAGCCTGCCGCGCGGGCGATTTCAGCAACCGCTTCCAGGTCTCGCACGCCCCAGCGCGCATCCTGGGCGCGCAAGCTTTCATCGAAATCAGCATTGCTGGGCGCGGTGTGTTGCCCGCCACGCTTGAAGGGGCCGTAAAGAAAAAGCATGGCACCGGGCGGCAAGATCCGCGCCGCGCCGCGAGTAAGCGCCGCTGTCGCTTCCCAGGGCGCGATATGAATCATATTGATGCAAATCACTGCGTCAGCATCTCGCACCGGCCAGTCATCAGACATCACATCCAGCAATATTGGCGGAAGAAGATTGGTAAGCTGCGCTTCAGCCTGCCATGCCGTGATGCTGGCAAGGGCAGCCGCGTCCGGGTCTGTCGGTTGAAAGGTCAGTGCCGGGAAGTGCGTGGCAAAATGCACAGCGTGTTCGCCGGAGCCGCTTGCAATTTCCAAAACCAGACCTGATGCAGGCAAATGGCGCGCCAGGACTTCTTTAATGACGGCCCTGTTGCGGGCGACTGCTGGCGCAAATCGGCGGGAATCTTCCATCGTACTACACACGCTATGAAACTCTGGTGCGGCATTTTTCCAATTCGGTCAGTAAACCTCCAACCAGAATTTGTTCCAGAGACGCAAAATGCTGCCGATAGACTTCCAAAACTTTCTGTTTGCGCCGAAAGACTTCAGCATCGGACAAGGTCTTGATTAATTCAATACATGTGCCGATTTCGTCTTCTCTGGGCCGCAATGCGCAAGAAGACCAATCGATCAGGCGATCAAAAGGCAGGACCCAATTGTCAGCAAGGACGATAGGGATGCTGCCGAAGGACATTGCTTCAAGCAATCTGTATGAAAAAAGCGCATCACCCCTGGGGATAAAGGCAAAGTCTGCGTTTTCCATTAAGTCCCTATAATCTTCATCGGCACGCCCGCTGATTGCATCCAGTTGCAGGGTTGCGTGGCGCGCTTTTTCGATTATCCTGATAGGGATTTTTTGGTGCTCGTGAAACTGACCTAGTGATGCGCGTACGGGGTGGGAAAGCACCCCCTGAAAGCTTGCAAGATACTTGCGCCGACCTTCTGCCGTGTAATCCTGATCTGAAGTCTGGATCGGTAAAGCCGGCATGGAAATGCAGCGCGGATTGACCGAACGATCCAACTCAGACAAGCAGCCATCGGCAATATACAAATTACTAATACCTCGTAACATCCTGGGTATCCGAATGAACGGATGCATATTGATCATCAATATAGTCTCATGGGGGTGTCTGTGCGCCCAATCGGCAAGCTGCGTGTAGTATCGAATTACAACGCCAGACGCTGAAAGATCATGACCCAGACCACGAACATAGGCGGAACCCATATTGGCATAACGCGGCCAATTGGTTTCCATGGCGACATCCTCGCCAGGGATATGGATGCGCGACCCGCCGGATTGCGGGACGGCGTGCAGGATAGCCAGGGTCCGCTCCCAAAAGATGGTACGCGGCATTTGTGGGTCTTCCAAGATAAACTCCACGCTTACCATCTCTTCGCCTTTCGAAAATATCTCGTCATGGCATCATCCCGGCCCAGAAACTCAAGCCGCGCGCGGGCGAAACCGTGCCAGAGTCCCGCCGCGCAATACGGCACTTGGCAGGCGCCGATCCAGGATGCGTTCCGCAAGCCTGCCCGCTTCCACCAGCGCTTCGAGATCAATACCGGTTGCAATGCCAAGCTCGGCACAGAGCAGCGCCAATTCCTCGGTCGCGATATTGCCTGGCGCGCCTGGCTGGCCAGCAAAGGGGCAACCGCCAAGGCCACCCACGGCGGCATCAAAGCGCGTCACACCCATCCGCAGCCCCGCCATGGCATTGGCAATGCCAAGCCCGCGCGTGTCGTGCAAATGTAGCGCAAGCCGCAATTCCGGCCAGCGGTTACGCACCTCACCAACCACGGTTTCGATCTGGTGTGGATTGGCCCAGCCCATGGTGTCGGCCAGGGTCAAATCACGGATCGCAACACCCGCTTCAGCGGCAATTTTCAGGCCATCCGCAATCGCTGCCATGACCTGGGCGGCGGCGACATCGCCGGCATAATTGCAACCAAAGGCCGCTTGCAGCCCAATGCGCGTTACCGGCACGCCGGCTGCGATATGTGCCGCCGTTTGTTTGCGCATGGCTTCAATCTGTCCGGCGCGATCACGGTTTAGGTTCTTCAACGAAAACGCCTCAGATGCGGCAAGGCTGATGGACCCAAAAAGATGCAAGCGATCCTTGAAGGCCATCGCACGATCCAGCCCCGCCGCATTGAACCAGAGCGCGGTATAATGAATATCGGGGTTTCGCGTGAATCCTGCGACAACCGCTTCAGCATCGGCCCAACCTGGCACGAGCTTGGGCGAGACAAAGGAGGCTACCTGAATATGCTTGAGGCCGGTTGCCGAAAGCGCATCAATCAGCGCGATCTTATCCGCGCTTGGGATCGGATTTTTCTCAATCTGAAAGCCCTCACGCGGGCCTTCTTCGGCAATATCCACCTGGCGCGGCAAATCGGACATGGGCTGCTTCCTTCTTCGCCCATAGCCTATCGCAGCATCACGCGGCCGTGAATGCTTAGGCGCTCAGGCCGCGTCCTGCCCCTCGCCAGTGCCAAGGGCGGTCAGCGCGTCTTCATTCAGGATTTCAATGCCGCTTTGGCCATGCAGGCGGATCAGATTGCGCCGGCGGAAGCCGGAAATGGCGCGGCTTACGGTTTCCAGCGTCAGCCCCAGAAATTCGCCAATATCGGCGCGGGTTGCGGGAAGGTCGAAGACCGGGCCTTTATGGCTACGGCGGCGCTGGGCTTCCACGAGTGTAAGCAGAAAGGCGGCAACGCGTTCTTCTGCCGTGAAGCGGCCAAGCGCCATGATGTGTTCCTGGCTTTGCGCCAATTCTCGTGAGCAAAGGTCCAGAAAGCGCCGTTCCAGCAATGGATAGCGTCGGAATAATTGTTCAAGCTTGCGCCGTTCCATGCGGCACACCTTGCCGCTGGTCAGCATTTCCGCACCAAAGGCGTGTTCTTCTGCGGGCGTGAAGCCCAGAATATCACCGGCGAAGCGAAAGCCTATCGCAGCCTGCCGACCATCCGGCAGCACACGCATCAACCGCGCCGTGCCTTCCGTCAGCGTATAGACATAGCGCGCGTCATCACCCTGGTGGAAAATCGGTGCGCGGGCTTCCAGCGCCACTCTTTCGCTATCAGCGGCCACATCATCCAGCGCGGCGGCGTCCAAAGGCGCGCAAAGCCCAAGGGAGCGGGATCCGCATTTCATGCAGACATCGCCTTCGGCCCCAAGGCCATCCATCATCGAACGTGTGACATCAAGCGGGTTCATGTTTTTCTGCTCTTTCGCTTTGCCTTCGCAGCGCTGGCTCGGTAACCGGACCAAACACCACGCTTCTATGTGCGTTTCTTTTTATCCTTTATCAACACAAATCGGCGGTCGTGCGGCAATGCTGGACAAAGCCCCGCCATGGGACAAGGCTTGCTCTTGCACAGCCCAAAGCGGATGCTGGGGAGGAAAATATGGCCTTATCAGTCAGGGTTTGCGGCGCGGCACGCACCGTTACCGGTTATTGCCTGGTTTTTGACACGGGGCGGAGCCGCTTTCTGGTGGATTGCGGCATGTTCCAGGGGCCTAAGACACTGAAATCCCTGAATTGGGAGGAGTTTCCCTTCAACCCGCGTGAAATTGACGCGTTGCTGCTGACGCATGCGCATATTGACCATTCCGGTCTGTTGCCCAAGCTCAAGGCGGCTGGTTTTCGCGGCGTGATCCATGCCACGGCGGCGACGGCGGATCTGTGTGCTGTCATGCTGCCGGATTCCGGCCATGTGCAGGAAATGGAGGTCTCGCAGCTCAATCGCCGCAACCGCCATCGCGGGCGCGCCCCGGTTCGGCCCATCTATACGGTGGAGGATGCGGCAGCAGTGCTTTCGGCCTTTCGCGCAGTGCCTTTCGGGCGCTGGATGGAACCCGTACCGGGGGTGCGGGCGCGCTGGTGGAATGCCGGGCATATGCTGGGCTCGGCTTCGATCGAAATTGAATGCGCGGATGGCAAGGATGCGCCGGTGCGCCTGCTTGTCTCCGGTGATTTGGGGCCGGATTGTTCGGTGTTTCATCATGAATCCGAAGCGCCAGCGGCGCTTGATCACGTGTTCATGGAAAGCACCTATGGCGATGAGGAAAAGCCCTGCGTGGACCATGTGGCGCGGCGGGCAAAGCTTGCAGCCATTGTGCAAGAAGCGGCGAAGCCGGATGGCGTGCTGCTGATCCCTGCCTTTGCGGTGGAACGCACTCAGGAAATCTGCTGGGATTTAGTGACGTTGATGCAAGCTGGCACCATTCCGCAAGTGCCGATCTTCATGGATAGCCCGCTTGCGATCCGCGCAACGGAAGTATTTTTGGAACATGCCGCAGCGCTGGAAAATGGTTCTTCCATCAGCCGCGCCTTGCGTTCCCACCTGATCCGCCCAACGGAAAGTGGGGAAGCGAGCCGCCGCATTGCGGAAGCCGAAGGCTTTCACATCGTCATTGCAGGTTCGGGCATGTGCGATGCCGGGCGCATTCGGCATCATTTGAAGCGCTGGCTTTGGAGCCCCGCCGCCACCGTCATGCTCACTGGCTATCAGGCAGAAGGCACGCTCGGGCGGCTGCTGCAGGAAGGCAAACGCGAAGTGCGCATTCAGGGCGAAACCATTCGTGTGGAGGCCCATATCACCGAGGTTCGTGATTTTTCTGGTCATGCCGATGCAAGTGAATTGGTGCGCTGGCTTACGGCGCGCGGCAAGGTTTTGGGAGGCGTCTTTCTGGTGCATGGCGAAGCGCCGGCAATGGAAGCGCTTGCCAAGCGCCTGACCGAAGGCGGCATCACTGCGGCGGATCAGGTAATCATGCCGGTGCTGGATGAAGGCTGGTCGCTGCCCAAAGGCGCGCGCCCGAAGCGCCAGGATGCCAAAGGGCGCCGCGCCGATCCGGTGCGGAGCGTACGGCCCGATTGGCATAATCAACGTGCGGCGCTGATGTTGGCGATTGAAAGTGCGACGGAAAACGCGCGGGATGACGCGGCGCGCGAAGCCCTGATGCACAAGCTGCGCGCGGTGTTGGAAGAAAGGTAAAACTCAGCTTGGCGCATTACGCAGTGAATGGCGCCAATTCAGGAAGAATACCGGTAGGGCCAGCACTGCCCCGGTCAGGGTCATGGGAATATTTGGTGAAATCATCAAAAGCGCTGAAATCACCAGGATTGCCTGGGCGCCAAGCCCCATATGAGTAAAGGCATAGCCTGTCATCCCAATGCCCAGCACCAAAACACCAATGGCGCAGCTGATGGTGGTAAACAGGAAATCGCCCCAGGTGAAACCATCCACCATAATCAGCATGGCCGGCGAATAGGCGAAAACAAAGGGTACGGTTGCCTTGGCAAGCCCCAACCGAAACGCGGTGATGCCGGTGCGGAAGGGGTTTGAACCTGCAATTCCGGCGGCTGCATAGGCCGCAACACAGACAGGTGGCGTCAGGTCAGCGAGAATCCCGTAGTATAAAATGAAAAGATGCGCCGCGAGTGGCGGCACACCAAGCTGCTGCACCGCAGGCGCCGCAATCGCGGCAAGCACAATGTATAACGCTGTTGTTGGAATGCCGCAGCCCATGGCGATGCAGACCAACGCTACAAATACCAGCGTCAGGAACAGTGTCAGGCCTTGCATGGAAGCCATGCCGGCAGGCAGTATTTCAACAATCGGCCTGAAGAATTCTGCCGTTTGCGCGGCTGCCTGCGTTACCATAAAGGAAATGCGAAAGCCCGCCCCGGTGAGTGTCACAACACCCACCACAATCCCAACCGCCGCCGCAGCAGCGCCGACGGCCAGCGCGTAGCGCGACCCGATATCAAACGCATCCCACAAATCGCGCAGCGTCAGGCGCTGGCGCGGATTGAGGAAACCCACCACAATGCAGGCGGTAATGCCGGTGAAGGCTGCAAGATAGGGCGTAAAGCCTTCGATGATGACGCCAACCAACAACACCAAGGGAATGACCGTTGGCCAGCCATGCTTGATAGTGGGCCACAGCTTCGGAATTTCCGATTCCGGCATGCCGCGCAGGCCAAGCCTCTTGGCTTCGAAATGCACCTGCACAAAGACGCCCCAGAAATGCATGAAGGCAGGAATCGCAGCGGCGATCAGCAGGGTTGTCAGTGGTATATTGAGGAATTCAATCATCACAAAGGCCGCGGCCCCCATGATGGGTGGCGTGATCTGCCCGCCCGCACTTGCTGCCGCTTCCACCGCACCAGCGAAATGCGGTTTATAGCCAATGCGCTTCATGGCAGGGATGGTGAGCGATCCCGTGGTGACAGTATTCGCAATGGAAGAACCGCTGATGGTGCCAAACATGGCGGAGGACACCACGGCGACCTTGGCCGGCCCGCCCGGGTAACGCCCCGCCACAATTGACGCCAGATCAATGAAGAATTGGCCCAGGCCCATGCGCGTCGCCAGCACACCAAACAGCACGAAGTGAAAAACGAAGGTGGCGACCACTTTCACAGGAATGCCGAAAATGCCCTCCTGCGTCAGATAGACATGGCTGATGAAGCCCTCCCAGCTCGCGCCCGGATGCGCCAGCACGCCGGTCAGGTGATTGCCGTAGAGGCCGTAGATAATGAACACAATTACGATGGCCGGCAGCACCCAACCCATGGTGCGGCGTGTCGCTTCCAGCAGCAGCACCACCATGATCGTGCCCATCACCATATCGGCAGTATTGGGCATGCCGATACGGAAGGTGAGCTCATCGAAAATGATCGGCAAGTAAAGACAGGCAGCGGCAACCAGCAGCGCGAAAGCCCAATCATAAAGCGGAATACCGCCGACCAGCGGGCCAAAATTGCGCTTGGTTGGGAACATCAGGAAAATCAGGCCAAGCACGGCAGCGACATGGATTGCCTTGTGCCAATGCTCGGTCAGGATGCCGAAACCAGCGGTGTAGTAGTGAAAAAACGATAGTGCCACGAGCAGCGCCGGCACCAGCCGCGCGGCGAAGCCCGACAGGTTCCGGAACTGCATTTCGCTGTCATATTTCTTTTCAAGCTCGGCCGCGGCATCAAGGTCGAGCTTGGTTTGGGCGGCCGCGCCGCCTTCATTCTTCGCGGTCACGGCCAATTACCCTTTATTCAACGCAGAATGCCGGCTTCCCGATAGAAACGCTCAGCCCCCGGATGGAATGGCACAACGCCACGGCCTTGCAGTGCGTTTTCCTTCACGATCTCCTTGCCCTTGGCATGGCCACGGTCAAGCAGGCCGCGCGTCACATCAGACCACAAAGAGCGCGTGACATTATAGACAAGCTCATCCGGCAGGCTGTCACGCACCACGAGCACGGCACCCACGGTCAGCGTCGGTACATCCGCTTCCAACCCTTCATAGGCGCTGCGGGGAATGACGCCCTGGCCATAGAAGGGGGCACGTTCAATCACGCGCGCTGCTTGTGCGGGCGGAATGGGCAGGAAGCGGCAGCCGCTGCGGCTGCAGAATTCTGTGAACGCCGCCGCCGGATAGCCCACCACTGTAATGGTCGCATCAAGACCGCGATCCTGCATGCGTTCAGTGCCTTGCGCCTGGTTCAGATACTCGGCGGTGAATTCACGCCCGGCATTCAGGCCAAAGGCAGAAAGGATCAGTTCGGACCCGATGCGCGCACCAGAAGCCTGTAGGCCGATCGCGATGCGCTTGCCGCGTAGATCCTCAAAATTACGGATGGGGCTGTCACGGCGGACAGCGGCATGGATATGTTCCGGGAACAGATGCCCGACAAAACGAATCCGATCCGTCTTGGGCCGGCCTTCAAACAAGCCGGTGGCGGTAAAGGCCCAGTGGGAAACATCGGATTGCGTGAAGCCCGCTTCCGCATTGCCGGCCTGCACCATGGCGACATTCTGCACGGAACCTTGTGTCGCCTGCGCCACCGCGACCATGCCGGGCACACCGGCCGTGCCGCCGGCCTGGCCACAAGGCGCGCCGGGCGGACAGGAAATGGCATTCGCGATAATGCCGCCCACCGGATAATAAGTGCCGCCGGCGCTGCCCGTGCCGATGCGAAAGAATTGCGGCGCCTGCGCCGCGGCGATGCCCGGTAATGCCAAGCTAAAGGCAGCTACAGCGGCGACCAGGTGTTTGCGTTTCAGCATGGAATCCTCCCGTTGGATATCAAAGCTTCCCGGATGCTAGACGCGGGCGTTGGCGGCGTAAACCAAGCGCCATCAGGCCGTGGTCAAACCTTGCCGCCAGCGCAACAGCAAAAAGACAATCAGGGCGAATTGCACCAGATTAAAGCCAATGCCGGCCCACCAGGCAGCAGCGTAGAAGCCAAGCCAGTCATAGATATAGCCCGCAAGCCAAGCGCCGGCCGCCATGCCAGAAAGGCTCAGGAATAGCAGCGTCGGCACACGCCAATGCGCCTCGGCCGCCGGGAATAGCGCGCGGAGCGTCAGCACATAGGCAGGGATGATGCCGCTGAAGCCGAGCCCATAAGCGGCGGCAACGAAGAACAGCCCCGCCTCATCCTGTGTCGCCAGAAAACCGAGCATGCCCAGGATTTGCGCGAGCGATCCAAAGACAATCGTCCATAGCCCACCGATCTTATCCGAAAGCCAGCCCCAGAATTGCCGCGCCAAAAAGGCAGCGAAGGTCAGCACGGAAAGCATGAGCGCGCCGCGGGATGCGGTAATGCCAAGATCACCACAAAACGCCACAAGATGCGCTGCCGGCATGGCCATGGGGATACAACAAAGGAAGGAACAGAATGCGAGCAGGAAAAAGGCCAGATTGCCATTCATGCCGAGCACGCGCCCGCCTGGTTGCATTTTCTCGGCGAAATTGCCGGTAGTGGGTTGGGCTGGCGGTGCGCGCAGCACCAAAGCGGCTAAGGGCACCGCAATGGCCGCGACCAGTATGCCATAGCCGAACATGGTGCGCTGCCAGCCGAAAGAGGCGATGGCACGCTCAAAAATCGGCGGCCACAGAAACCCAGCAACATATTGGCCGGAAGCGACCAGCGCGAGTGCTGTGCCGCGCCGCCGGTCGAACCAAAGGGAGACATAAGCGAGCATTGGCGGGAACAAGGCACCATTGCCAAAAAGGCCAACACCTAGCCCAAGCCCGACCAGCAGCGCCCAGCTTTCCCCGAAAGAAGCGAGCATCAAACCAAGCGCCACGGCGATGCCGCCAATCATCGCGACAAGCCTTTGGCCAAAGCGCGCCACCATCACGCCGCAGACCATGCCGCCAATGGCAGTGCCGAAATAGGCCAGCGAATTGGCGAGCGATGGCAGGGAACGCCCGCTGCCGAAATCCTCGGCGATTTGCACCAGGCCGACAACCACGGTGATGGGGCCGCCAGCGGCGAGCGAGAGCATGGTCACCGCTGTCATGGCGACAATCCAGGAATAGCGCGACTCGATACTGCCTTGATCCGGTCCGGCCACGCGCTGTTTCCCTATTGCTTCTTCCAGTACACTCCCCGACGGCGCGTCGCACCGCAAGCCCTGCATTGCGAAAGGGCCATTCTTTGTGCTGAGCTACGCGAAGGAGGCTGCCATGCTGATCATGCTCGCCCTGCTCGCTCTTGGTCCCTGCCTTGATGCACCGGTGATATCCACGCCCCAGCAAAGCGAAAACCCTGCACCGCCGCGGCCAGACCAACCCTTGCCGCGCCCGCCGCGTAGCTGCACGCCGCCATCGCTGCCCACAAGCTGATGGCGCCACCCATTGTTATCCTGACCGGCGCGGGGATTTCCCGCGAATCCGGCCTTGCCACCTTTCGCGATGCCGATGGCATTTGGGCGCGCCACAGGATTGAGGATGTGGCAACCCCGCAAGCCTTCGCGCGCAATCCGGAATTGGTGCAGGGCTTCTATAACGCTCGGCGCGCACAGTTGCGTGATCCGGCGATCCAACCGAACGCAGCGCATTTCGCCCTGGCGCGGTTGGAAGCCGCCTGGCCCGCGCCGGTGACACTGGTAACGCAGAATATAGATGGCCTGCATCGGCGCGCGGGATCGCGCAATGTGATAGCCATGCACGGCGAATTGCTGAAGGCGCGCTGCCTTGCCTTTGGCGCCGTAAGTGTTTGGGAGCATGACATCACCACGCATGCTTCCTGCCCGGCTTGTGGTGCATCAGGGCGGCTGCGGCCACATGTGGTTTGGTTCGGCGAAATCCCACTTGAGATGGAACGCATCGAAACGGCTTTACATGATTGTGGCATGTTTGTTTCTATCGGCACTTCGGGCCAGGTTTATCCCGCTGCGGGTTTTGTGCAGGCCGTGCGGCGCCATGCACGCTGCGTGGAATTGAACCTTGAAGAAACCGAAGGCACGGCGCTGTTCCATGAGGCGCATCACGGCCCGGCAACGCAGATCGTGCCGGCAGTCGTGGAGCGCATGCTCGCTTCATGCGGCTGATTCTGGCGGTAGTGCTGTGTTTGGCCTCGCCCGCTTTGGCGCGGGTGGCCGGCATTAACCCGAGGCCTGATCCGCGCCAGCCTGTACCAGCGGCACATCCACTCTGGCATGCGGTCGCCTAGCCGGCTACTGAAATTCGTAGCCTGATCACTGCATTTATGATTCACTGTTGTTGCATTTGGTCGAGGTTGCGATGCGTGGCAATGACGCGGTGGCTGGTTCCTTGTTCAGCTATGTTGATCTTGAAAAGCGGGTGCGCCCTGACCATCCGCTGCGCGTTATTCGCGGCCTGGTGAATAGCGCGCTG
>Ga0315900_10005823_pt1 | contig 16791 bp, 10 predicted proteins | sample LakEriMetagenome_FD_203521 | JGI IMG/M metagenome (GOLD analysis project Ga0315900, IMG submission 203521) | Freshwater fungal communities from buoy surface, Lake Erie, Ohio, United States - Buoy 12 MA114 | ecosystem: Environmental > Aquatic > Freshwater > Lake > Lake biofilm | place: USA: Lake... | reverse complement strand
GGCAGCAACGGCGCGGGCAAGACCACCACGCTCAAGGCCATCTCCGGCCTGCTGCCGCTGGAGGTGGGGCAGGTGCGCGCCGGGGCCATCCGCTGGCGCGGCGAGCGCATCAACGACGTGGCGCCGCACCTGCTGGCGCGCCGCGGGATCGCCCATGTGCGCGAAGGCCGGCACGTCTTCGAGGACCTGACGGTGGACGAGAACCTGGTGGCCGCCAGCTTCGCGCTGGACGGCCGGCCGGGCGCGGGCAAGGCCGACACCGCGCTCATCTACGAGTACTTTCCCCGCCTGAAGGAGCGGCGCGCCCAGCGCGCGGGCTACCTCTCGGGCGGCGAGCAGCAGATGCTGGCCATCGGCCGCGCCCTGCTGGGCCAACCCGCACTGATGCTGCTGGACGAGCCCTCTCTCGGCCTGGCCCCGCTGGTGGTGCAGGACATCTTCGAGATCATCGCCCGCATCAACCGCGAGCAGGGCGTGGCCATGCTGCTGGTGGAGCAGAACGCCATGGCGGCCTTCGGCATCGCGCACTACGGCTACATCATGGAAAGCGGCAAGGTCGTGATCGACGGGCCCACCGACCGCCTCGTGAACGACGCCGACGTGCAGCGCTTCTACCTGGGCTACGGCGAGGGCGGGCAGGACGTGTCGAGCTTCCGCGACGTGAAGCACTACAAGCGCCGCAAGCGCTGGCTGTCGTGAGCAGGTCCGCCGGATGATGGGTACACGATGAGCACTGTCGACATCGACCGCCTGACCCTGCCGCAGCAACTGCGCCACTGGGCGGCCACGCGCCCTGGCGACGTGGCCCTGCGCCAGAAGGACTTCGGCATCTGGGAGCCCGTGACCTGGGCGGGCTACGAGCAGGCGGCGCGCCACTTCGGCCTGGGCCTGGTGGACCTGGGGCTGGGCGAAGGCGGCCACTGCGCCATCATCAGCGAGAACCGCAAGGAGTGGGTCTTCACCCAGCTGGGCTGTGGCCTGGTGGGGGCCGTCACCGTGGGCGTGTACCCGACCTCGCCCGCACCCGAGGTGGAGTACCTGCTGCACAGCAGCGACGCCGAGATCGTGGTGTGCGAGGACCAGGAGCAGCTCGACAAGGTGCTGGAGGTGCTGGAGCGGCTGCCCCGCCTGAAGCACCTGGTGGTGATCGATCCCAAGGGCCTGCGCCGGTACCAGGTGCCACAGCTCCTGACCTTCGACGAGGTGCTGGCCCGCGGGGCCCGCTTCGAGGGCAGCGCGCGCGACCTGGTGGACGAGCGGCTGGCCCGACAGTCCATGGGCGACACCGCGCTGATGATCTTCACCAGCGGCTCCACCGGCCGGCCCAAGGCCGCGATGATCAGCTACGGCAACATCGCCGCCATGGCCGCCGGCACCGACGCCATCTACCGCTGCTCGCCCCAGGATTCGATGGTCTCGTACCTGCCGCTGTGCCACGTGGCCGAGCAGATCTACACCGTCCACCTGCCGCTGCGCTCGGGCGCGGTGGTGAACTTTGCCGAGAGCCTGCGCACCATCCAGGCCGATCTGCGCGAGATCGCACCCACGCTGTTCCTGGGGGTGCCGCGCATCTGGGAGAAGCTGCACGCCTCCATCGAGATCAAGGTGCGCGAGGCCGGCGGCCTGCGTCGCCGGCTGTACAACGCGGCTCTGGCGGCCACGCTGCCCTTTGCCGAAGTGCCGCCCGAGCGCTGGAGCCTGGCTCATCGCCTCACGCACGCCTTCTGGTACTGGACGGTGCTGCGCGCCTTGAACAACTTCATCGGCCTGCGCGAGTGCCGGCTGGCCTTGTCGGGCGCTGCGCCCATCGCCCCGGACATGCTGCGATTCTTCCGCGCGCTGGGCGTGCCCATCCGCGAGGGCTACGGCATGACCGAGACCGCGGGCGTGGTGACGGTTCAGCGCAGTGCCGCCTCGCCCGTGGGCACCGTGGGCTCGGCCGTGCCCGGTGTGGAGCTGCGCATCGCCGACGACGGCGAGCTGCTGGTGCGCGGCCCCACGGTGTTCAAGGGCTACTACCGCAACGACGCCGCCACGGCCGAGGCCATCGACGCCGAGGGCTGGCTGCACACCGGTGACGTGGCGCAGTGGGTGCGCGGGCCCGAGGGCGAAGAGGTGCGCATCGTCGACCGCAAGAAGGACATCATGATCACCGCCGGGGGCAAGAACATCACCCCCAGCGAGATCGAGAACGCGCTGAAGTTCAGCGCCTACGTCAAGGAGGCCGTGGTGGTGGCCGACCGGCGGCCCTTCGTCGCGGCCTTGATCCAGATCGACCAGGACACCGTGGGCAAGTGGGCCGAGGAAGAGGGTCTGGCGTACACGCACTTCCGCAGCCTGGCCGAGCACGAGCGCGTGCGCGAGCTGGTGCAGGCCGAGGTGGACCGGGTCAACGCCCGCATGCCGCAGGTGCAGCAGGTGCGCAAGTTCCACCTGCTGACCAAGGAGCTGGACCACGACGACGGCGAGGTCACCGCCACCCTGAAGGTCAAGCGCGCCAGCATCAGCCAGAAGTACGCGGCCGAGATCGAGGCGCTGTACGGCGGCAAGGCCTGAGCGCTGCGGGTCTCGGGCCCCAGCACGACGAACGAGCGACGAGCGAGTGACCAGGGAGTGACGAAAGAGTGACCATGGATCAGATCCGGTTCGACGGCCGCGTGGCGGTGATCACGGGCGCCGGCGGCGGCCTGGGCCGCGCGCACGCGCTGCTGCTGGCCCGCCGCGGCGCGGCGGTGGTGGTGAATGACCTGGGCGGCAGCGTGAACGGCGCGGGCGGCGACGACGCCGCGGCGCGGCGCGTGGTGGCCGAGATCGAAGCCGCCGGCGGGCGGGCGCTGGCCAACTTCGACGACATCGCCACGCCTGAGGGCGCGCAGCGTCTGGTGGACGCCGCCGTGCAGGGCTTCGGCCGCCTGGACGTGCTCATCAACAACGCCGGCATCCTGCGCGACAAGACGCTGCACAAGATGGCGCCCGAGGATTTCGAGGCCGTGGTGCGCGTGCACCTGCTGGGCTCGGCCTGGTGCTCGCGCGCGGCGCTGCTGGTGATGCAGGCGCAGCAGTATGGCCGCATCGTGATGACCACCTCGGCCGCCGGCCTGTACGGCAACTTCGGCCAGAGCAACTACGGCGCGGCCAAGCTGGCGGTGGTGGGCCTGATGAACACGCTCAAGCACGAGGGTGGGCGCTTTGGCGTCAAGGTCAACACGATCGCTCCCGTGGCGCTCACGCGCATGACCGAGGGCCTGCCCCTGGCGCAGCTCATCGGCGAGGCCACGCCCGAGCGCGTGGCCGCGGGCGTGGCCTATCTGGCCAGCGAAGGCTGTGAGGTCAGCGGCTGCATCCTCTCCGCCGGGGCGGGCTACTTCTCCACCGTGCAGATCGTCGAAGGCCTGGGCGTGCACGCGCCGGCTGACACCATCACGCCCGAGTTCGTGGCGGCGAACTGGGGACGGATCAGCGACCTGTCCGCCGCCCGGCCCTTCGACAGCGCGGTCGATGCGCTGATGGGCGCGTTCGGGCCGGCCAAGGCCTGAGGGCCGATGCGCCGATGAGCGCCCGGCCCGCCCCTGCCCGTCCCGCGCGGGCTGAGCCCGTCGAAGACCTCGCAAGGACTCCCCGCACCCGCGCCCACAACCGCCAGCCGCAGTTGCTGGAAGCCGCGGCGCGGGTGTTCAGGCAGAAGGGCTACGGCATCACCACCATGCGCGACATCGCCGCGGCCACGGGCATGACGGCGGGATCCATCTATTACCACTACCCCTCCAAGGGCGACCTGCTGCTGGCGGTATACGCCGAGGGCGTGCGCCGGGTTACCGCGGCGGTGCAGGCCGCGCTGGAGCCTGACGGCACGCCCTGGGAGAAGCTGCAGCGCGCCATCACCGCTCACCTGCAGATGATGGTGGGGCAGGCGCCGGACGATGCGCCCTTTGCAGGCGTGTTCGTGCAGGTGCTGCCGCACGACTTCCCGCCCGAGCACCACGAGGCCCTGATCGCGCTGCGCAACGGCTACGAGGCCACGTTCCGCACCCTGATCGACGCCCTGCCACTCAAGCGCGGCACGGACCGCCGCCTGCTGCGCCTGCAGCTCATCGGCGCCCTGAACCACGTCCCCCAGTGGTACCGCCCCGATGGCCCCCGCACCCCCCAAGCCATCGCCCGCGTGATGACGCGGCACCTGCAGGCGGGGTTGGAGCCAGTGGCCCCATGACCCGCTACCTCCACTGGATTGGTTGGTTCGCCAATCTCGGAGTGCCAACATCTCCGCCAAAAGGGGCAGCAGGGGTGCTGTGCGTAGCGAAGTCAAGGAGGAGGCCGGGCTTGCCCGGCCGGGGGACATGAGCGCAGCACAGTGCCCTTGATGCCCCTTCCCGCGTCACCTTTGCCAAGAAATCGATAGCGACTCAACCAAGTTCCAACCCCATGACCACTCTCGACACCCTCTACCCCCCCACCGCCCCCCTGGACACCCCTGAGCACAACGAATTCCGCGCCACCGTGCGGCGCTTCGTTGAAGAGGAGGTGACGCCACACCACGCGCAGTGGGAGCGCGACGGCCAGGTGCCGCGTGAGCTGTGGCGGCGGGCGGGTGAACTCGGCCTGCTGTGCCTGACCGTGCCCGAGGAGTACGGCGGCGCGGGCGTGGACTTCAGCTACAGCGCCATCGTGGTGGAAGAGCTCTCGCGCGCTGGCGCCACCGGGCCGATCTTCTACCTGCACTCCGACATCGTGGCGCCCTACCTCGTGCACTACGGCACCGAGGCGCAGAAGCGCCAGTGGCTGCCCGGCATGGCGCGCGGCGAGATCATTGGCGCCATCGGCATGACCGAGCCCGGCGCGGGCAGCGATGTCGCGGGGATGCGTACGCGCGCCGAGCGCGAGGACGGCCCTGACGGCGCCGGCTACCGCATCAACGGCCAGAAAATCTTCATCTCCAACGGCCAGCTGTGCGACCTGCTGGTGCTGGCCGCCAAGACCGACACCACGCGCGGCGCCAAGGGAGTGAGCCTGCTGCTGGTGGACACCCACCTGCCAGGCTTCGGCCGCGGGCGGCGGCTGGAGAAGATGGGCATGCATGCCCAGGACACGTCCGAGCTCTTCTTCGAGGACCTGCGCGTGCCCGCCGACGCTTTGCTGGGCGAGGAGGGGCGCGGTTTCGTGCAGTTGATGGAGCAGCTGCCGCAGGAGCGGCTTTTGGTGGCGATTGCTGCCGTGGCGGCGATGGAGTCGGCCGTCATCTGGACGCGCGACCACCTGATGCAGCGCCAGGCTTTCGGTGGGCCGCTGTCGGACAAGCAGACCGTACGCCACCGCCTGGCACAGGCCCATGCCGACACCCGGGTGGCCCGCGCCTTCCTGGACGACTGCATGCGCCGCCACCTAGCCGGCGCGCTGGACAGCGCCACCGCGTCCATCGCCAAGTTCTGGTGCTCGGAAATGCAGTTCCGCGTGCTGGACGAATGCGTTCAACTGTTCGGCGGCTATGGCTACATGCGCGAATACCCCATCGCCCGCGCCTGGGCCGATGCGCGTGTGCAGCGCGTCTACGGCGGCACCACCGAGATCATGAAGGAGCTGGTGGCGCGGGAATTGTTCGGGCGCTGATGCTGTGACGCGGTGATGCGTTGAGGCACCGCCGGCCACCCTGACGGGCACCGGGAGACCCATCCGTCAGATACTGCGCACACCTTATTTGTCCGCGAGCCCGCCATGGCCCTTTTCTCCCAGGAAGCGCTCAACCCCGGCGTGCGCAGGCGCGAAGTGTTCGGCTGGGCGGCGTATGACTTCGCGAATTCGGGCTACACCACGGTGGTGCTCACGGCGGTGTTCAGCGCCTACTTCGTGGGCGGTGTGGCGGGCGGGGCTTCCTGGGCCACCTTCGCCTGGACGCTGACGCTGGCCGTGTCCAGCCTGCTGGTGATGCTGACCATGCCGGCCCTGGGCGCCTATGCCGACCTGCGCGCGGCCAAGAAGCGGCTGCTGGTGCTGTCCACGCTGGGCTGCGTGCTCACCACGGCGGCGCTGGCGACGGTGGGCCCTGGGGACATCGCCTGGGCCGTGGTGTTCATCATCCTGTCGAATCTTTTCTTCTCGTATGGCGAATCGCTGATCGCGGCCTTCTTGCCCGAGCTGGCCCGTCCCCAGAGCCTGGGCCGGGTGTCGGGCTGGGGCTGGAGCTTCGGCTACTTTGGCGGCATGCTGGCGCTGGGTGCCAGCCTGGGCTATGTGCTGTGGGCCCAGGCACAAGGCCTGCCCGCCGCGCACTTCGTGCCCGTTACCATGCTCATCACCGCCGGCCTGTTCGCCGTGGCCTCGCTGGTGACCTTCGCGCTGCTGCGCGAGCGGGCGCAGCCCCAGGCCGCAGCGGGTGCTGCCGGGCCCGCAGCAGCTTCCGGCGTGGCCGCCGCCCTGGCGCAACTGGGCCGCACCTGGCGCCAGGCCCGGCGTTACCGTGACTTCACCGCGCTGCTGGCCTGTGCCGTGGCCTACCAGGCCGGCATCTCGGTGGTGGTGGCCCTGGCGGCCATCTATGCCGAACAGGCGCTGGGCTTCAAGCAGACCGACACCATGATGCTGATCTTCCTGGTGAACATCGCGGCCGCAGCCGGTGCCTTCGCCTGGGGCTACGTGCAAGACCGCATCGGCCACCAGCGGGCCATCGCCGTTACCCTGGTGGGCTGGATCGTGATGACGGTGCTGGCCGGGCTGGCCACCACCGCCACCCTGTTCTGGGGTGCGGCCGTGATCGCGGGCCTGTGCATGGGCAGCAGCCAGTCCGCCGGTCGGGCGCTGGCCGGCGCGCTGGCCCCCGAGCGCCAGCGCGCCGAGTTCTTCGGCCTCTGGACCTTCGCCATCCGCCTGTCGGCCATCATTGGCCCGGTCACCTACGGCCTCATCACCCTGCTGAGCGCCGGCAACCACCGCCTTGCGATCTTCAGCACCGGGCTGTTCTTCCTGTTGGGGCTGGTGCTGCTGCGCGCCGTCGATGTCCGCCGGGGCATCGCGGCGGCGAAGGAGGCCGACGCGTCGGCCGATGATCGGGGCCGCGCGACCGCGGGCTGACCGAAACAGAGCACCGGCGTGCGGCAGGGCAAGGGAGAGTGAATTGGCCGTCTTGACAACCCTGGCGCAGCGCTTTGCGCACTATGCCGGCGACCCCGGCGACGACCCGGAGCTGCGCAAGCGCAAGAGCATCATCGTTGCCTTCCTGATCCTGGGGGTGTTCGTCTGGTACTCCTACTCGGTGCTCACCTCACCGTTGATGGACTACTTCTTCGACCGGGCCGCGGTGATGTACGCCCAGAAGGTGATGCTCAGCCCCGATGAGGAGCAGTTGCTGCGCGCGGCCATGCACGAACGCCGGCTGAACCTGTCCAAGCTCTCGTTCCTGGCCGGCACCTTGTCGGCGCTGGCCTTGCTGGCCCACCTGAAGCTCAAACGGTTCCAGGTGCTGTTCGCGGTCTACAACACGGTGTTGCAGATCACCGTGCTGCTGGTGCACGTGGCGCTGGGCGGATTTGCCACCGCTGGCGGGGTGCTGGCCTTCGGCTTCCTGCCGGCCATGATGGCCGCGTTCGAGAACGGCAGTTGCAGCTTCCGGTATTGGGCCAAGTCGGCCGCCGTCATGGTGGTGCTGGCAGTGGCGGCGGAGTTGTTGATGGTCGAGCCGCGAAACCTCGGGCCCACCCTGGAAATCGCCTCGGCCTATGCCGCCTACAACCTGGTGGTGTTCTGCGGCCTGAGCATCGGATTCATCTTCTTGTGCCTGCGCCAGTTGCAGGCGGCCAAGGGCGAGGCGGTGGCTGAGCGCGAAGCCCGGTTGAAGGAGTCCGCCGCCAACCTGGTCAAGGCGGGCGAGATGCTGCAGCGCCAGCAGGCTACGGCCACCGTGATGAAGACCATCAACGCGTCCGTGGCCAACCCGCAGCCCGTGTTCGAGTCCATCGTGAACTGTGCCGCGGAGCTGCTGAAGTCCGACCAGATCGCGCTGTACACCATGGAGGATGACGGGCTGATTCATATGGTCCACCACCGGGGTGACCTGTTCGACAAGGTCCGCCATCTCTTTCCGGTGCCGACCGAGAGCTGGGGTGCTCAACTGGTGCCCCAGGGCTGCCGCACCCTTCAAATCCCCGATGTGGCCCGGATGGCCGACCCCCCGCCCATCCTGGCCAGGGCGCTGGCCCTGGTGGGCAACTACTCGTGCGCCTTCATTCCGCTGTACCGCCCTGGCGTGCAGGAAGAGGTGGGGGTCATCCTTGTCGTGCGCCAGCCGCCGCAGTTACTCAGCGATGAGGAAATCGAGCAGATGGAGGGCCTGGCCGACCAGGCCGTGATCGCGATGCGGAACGCGCGGCTGTTCCGCACGGCGCAGCAGGCGCGGGCCGAGGCCGAAGAGGCCAGCCGCCACAAGAGCGAGTTCCTGGCCAACATGAGCCACGAGATCCGCACCCCGATGAACGCGATCATCGGGCTGTCGCACCTGGCGCTGCGCACCGACTTGACGCCGCGCCAGCGCGACTACGTGGGCAAGGTCCACCTGGCGGCCACGGCGCTGCTGGAGATCATCAACGACATCCTGGACGTCTCCAAGATCGAGGCCGGGCGCATGGAGATCGAGCAGGTGGTCTTCGACCTGGAGGAGGTGTTCACCCGCGTCTCCACCTTCACCGCCAGCCGTGCCGTGGACAAGGGCCTGGTGCTGGACGTGACGGTGGACCCTGACGTGCCCCGTGACCTGCTGGGTGACCCGCTGCGTCTGGGACAGGTGCTGACCAACCTGGTCAACAACGCCATCAAGTTCACCGAGGCCGGCCGCGTCAGCCTGTCGGCCACGCTGCAAGGTGCGGTGCAGGCGCCGGTTCCCGAGCGGGAAGCCGGGCCGGAAGCCAAGCCTGGCATTGCGACTGCAAGGCCGCCCGTGCGGGTGCGCTTCGAGGTCACTGACACCGGCATCGGCATCGAGCCGGGACAACTGCAGAAGCTCTTCCAGCCCTTCACCCAGGCCGACGGCTCCATCAGCCGCCGCTATGGTGGCACCGGCCTGGGCCTGGCCATTGCGCGGCATCTGGTGCAAGCCATGGGCGGGCAGATCGAGGTGCAGAGCACGCCGGGCGTGGGCTCCAGCTTCGCGTTCACCGTGGCCTTCGAAAGGGTGGAGGGTGCGCGCGCTTCGCGGCCGCTGGCGGCAGTGCCGCTTCGCACCAGCCCGCCGGGCGCCGAAGGGGCGCAGGGGCTGAGCGGCTTGCGGCTGCTGCTGGTGGAGGACAACGACATCAACCGCCAGATCGCCACCGAGTTGCTGCGTGATGCAGGTGCCGTGGTGGAGCAGGCCCACAACGGGGTGCAGGCGCTGCAGATGCTGGCCCAGGTGCCGCCCGACCATTTCCAGCTGGTGCTGATGGACGTCCAGATGCCCGAAATGGACGGCCTGGAGGCCACGCGTCGCATCCGCGCCGATGAACGCCTGCAGGGCCTGCCCATCGTGGCCATGACCGCCCATGCGATGCTGCGCGAGCGCGAGCGCTGCCTGCAGGCGGGCATGGACGATCACGTGTCCAAGCCCATCGATCCCGATACCTTCCTGGATACCGTGCTGCGCTGGGCCCGACGCGGCGAAGCGGCAGCCGCCGCGGGGGCCCATGCAGCCGCGGCCCTGCCGCCGGCAGAGGCTGCGCCCGCGCCGGTGCTCGACGTGGCCCAGGGGCTGCACCGCATGACGGGCAAGGTGGGGCTGTACCGAGAACTGTTGCAGCGGTTGCTTGAGAGCCTGCCCTCGGTGCAGTTGCAGTTGGAGCAGGCACTGCGGGCCGGCGATCTGGGCGCGGCGGCTGCCGCGGCCCACAGCTTGAAGGGCACGGCCGGCAGCCTGGGTGGGCGCGCCTTGCAGGGACTGCTGGGGGTGCATGAGGTGGCCTGGCTGGACGGCCAGGCCCCGCAGGACCTGGACGCTGCGCTGAGGGGGATCGACGAAGCCGTTGCCCGGCTGCGCAGCGCCGTGCAGACCGCCCTGGCGGATGCCCAGGGGCCGCTGGCCGTGCCTGAGCCCGGTCCGTCAGCCGCGTCGCCCATGGCCGAGGCGGCGCTTCTGCAGGAACTGCTGCAACGCCTGCGCGAGCAGGACGGCACGGCTGTGGACCTGTGGAGCGCCCACCGGGCGGCCCTGGCGCCTGTGATCGGTGGTGCCGACACCTGCCGCCAGCTGGACGCACTGATTCAAGACTTCCGATTCGCCGAGGCCCAGGAACTGCTGCAGGCCCGGCGCCCGCCAGGAGAGCTGACGTGAACACCACCCCGGGAACCGACACCGTCAAGACCCTGCTGGCGGTGGACGACACCCCGTCCATCCTGCGCATGGTCACGGCCGTGTTGAGTCCGGCCTTCAAGGTGCGGGTCGCCACCAGTGGGTCGCAGGCGCTGACGCTGGTGCGCCAGCACCCCGTGCCGGACCTCATCCTGCTGGACGTGATGATGCAGGGCATGGACGGCTACGAGGTCTGCCGCCAGCTGAAGGCCGACCCGCTGACCGCAGCCATCCCCGTCATCTTCCTGACGGCGCGCACCGATGCTGAGGACGAGACCCGCGGCTTCGAGCTTGGCGCTGCCGACTACGTCGCCAAGCCCATCAACCCGGCGGTGCTGCAGGCGCGGGTGCGGGCCCATCTGGCCCAGAAGGCCTGGCGCGACTTCCTTGAGAACCAGAACGATGCCCTGGAAAGGCAGGTGCGCGAGCGCACGGCCCAGGTGCAGAAGGTGCAGGACGCCACCATCCTGGCCATGGCCTCGCTGGCCGAGACCCGTGACAATGAGACCGGCCACCACATCCTGCGCACGCAGCGCTACGTGGACGTGCTGGCGCGGCACCTGCGCGGGCACCCGCGCTTCAGCCCTGAGTTGAGCGAGGAGCGTATCCGTTTGATGGTGAAGTCCGCGCCGCTGCACGACATCGGCAAGGTGGGCATCCCCGACCACATCCTGCTCAAGCCCGGGCGGCTCACCGCGGATGAGTTTGCGATCATGAAGACGCACACCACGCTGGGCCTGCAGGCCATAGAGCGTGCCGAGGCGTCGCTGGAGGGTGAAGACGCGTTCCTGCGCTACGCCAAGGAGATCGCCCACAGCCACCAGGAGAAGTGGGACGGCAGCGGCTACCCGTTAGGACTGGCGGGCGACGCCATACCGCTGTCGGCCCGGCTGATGGCGCTGGCCGACGTGTATGACGCGCTCATCAGTGCCCGCGTCTACAAGCCGGCCTTCAGCCACGAGGAGGCCTGCAGGATCATCGGCGAAGGTCGCGCAGTGCACTTCGACCCGGACGTCTGCGATGCCTTCATCGCCAACGCCCAGCGCTTTGCCGAGATTGCGGCCGCGCTCAGGGACGAGCCGGCCTGATCAACACCACCCTGCGCCAGTTCATGGATCGCCGCGCGCAAGCGGCCGGGCCCACTTCGCGCAGGGGCGGGGAAACCAGGCAAACCCTGCTTGCGCGCGGCCGGAATGTCCTCAGAATGGGTGGGCAGGCGCTGCGGGCATGGGCCCCAGACACTGCATGAGCCTGTGCCCCCTGCCTTGAGGAGAACTCCCATGACCCTGACCCCGCGCCCTCTCCTGGCCGCCCTTGTGGCCGTGGCCACCCTGTGGGCCAGCCCCAGCACCGCCCTGGCGCAGCAGGACTATCCCAACAAGCCGGTGAAGTGGATCGTGCCCTACCCGCCGGCGGGCACCACGGACGTGCTGGCGCGCATGGTGGCGCAGTGGCTGACCGAGAAGATGGGCCAGCCCTTCGTGGTGGAGAACCGGCCCGGTGCGGGCAACAACCTGGGTACCGAGGCGGTGATCAAGTCTCCGCCTGACGGCTACACCATGCTGCTGGTCAACCCGGCCAACGGCATCAACGCCACGCTCTACAAGAACCTGAACTTCAACTTCATCCGCGACGTCGCGCCCGTGGCGGGCATCGTGCGCACGCCCAACGTGATGGAGGTCACCAACTCGCTGCCGGTCAAGACGGTCAAGGAGTTCATCGACTACTGCAAGGCCAACCCCGGCAAGATCAACATGGCCTCGTCCGGCAATGGCACTTCGGTGCACCTGTCGGGCGAGTTGTTCAAGTTCATGACCGGCTGCGACATGGTGCACGTGCCCTACAAGGGCGCCGGCCCGGCGCTGGTGGACCTGATCGGCGGGCAGGTGCATGTGCTGTTTGACAACCTGCCCTCGTCCATCGGCCACATCAGGGGCGGCAGGCTGCGGGCGCTGGGCGTCACCTCCGAGGGCCGCGAGCCCTCCCTGCCCGGCGTGCCCACGGTGGGCGAGACGGTGCCGGGCTACGAGGCCACGGCCTGGTTCGGCGTTGGCATGCCCAAGGGCACGCCGCGCGAGATCATCAACAAGGTCAATGCCGAGATCAACCGCGCGCTGGCCGACCCCAAGATGCGCGAGCGGCTGGCCGAACTGGGCGGCAAGCCCATCGCCGGCACGCCCGAGGACTTCGGGCGCGTCATCGCCGCCGAGACCGCGAAGTGGGAGAAGGTGGTGACGGCCTCGGGGGCCAAGCCGGATTGAGGCTGCTCGGAGCTCGGCGCCCCCGTGCGCCTTCCTTTTCATCCGCTCCGCTTCAGGCTGCCGCCGGGCTGATCTCCACCACCACCCGCCCCGCGGCCACCTGATCGCCAGCGGTGGCGTGCAGCGCGGCCACGACGCCGGCCACGGGGGCGTGGTGGGTGTGCTCCATCTTCATGGCCTCCAGGGTCAGCAGTGGCTGGCCGGCCTGCACGGCCTGACCGGGCTCTACCAGCACGGCCACCACCCGCCCGTTCATCGCCGCGCGCACGCGTCCATCGCCGCCGGCGGCGCCCTGTCGAAGGGCCGGGGCGTAGGTCCGGTCTTCCACGGCGTGGGCCTGGCCCGCATGAGAAAGCCACAGCAAAGCGCCCTCGCGGTGGAAGACGGCGCGCTGCAGCACACCGTCGATGATGCAGCGGGCCTGGTGGGCGTCCACCGTCACTGCCTGCAGTTCGTGCAGTGCACCGGCCACCGCGATCTCGAAGCGACCGGGCGCCCGTTCGGTGAGGCGCAGGGCATGGTCTTCCCCGTTCAGCGCCAGGCGCAAGCCCACGGGCAGGTCATGCGTCAAGGTCGGGGCGGGTGCGCTGCGCTGGCCCTCGACGTGGGGTGCGCGGTCTGTGCCGGCTGTGCAGTCTGTGCGGCTTGCGTGATCTGCGCCCTGGGTGGCGCGCAGCAGCCAGGCGGCCAGCAGCAGCGTCAGGCGCTGGGCCGCGTCGTCCGTGCGCAGCAGTTCGTTCTGGTGGCGGGCGATGAAGTCGGTGGTCGCGGCGCCCGCCACGAAGCCGGGATGTTCCAGGCAGCGGGCCAGGAAGGCCTGGTTGGTGGTGACGCCCAGGGCCACCAACTCGTGCAGGCCGCGCAGCAGGCGGCGCCGGGCGTCCTCGCGCGTGGGCCCGTGGGCCACCAGCTTGGCGATCATGGAGTCGTAGTGCGGCGGCACGGCCGCGCCGTCGCACAGCGCATGCTCCACGCGCAGGCCCTCAGGCACTTGCCAGCGCCGCACCGTGCCGCTGCAGGGCACGAAGCCGCGCGGCGCGTCCTCGGCGCACAGGCGCACCTCGATGGCATGACCCTGATGATGGATCTCGTGCTGCTGCAGCGGCAAGGACTCGCCCGCGGCCACGCGCAACTGCCAGGCCACCAGGTCCAGGCCCGTCAGCGCCTCGGTCACGGGATGCTCCACCTGCAGCCGGGTGTTCATTTCCATGAAGTAGAAGCGGCCCTGTTCGTCCAGCAGGAATTCCAGCGTGCCCGCGCCCTCGTAGCCGATGGCCTTCACGGCTGCCACGGCGGCCGCGCCCATGGCCTCGCGCAGGGCCGCGTCCACGGCGGGCGAGGGCGCTTCCTCGATCAGCTTCTGGTGCCGGCGCTGCACCGAGCAGTCGCGCTCGCCCAGGTGCACCGCGTGGCCGTGGCGGTCGGCAAAGACCTGGATCTCGATGTGCCGGGGGCGCTCCAGCGCCCGCTCCAGGATGACGGTGGCGTCGCCAAAGGCGTGCTGCGCTTCGCTTTGCGCGCTGCGCAGCGCGGCGGCGAAGGCGTCCGCGGCCTCCACGCGCCTCATGCCGCGCCCGCCACCACCGGCCGTGGCCTTGATCATGACGGGGTAGCCGATGCGTGCGGCCTCGGAGGCCAGACGCTCCAGGGACTGGTCGGCCGCCTCCGTGCTCTGGAAGCCGGGGATGCAGGGCACGCCGGCCGCTGCCATCAGCCGCTTGGCGCCGGCCTTGTCGCCCATGGCGCGGATGGCCTGCGGGCTGGGGCCGATGAACACCAGGCCGGCGTCCTGGCAGGCCTGGGCGAAGTCGGCGTTCTCGGCCAGGAAGCCGTAGCCCGGGTGCACCGCATCGGCCCCGCTGGCGCGCGCGGCGGCGATCAAGGCCGCGATGTTCAGGTAGGACTGCGCGGGCGGCGCCGGCCCGATGGCCACCGCTTCGTCAGCTGCCCGCACATGCGGCGCGCCGGCATCCGCCTCGGAATACACGGCCACCGTGCGCCAGCCCAGGGCATGGGCGGTGCGCATCACGCGCAGCGCGATCTCGCCCCGGTTGGCGACCAGGATCTTGGTGAATGGCGTGGCCACGGGCATCGTCGGTTGTGTGCGGGCTTGCAGGGGTGGGGTTTCCTGGCTCGGCTGCTTCACAAGCGCTCAGGGTCGATCAAGGCCGCGCGATTCCGCTCAAGGCCGCGCCACGGCGAACTGCATGGCCTGGGGCTGGCGGCCCTCGGCCTCGCGGCAGACGGCCAGCACAAAGGCCAGCACGGCGCGCGTGTCGCGGGGGTCGATCACGCCGTCGTCCAGCAGCAGGGCGCTGGTGCGCAGCACGCTCATCTGGCTGTCGAAGCGCTGCACGATGCGCTGCTCCAGGGCGTCGAGCTTGGCGGTGTCCACCTCCCCCTTGCGTCGCATGGCGGCCTCGGTGACGGTGCGCATGGTCTGCGCCGCCTGCTCGCCGCCCATCACCGCCGTGCGGGCGTTGGGCCAGCTGAAGCAGAAGCGCGGCTGGAAGCCGCGCCCGCACATGCCGTAGTTGCCCGCACCGAACGACGCGCCGCAGTGCAGCGTGATCTGCGGCACGGTGGCGTTGGTCACGGCCTGGATCATCTTGGAGCCGTGCTTGATGATGCCGGCCTCTTCATGCGCGCGGCCCACCATGAAGCCGGTGGTGTTCTGCAGGTACAGCAGCGGGGTGCGGCTCTGGCAGCAGGCCTGGATGAAGTGCGTGGCCTTGGCCGCGCCGGCGCTGTCGATCGGGCCGTTGTTGGTGATCACGCCCACCGGCCAGCCTTCCAACTGGAAGTGCCCGCACAAGGTGGCGCTGCCGTAGTTTTCGCCGAACACCAGAAAGTCGGAATCGTCGGCGATGCGGGCGATCACCTCGCGCATGTCCACCGGCCGCCGGCCGTCCAGAGGCATCAGGCCCAGCAGCTCGCCGGCGTCCAGGCGCGGGGGCTTGAACGCGCGCGGCCCGAGCGTCTGTGCGGCGCCCGGCGCGGTGGCGCGGTCCCACGCGATCTTCGCCAGGATCTCGCGTGCCAGGCGCAGCGCGTCGCGGTCGTCCTCGGCCAGGTAGTCGCCCAGACCCGACACCGAGGTGTGCATCACGGCACCGCCCAGCTCCTCTTCCGTGGCGATCTCGCCCGTGGCGGCCTTGAGCAGCGGCGGCCCGGCCAGGAAGGCGCGCGAGCGGTCGCGCACCAGGATGATGTAGTCCGACAGCCCGGTCTGGTAAGCGCCACCAGCGGTGGACGAGCCGTGCGTGACGGTGACCACCGGCAGCCCGGCCGCCGACAGCCGCGCCAGGTTGCGGAAGGTGGCGCCGCCGCGCACGAAGTCCTCCACCCGGTAGGTCAGCAGGTTGGCGCCGGCGCTTTCCACCAGCTGTACGTAGGGCAGCTTGTTCTCCAGGGCCAGCTCCTGCGCGCGCAGCAGCTTGTCCAGCCCCATGGGCTGCAGCGCGCCCGCGTCGATGCCGGCATCTGACGCCACCACCATGCAGCGCACGCCGCTGACGAAGCCGATGCCGCAGATGACGCCACCACCCGGCACGCTGCGCGACAGATCCTCGGTGTCCATGCCGTAGCCCGCCAGCGTGGACAGCTCCAGGAACGGCGCCCCGGCGTCCAGCAGCAGCGCCACGCGCTCGCGCGGCAGCAACTGCCCGCGCTGCTCGAAGCGTCCCCGCGAGGCTTCGGACTTCGCCCGTGTGCGCTGCTCCAACTCACGCACCTGGCCCAGCAGTTCGAGCATGCCCGCGCGCCGGCCCTGGAAGTCCGGGCTGGTGGGGGACACGGTGGAATCGATCGGGGGCATGGGGGCGTGGAGGAACGTGCAGGAGCGGGAAGGGTGATGTCGGGCTGGCAGTATGCCGGCGGATCGACGCTCTGGGACGTGGGTGTTTCCTGAAGTCCGGCGCCCTTGACCCGGCGGTGCTGGCGGCTGAAGATCGACCCGGCAGACCAGGACCGCGACCCCACATGAACCACAGCCAAGATCAGCTCAAGACGCCAAACCGCATCATCCGCATTGGCGGCGCCTCCGGCTTCTGGGGCGACAGCATGGTGGCCGCGCCGCAGCTCGTGGCCAAGGGCGCGCTCGACTACCTGGTGTTCGACTACCTGGCCGAGACCACCATGGCCGTGCTGGCCGGGGCGCGCGCCAAGCGGCCCGAGCTGGGCTACGCCACCGATTTCGTGGACATCGCGATGAAGGCGGTGCTGCCC
>Ga0315900_10005822_pt1 | contig 16797 bp, 11 predicted proteins | sample LakEriMetagenome_FD_203521 | JGI IMG/M metagenome (GOLD analysis project Ga0315900, IMG submission 203521) | Freshwater fungal communities from buoy surface, Lake Erie, Ohio, United States - Buoy 12 MA114 | ecosystem: Environmental > Aquatic > Freshwater > Lake > Lake biofilm | place: USA: Lake... | reverse complement strand
TGATGTTCCCACCATGGCTGTCGCCGGTACACATGGCAAAACGACCACTTCCACCATCCTGGCGCACATTCTTCGCATAGCCGGGCGAAACTGTACTGCCTTCCTGGGAGGAATCAGCGCAAATTACGGTAGCAATCTTGTGCTTGGCGTCCCAAGCAGGGCGAATCATGAAATCGTGGTGGAAGCTGATGAGTTTGACCGGTCCTTCCTCACTTTGCATCCTGAAGCCGCCATCGTCACTTCCATGGATGCCGATCACCTCGACATCTATGGTAGCGCCGACGAAATGCAGCGCACTTACCGGCGCTTTGCATCGCAGGTGTCGCCGGACGGATTGTTGCTGGTTCGGCGAGGACTTGATATAGGACAGACAAGTGCCAGGCAGCTCTCCTATTCGATCGAAAATGATGATTCAGATTACCGAGCCGACCGAATCCGTGTCGAGGACGGCATGTACATCTTCGACCTGGTGACACCGGGTTTCGTTGTTCAAGGACTTCGGCTAGGCCTTCCCGGAAGACACAATGTGGAGAACGCCGTGGCAGCCTCCGCCTTGGCCCTGGAACGCGGTGTGGACATGGTCTCCCTGAAAGAAGCGCTCTCCGGTTTCAGAGGTGTTCAAAGGCGTTTCGATGTCATAGTGCGAACGGAGAATACGACGTATATTGACGATTATGCACATCACCCCGAAGAAATAAGGGCCGTGATCACCTCCGCAAGGGAGCTTTATCCCGGTAAACACATTTCTGTCGTTTTCCAGCCTCATCTTTATAGCCGTACACGCGATTTTGCGGATGGATTTGCCGAAGCGCTTAGCCTGGCCGATGCGGTTTACCTGATGGACATCTATCCCGCACGCGAGCTGCCCATCCCAGGTGTTGATTCCCTTTTGATCTTGAAATCAATTTCTTGCGCTGAAAAGAAGTTGCTGTCCCGTGAGGAACTCCTCTCAACTATCGCTTCGAATACGCCCCAGGTCCTGATGACACTGGGAGCAGGAGACATCGATCAATTGATAATTCCCATTCAGAAAATATTGGAGAAGAAATGAAAGTCCATCCACGAGTTAAAACGGTAGTATTCAGCGTCCTGCTGGTGATTGCAGCAGCCGGCTTCCTCGCGATGCTGGGTTTTGTTGATCAACGTCAGTCCGCATTGAAATGCAGGAACCTCAAAGTAAATATTCTCAACGAAGATGAGCATGACTTCATCGACCGGACCGAAGTGGAGGAGATCATCCAATTCAACGGCCGTGTCATGGGTAAAACCCTGGGTGTCATCAACACGGGAATGTTGGAAAAAAGGATTTTGAACAATCCGTACGTGAAGAGCGCTGAAGTATATTCAGCGCTTGATGGAACCCTGCATGCCGACCTGGTTCAGCGGGATCCCATCGTGCGTATAATCAACATGAACGAAGAGCAGTTTTTCATTGATAATGAGGGGGTTTTCATGCCTTTAGCGGAGCGTTATTCCCCTCCGGTGCTGGTGGCCAGCGGCTACATCTTCAACCGTTTTTCTGAAGGGAAAGTGCATTACAGTTTCCATTCAGGAGCTGCAGACGCGCAGGATTTCTCCAGGATCATCGAACAGGTTTATGTCCTGGCCTGTCGCATTGAAGCGGATTCGTTCTGGTCAGCCAACACGGAGCAGATTTATGTCAATGAGCATCAAGAGTTGGAAATGATCCCGCGTGTCGGCTCTCACCGTATCCTGTTGGGTGACACGGTTTCAATCGATGACAAACTGGAGCGCCTGCACCATTTTTACCGGGAAGGTCTGAATAAGACCGGCTGGAATAAATATTCTGTTATCAACCTGAAGTACAAAAATCAGGTCGTTTGTACCAAAACCAATTGAACGCATGGAACACTCGGGCATCATTGTCGGCCTTGACATAGGAACTACCAAAATCGCCGCGATAGTCGGCCGCCGTAACGAACACGGGAAGGTCGAGATCATGGGAATGGGGCGTTCGGAGTCCTTGGGTGTGATGCGTGGCATGGTTGCCAACATCGAAAAGACGGTCGCATCCATCAAGGATGCCGTTGCCGAAGCGGAATCGAAATCGGGAGTTGAAATCAAGGATGTACATGTCGGGATCGCCGGTCAGCACATCAAGAGCATGCAGCACCGTGGAATGATCACCCGCACAAGCACCGACGATGAAATCGGTAGAAAGGACATCGATGCCATCGTACAGGACATGTACAAACTGGCGATGCCCCCCGGTGAGGAAATCATCCATGTGATCCCGCAGGAATACATCATTGACAATGAGCAGGGCATTAAGGATCCCATCGGGATGTCGGGAATCCGTTTGGAGGCCAACTGCCACATCATCACAGGACTGATCACCGCCGCCAACAACATCCACAAGTGTGTCAACAAAGCAGGGCTCCATTCTGTCGACCTTATCCTTGAGCCGCTCGCATCTGCCGAGGCCGTGCTGACCGATGAGGAAAAAGAAGCCGGAGTGGTGTTGGTCGATATCGGCGGTGGCACCACCGACATCGCCATTTTCCAGGACAGCATCATCCGTCACACTGCCGTCATTCCTTTTGGTGGAAATGTCATCACTGACGATATCAAGGAGGGATGTTCAATCATCCGCAACCAGGCCGAGCTGTTGAAGACCAAATTCGGCTCCGCTCTCGCAAGGCAGATGAAGGACAACGAAATCGTATCTATCCCCGGGTTGCGCGGTCGCGAACCCAAGGAGATCTCGGTCAAGAACCTCGCATCCATCATCCAGGCCCGGATGGAGGAGATCATTGAAAGCGTGTACTACGAGATCAAGAGCTCCGGATTTGAAAAGAAGCTTATCGCCGGGATAGTCATCACCGGTGGAGGTTCCCAACTTAAGAATGTAACTCAGCTTGTCGAGTATATCACGGGAATGGATACCCGTATCGGTTACCCGAATGAACACCTCGGTAAAGGCATGGACGAAGTGAAAAGTCCAATGTATGCCACAGGAGTCGGTCTTGTGATCAAGGGCCTTAAGGACCTCGAAAGCCAGATGCGCAAGCCGGTCCAGACCTTGCCGGCGCCGGGTCCCGCCGTTCCAAAAGAACGGGGACCCTGGTTTGACCTGTTCAAAAAGCAGTTGTTCGGGGATGACCGTGACGACAAGCTTTGATCCAACACAAAAAACACACACACACCATACCATGAACCAGCCTTTATTTTCAGATCCGGAATCTCCTTTGATTCCCTTCGAGCTCAAACCCGAAATCCCTTCGATCATCAAAGTGATCGGTGTTGGTGGCGGCGGAAGCAATGCCGTGAACCACATGTACCGCCAAGGCATCAAGGGTGTTGATTTTCTGATTTGCAACACCGATGCGAAGGCGCTCACCATCAGCCCCGTTCCGGACAAGATCCAGCTCGGACCCAGTCTCACCCAGGGCATGGGAGCCGGAGCTGTTCCTGAAGTCGGTCGTCAGGCCGTAATCGAGAGCAGGGAGGAACTCCTCCGTCATCTGGGTGAACATACGCGCATGGCATTTGTCACTGCGGGGATGGGAGGAGGAACCGGAACCGGGGCAGCTCCCATCATTGCAGGCATTACCAAAGAGCGTGGAATCCTCACCGTTGGAATCGTCACTGTACCATTCGTGTTTGAAGGCTCAAAACGCCGGAAGCAGGCCGAGATCGGTATCGAGGAAATGAAGAAAAACGTGGATGCCCTGCTTGTCATCTGCAATGATAAGCTGCGGGAGATGCACGGCAACCTCAACATCAGTCATGCTTTCGGACACGCCGATAACGTACTTGCCGTCGCTGCAAAAAGCATCGCCGAAATCATCACGAACACGATGCACATCAGCACCGACTTTGCGGATATTCAGACCGTGATGAAGGACAGCGGAGTGGCGATCATGGGCTCAGCCGCAGCAGAGGGTGAAAACCGTGCGATCCGTGCCGCGGAAGCCGCTTTGGACTCTCCGCTTTTGAATGACAACGTGATTGTCGGTGCGAATTACATCCTCCTGAACATCACCAGCGGCAATGTCGAAGTGACCATGGATGAAGTCGGAGAGATCAACGATTACATCCAGGCTCAAGCCGGACAGACAGCCGATATCATCATGGGTATCGGTCGCGATGAAACGCTGGGCGACAAGGTGTCTGTCACGGTCATCGCAACAGGATTCCATACCGGTCAAAAAAAAGCGGTTGAGGAAAAAAGACCGGAAGTGATCGTGCACCATCTGCTCGACGAGCCGATGGTGTCTGAGACCGAGGTCGAAGTGTCAACGAAAATGGAAGTGGAGCCTGTGCCGGTTGTCAATCCTTTGGAACCTGTCCTTATTGTCCGGAATGAGGTGAAAGACGATGCTGCTCCGGTTGTCGATGAACTTTCCGATTTCAATTCCATCTCAGCACCATTGGATCCGATGGAGCCTGTTTTGATCATCCGGGATGAAGCCACCATGGCTTCGCCCTTGCAAGAGCCATTCCTGATGTTCCGTAACGAAACATCGCCCAAGTCTTCCGAAAGTATTGACTACTCCGGACCTTTTGACGATTATCCTACTGCTTTTGAAGATGCCGACGATTCCCCCTTTACGGCCTCACTTGAGCAAGAGCCATTCGTAGGGTTCATGAGTGAAATGAACTTGGAGCATCTTACGACGGAACCGGTAGCGATTGACGATGAAGATGTGTTCGGTGTTTTCACTGCGGCTGAAGAGCTGAATAGCATTGCCGAGTCCGACACAGGTCTTGAATCCGAGCAGGGTTTGCTCACCTTCGAGTTTCCCATGGCTGAATCGGATGAATTGAACCTGCCCGTTCAGGAAGTCGAGATGACACCGACTCCTGTGATGGAGATTCGTGAGGACGATGAGGTTGTGCGGCACGATCTTTACAGCGAATTGCCCCCTCCGACACCCGCCTCAGCACCCTCGCAACCGGTTGCCGGATTCACTTCCTCCTCTCAGTCGATGAGTCCGGAAGATGAAATGTATATCCAATCCCGCGAACGCATCATGCGCCTGCGCGAAATCAGCATGCGGATTCAGTCTCCAAGCGGACTCGCCGATATGGAAAAGGAGCCCGCATATAGAAGAAGGAATATAAAGCTTGACGAAGTGACCCCTTCTTCCGAAAGTAACGTTAGCCGTTATACATTGTCGGTGGAAGAAAACCGCCCGGAAATCCGTCCGAACAATTCCTTCCTTCACGATCGCGTTGACTGAAACCGCTCATCATTTTCACATGAATCTCGAACAAAAAATCACAGCTGATCTGAAGACGGCCATGCTTGCGAAGGATGAGGCGGCACTTCGCGCCATCCGCGCCGTCAAATCGGCCATTCTGTTGTCGAAGACTTCCGCCGCCGGAAAGGAACTCACCCCGGAGGACGAGGTGAAGATGCTGCAGAAATTGGTCAAGCAAAGGCAGGAGTCGATTGAAATTTACCAGAAGCAACAGCGTGACGACCTCGCCAAGCCAGAGCTAGAGGAGGTGGAGATCATCTCCCGCTACCTCCCGGCGATGATGAGCGAAGACGAGATCCGTGCTGTTGTAAAGGCAGCCATGGCACAGACCGGGGCCAGCCAGGCTTCGGACATGGGAAAGGTGATGGGAGTAGTGACCAAACAACTCGCAGGTAAGGCGGATAACAAGGTGGTTTCCTCCATCGTCAAGGAACTCCTTTCCTGAATTCATACCATTGATATTGCGTTTTCAGAAGCCCGGTGAAACCGGGCTTCTTCCGTGAAGTACGATTTCATCCCAACGGCAAATTGATACCTTTGCCACAGTCATTCTCCATCTTCCATGAAAGTTTCTTACAACTGGCTGAAAGCACTTATCGATTTTCCACATTCACCCCCAGAACTGGCTCGGGCATTGACTGACACCGGACTTGAGGTGGAACACCTGGAAGAGTGGTGCAGTATTGCCGGCGGATTGGAAGGTGTTGTGATTGGTAAAGTGTTGACCTGTGAACGTCATCCCAATGCGGATCGCTTGCATCTGACCACCGTAGACACCGGTGATGCAGAGCCACGCCGGATCGTTTGTGGAGCCCCGAATGTCGCGGCCGGACAAACCGTGGTGGTCGCCCTGCCCGGAGCAACTCTCCACCCGTTGAAGGGAGATCCGTTCGCCATCAAATCATCAAAAATTCGTGGTGAGGTTTCCGAAGGCATGATCTGTGCTGAGGATGAAATCGGGATGGGTGAATCACATGCCGGAATCATCGTATTGCAGGATGGCCCTTCACCGGGAACTCCTGCTTCAGCTTATTTTAAGGTGCAGCGAGATTGGATTCTTGAAATCGGTCTCACCCCTAACCGCGCGGATGCCGCCTCGCATTTGGGTGTTGCCCGCGATATCCGTGCCCTCATAGGTGGAGCGCGACTTGATCAGGCCGATGTTTCCACGTTTGCAGAGGGGAGCAACTCCAATACCATTTCAGTATCTGTAGCCTGGCCTGAGGCGGTCATACGTTATTCCTCTTTGGAATTGACAGATGTGCGCGTTGGGCCGTCGCCCGATTGGATCCAGAACAGGTTGAAGAGCATCGGGCTCCGACCGATCAATAACGTGGTCGATGTGACGAATCTGGTCATGTTCGAATGTGGACAGCCCTTGCATGCCTTTGATGCGGATAAGATCCGTCAGGGTAAGGTGATCGTGGGCAAGGCGGCTCCTGGTTCGGTCTTCACGGCCTTGGACCAGCGTAAACTGGAGCTTGACGGTTCCGAACTGATGATCCAGGATGCAGAAGGTAGTATGTGCATGGCCGGTGTCTTCGGAGGGTTTGATTCCGGTGTTTCTGACACAACCTGTCGTATTTTTCTGGAGAGCGCTTGTTTTCATCCCGTACATGTACGCAAGTCGGCCCGTCGTCACGGGCTACATACCGATTCGTCTTTCCGCTTTGAACGCGGCACCGATCCGCGGATGACCATATATGCCCTTCACCGTGCCGCACTGCTGCTCATTGAAACTGCCGGTGCGAAAGTCCATGGTCCGGTTTCTGATCATTATCCTGTACCGGTTATTGACCGGCAATTGACCTTGAGAACCGATTATCTCGAAAGCCTTTGTGGTGTTTCTATTCCCGTTGACAGGGTCATAGCCATTTTAAATGACTTGGGGATGGAAGCCGCCTCACAGGATAGTACTTCCATCAGCGTAGGGGTTCCTCCTTTCAAGGTTGATGTGACTCGTCCCGCTGACCTGGCTGAAGAGGTGTTGCGAATTTTCGGATACAACAACATACCGATGCCATCGCGGTTGCTCATTACGCCCGGACGCAGCCGTCAACCTGATCCGGAAGCCGTCCTCGATACGGTTTCCACGGTGCTTTCGGCGAATGGCTTCCGCGAGATTTTGACCAACAGCCTCACAAGACCGGTTTCAATAGAGCTCAATACCGATTCCTCCGAGGTGCGAGTGTTGAATCCATTGTCTGGTGATCTTTCCGTTCTGCGCTCCGGACTTCTGACAACCGGGTTGGAGGTGATCGCATACAACATCAACCGTCGGCAGAAAGAGCTCGCCCTGTTCGAGACCGGTAAAACATACAGAGCTGAAAACGGAAAGTATTCTGAATCCCATGTGTTGGGAATCTGGTGTACCGGACAAGTCCGGGGTGAACACTGGAAAGGTAAGCATCCGGCAATGGATATTTTCCGGCTTAAAGCTGTTCTGGAAAATGTATTCTCTCACGTCATTCCTGCACATTCCGGCCATTTGTTGCAGGCGGAGGATAACATACCGGGATTGGATCAGGCCGTTTCCTACAATGCCGGAAAGCATCGACTTGCCTTTGCAGGAAGGGTCGGCAAGGCACTCTTAAGGTCTATGGATATCGGTCAAGAGGTCTGGTATGCCGAAGTCGGTTTGGAATTGTTAACCCGTTTGAGTGCTCAGCAGACGTTCTCCGTATCAGGGCCTCCTCGCTTTCCGGAAGTTCGTCGCGATTTGTCGATGCTGCTCGACGACAGCGTGCACTACGATTCCATCGAACGGCTTGCCTTTCAAACCGAGTCGCGGTTGCTTAGGCAGGTGAATTTGTTCGATGTGTATGAAGGAGATAAGATCGCCGCAGGCAAGAAGTCCTATGCCATCAGTTTTACCTTGCGTGACGATGAATCCACCTTGCAAGATAAACAGATTGACGCGGTGATGGATCGGTTGATGAAGCAGTTCGAATCGAAGCTCGGAGCAGTCATCCGGAAGGCCTGATGGTTGGTTTATTAAGCTGCCCTTGATCCGGTAATGTTGTGTTGAAATACTTATTCAACTTCGCTACCCTTCTTTCTTCCATGGCAATTTCCCTTGCCAGTTGATCAATCCGATACCCAGCAGGATGGTAGCCATTGCGGCGATGTGAGCCGGGTGTAGCGGTTCCCCCTCGAACAGTCCCCACGCCAATGCGACCAGAGGCATCAAATAGGTGACCGCGGAAGCAAGCAAGGGGCCGGCGTTCTTGACCAGCCGGAAAAACAGCAAATTAGACAGAGCGGTACCGAATAGAGACAAGGTGATCAGGCTGGTCAATGCCATCGAAGCCTTTGGGTGGTTGTTCAGGATGTCAATAAAATCAGTTTGGAAAAGGTAGATGCCGTAAGGTATTCCAACGATGATCAATCCGACTGCTGAGATCAACAGGGTGTCCTGACCGGAAAGCCGATGCTTTACGGTATTTACGCTCATTCCGTAGCAGGCGGTAGCCAGTACGATCAACAAGGTGAAAAACAGATCGGATTGGATGCTGCCTTTCGATCGAATAAACACCAAGCCGCTTGCACCGATGAAACCGATCAATACGCCCCAAAGTTGACGGTTGGTGAAACGCGAGCGGAAAACAATACTGCCGATGAGGATGGTGAAAACCGGTGTAAGTGCATTCAGCATTCCTGCCAGGTACGACGATATCCGCGTTTGCGCAGTGGCGAAAAGGAAAGCGGGTATTCCGCTTCCTACCAATCCTACGACGGCCATGTACTTCACATACTTCCATTCGAGGTTCCTGAACCGGCGAAGAGCGATTAGGGAGGAGGCCAGGCAGGCTACGGACATGCGTATTGCCGCCACCTGGTCGGGACTGAATGCAGTCAATCCACGCTTCATTAAAACGAACGAGCTGCCCCAGATCAGCGAGAGCAAAACCAGAATGGTCCAATTCCAGCCTGAAACCTTCACCGCTTTCCTCCTTTGGGTTTTCGGGGCTTTTCAGTCGCGGGTCGCGATCTGCTATCGTGGAATGCGCCTTGGAACGCGGGATCGTCTTTTCTACGTTGACGGTCGATTTCGCGCAGCATCTCCTGTTTCTCTTCAAAAAGTGTTTCCGCTACGGGAACTTCTTTCGGCCAATCTTGCCGTGTTATCTTCTGGTTGATGAGCTTTTCGATCTTCTTCAGATGCCATTCATCCGCTGCGTGCACGAACGTGATGCTTTTTCCTGTTCGTAATGCCCTGCCGGTACGTCCAATCCTGTGTACGTAGTCTTCGTACACTACAGGCGTGTCGAAGTTGATCACATGGCTCACCTCGGGTACGTCAAGTCCTCGGGCAGCCAGGTCGGTGGTCACCAGGATTCTGGCCGGTTCATCCTTGAACCGCTGCATGGTGTTGATTCGTGTCTGTTGGGTTTTGTTGCCGTGTATCACCAACACATCTTTTTCACCGATCAGCCGTTGCAGGTATTTGCCGATGTTAGATGCCATCTCCTTGGTTTTGCAAAACACGATCACTTTACGGTATTCTTCCTGCTGGTCGAGCATCCATTCCAGGAGATTGAGCTTGCTACGCAGGTTCGGGGTTTCAAACACCGACTGCTCCACAGTTTCAGCGGTTTTGACTTCGGGCTTGATCTGAATTTCAACCGGAAAGTCGAGGAAATCTCCAGAGATCTTTTTCACGAGATCCGACATGGTAGCGGAGAAAAGGATGTTCTGCCGCTTTTGAGGCATGGTTTCGAGGATGCGGTGGAATTGGCGGATGAAACTCTTGTCCATCAGACGTTCCGCTTCATCCAATACAAGGTGCTTGATTTTCTTTGCCCGGATGTGACCCAGACCGTAAAGTTCGAGGTAGCGTCCGGGAGAGGCTACCAGGATATCAATACCGGCCTCTATGGCTTCGATCTGTTGCTTTGCGCCTTGTCCACCAAATACTACGGCATGACGCAGGCCGGTGTATTTCGACAGGTCGCTGATGGTTTGACCAACCTGGATGCTTAGCTCACGGGTCGGCACCATGATCAGCAACCTGGCGTCGTCGCCTTGCGGGTAGTTCAGTATTCTTAATAAGGGTAGGAGGTAGGCCGCGGTTTTTCCGGTACCGGTTTGGGCGATACCCAATACATCCTGCCCACCCAGGATGGCCGGAATCGATCTTTCCTGAATCGGGGTCGGGCGTTCATACCCCAACTCGCGGACGGCGTCCAGCAGTTGACGGTTCAGTTTGAGGTCGGTGAATTCCAAATCGGACCCGAAGGTAGGGATTGAGTTGGAACGGTGGTGGGGTATGGTCGATTCTCATGACATGTAATATACTGATTAACAGTATTTTTATTCCTTGAAGGAAATTCTGAACCACCGTTTGTTAATTCCGCTGCCGTTCGTATCTTTGCCCTCCCTTACAAGGGTTCAATCCATTGCAAACCATGTACGCTATCGTCAACATTGCCGGCCAACAGTTCAAGGTCCGTGAAAACCAACCCGTTTTCGTTCACCGTTTGGATGCCCAGGAGGGTGATTCAGTCCAGTTCGACCAGGTACTCCTGGTGGACAACAACGGTTCCATCAAAGTCGGTGCCCCCGTGGTAGCCGGTGCCAAGGTATCGGCCAAGGTATTGTCCCATCTGAAAGGGGACAAGGTGCTGGTATTCCACAAGAAGCGCCGCAAAGGCTACCGCAAACTGAACGGTCACCGTCAGTCCCTCACCAAAATCCAGATTGAAAAGATTTCCGCATAAATCAACCTGCTTCTAATCCTCTCTCAACATGGCACACAAGAAAGGCGTCGGTAGTTCCAAGAACGGACGCGAATCCCATAGCAAGCGCCTTGGCATCAAGGTCTTCGGCGGTCAGAAAGTCATCGCCGGCAATATCATCGTACGTCAGCGTGGAACCAAGCATCACCCCGGCAACAACGTCGGAATCGGCAAGGATCACACCCTGTTCGCATTGGTTGACGGTACAGTTATGTTCCGCAAGAAGACCGATGACAAATCCTATGTTTACGTCAAGCCATTCGACACGGCTGCTACAGCTTGATCGGATACAGTATAGAAACACAAAAGCCCTGCCGTTCGGCGGGGCTTTCTTTTTGGTTTCAGCCGGTTCAAAACCGTCAACGCAGCTTCCAGCTTGAAATTGTGATCTTCTTCTTATTGAACGCACTCACGCCGAATATTTTTTCCTGGTTGATGTTCGTGCAGTAGTCGAACCGGGCCGGCTCCGAACCCGAGGCCAGTGCGGCATTCACAACCGAGAAGCCAACAGTGGTGTTTTCATAGATCAGGTTGTAGAAGCGGTCGTAATAAACCACTGCTTTGCGTTCATCATCTACGAGTAGTAGCTTGCTCTTGGGTGTGATATTATCCGACAACCAGATGTCTGATTTGGTCATGTCCACATAGCTCTTCCGGTTGCGGATCAATTTGATCAGGTTGTAGTGGACCTGGTAGATATGTCCGTTTTTGTAGTTCAGGTACAGGTTGTACGAATGGCTGAAGCGGGTGAAGTAAAAATCCTGCAGATAGTCGTTGTTGCTGTAATAGGTGGGGATGGTAGGGATGTCGAAGGCTTTGAAATAGTGGTTCAGGAGCTTATACCAGTCTTCGGGTGATTTGTAGGGAAGCGTCTCCAACTTACGGGAAGCAGGATCATATCGGAAGATGCGCTGTTCGTCGTTGTCCATCACCAACAGCTTATCGTACTCATCGAATTCCATCGCCCGAACGCACTTTGTTGAAGGCAATTCGATACTGTCTGTGATCTGCCCTGTCGGTGTATAGAGGAAGATGACGGGGCGCGAGCAGGCATTGAATGCGATGTTCTCCTTCGAGTCAGCTGCAATTCGAAATGTGTAACCCGATGCGCTACCAACCGATTCAGTAGGTATGTTGAACAGTTCGGTACGGATCAAACGCCCTTCCTGGCCAAGTGCTCCTGTGATTAAGAATAGGAGGAGAGCCGTAATGATTGGAGTGGCCGAAAGAATCAGCTTGGCAGGAATAGCATGTTTTGTAACTGGAGCTTCGCCAGCGTGGGGGTCAATGCGCATCTTCACCGGATAGTCTTTGCTTCAATTTCGACCAGCGCGACTGAAGTGATTCGGTCATCTGGTACATCACAGGTACGAGGATCAGGGTGAGAACCGTGGCGAAAGACAATCCGAAGATCATGGTCCAGCTAAGGGGTCCCCAGAACGCCACGCTGTCTCCGCCGAAGAAGAGGTGAGGATTTCCAGTGGCCAGCAACCGTTCGAAATCGATGTTCAATCCGATGGCCAGCGGAATCAGCCCCAGGATGGTTGCTCCGGCTGTAAGCAGAACGGGGGTCATGCGTGTCTTTCCGGCTTCGATGATGGCTTCGCGTGTCGGCATACCCTGCTCTTTCAGTACATCGGTGAACTCTACCAGCAGGATGCCGTTCCGTACTACGATTCCGGCAAGTGCCACGATACCGACCCCCATCATGATGGTCGAGATGGTCATACCGGTGATGGCATAACCAAGAAATACACCGATCATGCTGAACAGTATTTCTGACAGGATGATGATGGGTTTTCCGAGCGAGTTGAACTGTGTGACCAGGATGAGGAAGATGATGGCCAGTGAGGCCAGCATGGCTGTGCCCAGGAATGACATGGTCTCAGCCTGCTCTTCCTGTTGTCCGGTCATCACGATTTCAATTCCATCCGGTGAAGGGAACCCTGACATGGCTGACTCTACCGAGTTTACCACGCCGTTGGGGTCGTATCCCCGTAGCACATTCGAACTGATGGAGACGACACGTTTCTGATTGATCCGCTTGATGCCGCCGTAGGTGGTGGTGTATTGGATATCGCTGAAAGACGACAATGGAATCTGGCGCACCAGTCCGCCCATGTTCATATCCCTGAAGGTGAGTTTTGAATTTTGCAGGACTTCCACGTTGGCGCGTTGTTCCGACCTGTAGCGCAGCTGGATTGGATACTCGTCGTTGTCATCGCGGAATTTGGATACCTCGCTTCCAAAAACTGCAGTTCGAAGCTCCATGCCGATTTCAGCAGTACTTACACCCTCGCGGTTTGCGCGCTCGCGGTCGATGTTGAATACGATTTCGGGCTTGCGTTTTTCGAAATCCGATTTGAGCTTCTCTACACCGGGAATCTCCTCCCTTTCAAGATAACGTTGTAGCTTATCCGCAGTTTCTGCCAGCTGCTCCAGGTTGTCCCCCCGCACTTCGATGTTGATGGGCTTGCCGACAGGCGGACCTCCCTGTTCCTGATCGACATAAATCTCGGCACCGGGGATTCCCTTCACCGCATCGCGGATGCTGCTGAGGTAGTTGGCTGATGAAATGCCGTTCCGGTCGCTGAATTTCTTGAATGCGACAGTGATCTTCGCCTTGTGCGGTTGCACGCTTACATCGAATTCACGGTCGTCGTTTGCTCCAACGGCCACATTGGTGATGACCGACGTGACAATGGGATTGTTCGTGCCCAGTACGTTGAAGATCCTTCTTTCGACAATCCGGGCTACGCTATCCGTCGTGGCGGGATCGGTACCGATGGGCATCTTGATGAAGGTGTAAATGAAATTCGGATCGCTGCTTGGAAAAAACACCACATCCGGTGCCCGGAGGATCATCCCGAATAAAGAAACGACGAAGAGAGTGATGGCGCCGGCAACCATTGATTTAGGCCGTTGAAGCGCCCATACGAGCCTGCGACCGTACCATTCCCGGAACCGAGGCCATAGCTTGGACTGGAAAGTGAGAATCCATTTTTGGACGACGAAGTGGTTCAGGAATGCAAAGCCGATCAACAACAACATCAGGTTGCCCATGGCATGTTGTCCCCAGACATGGAAGAGTACGGATAAGGCGGCGAAGATGACTGAAGTGATCTTCAATCCACGCGTTATCACGGGATGGCGTACCGTTTCTTCGTCATGCGGTTTCATGAAGGCGACGGCAAATACCGGATTGATGATATAAGCTACGACCAAAGAAGCGAGCAGAGTGACGATCAGAGTGATGGGAAGGAAGAACATGAACTCGCCGATAGTGCCGGTCCAGAATGCAAGAGGTACGAACGGGGCGAGCGTCGTCATGGTTCCGCTCAATACGGGTAGGAAAACTTCCCCGGCGGCCATTTTCGCCGCTTGTTTGATGGGTATCTTGCCGTTGTCGAAGATGCGGTGTGTGTTTTCGATCACCACAATGGCATCATCTACGACTATCCCCAAAGCAAGAAGGAAAGAGAAAAGGACGATCATGTTCATCGTAAACCCGATGGCGGGCATGAACATGAATGCGAGAAACATCGACAGGGGCACGCTCATGGCTACGAAGAACGCATTGGTCGTCCCCATGAAGAACATCAGGATGAGCAATACCAAGATGAATCCGATGATGATCGTATTGATCAGGTCGTGAAGGGTGGTTCGGGTCTGGTCGCTCTGGTCGCCGGTGATGGTCACTTTCACATTCTTCGGAAGATCCGTGCGCTGAATGTCATCCACGATGGCCTTGATCTTGTCCGTGGCTTCAATCAGGTTGTAACCGGTGCGCTTGACGACATTCAGGGTGATCACATTCTTATTGTCAAGACGGGCATAGCTCTCCTGTTCCTTGAACGTATCTGTCACATCTGCGATTTCTTTCAGATACACTGTACTACCAGCTGACCCGTAGATGATGATATTTCCGATCTCTTCTACGTTTTTGAATTCCCCACGGACAGAAATGGCACGTTTGATCCCGTCGCTGCTGATGGTACCGCCGGAAATCGACAGGTTCTCGAAGCGGACAGCCATCTCGACATCCGCCATGGTGATCCTGGCGGCCTGCATGCGGTACATGTCCACGTTGATCTGGATCTCCCGGTCAAGCGCACCGACCATCTGGACGCGGCTGATCTCTTTCATGCTTTCGATCTTGTCCTTGATGTCATCGGCATATTTTTTCAGCTTGTTCAGCTCGATGTCGCCGCTCAGGTTGACGAAAAGAATAGGCAGTTCCGAAAAGTTGATATCGGTGATGGAAGGGTCTTCCTTCAGATTGGTCGGCAGATCGGATTTGGCCTTGTCCACGGCGTCTTTCACACGCTGCTTGGCATCGGCCACAGATACGTCGGAATTGAATTCAACGATGATGCTGGAAAAATCCTGGATGGAATTGCTCGTAATTTTCTTTACTCCGGATACTCCTTTCACCTGCTTTTCGATCGGTTTGGTGACCAGGTTCTCCATGTCACTAGGGGAGTTTCCCGGATGAATCACGCTGACGAAAATCTGTGGTAGGGAGATGTCAGGAAAGTTCTCTTTCGGCAGGTTTTGATAGGAAAGTATGCCGGCCAGTGTGATGATCACTGTCAGGATGTAGATGGTCGTCTTGTTATCGATCGACCAACTGCTGGCCTTGAATTCCTTGAAGTAGTCCTTCATGCTGGAAATGAGTTTCGTTGGGTGTGGGTTGACTGCATCATGGATTTACATCCTGTCCTTCGCTCAGGTCCTGGTAACCGCTGGTGACAACGGCATCGCCCGGGTTCAGTCCTTCGGTGATTTCAATTTTGCCGTTATACGATTTTCCTGTACTGACCATGGCCTTCTTCGCTTTGCCATCTACATTAGTGTACACATAACTGCCTTCAGGTGAGTTTTGGACCACATCAATCGGCAAAACGATTGCATCGTTTTTTTTGTAATCGATGATGCGGAGTACGGCGACCTGGTTCGGGTGTAGCTTGCTTTTTCCTGCGGTCACGGCTACCTCAACTTTGAATGTTCGATTGAGGTTGTCAATCACTTTTCCGGAATGTACGATACGTGTGCGTATGCTCTCTTTTGTATCCGGGAAATATACCTCGACCGAATCTCCATCCTGGATGGTACCGATGTAGGCCTCGGCGACGTCCGCCACGACTTTCAAATCCATGAAATTTACCACGCGCAATCCAGGCATTCCCGGAGAGAACATCTGGCCCATCCGTACATCCACTGCATCCACTGTGCCGTCAATCGGCGATTTCACTCGGCTCAGTTCCAACTGTTGGTTTACCGTGGCTATTTTTTTGTCGATTGAAGAGAGCGCGTTCTTTGCCTGAAGGAATTGCACTTCGGTGCCGATGCGTTGGTCCCAAAGTGACTTTTGCTTTTCAAACATGACCGCAGCGAATTCCCTTTGTGTCTGCAGTTCACTCAGTGATTGTTTTACCACTGAATTCTCCAGCTCCAGTAGCAATTGACCTCTTCTGACCTGATCTCCCGTCTGGATCAGGATCTTACTTATCGTGCCCGGCATGTCAGGACTGATGGTGACGTTCTGTTCGCCTTCCACTTTCGCCTGAACCTCGATCTTGTGAATGAACTGGTCCGTGGCCATGATGGTGGTTGCCACTGACCCGGTGCCTTCCGGAGAATACCCTTCGGAAGCGGCAAGCTCTTTTTCAAGAAGTGCGATCTGTTTACGGATCTCCGCCTGCTGTTTCTTCAGGGATTCGAGTTCCGCCCTTTTGTCTTTTTCTCCGCAGGAGATGAATCCTGCAATAAGTGCAATGAGTAGGGTATGGATGATGTTCTTCATGGTTCGGATGTAATGGGTGTGATTC
>Ga0315900_10005820_pt1 | contig 16800 bp, 28 predicted proteins | sample LakEriMetagenome_FD_203521 | JGI IMG/M metagenome (GOLD analysis project Ga0315900, IMG submission 203521) | Freshwater fungal communities from buoy surface, Lake Erie, Ohio, United States - Buoy 12 MA114 | ecosystem: Environmental > Aquatic > Freshwater > Lake > Lake biofilm | place: USA: Lake... | reverse complement strand
GTAGACCGCTGTGCTAAAAAAACCGCTTCATCTTTATCTTTCTTCTGAATATTACATCGTCTACACGCAGCAACCAGATTATCCAACGTATCTTCCCCGCCCTTGACTTTTGCAATCCTATGATCCACTTCATTAACGGGACTATCACCACAGTAAGCACACGTATAAGCATCACGTCTTAGCACCTGTAACCTTATCTTCTTCCAATGGGAAGTAGCTCTATATGGCTTTAATGCCATCCTTTATCCTTCCAATGCTCATATGCCTTACAAGCACAACCATCATATCTGTGTTTAATATACTTTATATGAGCATCTACTTGCTTATATGGATCTAGTGTGCCATACCATTCACTACGCATCTGCCCTAGACCCCAATGGCTTTTATTACGAGCTTTATAGTTCCATCTACTCTCATTATGTATTAGCCAGTTATAGCATTCAAATTGTTTCCATTCCATTTGATTGTAGGCATATAACTTAATATTCATAACGTGATAGCTGCGCTTTTCAGCAGCGTTTGTTTGTATTGTTTGCAGCGGCAGTAGTGCAATTGCTAATCCAGCAATAAACATAGCTCGCCCCAATGCTGGCTTGCTGTGCAAGCTGCCTTTCAGGCTTGCTGGCATGCCTAGCATAATGCCTCTGTCAAGTTTAGTCGTTATTTGTGCGTATCCTTGGGCGTGTTGCATTCTTCGCAGTAATCTCTTTTTCCATATATCCAAAGTCCACATCCTTTGCAACGATGTATTAGATTAGGTTCAGTAGCCACTTGCCTGCAATAAATATACTAAGTCAGCCAAGGTGAGAACAGCAACGTATTGCTCAACGGATTTCTCACCCTGACCATTTAGACGTAGAACACCCACGCCTATGCCCTTACTTGCCTTGCGATCATGAAGTTGGCGCATAAGCCCAGACAAATCCAAGTTTGTCCTAGCCTTTATTTCAATGTCCAGGCCATCAATACCTGTGATGTCTGAACCATCTCTACCAGCTCCGACCGGTAGTGCATGCTTCCAGCCTTGCGCTTGCAGATATTCTGCTACAATACGCTGCGTTGCATAGCCTCTATGCTTGCGACTTTGATTACTCACTAGTTAGTCCTAACTTGGCATGTGTGGCATTTGCAAGGTTTTGCGAACCCCGCCTTTATTGGCTCATTGCAATTGTCGCACACGTCAAGTAGTTTATCCATCACTAACACATCATCACCCCACTAACAATTCTTCATCTTCAGGTCTGAATGACCAAGTTCCGTCTTTATTTAGCATCATCCATATTGCTTTGCATTGCTCAGCTTTTTGCCTCATAGGAAGACTGCAACCCCAACCACGATAAGCACCATTTTTGCCAGTACCTTCACGCAAGACACGAGCGCCATGCTTACACATTGGAATAGGGTGGGCAGATAGCTTCTCAGTAACAAGAGCAACTGCATTCTCAAATGCGGGCTCATAGTCAGCCGGTGGCTCAATCGTTGTATCCCAGACGATTTCAGTTTCTTTGTTGTTTGCATCTAGGAACTCTTTGTGTTCTTTAGTTCGTACACGTATTGGCGCAGGCTCTGACTTACTGTCGTTAACCTTAGCCATTTCAAGAGAACTTGCTCGCTTTCCCTTTGCAGAAAGTCCGAGGTTTGCCAGACATCTGCCAATTGCAGACGTTTCGCAATTCTCAAACCAAAAATCGCGGTCAACACCACGATCCTTGCGAGCGCCACGCGCATAGCCAATAGCGGAAGGAGCAGTATCAACGTGGGTGCGGAAAGCGACTGCCTTAAATATGACAATGCCTTTTTCTTCGTCATTGGTAATGAGTTCTGTGAGTATTGAGCCGTCTTCGTAGGTTTCATAAAATTTGTGTATCCTCGTATCCACATCTTCATAGTTATCTAAATTAAACATCTAGGGTTTCTCCTTTTGCATAGTCAATTTGTTCCTTCAAAGTCCAAGTGCTGCCATCTGGCCATTCTTGAACTTCATTGGCACAAGATTGGCAGTAATGCCTGACAATCAACTTGCCATATCGCTTGCTAGTAATTTGCCATACAGCTTGCTTTTGTCCAAGTAAACTGCTAGTGCCATATCGGCCTTTGCAATAATCACACCAAGTTCCCTTAGGTGATCTAGAAAGCATTAAGATCATCCCAATCCTTGACGGCGAGTTCTCCTGCAATGGCGAAGTAGGCAACGGCATCCACCCAAGAATCGTGATTTGATTTAGTTTCCATAATTCTTGCGAGCTTGACCAATGCCATACAGATTGCAATGTCCATCGGCTCAATAGGTCGCTCAAAATATGATTCCCAGAGCTTTGCCGTTCGTAGCATTGTGTGGTCGTAATGACCATGCGTTGACCCTCTGTTAATGATCGTGTCGTTTGCATTAGTCAATATATCTTTCGCTCGCAACTGACTTGCCTCTTCTGTACCCATCTGCCCAACCTTCCTTGTAGCCCTTCTCCTTAATGATTACACCGATTGTGTAAACACCTAATACAAATAAAAAGCAATAGAGTGCTAATTCAACTAAACGAATATCATTCAACATCATCGCTCACCCCATGTACATCAAGAAAATAAGCAGCCAAAACTTCACGGCTTATTCTGCCGCGTTGTTGGCTCATGCCTAGTTTCTTTTTAGCAAAATCACGTATAAATGAAGCTCGCACAAAGTGCTTGCCATCGGTATACGCACCCGACTTGCGATCATATCTTATCGCCATGCCCTAAACCCCTTTCAAATAGGATTTCAAATCCTATTTTGAGGGGTCTATATGCTATTTGTCAATAAGCGACACGCCGTCAAAGTTATCCATATGATCATCAATAGTTCTATGGATTGGAAATATATCCTCAACCATAACGCTTGCCTTCAACCAGAAAGCTGCCATCTTTTTCTATTGGTATGGCTACCGGCTGAACACGCTTTCTGTCTATGTAGATGATTCCAAATCCTTTTTGCCAGTTAAATGTTCCGCGTGTGTAATGAGCTTGGCTTTCATCCATCAAATGTCCGACCTCAAAGCCTGTCAGGATACCCCTTAAAACGCCCCCAGAGGCCGTTGTAAAGCTTGATATACCCTGTCTATGGGTATGACCACAGACCACCGATAAACCATGCCTCTTAGCCGATTCTAGGGCCGTTAAACCCCCTTGTGGCTTTATGCTCTGCTCATCGCCATGAACCATTACCCAGCCATCATGAAACTGGTATGGCTTAGTGTGGTAGGTGATGCCTAAATCATCAAGATGTAGAAACTTCTCTATGGTCAATTCAGGCAGACCAATCAGCCCAGGTAGACGTTTGCTTAGTGAGTTGTAAAGTCTTGCCCCGTGATTGCTTCGGCTGAGGTGTCTAACCTGAAGCTCGGCGAGAACTCGGACAGTTTCATCACGATCTCTACCAATGCTTCCCGACCACTCATCCCTACCGGTTGACCAGCGGCTAATTGTTTGGAAGTCGATCTCATCGCCCACACATAGAACGTCATCAGGCTTGTATTTCCTGATGAACTGTGCGACATTTTTAACTGCTTTCTTATCGTGAAAAGGTACTTGTAGATCTGATATGACTACAATTCGCTTAATCGTCATCCTCATCTTCATCTTCGTATGGAGAATGATCAGGATTATTTATTACCCAATCGGGTAAGCGCAGCTGTTCTTCAATGTACCAGCGCGCCCTATCTTCACCATATCCAGCACGAACTAAAGCCTCATAACATTCAACTATTGATGCAGCCCAAATATCAATGGGTCGCAAAATGTCTGTTGAAGCTTTGCGCGCAGCCGCCTCTTTGCGCTTACGCTTAGCGGCTTGTTCGCTTTTTGTTATTCTTTTTGCGCTCATGAGTAAGTAATTCTAATACCATGGATTCAAGTTTATTGATGCGCGACACGATATTTGATGCCTCAAGTATTGAAGGCACTTCATGTCTAATAATGTATCTAAGCCCACCGACAATTAACGCGCAGCAGGAAAGGATGGCAGCTACAAAGCCTGCCCATTCTGCCGGGCTCAACGCCGACCAAATGCCGTGTCGTTAGGGTTAAGCCATCTCAATATTACTGGAAGGCTTGCTACTAACGCTGCATTTACAATTGCAGGTACATCCCAGCCCACCGCTAAATAAGTTGCTATTCCTGCGGCTAAAAAGCTTCTTGCCCAACTTGCTGCTACTGCCTTTGCTTGCTCCATTTAAGGGCTCTCCTGTCAATATAGGGATTTGAAACATACTGCCGTCTGTATCGCCCTTAGCAGTAAAGCTAATATGAATGTGTGTCTTGTGTGGATTTATGCCTGTGTATTTTCTCCACTTGTAGTTCTTTTTCCAACTGGCAATCTTGCTGTTGAAGATGATGTAGCTAATTCTTTTATCAGATCGGGCAAGTAGCCGTAACTGATCCGCCAAGTCAAATGCTTCTGCCGGGTTTGATTGCAGATTAGCGTTAATGTCAATGGCACGTACAATGCCTTCAGCAGTTGGATTGTGATCGGACTTACGCGCTGCATGACGTTGATCACCGAGCCACCCTTCTGGTGCAACTCTACTTCTATCAGGCCACGCATCATCTATTTGCTCTCTGAGTTGTTGCCCAGCTTTGCACAACTTAGCCAAGTAGCACCTTAGCTTCTTCTTCAGTTAATCCTAATTTGGCTAGGATTTCTGTGCGAGCCTCTGCCTTAGCCTGTGCTGCTGCTTCCTCTGCTGCCTGGATTTCTGCAAACACTGCTGCATCTGCCTCACGCTGAGCAATCTCTTCGGCAGTTAGTTCTACCTCAGTAGTTACCCCAGTTGAGCAGTCTACGATTAGTTTATGTGTCATTGTTTTCCTTTCGAGTTAAGAGTTTTTGATTCCGTATAGGGTGGCTGTAGAGTATTGGTTAAAGGTAAAAGTAGCACCAGTGAATAACGAAATGCTTGTGATGGCTGAAGACGTTGTAAATAAAGCAGCACCCAAATACAAACCTACACCTGTTGAATTATTATTTTCAGTAACACTATCAGTAGAAATAGATTTATTATTACTACTTGTATAATTAGGAATATAAAATTCTCCATTACTAAATGTTGATGCCGTGCTACTAGCGCCCACAGTTAGGTTAGCGCTTATTTCATTTGCTGAAGTAGAACCAACACTGCCAACAGTATTATTGTCTGCATATAAAAGCTTGTAAGAATATGAACTTGCTGTAATGCCGTTTATTCTTATATAAGCATAATTGTAAGTAACACTTTGATTTGAACGCAGCGAAGATTTTACTAATAAATCAGTATAAGTAGCAGGTATGCTTGTAAATTCAATACTAGCAGCCCCACCACTACCCACAGTTACTGTGGCTATTGCCTCATATGTGTTAGCCATTATGCTGCCTTAATTCCGTATAAGGTGATGTTAGTCGAGGTAGTCCAAGTAGCGCCGCTAGCCGTATAAATGTCAATTTGATTTATAGCCGAAGTTTGAGCCCATAGACCTACGGCGGCTTGGGCCTGATTTGATGCCTTGCTATTGCGCTGTATAAATGTTTTATAAGTAGTCGTATTTGCGTAATTCATTACATGGATTATATTCATACTCATCGCGGTATCGTAATAACCAGGGTAAGAAAAAGCCGCTTGTGAACTATCTCGATAAGATGAGGCGCTTGATCCATCGCCTGTTACAACTGTCATAGAGTAATTAAATCCAGAGTTATTATTAAATCTCATACGAGTATTATTGCCAGTGTTTAACGAGCCGTTCAAAATAAGTATCAAATCAGTATAGGTTGCAGGTATTGAGGTAAAAGATAAAGTCGTATTTGAGCCTGTTCCTGAGGCGGTTGCTATCGGTTCATAAGTTATAGGCATTATGCGCTCCGTATTCCGTAGAGGGCAAAGTGTGAGTATTGGTCAAATGTTCCATTAGAAAACTTTATACTGGTAATGGCTGAAGTAGAACGCCAATTACCAGACCACAAAGCAATTTCTCCGCTGCCGTTTCTGTCTTGGCCGCTTAATTCTCGTGTTGTTTTATATTTATTTGTGTTTGCATAATCTAAAATGTCAATAACAAATCCGTTATACATACTTGCATTTGTGGAAATAATGCTGTTATAAATAAATGCTTGAGTTGCACCTGCTCCCGCTGTCGCCGTGCTTCCATCGCCATAAATGTAATGCCAAGAATAATTCGTTCCTGTATCATTATTGAATTGCATTTTGGGGTTAAAGTTAGAGCCGCTTGCTTTTGCTATTGCTCGTATCTGTAAATGGCTGTAAGTGCTAGGAATTGAAGTAAACTCTATATTGGAAGCACCGCCGCTACCAACAGTTACAGTAGCAATAGACTCATAATCGCCAACATCTCCAAACTTAGAACTGGCGATAATGCCCAAGATATTCATTAAGCAATATCTCCTACGACTAAAAATGTATTTGAAGCGGTGCAGATAATAGAAGCTGCGCTGTATCTTACGCGTAGTTTAGGTGCTGTTGCCGTTGCACCTGTTGAGTTGATTGTTACACCTGCGCCTTGCGCTAGTGTTACTTGGCCTGCGCCTATCTGAGCTATATTTATTACATCACCTGCGCTAAATACGCTAGGTGGAACAGTTAAAGTAATAGGGCTTGCGTTATTTAATGTAACTAGTTGATTTAGATTGCCTGCTACAAGTGTGTAAGTTGTGCCTGTTTCTGCATCAAACTCTAACTTTAATCTCAGGGTTGCTGTGCCGCTTGTAACGCCACCTGATAAACCTGAATCTGTGCCAGTTGTGATGCCTGTTATATCTCCGCTTGATCCGATAGATACCCAGTTAGAACCATCATAAACTTCAACCGCGTTAGTATCTTGTAAGTAAGACATCATGCCTTCAGCCAACACACCGCTTAGTGCGCTAGCGCGAGCTGCTGAGCTTGCAAACACCATAACTGTTTGCTCATTCAAATACGTATTTACCTGAGCTGCCGTTAACACATCGCCTGTGTTAAAAAGCTTATATCCTGCGCCTGCCATTTGTTCTCCTTAGTAGCTCAGCACGTCTTCACCTAGTATACCCGATATATCGGAATCTAAGACAAAGCCTGCCAGTAGCGGTTCTGTTGTGTATAGGGTAGTCATCCAGGATGACTTGGTAATGTCGTGATGGATAGCATTTACCAGGCTTGATTGAACAACGCTGGTAGAGCCTGGGGTGGTCTTGGTAACTGTTACTCCATCAAGCAATTCTATGTCTACTCCTGCCAATGGCTTATTGGGGTTGGCATCATCATAAAGATTGAGCTGAATGCTATCTATGCGTATCTCAGGGTCTTTACGTGTGGCAAGTATGCCTTCAGCTTGGTCTAGGGCTTCAGCGTTGGTTTGCACCAATATGCCTGAGCGCACTCCTGAATGTAGGAAGAACTTATCAATGGAATCTTGGTCAAAAGCATTCTGAGCTGTGCCGCCCAAGCGTGTGATGGTAACGTCATTAACTAGGTTTGTATCATCATAGGCAACTACGGCATTTGTGTATGAGATGTCTGTGCCTTGATCGCTGAACTCATAGACCGGGAAGGCTGGGCCAGCTATTAGGTTATTTCTACTAACAAAATCCACCTTGCCATTGGCATCTAGGAAGATACCGCCAAACTCGCTCTGCTCTACTGTAAAAAGGGCTTCTAAGGCGTTTCTAGACGTGCCTGGGTCGGCTTGTAGGGTGGAATCACCTACATCAATGTTTCGTAGGCTTATAGGCCATTCTACCTCGTCTAAGATGGCATTTACGCGAGCCCCTGAGAGTTGAACGCCTGAGCCTGTAACTGTGTCAATTGCTGAGCCTGCAAGCAGCTTAAAGCCATCTACGCACGATAAAGTAACTGTGCTTAGTTCATCGTTACCTTGCCTAAAGCCTGTGTCATAGTTAGTGATAAAACCGGAGAACAGGAAGTAATCATTGTTGGCATAAGTAGCATAAATAATTATCTGCCTTAAAGGCACAAGATTAGGATAGTAAGCCCCAGCAGGATTGGTTGGGTTCCAATTACCATTTTGATCATACAAAGTAACGCTTGCTGTGCCAGCCTCAAACTGAGAAGTAATGCGATTACGCCCTCGCCTGATATTTACTCTTGTTACTAAGTCTGTTATCTCAACAGGTAATGTGCCTGAGCCTAGGGTGTTTGTGCCTAGTATGCCTTCAGTTGCGCTACCTAAGATTAAAGGGTTAATCTCAAAAGCGGTATCGCTATCAAAGTCAACAAACACACGAAGCGTAGGCGCTGGCATTAGATTTGAACGCTATTCAACAATAAACTTTTGCCCGATTTTTGGTACTGATATTGAATGTCAGTAATTGTTTCTGCCAAATCCTGAGCCGTTACAACTGATCCTTGAACATTAACATTTATGTTAACGTAATCGCCTTCAGCGCCAAGTTGCAGGTCAAATAGCGTTTGTGAATTGATACCCAAAGAAGCAAAGGTATCTTGTAGCTCAGGTGATAGATTCTGTAAGTATGGTTTGCCAGGTCCTTCACCAATGCTTGGTTGTGCAGGGAATGGGCCAGGCTTTACGCCACTAACAGTAGTACCACCAACAGTAGTGCCACCAACGCTGATTCCAGGAATATCTTTAATGCTTTGCGAAATCTTACCTATGTCAGCGATAATCTTTGCCATTACTTTATCCCAATCCTCAAAAGGATTTTTGGCTTTAGGTATGGTCGTTATTCCACTATTGAGTAGTAATAACTTGGTTTGAGCATTGATTAAGCGATCTATAACTGTTTGGGCATTGTCGCTTGTTTTGATGGTAATGCCTAGTGAGGCCAAGGCAGGGCCTTGTAAAGCCAGAATAGCTGCTGTTAGTTTATCGGCTGCCTCTGCGTTGTCATTGTTAATGGCAAGTAAAGCAATTAGGCGTACTCTTTGTTCTTCGCTTATGCGACCTTGCAAAGCAGCAACAATTTGGATATTTTCTAAATCAAAGATTGTGCCTGCTCGCTTTAACTGTAACGCTTCTCTTTCACGTTGCAATTTATCTTTTTCAGATTTAGCGGCTAACGCAGCAGCCTTCTTACGATCTGCTTCAATCTTCTTTTGAAGTTGTTGTTGTTTACGATAGTCAGCTAAATTACCACGGCTAACACCAAAACTGCCTGCGCGTGGATTAGCCATTTGTGCGCGTAATTCATCTAACCTTAATTGCTCTGCTGCATCAATTCGGAAACCTGTGGCGAGTAGCGCCTTTGTATATTCAATGGTCAATCCGGCACGTCTAAAGACATCGCCTATTGCTTGACCAAAATTAACTAATTTTTGTAAGCCTTTGTCGTAATCTCCATCACCAAGACTTTCCAAGAATTGAACTATGCCTTTGCCTATTTCCTCTGCTAAATCACCAAAAGCAATTTTCATCTTATCTATTTTGCCTGCGTAAGTATCTGCATTGTTTTCAGCAGCACCGCCAAATTGCTCATTTAGAGCAGTTACAGTTTTATCAAAGCCCATGGCTTCTAATTCAGCCGTTGTGTAGGCTGTTTGTAATTTGCCTAAGGATGCAAAATTGCCATTAAAGGCACGGCTTAAAGCAGTTGTAACGGAGCCCAAATCTTTGCTTGTGCTTGTTGCAATATCCATCGCTAGGTTGAGCAAGGTCATGGACTTTTGAGCATTTAGGGTTGTGCTTAACAATTGAGTAATTGCAGGCGTTAATTCGTCTTTGTTAATTGCCGTGGCTTTTTCACTTGCTTCTAAATAATCTTCAATTGCTTTTGTGTCGTAGGCCAATCCTAGATTGCGTAAACTTGTTGCTAATTTATTGGCAGCACGATCTTCCTCAGCAAAGGCTATAACAGAACGCTTTAAGGCCTGAATGCCAGCAATAGCAATAAAGGTACGCTTGGCTGTACGCCCTAAATTATCAAACTTTCTGTTAAGACTTGTAGTGCGTTTCTCAGCAGCCTTGAAGCCTTTGTCTTTGAACTCTGAGGCAATATCAATACGAATGTTTGACATCAAGCGGCCTTTCTAACTGTTGACCTTGACTTTAACAACGCAGCAGTTTTAGCAATAGCTTTCATTGTTGCATCTAAGGCTTTGCCATTGTTTTCTGCATAAGCAGCATACAAAATACGCCCACGAAAACGGCTTTTGCTGTCATAGCGTTTTAATGGCCCAACACCATTCATAGCGCCAACAAAAATACGACCAGCATTAGGATTGTTTGAATTACCAATGTTTTTATAGCTCTCGCCATATTTACGATCTGCAACTTGCCTTCTACCAAATGGGCTTTGACTTCCAGCAGTTTCTACAATTGCGCCAACGGCTGATTTATTCAGCAAAGAATAAAGACTGGCAAAACCTTTGCTGTTGGCCTTTTTACGTGCAATAGAATAAGTTAAGCCACTTCTAATTTCCCCTGAGTTGTAAAGAGGAAATGCACGTCTACCTGTAACACGGCTAACTGGCTCACGGCCTTTATCGTTCCAATTGTATAAATTGCCAGGTGCTTGTCCTGGAACTTTAGCCTCAGCATCTTTGACAACTTCTTTTAACGCAAAGCGGATTTCAGCATTCATCTGCTTCAATAGGTCAGGCGCAAACTTCTTCAATGCCTTCTTTAGCTCAGGTACGCCTTCTACGACTACTGGCATTTTTCCTATCTTCCGCTTGTTTCTTCAAAACTTCATAAATAGCTTTTAGCATACTGCTATCCATGTTGATAAATTCACTAGGCGCAATTCCAGTATGTACAGCCAGCTCGGCTATTCTGTACGTAAAAGAATTACGCGTTAGCCATTTGGGGAATCATCACCAAGAACTTCAACAGCCTTCAAAGTACTTAGGAACTTTTCCCCAAATGGAAACACCTCAGGCGCATCTGCTCTACGCAGACATTCCCAGGCAAGCCAATAAATATCACTCTGCTTTTGATCTTCTTGAAAGGCTCTATAAAAGCCTTTCTTAGTATGTTGTTCAAAAGCATATTCAACAACAGGCGTAATCTCATGTGTAGATTCGCTGCCGTCTGCCCTTGTTACTTTTAGTCTTGCCATGTTTGCCCCTTTGTTAAATTAGAACGTGCCGGTGTCGGCGATTGTTACAACAGAGTTTAGCGTAAAGGTGATGTCCTGTGTTCCAATATCGCCAACGCCACCATTGATTGGGGTCAGGTTATTGACCAAAATATCAAAGGTGTAAAGCGGATTGGTTGCACCGACAGCAGTTAGCTTTTCCTGAAGCATTTTTACTGCAACAGTTGTGCCAAATGCTGCGCGCAGAGTTGCCATTACGTTTGCTGCTGCTGTGTCATTCAAGAATGAAACAGTTAGCGTTCCAGATTCCAAGCCTTTTACAAACTTGTGAGCTGTATCGCCCATAGCGGTAACTTCAAGCTCATCTGCTGCCTGATTAAGTGTAACGCTTGTTACGTGGTCGCTCAGATCAACAGCGTTAATCTTAAGACCAACTTTGTTATTTAAGAAAACAGCCATTGACTATTCCTCGTCTTTCTTAGTTGTTGGTTTTGGTGCTTTTTCGCTTAGCTCTACTTGGCCAATTTTGGCAAGGAAAGCCTCGCGTTCTTTGTCTACATCAGCCATGTTTTAGCTCCAATCGGATAGAACGCTGATTGATACTTCACCGGACAACAGATCTCCTGCTGTTCCGGTTAAGACCGCCGGGGCGCTGAAAGTTCCAATTGAATATGCAATTGATGATGCTTCCAGCTTGTTTACTATATTTAGGTAATAATCTTCAATGTTGATTAGGTTGCCTTGGTTATCAAACATAGGGGTTAGCACTATTAGTTTGAAGTTGACCTTAGGCTTAATTGCTTTGTAATGGTCGTTGCTTGGCTCAATGTATGGATCGCCAGGTTGTACCACGATGCTATTAGCAAGCGGTGTGGCAGGTGGGAAGGAAAACACCTGCCACGCCGTATTGTCAGTTAGCGCGGTAGCGATTGTTCCTCGTAGGGTAGAGATTGCTGACATTATCCTACTTGACCGCCCGGGGCTAAGTGATCCGCAAGTAAACCGCGAACACGTGCCATTAAAGTATTGCCCATGCGATACGGCGAAGGTTGAAAGTCTGGTGAAATGCCGCCAGCGTTTGAAGCTTGGCGAGCCTGCCAAATGTCAACGGCAATCATAAGTGATGCCTCATTGACTTCAGCTAAAGTTGAATAATCTATGGCTTGTGTACCATAAACACGACCCCATGGTGCTATTGCATGATAAGCGCGTGTCGTAATTGAACCTTGCACAAACTCTAGCCAAATGCCATTTGCATTTGTAATAGTGTGAGTGCCATTATAGTGTTGACGGACATTCTCAACAGTAATGGTATCTCCCACAATAAATTGTTTTGCGTTCTCAAAAATATAAATGCGCCCTGTTGTTCCTGTCGCTTCAATAGCGTAAACAGATTGCGTGTTAAACCATAACTTGCTTTTTACAATGTTTTCTGCTGCTTGGCAGCATTCTTCAACTACCGCTGAGCTGTATAAATTACCAATGCCAAGCGCGCTGCGTAGCTCCGCTTCAGTTACGTATGTGGCTGGCATTTCTATCCTCTCTTTATGTTATCCCCGGCGCAAGGGCTGTGCGCCGGGGTAACTTTAATAACTACTATACTGCTTGGTTTAGACCAAATGCGCCTGCTGCAACCTTAGTTGCAATTGCGCCGTAGCCGTAGTAGCCAACTTCAATCTTGCCTGTTCCGACCTTTTCGGCGCGGAGCTGTAGGCGTGGTGATTCGTACCATGTGTAAGAATCGCGGTTTAGAACAATTACTGAATCATCTGCTGTTCCAGACATTGTGTAATCAACATATAGAGGCAATCCGAGAACAGTTCCACGGATTGAATCTACTGACAATGAACCACCAGCATTTTGAGGTGCTGCTGCATTGAAGATTGGGCGCTTTTGTCCATCAACAAGCCCTGTGATTGCTGACCATTGTGCAGGTGAAACAACAACTGCGGTAGCAAACTTGAACGTGTTGCTGTAGATGGATTCACCAGCACGTGCGATAAATCCTGCAAACTCTTCGCCATCCCAAGGGAGAGTGATAACTGTTGAATCAAGTGTTGCGCCTGTTGCTAGAGCTGTTTTGACAGCTGTGTTGGTTGCCTTAGCATAAGCATCACCCATCAAAGCTACAAGCTCTGCAAAGAACGCAGGTGAAGTTCTGTCTAGAACCTCTACTGAGAATTGCTGCATACCAGCATACTTTTTAACATCCACATCTACGTACTCAATTTCAACCTGAGTATCGGAAAATGCTGCGCCTTCAGCTACTTCTGCAACTGTTGGTGCAGTCTTAACGCGTGGAATCTGGAACTTCATACCTGCATCTGGTAATACGCCGGATGAGATTGCTTCAATGGAAGCGCGTGTTCCTGTGGTCTTTGGATTAATAACCTCAGTTAACTGACGTGTTGGAACAAGACCTGGAACATCATTTACTGTATCAGTATCGGATGCTGCTTTGATCCATTGACGTGCATCTTCATCCTGTAAAACAGATGCGCGGATAGTGTTTTCTAGAAATGCCTCGGCTGTTACGTTAATACGTGGTCGGGCATAGATTGGTGCTGTAACTGTTGGGCGCGAAGCTTCCACCGCAGGGGCTTCAACCTCAGGCGCAACGGCTACGGCGTTTGTTGTGTCTGACACAACGGCCTCGCTTTCGTTTTGGGTTGTTGTTTCTTTTGCTTCATCATCTTCAGATGCAGCAACGCTCAAAACTTCCGCGCTCTTAAACGCAGCAGCTTGAACAAGACTTGTTTCAAACATTTTGGAATTAAGAACGCGAAGGACATTTCCTTCACGTTTTGAATCTATAACTTCAACGCCTACTGATAAACCAGAACGTAATTGCTCGCTGGCTTCTACTAAACTATCAGTACCACGCTGGGTATTAGCAACTTTGAAAGTTGCATAAATGCCATCTTCTTCTTCGCTGAATGAAATCATGCGACCAATTGGCTTTTTTGCATCATGCTCTAATAGCAATTTTGGTTTAGGGCTGTTTGGAATCTCAATAGATCCTTTTTGAAATACAACTTTACCTGCTGAAGTCTGGCCTATTTCGTTGCCAAAAGGAACTATCTTACCTGTGATAGTACGCTCCTCAGTATTGCAGGTTATATCGTTAGAGAACGTTAGGTGCATCTTCATTTCCATTCGGTGATAGGTTTTCCATTTCCATAGCTTGTTCTACTGTAATCAAGCCAAGGGTAAGCATTTTCTCAATGACGTTTAGGCGTTCCAAGGCATTAACAGCCAAGAAAGCATCTTCCACATCAAACTTAACAATGTTACCTCGCGCAGTAATATCATCCATAGATAATCTGTCTTGGATTGCGTGGACGTACGGCGCGAGGGAAAGTGAAACGAACTGACGGCGCTCATCTTGCACATTTGCATAAGTCATTGACGTGTTTTGGTCTGCGCTTATGTAATATGCTGGAACGTTCATCATTCTGGCAATTTGTGTAGCTGTGCTTTGTACCGCATCAACAAACATCATGTCGCGTGGTGAGAAAGCAGTTGGCTGATAATCTAAAGTACTAGTTAAGTAAGCTGTTGAACGGCGCTCACGTGCAGACTTCCAAGCTGCTAAAATTGCTTGTACTTCTTCTTGCGATAAATCTGCACCTGTATTTTTTAATACCCCTGAAGGCATTGGGGTTGCAGATGAAACTCGCATAGCGGTTTCTAAATCAATTGCGCTGCGTAATGTACGTGCGCCTCTTTGTAATACACCTTCATCCAATCCTTGGAAGGTAATTAGTGATCCAATGCCGGACATTGGGGCAGGTGTTCCATCAATTGAATACTGTGTTATGTAATTTGTATAAGGGTCAGTTACAAATGAAACGCGGCCAGGTGCAACCCATTCAAAGCGAGCAGGTCTGCCATCATCAAAGTAAACTTCATTCACACGCCAATAAGCAACGCCAAAGAATAATAATGAATCAACTGTCCAAGCTATGGTAGTGCTTAGCGGTTGGTGTAATGATGGTTGCTCTAGCCATAATGGTTTGCCAATTTTCTCACCAGTTGACTTTTTGTAAAGCTCTAAAGGAAATGTTGCAATAGTTCCAGCAATTAAGTTACGGCAACGGCTTACGCTAGGAACACTCATAGCTTCTTCGCGACCAACTGAAGTTAAAGTAGTTGGTATGTAATAGTTAAATGAATCGGTCATTAATTGTGGCGCTGCTTGCGCTTCAATTACCGATTTTTTACGATCAAAAAGACCCATCGCTATATATTAGCATACAAATCGGACAATTAAGACATAATGGCGGGTTTTGATTGGGGTTTTAACAGTTGATGAACTACCATCGCTAGACCAATAGCAGCTGACACATCCCCAGCCGACTTACGGCGCACAATACGCCACCCAGCATCTGTTTCTTTAGCCGCGCAGTTATTCATGCTATCCACAAGGGTTTGCTGACCTGCGTGAACCAACCTGCCATTAACAATGGCATCATAGAGATCAGAGCAAGCCTGATAGAACACAGTTCCGGACATATCCTGAATCTTGTGGCCTGATTGGTTCAATCTCTCAGCTACGCTCATGGTGGCGTACTTATCAAAGCAAATCATTCTAGGTTTGTATTGTTTAGCCCATTCATTGACTTCAATAGCCATTTTAAGTTCATCTATGGCTACTTGGCTTTCAAACTGAGCTATTACGCCTACGCCAACCTTGCCATCATCCATAATCTGCCCAGCAACTAGGCTTGCCATCTTTTTATTAACCGATATGTCCATGCCAAATATAGTCAGCCTGCCTGGCTCTAGTTGTAGCTCAGCAAAGCCCAAATCCTCAAATGCACGATAAGGCCAGGGCGATTTAAGCGCGCTTACCCATTGACAAAGCGTTTCGGTTCTGCTTGCTTCAACGCTAGATGTCGCTATGGCTTCTTCAATGGTTGCTTCATTAATTAAATAGCCCAATGCCGGGTTAGCCTGATACCAGGCATCCTTATCGGTTATCTTGGCGAAATCATCCGCGCTGTATTCCCAATAACCCATGCTAGGCGGTGGATATGACAATGCCCTAGATCGTAAATCATTAAGTACGCTTGAATAGGCATCCCCCGCGTTACTAGTCATAAATATTTGACTATCTGGCCTTGCTCTGGTAATTGGCTTAGCAGCTGTCCACGATTCTTCATCAATTTCACGTAACTCATCAATGTATAGCAAATCCGCGGTCTTACCACGGCTTCCATCTCTTGTTGCCGCGACTATCTCATATCTAGCCCCTGAAAGAAGCTCTACTGATTCTTGGCCATTAGCCACGCGGATCTGCTTTACCTGAGCCATCAAAGAAGGGTTATCTTCAATGACTTCAACTACCTTGCGAAAGGTATCTAAAGCCATACCCCTGTTGGATGACATAGCCACTATATTCTTTTCGCCAAAAACAAACAAACCGGCAAGGATGCGTATACGTGCTAGGTGCGTTTTGCCGGATTGTCTTGCTACTAATAACAGGGATGTCTTTTTTTTGAACTTTCCTTTTTTGTCCACGGCAAGAAGCTGAGTAAGCACGTATTCCTGCCAAGGTAGCAAGGTTTGATTGATCCCATCAAGAAACTTCTTGACTTCAGGCATCCTGGACTTGCCTTTATGGGGTGGGGTTTCCAATCGTGGTTTGGTTGAGCCCTTACGTGCCTTCTTCAATTAGCCCCCGACTGACCTGGACTAATAAAGGGTGAATCCGCATCAACGTGGATTGAAGTATGTCCGTTTTGTACTGGTTTGGATTGATTTGGACCGATTGGAGAGATTTTGAAGCG
>Ga0315900_10005819_pt1 | contig 16801 bp, 14 predicted proteins | sample LakEriMetagenome_FD_203521 | JGI IMG/M metagenome (GOLD analysis project Ga0315900, IMG submission 203521) | Freshwater fungal communities from buoy surface, Lake Erie, Ohio, United States - Buoy 12 MA114 | ecosystem: Environmental > Aquatic > Freshwater > Lake > Lake biofilm | place: USA: Lake... | reverse complement strand
CGCGCATGGCCAAGGCCGCGACGCTGTGGCTCGGCGGTTGAGCGCTTTGCGCCGCTAGCCGCCCGCCGCGCGGAGCGGCGTCGCGACTGCCGCGATGCCGGGTGCGCCGGCGCGGCCCAAGGGAACGAAGCCCGGGGGCGACGCGGTCGAACGCGTCGCCCCCGGTGCGTTCCGGGCGGCGGCAGTACCAGCCCGCCCCGGAGGCGAGGCTATAATCCGCGCGCCTCGCCCCACCAACTCGAGAGAGCGGCTCATGAAACAGTTGCATCCGGCTACTCCGCGCCGTCGTCGCGCGGGCGTCCCTGGCTTCGGCACGGCCATCGCGGCCGGCTTCTGGTTGGCGCTCGGGACCGTGGCCTTGTCGCTCCCCGCCGGCGAGGTGCACGCGCAGGCGCAGGCCGAGAAGCCGAAGCCCCCGAAGCTGTCAGGGCCGGTGCGCAAGAAGCTGCAGCCCGCGCAGCAGGCCTTCGACAAGGGCGACTTCGACACCGCCCTGACGCTCGCCCAGGAGGCCCTCGCGCTGGCGAAGGAGCCGGACGACACGGTGATCTCGCTGCAGATCCTCCGCGCCGCGTCGGCGCGCAAGAACGACCTGATGGGCTTCGCGAAGTACTCCGAGCAGCTGCTCGCGCTGGACGCGCTGACCGGCGACGAGCGCAAGAAGACCGAGGAGAACCTTGCTCGCATCTATTTCCAGCAGAAGGACTACGCGAAGTCGCGCCAGTGGGCGACGCGCTGGGTCGAGGGTGGTGGCGGCGCGGCGGCGCTCGAGGTGCTCGCGGCGACCTACCTGATCGAGAACGACTGCAAGAATGGAATCGGTCCCTTCGAGAAGTCCCTCGAGGGCCGCGAGCCGACCGAGCAGCAGCTGCGCACGATGAACACCTGCTACCTGCAGCTCGAGGACAAGGCCAAGCGCCGCGCCACCCTCGAAACGCTGGTGACCCGGTTCCAGAAGCGCGAGTACTTCATCGACCTCCTGAATTCCCACCAGGACGCCCAGGCCGACTCGCGTGCGGTCCTGAATCTCTACCGCCTCGGGCTAGACCGCAACTGGCTCTGGCGCGAGAGCGACCTGGTGGAGTTCGCGATCATGGCGCTCGACGCCGGCGCGCCCGCGGAAGCCGAGAAGGTGCTCGAGTTCGCGCAGAAGAGCGGGTCGCTGTCCACGAGCACGAACAACCAGCAGCTGCAGCGGCAGGCCAAGCAGCTGGCCGCCGAGGATCGCAAGACGATCGCTGCGCTCGACAAGGAAGCGCGCGGCGGCAAGAACGGCGAGGCGGACGTCAAGGTAGGGCTCGCCTACATCGGGCTCGGCGAGTACCAGAAGGCCGTCGATGCCATCCGCCGCGGCCTGCAGCCGGATCGCGTGGCGCGCGTGCGCCGCTTGGACGACGCCTGGATGACGCTCGGCATCGCGCTCTCGCGGCTCGGCAACACCGCCGAGGCCGCGAAGGCGTTCGAGCAGGCCAAGACGGACGCGCGCATGGCGCCGGCGGCGGATCTCTGGCTGAAGGTCGGGCCCACCGTCGCTGCGGCGCCGGCGCCGGCGGCTACCGCGGGCGGCTGAACACCGCGGGTAATCCGGTCGACGCCCGGAGGGGCGCGCCCGGGCACCGCCGACGATCCGGAGGGCCGCCGCGAGGCGGCCCTCTGCGTCTAGTCCGGGGCCATGGCGGGAGCGGGGGCGTCGAGCCCGCACCTGCGCGCGCCGCTCAGACCTGCGTGATGATCCTCGAGAAGACTCTGTCTTCGCGCCGGTACTCGGGCCGCGGGGTCTCGAACTGGCGTGGCGAGACCACGATCGACTGCATGACGGCGACGTGGAAGAGCTTCCAGCCCTCGGTCGCGCCGGACTCGCTGCCGCCGTCCACCTGGTATGCGCGCAACGTGTAGCGGCCGCGATTGCTGACGCCGAACGCGTGCGGCTCGACGACGCGCCGGAAGCCGTCGTAGCGGAACTCGAGCAGGCGGCGTCGCTCGATCGCCACCTCGATGTCGGACGAGAACATCGGGACCCCGTCGCACCGCAGGACGAGGCTCCTGCGCTGGCGAGCCCTATATGGGGTCGTGGTGCGCGCGAAAAAGCGTGGCCGCATTCCGCGCGGCGGCGTCCGTGCAGTTTCGCAAGCGCGGCACGCGCAGGATCGCGGCGCGTGCCGCCGCCGCTCAGCTCGCGACCGCGGCGATGACGTCCGCGTTGGACCGCGGCATGTCGCGCCCGATCGTCTCCTCGAGTTCGGCTTGCACGGCACGGAGCACACGGTCGAGGTAGGCCTGGCGGCGCGCTTCGCGGGTCGCTTCCGCGGCCGCGTCGGGCTCGTAGGCGTCGACGTCGGCGACGGAGATCACCCGCTTGCGCTCGAGCAGCCGCTCCACGGCGTCGAGGCGGTCGCGGGCTACCGAGAGCTCGCCGATCAGCGTGAGCGTGATCCACATCAGCTTGTCGATGGCGGGATCCGCGAAGTACTGCGGCTTCTTGCCTTTCGCGACGCGCGCGAGCTTGACCGTGCCCGTGGACGCGGGTGCCGCGGCCGGGGCCGTGGGACGTGCGCGGGCGGACGCGCGGCGCTTCGGCGTCGTGCGCCCGGACGCCGTCGCCGGACGGGATGCGGCCTTCGAGGTGGACTTCGGCATCACTTCTCCCCGACGAGGATCTTCCAGGTGAATTCCTCCGAGTAGTTCTTCTGCTCGGAGCTCATGCGCGGCGCGTAGGCGTCCACGAAGGTCTTGTCGGCCTCGAAGCCGCCCTTCAGCGCCTCGCCCTTCAGGTCGAGGTCGGTCATGAAACCGGCGAAGGTCTCGTTGTTGTTGTAGGTCTCCCAGTTGTACATGAACTTCTCGAGCGGCGTGTTCCCGCGCGGGATCTCGAGGTGGATCATGCGGCCGCCCGGCCGGAGCAGCCGGTGACACTCGCGCAGGATGTTCACGAGCGCGGACTTCGAGGTCTCGTGCAGCATGATGTGCGAGATCACGAGGTCGAACGAGCCGTCCGCGAAGCCGGTCTTCTCCGCGTTCTGCTGGCTGAAGTGCACGGGCACGCCGAGCGCCTCGGCGCGGGCGTGCGCGTAGCGCAGCACGGGCGCGCCCACGTCGATGCCGTGCACCTCCGCCTTCGGGAACGCGCGTTTCCACTCGAGCGTGCTGTTGCCGATGGCGCAGCCCATGTCGAGGATCTTCGCCGGCCGGAAGCCCGGGAACTTCTCCTGCACGTAGCCGGTGAGCAGCATCCCCATCGCGTTGTTCGTCGGCCCGAGCGCGCCGTTCAGGTAGATGTAGATGCCGTAGTCGTAGACGGCGCCCATCGCGACGTCGTCCGCGGTGAACTCGGTGTGGTAGCCACCCGGCTGCAGGTGGATGTCCGCGGCCGTGTGGTAGCGGGGCACCTGGAGGTTCGGGTCGAGCCTGAGCGAGCCCTTGGCCTTCTTCTGCAGCTTCCTGGCGCGGCCGATCAGGTCGGGCAGCTCACGCTCCGTGGAGTCGAGCACCGTGTCCCACATCAGCTCCTGGCTGCGACGCTGCATCGCGCTCCAGAACTGGTAGTAGGGATCGGCCTCCATCAGCTTGCGGACCTCGTGCTGGTCCTGCGGCACCCGGCCGGTCTTCGCCTTGAACGCCGGCTCTATGCGCGCCTGGTAGACGGCGTAGGTGCCGGGCATCACCCTGGACGCCAGGTGGCCGCGCAGGGACTTCACGAAGGCCTGCATCGCGGCCTCGTCGTGGGTCGGCTTCGGCAGCATCGCGTGCTTCACGAACGGGAGCATGACTTTCCTCGTCGGGTGCAGTGGGGCCGGTACCGGCGTCGCGATCCTACGCGGGGGGATTCCTTCGCGGGCAGGGCGTTCCCGGCGCTGACCGCCCCGCGGATAGCACGTCACTCATCCCGCGATCAGTTCGATCAGTTCGCCGGCGGGCCCGCGACACGTGCCGGCCAGCCGGCCGCGGTACGCCAGGCCCGGCAGCGCGGTCGGCGGTGCGAGCCATTCGACGCCCGCCGGCAACGTCGCGCTCTCGAAGCTTACGATCGCGATCGCGGGCGGCAGTTCGCCGGCGAGGCAGGGCCGCGGCGCCACCGCGGCCGGCATCGCGTCGGCCTCGATGAAGCTCTGGCCGCGCAGCGGCAGCGCCGCGATCGAGTACAGCGTGTCCTCCGGTTCGCCGAACGCTCGTGCGAGCACGGACACCTTTGCCGGGATCACCGGGGCACGAGGCACGCCGAAGCGGGTCGCATAGGCGTCCTGCAGCGACTCCATCGTCTCGCCGCCCAGGATCACGATGAACACCCGATCGACCGGGTAGTCGGCGTCGGGGGTGTCGAAGATCGGCAGCTTCGACTTGATCTGCGTCAGGTACAGGACCTCGTCGGCGGGGCCGCGTACCTGCATCGCGCGGATCTGGTCGGAGAAGGAGAGATCCGCGGGCGGGCCGATGATCGCGAACGGCGAGCCCTCCAGGCGACGGCCGAGTGCGTCGCAGTCCTGGACGATGTGCTCGGCGGCGTTCCAGCCGAGGTGCCGGAGGGGCACGTAGCCGTCCGGCCGCCGCGACTCCACGAAGCGCAGGTACGAGTTGCCGCGACCGGCCGGGGCGAGGAGCAGCAGTCGCCGCCCTTCGACTGCCGGGGCGCCCCACGCGTGTGCCTCCACGGCCGATACCGGTCGCCGCTCGACCACGGCGTAGCCGAGCCAGCGCTCGTAGTCCGCCGCGAGTGCCACGGGATCCGGAGTCGCGATCGTCACCGTGCTGATCGGGCCGAGCATGAGGAACTCCGTGGGTACGGTCCCGTTCTTCCGTCAGAGACCGGCGAGGTACTCGCGCGCGTCCGCGAGCGAGACGACCTCGGCGTACTTGGCCTGCAGGTCGAACAGGTTCGCCTCGTGCGGGCCCGGCGCGCGATCGCCGACGGCCTCGCGGACGACGACCGGCACGAAGCCGTGCTGGCAGCAGTCCACGGCGCTGGCGCGGATGCAGCCGCTCGTGGAGACGCCCGCGATCAGCACGGTGTCGACGCCGAGCGCGGACAGCGTGGGCTGCAGGGTCGTGCCGAAGAACGCGCTCGCGTACTGCTTCGTGATCACGGTCTCGCCGTCGACGGGCTCGAGCCCTTCGGCGAACGCCGCGAGCTCCGGGTGCCGCCCGGCCTCGAAGCACGACAGCGCCGGGACTTTCCGGAAGAAGACGCCACCGTCGCGCCCGCCGCGCTGGAACGCGACGTTCGTGTGGATCACGGGGATGCCGGCCGCACGCGCCGCGCCGAGCAGGTCCACCGCGCCGCGCTGCGCGGACAGGCAGCCCTCGGCACCGAAGAGGGGCGAGCCCTCGACCACGTAGGCGTTCACGAAGTCGATCACGAGCAGCGCCGGCCGTCGGCCGAACGCGAGTCGCTGCGTGAAGCCACCGCGGCGATAGTTCTCTTCGAGGCTGTCGGTGCTCATCGCGGCTCCTGTGGCGGTACCGAGGGCCCGGGGACCGGCTCGACGGCGTCGGACCCGGTCGCAGGCCGCCTGCCGGTTCAGACGACCTTGCGCTCCTTCAGCTCCGCGTAACGCTCCGCGCCGAGGGCGAGGAGCTTCAGGTAGACATCGTCGTTGTGCTCGCCGAGTTCGGGCGACGGCGAGCGGATGCCGCCCGGCGTCTCGGACAGCTTGGGCGCCACGTTCTGCATCTTGAGCGTGCCGAACGCCGGGTGCGGGACCTCGACGATCGCATCGCGTGCCTTGAAGTGCTCGTCCTCCAGCATGTCGGGCGCGCGGTAGATCAGGCCCGAGGGCACCGCGGTCTCGGGCTCCGCGAGGATGCGCAGCACTTCCTTCGTCGTCAGCGTGGCGGTCCACCGGCCGACGCGCTCGTCGAGCTCGGCCTGGTTGGCGCCGCGCGAGGCGTGCGAGACGTACCGCGGGTCCTTCGCGAGCTCGGGCTGGCCCATCGCGATGCAGAGCCGGCCGAACACCGTGTCCTGGTTCGCGGCGATCAGCACGAGCCCGTCCTTCGTCGGGTAGACGTTCGAGGGCGCGACGTTCGGCAGGATCGCCCCGGTGCGCTCGCGGATGAACGCGCGCTTGTCGAAGTCCGTGATCAGCGACTCCATCATGTTCAGCACGGCCTCGTAGATCGCCGAATCGACGACCTGGCCGCGGCCGGTCTTCTCGCGGTAGTGCAGGGCCGAGAGCGCGCCGACGCAGGCGAAGGTGGCGGCGAGCGAGTCGCCGATGCTGATGCCCATGCGCGACGGCGGCGTGGACGGGTCGCCGACCACGTAGCGCAGGCCGCCCATCGCTTCGCCGATCGCGCCGAAGCCCGGGTCCTTCGCGCGCGGGCCGGTCTGCCCGAAGCCCGAGACGCGGATCATGATCAGCTTCGGGTTGAGGGCGGCGAGGTCGGCGTAGCCGAGGCCCCACTTCTCCATCGTGCCCGGGCGGAAGTTCTCGAGCACGAAGTCGGCCTTCGCGACCAGCTCCCTGAACAGCGCCTGCCCCTCCGCCTGGCGTAGATCCAGGGTGATCGCCTTCTTGTTGCGGGCTACGACCGGCCACCACAGCGACGGCTCGCCCGGCTTCTGCCGACCCCAGACGCGCATCGGGTCGCCCTGGCCGGGAGGCTCGATCTTGATCACCTCGGCACCCATGTCGCCGAGGAGCTGGCCGCAGAAGGGGCCGGCGAGCAGCGTGCCGAGCTCGAGCACGCGGAGGTCCGAGAGAGGGCCGTGCCTGAAGGCGGAGGGCGAGGTGGAGTCGGTCATGGGAGTCCCCGATTCTGCTGATGGCGGCGCCGGGCGCCGAGGACGCATTGGGTGCTCGGCTGTATACAAGTCGCCCCCCAGACGGTCAAGCAAACCGGGGCCTTGTGGCCGCTCGCGCGCGAAGCGTGTATACAATTGCCGCATTCCGGCGTAGCGCTCTCCGAAGGGGGATCCCGTGTCCCAGACCGCCCAGCGTCAGATCGAGATCGTCGAGGTCGGGCCGCGCGACGGCCTGCAGAACGAGCCCACGCTGCTGCCGACCGCCACGAAGGTCGCGTTCATCGAGCGCGCGGTGGCGGCGGGGCTGAAGCGCATCGAGGTGACCAGCTTCGTCAACCCGAAGAAGGTGCCGCAGATGGCCGATGCCGAGGACGTCCTCAAGGCTCTGCAGCGTCGCGAAGGCGTCTACTACGTCGGGCTGGTGCTGAACCGCAAGGGTTTCGACCGCGCGGTCGCGGCCGGCTGCAACGAGATCGGCATGGCCGTGGTCGCGAGCGACACGTTCAACCAGCGCAACCAGGGTGCGACGACCGACGAGTCGATCGCCGCCTGGCTCGACATCGCGAAGAGCGCCCACGTGGCCGGCGTGCGCCCGCAGGTGACGATCTCGGCCGCGTTCGGCTGCCCGTTCGAGGGCGAGGTGGCGGCGGAGAGGGTCGTCGAGATCGCGACGCGGGTCGCCGAGGGCCGGCCGTACGAGATCGCGCTCGCCGACACGATCGGCGTCGGCGTGCCGAGCCAGGTCACCGACCTGCTCGGGCGGGTACGCGAGGCGGTGCCGGGCATGCGCCTGCGCTGCCACTTCCACAACACGCGCAACACCGGGATCGCGAACGCCTATGCGGCGGTCGCCGCGGGCGCGACCGCGCTGGATGCCAGCATCGGCGGCATCGGCGGCTGCCCGTTCGCGCCGGCCGCGACCGGCAACATCCCGACCGAGGACCTGCTCTACATGCTCGAGCGCATGGGCGTATCGACCGGGGTGGATCTCGACGCGCTGATCGACACCGGGCGCTGGCTGCAGGACCAGCTCGGGCGGAACGTACCCGGCCTCCTGGTGAAGGCCGGCAACTTCCCGCGCCCGCGCGCCGCAGCCTGAACGCGCTCGCGGGCCGGCGTTGAACCCGTCACGCGAAATTCGGATACTCCGACGTCCCTCGGTCGCCGCGGCGCCCACGCGCGCGCCGCGTCCGCGGCCGGGGACGTCCGCCGGATTCTCCAGGCCTCGGATTCCGACTCTCCCTTCCAGATCAACGAGCCCGCAGGGCCAGCCGCAGGTGCAAGCATGAGCTATCGATTGGGCGTCGACGTGGGCGGGACCTTCACGGACCTCCTGCTCGTCAACGAGAAGAGTGGCCAGACCTGGACCGCGAAGGTGCCCAGCACCCCGGCGGACCAGTCGATCGGCGTGTTGAACGGCATCGCGCGGGTCTGCGAGCGCGCGGGCATCGACCCGACCGCGATCGACCACGTGATGCACGGCACGACCGTCGCGACGAACACCGTGCTGACGGGCACCGGCGCGCGCTGCGGCCTCGTCACCACGCAGGGCTACAGGCAGGTGCTGCAGATCGCGCGCAGCTTCGTGCCGGGCGGCCTCGGCGGCTGGGTGATCTACAACAAGTCGCTGCCGATGGCGCCGCTCGCCTGCACGATCGAGGCGAAGGAGCGCATGAGCGCGAAGGGCGACGTCGTCACGCCGCTCGACGAGGCCCACCTGCGCGAGCAGCTGCGCTCGCTCAGGAGCAAGAACATCGAGGCGCTGACGGTCTCGCTGATCAACGCCTACGCGAACGACAGGCACGAGAAGCGCATCAAGGAGATCGCGGCCGAGGAACTGCCGGGCCTGCCGGTCTCGCTGTCCTCCGAGGTCGTGCCCGAGATGCAGGAGTACGAGCGCACGGTGACCACCGTCGCGAACTCCTACGTGCGCCCGAAGGTGCAGAAGTACGTCCACAACCTGCAGACCAAGCTCGAGCAGAAGACCAAGAACGTCAAGCTGCACATCCTGCGCAGCGACGGCGGCCTCGCCTCGGCGAAGTCCTCGGCCGAGTACCCCGTCAACCTGCTGATGTCGGGCCCGGCCGGCGGCGTGACCGGCGCGCTGTGGGTCGCGGTGCAGGCGGGCTTCCCGAACCTGCTGACGGTCGACGTCGGCGGCACCTCCACCGACGTCGCGCTGATCATGAACGGCGAGCCGCGGCTGCGCCGCGAGACGACGGTGGGCGACGTCACGGTGCGCGCCTCGTCGGTCGACATCCGCACGGTCGGCGCCGGCGGCGGCTCGATCGCCCACGTGCCGGAACTGACCAAGGCGCTGCGCGTCGGTCCGCAGTCCGCGGGCGCCGACCCGGGCCCGGCGGCCTACGGCCGCGGCGGCACCGAGCCGACGGTGACGGACGCGAACGTCGTGCTCGGCTACATGCCCGAGATGCAGCGCCTCGGCGGCGACCTCGAACTCAAGCGCGACCTGTCGCAGCAGGCGGTGCAGAAGATCGCGGACTCGCTCGGCAAGAGCATCAAGGACGCCGCGCTCGGCATCTACGACATCGTCAACGAGAACATGGTCGGCGCGCTGCGGCTGGTCTCGGTCGAGCAGGGCCACGACCCGCGCGACTACGCGCTGATCGCGTTCGGCGGCGCCGGGCCCCTGCACGCCAACGCGCTGTCGCGGCTGCTGGGTTCCTGGCCGTCGATCATCCCGCCCGGCCCGGGCGTGCTCTGCGCGCTCGGCGACGCGACCACCGCGGTGCGCGACGAGTCGGCCCGCACGTTCATCCGCAAGTTCTCCGAGACCAGCGCCAAGGACGTCGCGAAGCTGCTCCGCAGCCTCGCCGACGACGCGGCGCGCGCGCTCGAGCGCGAGAAGGTGCCCCGGAGCGACATGCGCATCGGCTACCAGGTCGACGTGCGCTACCACGGCCAGGGCCTGCAGCTGACCGTGAACGTCGACGTGGACGACCTCGAGAAGCGCGGCCTCGAGGCCGTCTCGGAGCCGTTCGACGAGGAGCACAAGCGGCTGTTCACGTTCGCGCTGCCGCTCGAGCACGAGCTCGTCAACGTGCGCGCGTTCGTGCAGGGCAAGTCGATCCAGGTGCAGCGCCCGTCGATCGAGAGGGCGGCCCGGACCCCAAGGCCGCCGCCGTCGGCAAGCAGAAGACCTACATGGACGGCAAGGACTACACGGCGATCGTGTACGACCGCGCCAAGCTCAAGGCGGGCAACAAGGTCGCCGGCCCCGCGATCGTGATGGAGATGGACTCGACCACCGTGATCCTGCCGGGCCACACCGGCCTCGTGGAAAAGTTCGGCAACATCCTGATCTACCCGGACGGCCACAAGGCGCTGAAGGGTGGTGGCGGCGCGAAGGCTGCGGCCAGGCCGGCCCGGAAGCCGGCGAAGCTCGCGAAGGCGAAGCCCGCGGCGCGCGCGAAGACCGTCGTCAAGGCGGTGGCGAAGGCGAAGGCCAAGGGCGGCGCGAAGAAGGGCCGGCGCTGAGGCGCCCCGCTCGACGCGACTCGCAACCACATTCCGGAGTAATTCACGATGCCCGCCAAGATCATCCAGACCAACAAGAAGCCGATGAAGAAGGTGAAGGTCGACACCGTCACCATCGACATCATCGAGAGCGCCCTGCGCAACGCCCGCTACGAGATGGACACCGTGCTGTTCCGCACGGCCATGTCGCCGGGCATCCGGGAACAGCACGACGAGTTCCCGATGATCGCGAACCTCGAGGGGAAGATGGTGGTCGGCCAGTTCGGCTCCTTCATCTGGGGCTTCATGCAGGGCTACGACGGCACCATCGAGGAGGGCGACATCTTCTGGACGTCGGACCCGTACTCGGTGAACGGCGCGATCAGCCACGCGAACGACTGGCTGATGCTGATGCCGATCTACAAGGACGGCCGCATCATCGCGTGGGCCGCGATGTTCGGGCACATGACCGACATCGGCGGCAAGGTGCCGGGCTCGCTGCCCACCGACGCCACGCAGATCTACGAGGAGGGCATCGTGGTGCCCCCCGTGAAGATCTTCCAGAAGGGCAAGCTCCAGGAGGACGTGCTGCGCATCGTGCTGCACAACTGCCGCCTGCCGATGTGGAACCTGTCGGACTTCAACGCGATCATCGCGGCGCTGCGCACCGCGGGGAACCGCTGCCGCGAGATCTCCGAGCGCTTCGGCGACGACGTGTTCTACAGCGCGATGGACGAGATGCTGGAGCGGAACAAGCGCGCGATGCGCGAGCTCATCAAGCGCACCGTCCCCGAGAAGAAGCAGCACTTCGAGGACTACATCTGCGACGACGGCATGGGCATGGGCCCGTACAAGATCGCCTGCACGATGTGGCGCGAGGGTGACAAGTGCATCTTCGACTTCACGGGCACGGACCCGCAGTCGATCGCGAGCATCAACTTCCTCCTCAACGAGGAGATGTTCAAGATGTTCGCGGGCGTCTACATGATCATGGTGTTCGACCCGCAGATCCTGTTCAACGACGGGTTCTACGACCTGATGGAAGTGCGGATCCCGGCGGGCACGCTGCTGAAGCCGCTGAAGCCCGCCGCGCTGTCGTGCCGCACGCACGCGCTCGGCCGCATCTTCGACGTGCTGGGCGGCCTGCTCGGCCAGGGCAACCCGGCGTTCATGTGCGCGGCCGGCTTCTCCGACTCGCCGCACTTCATGTACTCGGGCTACCGTTCGAGCGGCGAGTGGTACCAGCTGTACCAGATCGGCTTCGGCGGCATCCCGGGCAAGCCGTTCGGTGACGGGCCGGACGGCCACTCGCTCTGGCCCTCGTTCACCAACGTGCCCAACGAGTTCCTCGAGAGCTACTTCCCGCTGCGGATCGACGTCTACGAGACGATCGCGGACACCGGCGGCCCCGGCAAGAACCGCGGCGGCAACGCGCTGCGCATCGGCTACCGGTTCCTCGAGCCGGGCGAGATCTCGATCCACGACGACCGCTGGCTCACGTACCCGTGGGGCGTCAACGGCGGCCTGCCGGGCGCGCGCTCGAAGAAGATCCTCGTGCGCACGGACGGCTCGCAGGAGCTGATGCCGTCGAAGTGCGACCACGTGAAGGTGGAGGCGGGCGATCTCCTCTACTTCGACACCTGGGGCGGCGGCGGCTGCGGCGACCCGCTCGAGCGCGAACCGGAGCGCGTGCGCTTCGACGTCGAGGCCGGTCTCGTGACCTTGGAGGGCGCGAAGCGCTACGGCGTGGTTATGCAGGCGGACGGCTCGGTCGACGAGCAGGCCACCAGGGACCTGCGCGCGAAGATGGCGAAGGAGCGCGGCCCGGTGAAGCTGTTCGACCGTGGCTTCGAGTCGATCGACGAGCTGAAGGCGCGCTGCCAGGCTGAGACCGGCTTCGCGCCGCCGGTGCAGCCGAAGTTCACCAAGTGGGCGAAGGTCCAGGCGGTGGGCAAGGCGGCCTGAGGCGCTCGAGGTCCGCTCGACCGGCGCCGGGGTGGCTGTCGCCCCGGCGCCGTCGTTTCCGGCGTGCGCCGCGGCCGCTCTTGCGGTTGTCCGGACAAAGTTCGACGATGTCGCTCCGTTCGACCGGGGTGTTCCGATGACCGATCGCGATCCCAGCTACGCTGCCGCCGGCTACAGCTCCACCGACATCGGCGCGGGCACGCGGCCCGCCGTGCTCGTCGTCGACCTGCAGCTGGCCTTCACGGATCCGAAGTACCCGATCGGCAACCTGCCGATGATCCACGCGGCGACGGAGCGCACGGCGGAGCTGCTCAAGGTCGCGCGGCGCAAGAACGTGCCCGTCGCGAAGTGCTACACGGCCTACGGCAGCCTCGCGGACATGCCGCGCTGGAAGGTCAAGCCGGTGCGCGACGAGTTCTTCTACGGGCACCCGTGCACGGAGATGGACCCGCGGGTCCACGACCCGCACTACGACTTCACGTTCTGCAAGAACGCGCCGTCGATCTTCTTCCACACGCCGCTGATCACCTTTCTCGCCAAGCACCAGGTGGACACGCTGCTGGTCACCGGCTGCACCACCAGCGGCTGCGTGCGCGCCTCGATCGTGGACGGCTTCTCCTACGGCTTCCGCGTGCTGGTGCCCGAGGACTGCTGCGGCGACGCGGACCGCCGCCCGCACGAGGACAACCTGCGCGACGTCGGGCGGCGCTATGCCGACGTGACGACCGGGGCCGAGGCGATGAGGTATCTCGAAGGTCTCGCCTGACGGGGACGCAGCACCTGCCATTGCCGTCGGCTCGAAGGCTGGGCCAGCTTGCCGGCGCAGGGCCCGGCCGGCTTCCGGCCAATGCCACGCACCGGGGTTGCCGGCGCTCGGCTGCCCGGTACATCCGTTGCTCGCTCGCAACAGTAGTCCGCCATGCAGTCGAGCGAACCCGCCTTGCCAGGGACGCCCGACTGCGGGTTGACACGGAAATCTCCTGCGTTTCTTGCCCCGCGAAAAACCGTCATGCTTGTTTTTTTTCAGGCTTGAGCGTACGTTGCGCGCCGATGCCATCCGTTGTCGGGGCGCCCCGCGCCCGCCGTGCAGCGAGGCGCTCGATCCATCCCAGGGGGACCCGATGAAAGCAGCTCAGGTTTCGCGCCGCGGTCTGCGCGCGGCGATCGCGCTGGCGCTCGCCGGCACCGCCGGCGTCGGCGCTCCGGTCGCGTTCGCGGCCGACGCGCAGGTGCAGGGCGGTCTGGAGGAAGTCACCGTCACGGCCACGCGCCGCGCGGAGACCAATCTCCAGGAGACGCCGATCTCCGTGTCGGCGGTGACGTCCAACGACATCGAGCGCATGGTCGCGAAGGACATCTCCGGCATCGCGGCGTCGGTGCCTGGCTTCTCGGCCGCGCGCGTGACCGCGTTCAACGCCGCCTCGTTCGCGATGCGCGGCGTCGGCATCACCGACATCATCGTCTACCAGGACTCGCCGGTCGGCGTGCAGGTCGACGACTTCGTGATGCCGAGCGTGCAGACCCAGCTGCTCGACACCTTCGACATCGAGAGCGTCGAGGTTCTGCGCGGTCCGCAGGGCACGCTGTTCGGCAAGAACACCACCGGCGGTGCGGTGAACATCCGTACGAAGCGCCCGGACATGCAGCAGTTCGGGGCCGACGTGCGCATCGGCGCCGCGAAGTTCGGCGAGGTCAGCGGCCAGGTCGCGCTCGACGTACCGGTCGTCTCCGACGTGTTCGCGTTGCGCTTCGCGGGCTCGTACGTCAAGAGCGACGGCTACTACAAGCTCGGCGCCTGCTGGGGTCCGATCAACACGCTCGCGGGCAACATCCCCGGCATCACCGGCACCCGCGGCTGCGGCACCGGCGAGGAGTCCGGCGGCCAGGACGTGTTCAGCGGCCGCCTGAAGGCGCAGTGGAACGTCAACGACAACATCACCGCGCTGCTGCAGTACGAGGTGATGCGCGACCGCTCCGACGCGGTGCCCGCGTTCAACGACACGCCCCCGGGCGGCCCGTACCTGTGGAACGCGCTCGGCTTCACGAAGCCGAGCGGCGACCCGCTCGACAACATGGGCTCGACGCAGCGCAACGACCTGCTGCTCGCGATGGGCGAAGGTCAGATCCTGAACGTCGACGGCGCCTACCTGAACGTCGACTGGCAGCTCAGCGACCAGTACACGATCTATTCGAACACGGGCTTCCGTCACCAGGAAGAGCAGCTGCCGAACACGTACACCGGCGTCGCGCCGATCAACACCGTGACCGGCCGGCCGCTGTCGCTGTTCGACGCCTCGCGCGACACCGTGCGCGACACCTTCCAGCAGGAAGTCCGGCTGGCCTCGTCGCTCGACGGCCCGATCAACTACGTCGTCGGCGGCTTCTACCAGCGCAACGACGCGAAGTTCTGCGTGATCCAGGCGCTCGGCTTCGTGGACCTGACGATCCCGAGCGGCGCGATCTTCGGCGACCCGCAGTTCTTCAACAACAACCCGCAGCTCGGCTGCAACCGCCAGAAGTCCGACTCGATCGCGGGCTTCGTCGACGGCACGTGGGAGGTCACCGAGAAGTTCACGCTCGGCGCCGGCTTCCGCTACACCCGCGACACGAAGGAGTGGTCGGGCCGCACGCAGATCTTCGTCTCGGGCCTGTCCGGCAACCCGGCCGCGCCGACGACGATCGGCCAGCTCGGCGAGGTGATCAACGGCGCCGACTTCGCGCGCTTCCCGGGCGGCCAGATCGTCAACTCCAAGTCGCCGGGCTTCGGCAACCTGAAGACCACCTGGAACGAGCCGAGCTGGCGCGTGACGGGCTCCTACCGGTTCGCCGACGACCTGTTCTCGTACCTGACGATTTCGCGCGGCTACAAGGCTGGCGGCTACAACGACCAGACCGGCACCAGCGGCCTGCTCGTGCCCGAGCTGACGCGCCCGGTCGACCCCGAGTTCGCGACCAACTACGAGATCGGCTTCAAGACCGAGTGGGCGGACGGCCGCATCCGCTTCAACCCGACGTTCTTCTACGTGAAGTACGACGACGCGCAGCGCGCGGCGAACGTGATCGCGGCGCAGAACGGCGCGCAGTTCCAGGAGACCGTGTTCTTCAACGCGGCGAAGGTGACCACGAAGGGCGCGGAGCTCGAGTTCCAGGCCCTCGTCACCGACAACTTCCGGGTCCGCTCGGCGCTCGCGTACCTCGACGCGAAGTACGACGAGTTCCGGATCCGCCAGGCGCAGATCGGCAACCCGACGGCGCCGAACGGCAACGGCATCTTCGCGGTGGACCTGAACCTGACCGGCCTGCCGGTGCCGCGCTCGCCCGAGAAGAGCGGCAGCCTGCAGGGCATCTACACGTTCGACCTGGGGGCGACGGGCACGCTGGAGCTGACCGGTGAGCTGTACTACGAGGACGAGAACCTCTACTACATCTCGGCCGCGCCGCCGCCGGCGGGCTTCACCAACGCGAACTCGCCGTTCAACGCGAACCTCGACCAGAAGACGCTCTACAACGCGTCGCTGGCGTGGACGTCGGCGGACGGGCAGTACTTCGCGCGCCTCTACGGCCGCAACCTGTCCGACAAGCGCTACCGCATCGCGTCGCAGTCCGTGGCGACGCTGTGGACGCACACGCAGTGGGGCGAGCCGCGCAACTTCGGCATCCAGGTCGGTGCCAAGTTCGGCGGCGCCGCGGACTGACGCGCAGTCCGGCCGGGGATCGCTCCTGCGGTCCCCGGCGTTCGAACCGCGGGTGGCCGGCGTTCACGCCGTCCGCCCGTTTTCTTTGGTGACCGATTCCTTGGTGACCGATCCGGGAGTGCAGCGATGAGCGGGCAAGGCGGCAAGCTGGCGGGCAAGGTCGCGATCGTCACGGGCGCGGCGAGCGGCATCGGCGAGGCGATCGCGGCGCTCTACCTCGAGGAGGGCGCGCGGGTCGTCGTTTCGGACCTGCCGGGCGGGGGGCTCGCGGAGCGCTTCGGCAGCCGCGCGGACGCCCGCGTCGTCGAGATCGACGTGACGGCGGACGAGGCGCCGGCGCGGCTGGTGCAGGCCGCGGTGGGCGAGTTCGGCGGCCTCGACGTGCTCGTCAACAACGCCGGCATCGCGATGGGCAAGGCGTTCGAGGAGACGACCGACGCCGAGTTCGACCGGATCATGGGCGTCAACGTGCGCGCGGTGTTCCGGCTGTCGCGCGAGGCCGTGCCGGCGCTGAAGGCCCGCGGGGGCGGCAGCATCGTCAATCTCGCGTCGATCATGTCCGGCACCGGCGGCCCGATGCTCTCGGCCTACGCGACCTCCAAGCACGCCGTGCTCGGGCTGTCGCGCGGGATGGCGGTCGATCTCGGCAAGTACGGGATCCGCGTGAACGCCCTGCAGCCCGGGTCGATCTGGACGGGCATGTCGCGGCCCTTCATGAACGACCCCGCGTTCCGCGAGTACTGGGAGAAGAAGGCGCCGCTCGGGCGCATCGGCGATCCGGAGGACGTCGCGGTCGTGGCGCTCTTCCTCGCGACCGACGCGGCGCGGTTCGTGTCGGGCGCGGGAATCGCGATCGATGGCGCGGCGGGCGTCAACTTCTGAGAGGAAAGGGATCGGAACCCGTTCTCCATCACGTGGAAGACGG
>Ga0315900_10005817_pt1:7500-16812 | contig 16812 bp, 15 predicted proteins | sample LakEriMetagenome_FD_203521 | JGI IMG/M metagenome (GOLD analysis project Ga0315900, IMG submission 203521) | Freshwater fungal communities from buoy surface, Lake Erie, Ohio, United States - Buoy 12 MA114 | ecosystem: Environmental > Aquatic > Freshwater > Lake > Lake biofilm... | reverse complement strand
GGCTGTCAGCGGATTTCCGTCCGAGAATTTGACCTCGGGCCGCATGCGGAAGATGACCCAGGACAGGTCCTCGGGCCATTCCAGCGTTTCACAGACGAGACAATAGGACGATGAAACCTCGTCCGCCGTCCCGGTCATCAGCGACTCATATCCCGACGTCGAGAGTGCGCCTGCGAGCCCCTCGCGCGAGTAGGGGTTCATCGAATCGAACGAACCCTGCGCCGAGGTGCTGATCTCGCCGCCCTTGGGCGCATCGGGGTTGACATAGTCGAGATGCGTGAAATCCGGCCCGTATCTCAACTCGCCAAAGAAGTTGTAGCCATGGCTGACCGTCACCCCTGCTTCCTCGGCCCGCAGGCTTTGCGCGGCGACCACCGCGGCACCGGCCAGAAGCCACACCATCGCGCCCTGTCGCCACCTTGGCGCGGCGGCAGCAAGGGCAAACGAACGCGGGCGGCGGATCGGTGCGGACATCGTCATCTCCTGCAATGGTCGGGCCTGAAAGATCAGGATATCGGTCAAGAGCATGGTGCGGAATAGCGAACATGCAAGGCGAGATTGCGTGAGAATCCGCACCCATGCCGCTGCCGTGAGGCTGCCGTGACGAAACGGGCCGCCCGGATGCGCCGGACGGCCCGTTTCACGATGTGTCACGCTGCTCAGTTGTCGAGACTGTCGAGCCAGGCGATCAGGTTCGCCCGATCTTCTGCCTTGCGCATGCCGCTGTAGGTCATGGTCGTCCCGTCGGCATAGGCCTTGGGATTCTCGAGGAAGGCATCCAGCGCCTCGGGCGTCCATGTCTCGGGATTGGCGGCAATGAGCGCGCCGGAATAGGCCGCAAAGCCCTGCGCGCCCTGCACCGGGCGACCGACGACGCCGTAAAGATAGGGGCCGGTCCCGTTTTCGCCCTGCACGACCTTGTGGCACGAGGCGCAGGCGCGGAACGCGTCCTCTCCGGCGGCGATGTCTGCGGCTGCGAAAAGCTCTTCGAAAGAAGGACCTTCTTCGGTCGATGCAGCTTCTTCCCCGGTCTCTTCGACAGCGACGACAAAATGCTGTTCTGCATGGTCGCCATGCCCCGCCTTGTGGCCATAAATGCCATCCGCGAACCAGGCCCCCAGCAGGAACACCAGCAGCGCGCCGCAGAGCGCGCCCATGGTCTTGGTCAGGGTCATCGTGTCGAACATGTCGCTTCCCATTCAGGCCGTCTTGGTCGCGCTCATGTATCCGCTTCCAACAGCCCTGCGCAAGCTATATGCCCCGCGACCTGATGTCCGCCACCGGTGCGCCGCAAGGGGGTTAACATGGCAGAACGCATCGCCTTTCAGGGGGAACCGGGGGCCTATGGTCACCAGGCCTGCCGCGAGGCGCGCCCCGCGATGGAGCCGCTGCCCTGCGCGACCTTCGAGGATGCGATCGAGGCCGTGCGCAGCGGGACGGCCGCGCTTGGCATGATCGCGGTCGAGAATTCGACCTATGGCCGTGTCGCCGATGTCCACCACCTGCTGCCCGACAGCGGGCTGCACATCGTGGACGAGGCCTTCGTGCGCGTCCACATCAACCTGCTGGGCGTGCGCGGGGCGACCCTGGCCGATGTGCGGCGCGTGCGGTCGATGTCGATCCTGCTGGGGCAGGCCCGCGGATTTGTGCGCGACCACGGGCTGCAGACGCTGAACTGGTCCGACAATGCCGCCGCCGCGCGCGAGGTTGCCCGCCTGGCCGACAAGGCCGAGGCCGCCTTCGCCTCTGAAATCGCGGCCGAGATCCATGGGCTCGACGTGCTGGCCGCCCATGTCGAGGACAATGACGACAATACCACGCGTTTTCTGATCATGGCGCGCGAGCCTGACCTGAGCCGGCGCGGCGCGACGGGAATGATGACAAGCTTCGTCTTCCGTGTCCGCAACATTCCGGCCGCGCTTTACAAGGCGCTGGGCGGGTTCGCGACCAACGGGGTCAACATGACCAAGCTGGAAAGCTACATGGTGGGCGGGCGTTTCACCGCGACCCAGTTCTATGCCGAAATCGAAGGCCATCCCGACGACGCACCCGTGGCGCGCGCGATGGAGGAACTGGCCTATTTCACCGACCACATCCGCCTGATGGGCGTCTATCCCGCCGCAAGGGCCCGGCGGGACGGCTGAGACAGGCCAGCCGCCGCCACGCGACGGTCAGGTTGCTTCGCGGTCGGCCTGACGCCGGGCATAGGCAGTCTCGATCTCGTCGCACATGCCCCTCAGCCGCCGTTGCAGCCGCGACGTCACCGACCCGTGCGCAAGCCGGAGCGACTGCACCAGCAGTTTGGCCGTGATCGTCCGTGCGACAAGATTGGCCGAGACCTGAACCCGCGTGATCCGCGGCGACAGCGCGACGAGGCTGATCACGATGCGGATATCGAGCCCGCCGCTTGACGCATCGAGCACGATCCGCTGCGGCGGCGTCAGCCCTGCGATCGCGACCTTCCCCTCGCGCCGGCGTCCGCGGTAGTCAAAGGCAATGTCCCATTCCGCGCCCGCAACGACAGCCGTACCTGCGCCGACCCGCGTGACCGTGGCCCCGCGTGCCTGCGCCTGACGTTCGTGGCGCGCCACGTCGGTAAGACGGCGGTACACGAATTCCGCCGGCGCGTTCACGTCCTCGTGGTATTCGATCTTCACCTCGGGCTCTCCCCTGCGTTCACGGCGGGCCGTCCAGATGTCCCGCAAGCCACAGCTGCAGCAGGTGATGCGCGATCGCACCACGGCGTGCGGGCCTGATGTCGGGATCGTGGCCCGCCGCGACAAGTGCCATCCGTTCGCGGCCGACCCAGAGCGCCGATTCGATCTCGGCCGGGTCGGGGGTGATCCGGGTCGTCAGCGCCTCGCCCCGGCAGCCGAGCATGAGAGAGGCCGGCCAAGGCCAGGGCTGGCTTGCCACAAATCCGACCCGGCCGACCTGCACGCCGGTCTCCTCCCTCACCTCGCGCCGGACTGCAGCCTCGACCGTCTCGCCCGGTTCGACAAAACCGGCGAGCAGGGAATGCATCCCCGGCGGCCAGCCCGGACTGCGGCCCAGAAGCACGGCGTTTCCATGCGTGATCAGCATGATGACCACAGGGTCTGTCCGCGGGAAATGATGCGCCCCGCAGCCGGGGCAGGTCCGCTGCCAGCCGGCCATCACGATCGCCGAGGCCGTGCCGCAGCGGGCGCAGAAGCCATGCGTGTCGTGCCAGCCGAGGATCGCCTTGGCCGTTGCGGCGAGTTCGGCCTCGCGCGAGGTGATCTGCGTCATCACGCCGCGCAGTTCGGCAAAGCGTGTGCCGGCGGGCAGGCCCGGGTGGCTTTGTTCCGAAGGGTCGAGAAAGGCGCCGAGCGATGCCGCGACGCCTTCCTCCGGCTCCCAGTCCGACAGGTCCAGTGCCCAGCGGCCTTCATCCCCTTCGCGCCCGAGAAAGACCTTCGTCCCCGGGGACCGGGCAAGGACCGGGTGGCCGGGATGGACAGCCGCAAGGCTGGCCTGCCCGGCCGGGCCGTCGATCAGCGGCTTGCCGCGCCAGAGCACGATCGCCCGGGCCCCGGGGCGCGCTTCAAGCGCGGACAGGGACGCCGCGTCCCCACGAAGGTGCGCGGCGCGGTCAAGGTCGGACCCGCCGAATGTGATCAGACTGGAAAGACCTGCGCCCATGACGTGCAGACTGCCAGCCTTGTGACCTGTGGGCAATGCCGACATTCCATGATTCGGACTCGCCATACACAACTAAAAGTTGTAGATATCACGACTGCGTGATCGCGACTCGGGGCATGGGGCCAGAGTGAACCTGCGGCATCCCTTCCGGCTGAGTGCTGACCGCCGCCAGGCCCAGCTTCGCCTGCTGGCGACGAGCGACCTGCATTTCCGGCTTCTCGACTGGGATTATCTTGCCGACCGGCCCTCGCCGCATACCGGCCTTGCCCGGGCCGCGATGCTGATCCGCATCCTGCGGGCCGCCGTTCCGAATGCGCTTCTGTTCGACAACGGCGATTTTCTGCAGGGCAGCCCGCTGTCGGACTGGGTCGCCGAAAGCAGGCCGGAGGTTCCGCCGGCCATCCATCCGATGATCGCGGCGATGAATGCGCTGGGCTATGACGCGGCCACGCTTGGCAATCACGAATTCAATTACGGGCTTCCGTTCCTGACCGGTGCCCTTGCGCAGGCCAGCTTTCCGGTCGTGTCGGCGAATGTCCTGGGGTCTGACGGCCGGCCGGTGGTGCCGCCGGCTGTCCTGATCGACCGGATGCTGACCGATGCGCAGGGCCAGCCGACTCCCATCCGGGTCGGAGTCATCGGCCTTGCGCCGCCCCAGATTGCCCGCTGGGACAGGGCCGCTCTGGACGGTTCCGTCACCACCCGCGACATCTGCGCGACCGCTGCCGAGATCGTCCCAGGACTGCGCGCTGCCGGTGCCGACCTCGTCGTGGCGCTGGCCCATACCGGGATCGGTGCCGATACCGCCGTCGACGGGATGGAAAACGCGGCCGTTCCGCTGGCCGCGATTCCCGGCATCGACGCCGTGGTGGCGGGGCACACCCACCAGGTCTTTCCCGGGCCCGGCTTCGAGCGGACCACGGCCGTCGATCCCGCAACGGGCACGCTGCATGGCAAGCCGGCGGTCATGCCGGGTTTCAACGGCAGCCATGTCGGGGTCATCGACCTGCATCTGGAACGCAGGGCGGGGCGGTGGCAGCTTTGCCGCCATTCGTCCCGCGCCATCGCGCTGTCGACCTCCGGTCTCCTCCCGCCCGGACCGGACCCGCTGCTCGGGGCGCTGGCAGACGGGGCGCACCGCCGTTTTCTGGCCGACTTCCGTCAGGCAGTCGGCCGGTCTGACCAGCCGATCCAGGGATATTTCACCCTTGTCGCGCCGGATCGGTCCCTGCAGATCGTGGCCGATGCGCAGCGCGCCCGGGCAGTTGCGCTTCTTGGCGGGCAGGAGGGGCAGGGGTCGGCGATCCTGTCGGCCGTCGCACCCTTTCAGGCTGGCGGACGTGCCGGACCGCAGGCCTTCGTCGACATCCCGGCCGGCCGTCTCCTGCGGCGCCATGCCGCTGAACTCTACATCTACCCCAACCGCCTTTGCGTGATCGCACTGACCGGGGCGCAGCTTGCGGAATGGCTGGAATTTGCAGCCGGACTTTTCCGGCAGATCCGGCCCGGGCAGATCGACCAGCCGCTGATCGACACGGGTTTTCCGTCCTACCTTTTCGATGTGATCGACGGTGTGACCTACACGATCGACCCCGCAGGTCCGCCCCGCTACGACTGCCGGGGGTGCCTGCTCGACCCGCGGGCGACCCGGATCGGCAACCTTTGCCTTGCGGGGCGACCTGTCAGGCCGGGCGAGACGTTCCTGATCGCGACAAACAGCTACAGGACAGGCGGTGGCGGCGGACTTGCGATGCTGGCCGGCGTGCGGGTTGTCGCCAGCGATGACCGAGGCGTGCGCGAGGCGGTGCTCGACCATCTCTCTGCGCAGGTCCCTCTCGCGCCGGTGTCACGCCCGACATGGCGTTTTGCCGAACATGCGGGTACATCGGCCTGGTTCGACACGTCGCCGGCCGCGCTTGGTCACCCTGCGCCGCCCGGTGTCACACCGGTCGGGCCGGCACCCGATGGTTTTCATCGTTTCGCTTTGTCCTTCGATCCCTCGTGCCATCGACAGACTGCGGAAGCTGCGTCATAACGCCGGCGCCTAGCTGCGCAGGACGCTCATGACCGACCGTTACGACGCCGTCGTCTTTGACCTCGACGGCACGCTGATCGACACCGAAAACCTCTGCAACGCGGCCGGTGTGACGGCCTGCCGTCGGTTGGGGCATGATGTCGGTCTTTGCTTCTTCGAAACGCTGGCCGGTATCGATGACGATGAACGGGTCCGCCTGATTTCGGCCCATGTCCGGGCCGAACTCGAACCCCAGGCTTTCTTTGCCGCCTGGGACCGGGAATGCGACATCCTGTTTGCCCGAGGCATCCCCCTCAAACCCGGGGCGGCCGACCTGCTCGAAACGCTGGCTGGCATGGGTCTGCCGCTGGGGCTGGCCACCTCGTCGCGGCGCGGTCCGGCCCACAACAAACTGCACCTTGCCGGGATCGCGGCATGGTTCCGGAGCGTCGTCACCTTCGACGACGTTGCCCGCGCCAAGCCCGCGCCCGATGCCTACCTTGTATCGGTTGAACGGCTCGGCGCCGTTCCCGCCCGTTGCCTCGCCTTCGAGGACAGCGAGACGGGCGCACGCTCGGCCCATGCGGCCGGGCTCACGGTCGTGCAGGTGCCCGACATCCATGCCGCGACCGGGCGGCATGCGCATCATGTCGCCGCGACGCTCATCGACGGCGCGCGCGCCGCGGGGCTGCTGCCGGCCTGACAGGGCCCGCCCGGCCGGATTCCGCACCGACGCGATACCGACGCAATACCGACGTGATACCGAAAGCCCGATCCGGCGCCTATTCAGGGCCGTCCGGCGCGTCGTCCAAGGGTCCCTCGTCGGACAGTTCGCGCTCCAGAAACCGCTCGAACGCATCCAGATCAAGGCTCTCCATCATCCCGAACCCCTTCATCCAGGCCGAAGCCTCGCGCAGCGCATCGGGTTCGAGCTTGCACCATTTCACCCGGCCGCGCTGTTCCTGGCTGATCAGCCCCGCTGAGGCAAGCACTTGAAGATGCTTTGAAATTCCGGCCAGAGACATGGCAAAGGGTTCCGCCACGTCGGTCACCGCCATGTCATCTTCGATCAGCATGGTCAGGATCGCCCGCCGCGTCGGGTCGGCGAGAGCGGCGAAAACGGTGTCGAGCGTGGTGGCCATCGCGGCAAACAGAGCGGATGGCGCCGGAAACGTCAACCGGACGGTTGAATATGCCCTGCTCTACCGAGCCGCCGCAAGGCCGTTGCAACCTGCCGGAAAATACATCCAAAACAGAGGCTTAGCATCCTTATCGTGTGGCAATACAACCGCTTGACTCGGACCGCTGCCCCGCTTAGCAAGCCCCGGACTGCCGCCAGAGGGTTGCCCCTTGCCCGACCCGGACCACGCCGACCCCTCCGACCGCCTCCGTGCGCTGGAGGACCGGCTGAAAAAGGTCCGCAAGCCGGAAGAGGTGCCCTCCCACTCGGCGGAACACTATTCCCAGGCGCAACTAGCCTGGCGCATGGTGATCGAGCTTGTGGCCGGTCTCGCGATCGGCTTCGGCATCGGATACGGGCTGGACCGGCTTTTTGGGACCTCGCCTGTCTTCCTGGTGTTGTTCATCTTTCTGGGCCTCGCGGCGGGCGTGAAGACCATGCTGCGATCGGCCCGGGAGGTGCAGGCCCGGCATGAAAGCGACGACGCGGCGGCCCGGTCCGCTGCCAGTGAAGGGAACGACGCACGTGGCGGATGAGGCGCACAGCGAAGGGGGCGGGCTGGTCTTCCACCCGCTCGACCAGTTCAAGATCAAGCCCCTCTTCGGCGAGTCGGGCGACCCCATACACTGGTATACGCCCACGAATGCCACGCTCTGGATGGCGCTGGCCGTGCTGGCGGTCTTCCTTCTCATGGTCGTCGGCACCCGCGGCCGCGCCATCGTGCCGACCCGCGTGCAGTCGGTCGCCGAACTCATCTACGGCTTTGTCTACAAGATGGTCGAGGACGTCACCGGCCATGACGGGGTAAAGTACTTCCCCTATGTGCTGACGGTCTTCCTCTTCATCTTCTTTGCGAATTTCCTCGGGCTGATCCCGATGTCCTTCACGCCGACCTCGCATATCGCGGTCACGGCGGTGCTGGGTTTCGGCGTCTTCATCGCGGTGACCATGCTCGGCTTTGTGCTGAACGGGCCGTCCTTCCTTGGCATGTTCTGGATGAAGGATGCGCCGCTGATCCTGCGGCCCGTGATCGCGATCATCGAGGTGATCTCGTATTTCGTGCGTCCGGTCAGCCATTCGGTCCGTCTGGCCGGCAACATCATGGCGGGACATGCGGTGATCAAGGTCTTTGCCGGCTTTGCCGCCATCGCGGCGATCAGCCCGATCTCGATCCTCGCCATCGTCGCGATCTACGGGCTCGAAGTGCTCGTCGCCGCGATCCAGGCCTATGTCTTCACCATCCTGACCTGCGTCTATCTCAAGGACGCGGTTCACCCGCATCACTGACAGCGCGCCAAGCTGCGCGTCGCACGACATCAACCCCTTTCATCCCAAGGAGAAACGTCATGGAAGGCAATATCGCTGAACTCGGCCAGTTCGTCGGTGCCGGTCTCGCAGCCATCGGTTCGGGCGCGGCGGCCATCGGTGTCGGCCACGTTGCGGGCAACTTCCTTGCCGGCGCGCTGCGCAACCCCTCTGCGGCTGCGTCGCAGACTGCCACGCTATTTATCGGCCTCGCCTTTGCCGAAGCGCTTGGCATCTTCGCCTTCCTCGTCGCGCTGCTCCTGATGTTCGCGGTCTGACGCGGACCTTCTCACCCCAGGCCGGGCGGCGATCCAGTCCGTCGTCCGGTGAATGTGACGGCTTGCGAGGGACGCGATGGCAACCGAGACGGATGCGGCCGAAGGGGCGAGCGCGGGAATGCCGCAGCTCGACTTTTCGACCTTTCCCAACCAGATCTTCTGGCTGGTCCTGACGCTTCTGGCGATCTACTTCATCGTGACGCGGATGGCCGTGCCCCGTATCGGCGCGGTTCTGGCCGAACGGGCCGACACGATCACCGATGACCTTGCCGCAGCAGAAGACCTGCGTGACCGGGCCAAGGCGGCCGAGGCCGCCTATGACAAGGCGCTTGCCGATGCCCGGTCCGAGGCCGGGCGGATCATCGCCGCCGCCAAGGCCGAGATGCAGGCCGAGCTTGACGCCGAACTTGCCCGGGCGGATGTGCAGATTTCCGCACGTACGGCGCAGAGCGAGAAGGTGCTCGGCTCGATCCGCGATCAGGCGGTGCAGAGCGTCGCGGAAGTTGCGCGCGACGCAGCCGACGAGATTGTCAGGAGCTTTGGCGCGAGCGCCGAGGATGCGGCGATCCGGGCCGCCGTCGCGGCGCGGATGAAGGGATGAGCATGATGAAGCACGTTCTGACCGCCATCCTTGCCCTCACCGCAGCGCCTGCCATGGCTGCGGGCGACAAGCCTTTCCTGTCGCTGGCCAATACCGACTTCATCGTCCTGATCTCCTTTCTCGTCTTTCTTGGCATCCTGCTTTATTTTCGGGTGCCGGCCCTGATCGGCAACCTTCTCGACAAGCGGGCCGAGACAATCCGCGCCGAACTGACCGAGGCGCGCGCCCTGCGCGAGGAGGCACAGACCCTGCTGGCGAGCTACGAGCGCAA
>Ga0315900_10005817_pt1:0-2500 | contig 16812 bp, 15 predicted proteins | sample LakEriMetagenome_FD_203521 | JGI IMG/M metagenome (GOLD analysis project Ga0315900, IMG submission 203521) | Freshwater fungal communities from buoy surface, Lake Erie, Ohio, United States - Buoy 12 MA114 | ecosystem: Environmental > Aquatic > Freshwater > Lake > Lake biofilm | place... | reverse complement strand
AACCTTTACTCTAGCTTCGCACTGGCACCAGGAATGTGATGTGCAGGATAGGTGGTAGGCTTTGAAGCGGGGACGCCAGTCTCCGTGGAGCCACCCTTGAGATACCACCCTTCGCCTTCTTGGTGTCTAACCGCGGCCCGTCATCCGGGTCCGGGACCATGCGTGGTGGGGAGTTTGACTGGGGCGGTCGCCTCCCAAATCGTAACGGAGGCGCGCGAAGGTTGGCTCAGAGCGGTCGGAAATCGCTCGTCGAGTGCAATGGCATAAGCCAGCCTGACTGCAAGACTGACAGGTCGAGCAGAGTCGAAAGACGGCCATAGTGATCCGGTGGTCCCAAGTGGGAGGGCCATCGCTCAACGAATAAAAGGTACTCTGGGGATAACAGGCTGATGATGCCCAAGAGTCCATATCGACGGCATCGTTTGGCACCTCGATGTCGGCTCATCTCATCCTGGGGCTGGAGCAGGTCCCAAGGGTATGGCTGTTCGCCATTTAAAGAGGTACGTGAGCTGGGTTTAGAACGTCGTGAGACAGTTCGGTCCCTATCTTCCGTGGGTGCAGGATACTTGAGAGGAGTTGACCCTAGTACGAGAGGACCGGGTCGAACGTTCCACTGGTGGACCGGTTGTCGCGCCCGCGGCAGTGCCGGGTAGCCATGAACGGACAGGATAACCGCTGAAGGCATCTAAGCGGGAAGCCCCCCTCAAAACAAGGTATCCCTGAGGACCGTGAAAGACCATCACGTCAATAGGCCGGAGATGTAAGCGCAGCAATGCGTTCAGTCGACCGGTACTAATCGTCCGACAGGCTTGATCTGATCCGGTAACGGCAAAACCGAAACCACGTCAGACGTCATGCACCACAAAACGCAACAGCGTGCCTGACCTGGAAACCGTTTCTTCTCCGGTCTGGTGGCCATAGCCGCCGTGAAACACCCGATCCCATCCCGAACTCGGCCGTTAAGCGCGACGGCGCTGATGGTACTGCGTCTCAAGACGTGGGAGAGTAAGTCACCGCCAGACCTGAAAAGAAACGGAAAACATCTCTCTCTTCGCGACACAACACCCTGACGCGGGGTGGAGCAGCCCGGTAGCTCGTCAGGCTCATAACCTGAAGGCCGCAGGTTCAAATCCTGCCCCCGCAACCAAAAAACTTCGCGTTTCCAAACGCTTAAGCGCCGCCCTCCGGGGCGGCGTTTGCGTTTCCAACACCCGTGGAAGCACTGTGGAAGCAGAAGGTGACCTGCGACGTGTCTTTCATCCAGCCACGACCTGAGCCCGGTGGTCGTTGACCTGCTCCCCTGAAACGTCCGCACTTTGAAGTTAGTCTGTTCTTCAGCGAAGGAGACGGACATGAAGCGCAGCAGGTTCACGGAAGAACAGATCATCGGCGTGCTGAAGGAGCACCAGGCCGGGTTGAGCGCGGCGGAGCTTTGCCGAAAGCACGGGATCAGTGATGCGACGTTCTACAATTGGCGCTCGAAGTATGGCGGCATGGAGGTCAGTGAGGCCAAGCGGCTGAAGCAGCTTGAGGATGAGAACGCGAAGCTGAAGCGTCTGTTGGCCGAGCAGATGATGGACGTCGCGACCCTGCGCGAGATGCTCGGAAAAAACTTCTGAAGCCCAGTTCAAGGAGATCTGCCGTGATCTGGGCCATGACCGAGAAGGGCTATTCGCAGCGTCGTGCCTGCTGCCCGGTGGGCATTGATCCACGCGTCCATCGTTACCAATCCAGCCGTCCTGATGACACCGGACTACGCAGCCGATTGCGCGAACTGGCGTCCGAACGTCGCCGGTTTGGCTATCGCCGCTTGCAGATCCTGCTTGAGCGGGAGGGTTGGGACATGAACTGGAAGAAGCTCTACCGCATCTATCGCGAAGAGCGGCTCACGGTGCGAAAGCGTGGCGGGCGCAAGCGGGCACTCGGAACCCGTGCGCCGATGGCGATCCCGCAGGGGCCGAACCAGCGCTGGTCCCTCGACTTCGTGACCGACAGCCTCGCTTGGGGTCGCCGTTTCCGGGTGCTGTGCATCATTGACGACTTCAGTCGGGAGTGCCTGGGTGCCATCGTCGACACATCGATCTCGGGCCATCGTGTGGCTCGGGAACTCGACCGGATCGCAGAGCTGCGCGGCTATCCCTGCATGGTGGTCAGTGACAATGGCACCGAGCTGACCTCACATGCGATCCTGGCGTGGCAACAGGACCGAAAGGTCGAATGGCACTCCATCGCGCCGGGCAAACCCATGCAGAACGGCCTCGTTGAGAGCTTCAACGGTCGCCTGCGGGACGAATGCCTCAACGAGCACCTGTTCTCCAGCCTGCGCCATGCCCGCCTCTTGATCGCGGCATGGCGCGACGACTACAACCACCACCGCCCGCATACGAGCCTCGACGGCCTCACCCCGCGGGAGTTCCTCAACCGGTCAGCAAAGGACCAAACCCTGAACAGAACGAACTTCTGAACGAGGACAATACGGGGAGCAGGTCACACGTCATCA
>Ga0315900_10005816_pt1 | contig 16813 bp, 17 predicted proteins | sample LakEriMetagenome_FD_203521 | JGI IMG/M metagenome (GOLD analysis project Ga0315900, IMG submission 203521) | Freshwater fungal communities from buoy surface, Lake Erie, Ohio, United States - Buoy 12 MA114 | ecosystem: Environmental > Aquatic > Freshwater > Lake > Lake biofilm | place: USA: Lake... | reverse complement strand
CGGGGCAAAATGCCTGAAATCGGGCGTTCTGAACGGCTGAATCAGTGAAAACCAGCCCGAACGGAGCGCAATCAGCTCTCCGGAGGGAAAAACGCGGCCATTCAGGCGGTTTTTCCGCAAACTCTTAGGGAGTCCCTGGGTTCGGTCGAGGGGGCCCGGCAAGGGGAAGCCGCAGGGGGCGGAGCTGCCGCAGCCATGACCCCGGTGAGGCTCAGAAGCAGAAGGGCAGGAACTGGGTGCGGCAGGCGGCGTAGCCGTCGACCAGGGCGCCGAGACCGATCTGGTGGGCGATGCCGGCACCGGTGATGGCTTCGGTGAGGATGCCGATCACGATGCCGATCATGGCGGCGCGTCCATTGAAGAGTTCAGCGCGCTTGAGCTGATCCATGTGGATCTGCTGGGCGGCGCGGTCCTGAAACCACTTCTCGTTGGCGGGGGATTGGGACATTATTCTGAGCGGATGAGGAACGAAGGATCAGCGCTTGCTGGGGGCAAGGTCACTGGGGCGAGTGAGCACGAAGGTGACCATGGCGGTGAGCACCACGGTGATCAGCACGACACCAGTGATGGCGGCGGAATAATCGGTCTGCATCGATCAGCCCAGACCGATCTGACTGAGGATGCCCTGGCCGGTGAGCAGCTCAGTGGCCAAGCCGATCACGAAGCCGAGCATGGCCAGGCGGCCATTCCAGGTTTCCGCGAAGGCCACGAAACCGAAGCGGGGGGTGGGATCAGTCATGGGTGCATCAAATTGCTGATGGAACTGTAACGGACTGTGAAGGATCCACAAGGGTGGGTTTGCCGACCCCTCCCCGCGGCGGGCCGGTATCCGCCGCTCGGTGGTGCCGGCCTGAACAGCGAAACCGCGGCGGCGATCCTTCAGAAGCCGAACATGGCCGAGTGCCGGGGGTGCCAGGACCCTCTCCACGGCCCCCCGTCGTGGCGCCCCCCGTCGTGGCGCCCCCCGTTGCGGCCACGCCGCGCACGGGCGGCTCCTGGTGACACGGCCGGCGGTCACTCTCCGGGCAGCGCTGGTGGGGCCTGCGCAGCACGCAGGTAGCCCCAGGCCGAGCTCATGGCCAGGAGCAGCGAGGGCCAGAACAGCCACCAGCCGATCGAGCGCAGCAGCACCGGCAGGACCGGATCGCCGGGGGACGCCGCCGGCAGCCCCAGGCTCCAGGCATCGGGCCAGAGCAGCAACAGCAGGGCGGTGAACTGCAGGATGGTCTTGGCTTTGCCCCCCCGGGAGGCCGGGCCGCCGCTGCCCTGGCCGGCCCGCCAGCCGGAGATCAGCAGCTCCCGCGCCAGCAGCAGCCAGATCGCCCACAGCGGCAGCGCAGCCCGTGCCGCCAGAGCCAGCAGCGGCGCCAGGATCAGGATCTTGTCGGTGAGCGGATCGAGCCGAGCCCCCCACACCGACCCGCCGCCGGCGCGGCGCGCCAGCAGGCCATCGAGCCAGTCGCTCAGCCCCCCCAGCAGCAGCAGGGTCCAGGCCAGTCCCTGCCAGCCGGCACCGAGGGCCAGGATCAGGGGCAGCCCCAGCACCGCCCTTCCGGCGGTGAGGCCATCGGCGAGCCGGCGCTGCGGAGAGGATCTCATGGGGCAGGGAGCGGGCACGGCCCCAGAATGGCCGCAGCTCCTCCCCCCGCCCGTGGTGCAACAGCCGGTCTCCGCCGTGATGACAGCGCCGGTGCTCAGTGTGAGCGCGGACTCCCCACTCCAGGAGGCCGTGCAGCTGATCAGCGAGCACCACGTGAGCGGGCTGGCGGTGGTGGATGCCGCCGGCGCCCTGGTGGGCGAGCTCACCGAGCAGGACCTGATGGTGCGCGAGAGCGGCTTCGATGCCGGCCCCTATGTGCTGCTGCTCGATTCGGTGATCTATCTGCGCAATCCCCTGCAGTGGGACAAGCAGGTTCATCAGGTGCTCGGCAGCACCGTGGGGGAGGTGATGAGCCCCCATCCGCATACCTGCGCTGCCGATCTGCCGCTTCCCAGCGCCGCCAGGCTGCTGCACGAACGCAGCACCCAGCGCCTGTTCGTACTCGATGCCGACCAGCGTCCGCTCGGGGTGCTCACCCGCGGCGATGTGGTGCGGGCTCTGGCAGCCGCCGGCTGAGGCTCACCCCGCCGCGCCCGCTTCCGCGGCCCTCGCTCCCGGCGCTCAGGCCGCCCGGCGCGGGCGCCGCTGCCCGGGGCGGGAATGCCACGGCACCACCGTGCCATCGGCGATCAGCCAGATCCGCTCACCGGCCGGGCAGGGATGGCCGCCCGTGAGCCGACCGAACGACGGCAGGGCCAGCCGCGTCGCGACGGCATCGAGGGCGAAGCAGGGCAGCCGCAGCCGCTCCTTGCCCGCGCCCACCACGGCCACCGGATGCAGGTGCCCGCAGAGGTTGAGCCGCCCGGGCCGGGGGTCGGGTTCGTGGCTCAGCCACCAGGGCCCCAGGGCCTGGGCCGGTTCCTGGGCCAACCCGGCGATCCAGCTGTCCCGTTCGTGGTTGCCGCCGATCAGCCGCAGCCCGCAGCCCAGAAGCCCCGGCAGGGCGCCCAGCTTGGCGCGCAGCTCCGGGGTGAGGCCGAGGCGGCCATGGATCAGATCCCCCAGCACGATCACCGCCTCGGGCCGGAGCCGGCGGGCCAGGGCCAGCAGGTCGTTGAGGGTGGCGGCGTCGCCATCGCTGGGCAGGGGGATGCCGTGGGCCTGGAAGGTTTCCGCCTTGCCCAGGTGCAGATCGGCCAGCAGCAGCGTGCGCCGGGCCCCATCCCACACAGCCCTCTCGCCGAGCAGCTCCAGCCGTTCGCCGCCCCACACCAGCTCGCTCACCCGCGCCCCATCCCCCGCTGATAGGCAGGGCTGGCCTGGGCGGCGGCGATCACCGCCCGCACGGCGGGATAGGGCGAGAGATCGATCTGGGGGAAGAACACCGGCAGATAGGCCAGGTGGGCCTGCACCGCACAGTCGGCCGCCCCCCAGCCGCCCTCCAGCAGGGGGCCGCCGGCCAGCAGCGCATCGAGGGTGGCCATCAGCCGGGGGAACTCCCGCTCCCGGTTGGCGGGCACGAACAGGGCGGTGGCCAGGGTGGCATTGGCGAACAGCAGCCATTGGCAGGTGAGGCTGCGGCGCACGGCGCCCTGGGGCCCCACGAACTCCCGGCCGTGGTGTTCGGCCAGGTGCTGCAGGATGGCACCGCTCTCGAACAGCCGCAGCGGTTCGCCCGTGGTGGTGGTGAGCGTGGCATCCACCAGGGCAGGCACCTTGGCGAAGGGGTTGATGGCCGTGAACGGCGGCTGGCGGTGTTCGCCGGCCTCCAGGTCGAGCTGCACCCACGCGTAAGGGATTCCTTTCTCCTCCAGATACCAGCGGGGCATCGAGGCGCGGGAGCGGGCGCCGCCGTAGAGGGTGAGGACCATGCAGGGGCGGGCGGCTGGGCAGAGCAGCCAGTATCGGGCCCGCAACCGGCTCCGGCGATGCGCGGCCCGGGGCTGAAGCCAGGGCTGCGGCCCCGCACCTCACGGCGGCAGGGGGGTGGGACGGGTGCGCCGGCCGGCGCGGGGACCCTGCCAGTCACCCCCTTCGAGCCTGGGCGCATGCCGCACCTGGCTGGGGCGGCCGAGGTAGACCCAGGCGGCGCCAGCGCCGACCAACGGATGGAGCTGGCGGCGGTAGAGCCGCGGCACCCCCTCAAGCAGGTCGAGCCGGGCGAGCAGCGGGGCATCCACGCCGTAGAGCTCGCCATGCAGCAGGGATCCATCCCGATCGGGAACCGCCATCGGGAAGGGGCCCAGATCATGGAGGGCAAGCCCGGCCATGGTCGCCGGGCCGAGGGTCTCGGCGCCGGCCAGCCAGTGGTGGTTGGCGAAGCCACGCTTGAGGCTGCCGTACACGAGCACGGGAGCCATAAGCTCCGGAGGGTTGTCCAACGGCTCCATGACCATCGCGCTGCTCATCGCCCTGGCCGGTTCCCTGCTGCTGATGGTGGCGATCGTGAAGCGCCTGGAGGGTCAGGCCTGAACCGGTGCTTCGGCTCGGCAACGCCCACCCTGGCTCCCCCCACACCCTTGGCCCGGTACATGGCCGCGTCGGCGGCCTTGAGCAGCTCATCGGCGCTGTCGCCATGGATGGGGAACCGGGCGATGCCGATGCTGGCGTTGATCGCCTCCGTGGATCCTTCGACAGTGAAGGGTTGCTGCAGCGTGGCGAGGAGCTTGAACGCCAGGATCTCCAGCTCGCGATCGCTGCTCGCCTGGGGCACCAGAACCACGAATTCATCGCCTCCCTGGCGGCAGCTGACGTCGCTCTCGCGGGCGGTGCTGCGCAGACGCTGGGCCACCTGCATCAGCAGGGCGTCGCCGGCGGCATGGCCGAGCCGGTCGTTCACCGGCTTGAACCCGTCCAGGTCGATGTAGAGCACGCCGAAGCCGCCGCCATGGCGGCGGCAGCGCGCCACCTCCCGCTCCAGGTGTTCCATCAGCAGGGAGCGGTTGGCCAGCCCCGTGAGCGGATCGTGCAGGGCCTGGTAGCGCACGGCCTCCTCCGCGGCGTGACGGTCGGTGACGTCCTCCAGCATCCCCACGAAATAGCGGGTGTTCTGTCGCTCATCCGCCACCCTGGAGATCGCCAGGTGGTGGCGGCGGAGTTCACCGCTGCGCACCCGGTTCCAGACATCCCCTTCCCAGAAGTCTCTGCTGAGCAGGGCGTCCCACATCACCCGGTAGAAGCTGGCGTCGTGGCGGCCGGACTTGAGCAGGTTGGTGCGCTGCCCCACCACCTCACGGCTGCGGTAGCCGCTCAGCTGGGTGAAGGCGGTGTTGGCCCTCAGGATCGTGCCTTCGGGGTTCGCCACCACGATCGCCAGGCTGCTGGCCTCGAACACCGTGTTGGCCAGCGCCTGCTTCTTCATCGCCTCCTCGTTGCTGGCCAGGGCCCTGCGGGTAGCCAGATAGCTCTCCACCAAGCCATGCACCACCACCGCCAGGAGGCTGGAGATGGCCAGCCCCGGCAGCAGCACCCTCCACACCTCAGGCGGGATCCAGCTGGGAGGATTCCCGCGGGCGTTGAGCTCCAGGGCCACCGTCCAGGGCCGACCGGCCAGCTCCAGGGTGGCGACGGCGGCATGGCCGGGGGAGCCGCCGCCGGCGCGGGCCCGCTGGCCGGGCAGGCTGTCGAACAGCAGGGTGGCCGGCGAGCGGCTGGAGCCGTCGTACACGAGCACTCGCGAAGACCCCAACGCAGGGGCATTCACCGACTCCAGGGCGGCGGTGATCAGATCGCCGGTGCGCAGGGGGGAATAGGCCCAGCCGAGCAGCTGCCGCCCGGAGCCCGCGCCGGCCAGCGGGCTGGCTTCGGCCCGGTACACCGGCAGGAAGAGCAGCACCCCTGGCTGCACATCGGTTTCGGTTTCCTGCAGCAGCCGCACCGGGCCGCTGAGGCTGGCCTCCCCTGTGCGTGCCGCCCTGGCCATGGCGGCACGGCGCACCGGGTCGCTGTACAGGTCGAAACCGAAGGCGCGGCGATTGCGCCAGTCGAAGGGCTCCAGGAAATCGATCACCCCATGGCGCGGCCGCACCCCCGGCGGTGTCACCCGGAAGCTGGGGAAGCCCTCGGCGCGCACCCGGGCCTCGAAGGCCGAGAGCTCGGGGCCTCGCAGCGATCGAGCGAAGCCGATGCCCTGGATGCCCCGCAGACCGCCATCGCCGCTGGCGAGGGCCGCCTCAAAGCGGGTGAACTGACGGCGCTCCACGGGGTCTGAGGCCTGGAACAGCCCATTCACGCTGGAGAGGAGGGCGGTGTTGAGCGCGAGCTTCTCTCGGATCGCGTCGCGCACCTCGTTGAGCAGGGTCTGTTCGAGCTGAAGGTGTTCCTGGAGAAGAAGCTGGCGCACCTGGGCGGTCCCCACCACGCTCAAGGCCACCCCCAGCACCAGCACCGCCTGGGGCAGGTGGCGGATGGGGGCAGGGGCGATCTCTGCGGCTGCGTCAGCAGCAGTTGGCCGCTTCCGGCGACGGAAAGCCGCGAAGAATCCCATCGATCGGATCCCGGAGGCTGGGCCCACCGCAGCAGGTGTGCCCACGCTATCCAGTTTCTGCATGTTCCGCCTCGGCCCGCAGCCGGTGCAGGCGCTCCAGCACCGATTCGTTGCTCAGGCGGTTGTTCAGTCGTTCCGCCAGCAAAGGAAAGGCGAGCGGTCCAGGCCGGGGTGTGATCGCGATGCGCAGCTCGCAGCCCAGCAGCCTGCCCATGGCCGCCGCGATGCGGCGCAGCTCCAGCTGCTGGTCCAGCACCTCCTGCCGGGCCTGGGCCAGCAGGAGACTGCCCGGCTCGTGGCGGCTGAACACATCGAACAGCAGGGAGGCGCTGATCTGCAGCTGGCCGGCGGAGCGGCCCTGGCCCGGGTAGCCGTTCAGCACCAGCCCGCTGATCTGAGCGATCGCTCGGAACCGGCGCCGGCACAGTTCCGAGAGGTTGATCGCCTGCTCCAGGTCGCTCTCCAGCTGGCGGTGATCCAGAAGGTTGTCGCCGTGCTCTTCCAGCAGATCGGCGAAGGGGTAGCCGCGGGGAGCCAGGAGCTCGAAGCCGTAGTCGTTCACCGACACCGTGATCGTGCTGGGCCGATGGCGGGCGAGGCGCCACGCCCAGAGGAAGCCCAGCCCCTCATGCACGAAGCGCCCCTCGAAGGGATAGGCGTAGAGGTGGCTGCCCTCGCGGCTGCGGCAGATCTCCACGAGGAATTCATCCGCCCGCGGAAGGCAGGAGAGGTCGGCCTGTCGCTGCAGCAGGGGCCCCAGGGCCCGCAGTTCCGGTGTATCCAGGGAGGTGGCCCCGGCCAGAGCGCGGGCGCAGCGGTCCACCTCCAGCCGCAGCTGCTCACTGAGCAGATCGGAGAGCGCCATCTGGCCTCCGGCCCAGGCCGGCACGGTGGTGGTGCGGCGGTTGCTGGCCTTCACCGTGGCCGTCAGTTCCCGCAGCCGCACGAACTCCAGCTGCCGGCCGGCGAAGAAAAACACGTCTCCCGGTTTGAGCCTCCCCACGAAGGCCTCCTCCACATGGCCCAGCACCGCCCCGCGCTGAAAGCGCACCGTGATCGCGCGGTCGGCGCTGATCGTGCCGATGTTCAACCGGTGCAGGCGCGCGATCGCGGGCTCGCGCACCACCAGCCGGTGGCCTTCGCGCTCCAGCTTGCGGAAGCGCGGATAGGCCCCCAGGCAGGCTCCTCCCTTCTCCAGGAACTGGAGGCACCACCGCCAGGTGGTGTCAGGGAGATCGCGGAAGCTCCAGGCGCTGCGCACCACCGCCAGCTCGCGCTCCGGCTCGAAGCCCGGTCCGCAGGCCAGGGTGGTGAGGTGCTGGAGCAGCACATCCAGTGGAGCCTGGGGCGGACGCCTGGTTTCCACCAGCCCGTCGGCCAGTCCGCGGCGCATGGCGCTCACCTCCAGCAGTTCGAGGGCATGGGTGGGCATGAACAGCACCTGGGACGTTCCTCCCGGGGCATGGGCGCTGCGCCCGGCGCGCTGCAGCAGCCGGGCCAGGTTCTTGGCGGAGCCGATCTGCACCACCCGCTCCACCGGCTGGAAATCCACGCCCAGATCGAGGGAGCTGGTGCACACCACCCAGCGCAGCTCGCCGGCCTTCACCCCGGCCTCGATCGCCTCCCGAGCCGAGCGGTCGATGGCGCTGTGGTGCAGGGCCAGGGCTCCCTCCATCTCCGGGCAGGCGAAGCGCAGGCACTGATGCCAGCGCTCGGCCTGGTTGCGGGTGTTGGTGAACAGGAGGGTGGAGACGGCGGGATCCAGGGCCGCCACCAGCTCCTCGTACATGCGCAGCCCCAGGTGGCCCGCCCACGGGAAACCGTCGATCCGCTCCGGCAGCAGGCTGCGGATGCTGATGCCGCGCCGGATCCGGGCATGGATCACCCGCGGTTCGGCAGCCTCGGCCCCCACCGCGGTGCGTGCGGCCTCGGCCAGGTTGCCGATGGTGGCGCTGATCGCCCAGGTGCGCAGACAGGGCCGCAGCGCGCGCAGCCAGCTCAGGCACAGCTCCGCCTGGCTGCCACGCTTGCTGCCCAGCAGCTCGTGCCACTCATCGAGCACCACAGCCTCGAGCCGGCCGAAGAGTTCCGGCGCCCGGGCGTTGCTGAGCAGCACCGCCAGCGATTCGGGGGTGGTGATCAGGATCTGGGGCGGATTGCGCAGCTGACGGGTGCGCTCGCTGCCGCTGGTGTCGCCGTTGCGGATGCCCACGCGCAGCGGCCAGCCCATGGCCTCGATCGGTTGGCGCAGCGCCACGGCCAGATCGCGGCTCAGGGCCCGCAGGGGGGTGATGTACAGAAGCCGGATGCCGGCCGCCGGCCCGCCGCCACCCCCGCAGGCGGCCCCATCGCCGGCAGCGGCTTCGGCCAGAAGCTCGGCGATCGGACCCATCACGGCGGCATAGGTCTTCCCCGAGCCGGTGGGCACCTGGATCAGGCCACTCTCCCCCCGCAGGTAGGCCTGCCAGCACTGGCGCTGGAAGGGCAGGGGCCGCCAGCCCCGCTGGCGGAACCAGGCCTCGATCGGGGCGAGCGTGCGCAGGGCCGACCGTTCCGGCGAGGGCGGGCGCCCTTCGGGGGCGCCGGAGCCCGCGGCTGCCGCGACCGTGGGCGCGGAGGCGTTCAGCTGGCCAGCACCACGACCACGACCGCGGCCACCGACAGGATCACAGCCGCCATCACCAGCCCTGCCGCCACATTGCCCTTGCGGATCTCAGCGCGGTAGTCGATCGGCGCCAGCCAGTCGAACAGCAGGGCTCCGCCATACACGAGGAGCACACCCACCAGGGTCCAGCCCAGGGTGAGAAGCAGCTGAACCACGGGTTTGGCTGGGGACATGGCAGTGGGTGCGGTTCCGGGTGCCGGCGACCGGGACTCTCCCTAGGCTAGGAAAAGGCTCTGGAGTGCTCCATGCGCTGGCCTCTGCTGGCCGGGGTGTTGCCGCTTCTGCCGCTGCTGGTGCTGCTGGACTCCCTGATCGTGCCCGCGCAGCGTCTGCCGCTGCTCGCCACGCGGGGGGAGCCCGTCGTCTTCCCGCCATTCCACCTCAACGCGGGCTGGTTCGGCAGTCCGGAGCTGGATCTGCGGGCCGATCTCCCCGCCAACAGCACGGTGGTGCTCTCGGTGGATCTGCTGGATGGCGCCGGTCGGCCTCTGCTGCAGTTCCGCAAGGAGGGCTGGCGCGAGCAGGGCACCTGGATGGAGCAGGGGGAGCAGGGCACCTACGACGAGGGCGACACCGCCACGCGCCTGGACCTGCGACCGGGCCTGAGCGGCGTGCATCAGCTGCGGGTGCAGGTGGACGACCTGCTCGACGCGAGCGGCCAGCCCCTCCTCCAGCCCGTTCCCCTGCTGCTCACGGTTCGCCACCACAGCCTGAACCGCCCCCTGCTGCTGCTCACCGCGCTCGCGGCCAGCAGCCTGCTGGCCCTCTACTGGACCTCCGTGTACGGAGGCTGCCGGCGCCGCCTCCGCCAGCGGGTCGACGACGAGCACCTCGCCCTGCGCTTCGAGGCCGGCGGTCCGGGCCTGCTGCGCCTGATCGTGCGGGCCCGGTTCGAACGGGGGACCGGCACCCTGGCGTCGTTGCAGATCCCCCTTGCCCTCAGCCTCAGCGATGCCTGGGGCCGCTGCCTGCTGCGCCAGAGGAAGCTGCTCCCCTTGAACGGCGTCGGTTCCGACGGGGAGGCGTGGATCGTGCGGCAGTCCCTCTGGCTGCGGATTGCGGAGCCCAGGTCGCTGCGGATGCAGGTGTCGCTGGCCTGCGAGCGCGGTGGCGGCGCCCTGGAGCTGGAGTGGCTGGAACTGCTGGTGGAGGATGGGCGGCTCACTCCCTGGCCCGTTGCCGTGACCCCGCTGCAGCCCGAGCCGGCCCCGTCTCGGCCCGCACCCGCCTGATCCCGGGATGGAGCGCACCCTGCTGCTGACTCTGCTGGTGGCTTGCGTGCTCGCCGGCACGTCCCTGGCGGTGATCCGCCCCGCCCTGTTCCGGCTGGGGCAGGACGGCACCCCGGTGGCCGACAGCGGGGTGCGCTACCTCGGCAGCTACCGCTCCGGACGCTGGCGACCGGAGCGGGCGCCCACAGACTGGAATCGCTTTCAGGGGCGTGGCCCCGGCGGGGCGAAATGAGTGGGTCTGATCTCAGTGGCCTGCAGGTGCGTCTGCTGCTGGCCACTGCCGCGCTCTCCTCGGCCGCCGGACTGGTGCTGCAGCTGCTGCTCGTCAACCAGGCCAGCTATCTGGCCGGCGATGCCTCCCTGGCGACGGGCGTCGTGGTGGGAACCTTCCTGGCCGCGATGGGTCTGGGGGCCTGGCTGAGCCAGTTCGTGGCCACCGGTGCCCGGCCGCGCCGGTCCCTGCTGCGCTGCTTCCTCCTGGTGGAGCTCTGCCTTGTTCCCCTCTGCCTGCTCGGCCCCCTGGCCCTGTTCGCCCTGTTCGCCGCGGATGCGCCGCTCTGGCCCGCCGTGGTGCTGCTCACCCTGGCGGTCGGGGTGCTGGGGGGCATGGAGCTGCCGATCCTCACCCGGCTGCTCGAGCAGCAGGAGCAGGTGCGCACCGCCCTCGCCCGGGTGCTCGCCCTCGACTATCTGGGGGCGCTGGCGGGGTCGCTGCTCTTCCCCCTGGTGTTGCTGCCCTGGCTGGGCCTGCTGCCCACGGCGGCCGTTCTCGCCCTGGTGCCGCTGGGCTGCGCGGCCCTGCTCAGCTGGGCCTTCCCGGAGCTGGGCAACGGGCGCTGGCCGCTCACGCTGCTGCTGCCACCGGCGGGTCTGGCCGGCCTGCTGGTGGCCCCGGTGGGCGGACGCATCGAGGATCAGCTCTACGACGATCCGGTGATCGGCCGCGTCCAGTCGCGCCACCAGCGGATCGTGCTCACCCGCCGGCGCGACGATCTGCGCCTCTACCTCGACGGCAGCCTCCAGTTCTCGAGCCTTGATGAGTACCGCTATCACGAGGCCCTCGTGCATCCGGCCATGGCCCTGCAGGGCAGGCCCCGGCGCGTGCTGCTGCTCGGGGCGGGCGACGGGCTCGCTCTGCGGGAGGTGCTGCGCTGGCCCAGCCTGCAGCGGGTGGATCTGGTGGAGCTCGACCCCGCGATGCTGCAGCTGGCCCGGCGGCAGCCGTTCCTGCGCCGCCTGAACCGCGCCAGCCTGGATCACCCCGGGGTGCGGCTGCACGTGGGCGATGCCTTCGCGGTGGTGGGCCGCCTGCCGGGTCCGTACGACGTGGTGATCGCTGATTTCCCGGATCCGGACACCCCCGCGGTGGCCCGCCTCTACAGCGTGGCCTTCTACCGCCGGCTGCTGCACCTTCTGGCCCCCGACGGGCTGGTGGTGACCCAGGCCTCCACACCCTTCTTCGCCCCCAGGGTGATGGCCTCGATCCAGGCCACGTTCCGGGTTCTCGGCCTTGAGACGCGCCCCTACAGCGTGGATGTGCCGAGCTTCGGACCGTGGGGCTTCGTGATCGCCCGGCGCTCCGGCCCGCTGACCCCCATCCCGGCCCTGCCCTTCGCGGGCCGCTGGATCGATGGCCACCAGCTCAGCCGCCTGTTCGCTCTGCCCCGCGATCTCCAGCCGGCGCCCGGCGAGAGGGTGGAACCGAACCGCCTCTCGCGGCCGGTGCTGGTGCCGTACCAGCGCGAGAGCCGCTGGCGTGATGGCTGAGGAAACCCTCCATAGGCTGGAATCGGCCCGTGCACGGGCGGTTCCCGCGTTCCAGCCATGGAATTTCTGCTGCTGCTGGTTCTGGTGCTCCTGGGGGTGCTGGTGGTGCTCGTGCAGCGGCGGCGCGAATGGGCGGCGGGCCGCCACCGGGCTGGGGCCCGGCTGCGCGAGCGCACCCTCTTCGATCTCCAGCCGGGCGACATCGTGCAGGGCGACGGTCGCGACTGGGTGGTAGAAGAGCGGCTTCTCTACGATGACAGTGGCTTCCAGTGGCTGGAGTACGCCCTGCGCGACGGGGCTGAACGGCGCTGGCTGGTGGTGTGCGAAGACGACTGGCTGGAGGTGGACTGGCTGGAGCCGATCTCCCTCACCCCCGTGCTGCCCCTGCCGGCCGCCATCGACTGGCAGGGGCAGCGGTATCACCTCGAGGAGGAGGGCACCGCCCGGATCAGTCGCACCCAGGCGGCGATGAACCACCGCCTGGGAACCTGCCGCTATGCCGACTACGCCGGACCCGATCAGCGTCGCCTCTGTGTGGAACGGTGGAGCAGTTCGGCGCGGAGCGACGGGGAAGCCAGACCCGCCGAGATCGAGGTGACGGCGGGTCGGCGCATCGAACCGCTCAGCCTCAGCCTGCTGCCTGGCAACGGTCAGCCGGTGTACCGCTGAGGCGGTCCTGCGCCAGCAACGCCAGCGCCGAATCGAGGCTGTCGGCCTCGGCGGCCGGTTTGTCGCGCCGCCAGCGCCGGATCCGCGGAAAGCGCACCGCGAGGCCGCTGCGGTGCCGGCTCGAGCGCTGCAGCCCCTCGAACGCCAGTTCGAACACCTGCACCGGCTCCACGGCGCGCACCGGCCCGAATCGCTCCAGGGTGTGGCTGCGGATCCAGCGGTCGAGCGCCTGGATCTCCCCGTCATCGAGGCCGGAGTAGGCCTTGGCGAAGGTCACCAGGCGGGCGGCCGAGCCGCTGCCAGTGCCCGGGGTCCGCTCGGGTGGACGGTCCCACAGGGCGAAGGTGTAGTCGGTGAAGAGGTTGGCGCGGCGGCCGCTGCCCGCCTGGGCATACACCAGCACCGCGTCGAGGCAGTGCGGCTCCAGCTTGTGCTTCCACCAGTGGCCGCGGCGGCGGCCCGCCAGATACGGCGAGCCGGTGGCCTTGAGCATCAGCCCTTCCGTTCCGATCACCCGCGCCCGACTGCGCAGCGCTTCCAGCTGCCCCCAGTCGTCGAGCTCCTGCCGCGGCGAGAGGCGGAGCTTGCGGCCGTGATCGCAGGGCCCGGCCAGCACCTGCCGGTGCAGGTCCTCCAGGAAGCCGCGCCGCTGCCGCAGCGGCTCGTGGCGCTGATCGCGGCCGCCGTGCTCCAGCAGGTCGTAGGCCACCAGCGCCGCCGGACACTCCGCCAGAAGGCCGCGGCCCGGGGCGCGGCGGCCCAGGCGCCGCTGGAGCTGGGCAAACGGGGCGGGGCGATCCTCGCCCTCCAGCCAGACGGTGATCTCGCCGTCGAGCACCGTGCCCTCGGGCAGGGCCTCGGCCAGCCCGATCAGATCCGGGAAGGCGGCGTTGATCAGCTCCTCGCCGCGGCTCCAGAGAAAGCTCTGGCCGGCTCGGCGGATCATCTGGGCGCGAATGCCGTCCCACTTCCATTCCACCAGCCACTCCCCGGGGCTGCCGGGCAGGGGGGCGGCGCCAGGCACGGCCGGCCGCTCGAGCGTGGAGGCCAGGAAAAAGGGATAGGGCCGGCTGGGTTCCGCCTCCCCGGCGGCGGCCGGGCCGATCAGGGCGGCGAAGGAGGAGCCGCTGGGCTGGAATCCGCCCATCAGCCGGTGGACGAGGAGGGGCTCCTCGACCCCGCTCACCCGGCTGAGGGCGCGCACCACCAGCCCCTGGGCCACCCCCACCCGCAGGCCGCCGGTGAGCAGCTTGTTCGCCACCAGCAGCTCGCCGGGGGACAGCCCGCTCCAGAGCGTGCGGACCGCCTCCGCCTGGGCCTCCCCGGCCAGAGCGGCCGCCCCTGGCAGCAGCTCTCCCATCCAGTGGGCCAGCGGCAGATCGGCCAGGGAGGGGCTGCTGGCCGCCTGGGCCGGGGCGAACTGGCACCAGAGCAGGGCGATCGTCTCCGCTGAGTCACCCACCTGGGCGTAGCAGTCGTCGAACAGCCAGTCCGGCAGGGGGGAGCCCTCCAGGCAGATCTGGCGGAGTCGGCGGCCGGTGATCAGACGGCGTCGCTGGCGACCGAGCAGCACGGGCAGGGCCCAGGCGGCGGCCTCGGGCGTGGCCTCGCGGAAATACGCCGCCAGCAGATCGACGCGGGCGCGCGTGCCGGTCACGGCATCGAGATCACCGTAGAGGGTGGCAAAGCGCCGCAGCGTCGCCCCCGCCTCGCTGGCCTCGCCCGCTGCGCTCATGCCCCCTCGTCGCCGCGCTCGGCCGTGAATCCCCCCGCCAGCGGCTCGGCGCTGATGCCCTCCACCTCGCGCAGGTAGCGGGCCAGCCCCTCGCTGTTTCCGTGGGTCACGAACACCTGCCGCGCCCCGCAGTTCCTCACGCTGCGGATCAGGCCGGGCCAGTCGGCGTGGTCGGAGAGCACGAAGCCACGCTCGTAGCCGCGGCGGCGGCGAGCGCCACGCACGGCCATCCAGCCGCTCACAAAGGCGGTCTGCGGCAGCCGGAAGCGCTTCATCCAGACGGAGCGGTACGCGGCCGGGGGCGCGATCACCAGGCGTCCGGCGAGGGTGTCGTTCCGGGGAATGGTGCTGGCGGGCAGGGTGGGCGGCAGGGTCACCCCCGCCTCCTGGTAAGGGGCGAGCAGCGCCTGAACCGCCCCGTGCAGCAGGATCTCGTTGCCGGGCCCGCCGCACTGGCCGGCAGCTCCCACACCCAGCGCGGCCAGTTCGGCCAGCACCCGCTGGGCCTTGCCGAAGGCGTAGCAGAACAACAGGGACGGCCGCTCGGGCGCGGCCTGCCACCAGCGCAGGATCTCGGCCGCCACCTCCGAGCCCGGCAGCCAGCGATAGATCGGTAACCCGAAGGTGGCCTCGGTGATGAACACATCGGCGCTCACCTCCTCGAAGGGGGTGCAGCTGGGGTCGGAGCAGCGCTTGTAATCACCACTCACCAGCCAGCGCTCCCCACCTGCCTCCAGGCGGATCTGGGCGCTGCCGAGCACATGGCCGGCGCTGTGAAACGACACCCGGGCCGCCCCGATGCGGTGCACCTGGCCGTAGTCAACCGGCAGGAGCGTGATCGTGGCCCCGAGCCGCTGGCGCAGGATGCCCTCACTGGCGGCCGTAGCCCAGTACTCCCCGCAGCCGGCCCGGGCATGGTCAGCGTGGGCGTGGGTGATCAGGGCCCGTGCGACCGGTCGCCAGGGGTCGATCCAGGCCCGCGCCGCCGGGCAGTAGAGCCCCTGCGGCGTGAGTTCGAGCAGGCTGCCGGCGGGAAGTGCCATCCCCCCAGTGTGGCGGCCACCCTGCAGGCACCGACCGCCCCACATGCCCCTGGCGATTCTCTTCCAGTTGCCGTTCAGCGGTTCCCAGCCCCGCCGCACCGCGCCGAATCGCCATGGCCTGCGTGGGCGGGATCGTGGTGAGACGGCGGTGTGTGACCCGGGGTCTCGAATGATCGAAACCAAAGCCAACGCAAGAACAACGCAGATCAGGCCCAATCACGAAAAGCCACATTCTGCATGCCACATTGATCATCCACAAGCAACAGAAACAGTAAACGAGTCAAAGCGATGTCGCGACAAGAGGCTTTCTGTCGCGACTCCACAATCCTCAGCAACGAGATTCGGCTTGTGTCAAGCCTTTCCAAGCGATTGAACCCAAGGCTCGAGACCTCAGTTTTTTATCAACGCGAACGGTCTTATACGGATCCGCACAAAACGTCAGGGGCGTCCCGGGCCATTCAGACAACCATTGGCACATCAGGATTCTTGCCCTGTTGCCAGCTGACATCCTCGGATTTATACTGCCGCACAGGCAGAAGAGGATGTGTATGCGGATCCGTCCATTCAGCGTTCGAAGGATCGGGAAGAGAAGGCAGGAATCTCCTGGTGGCAAACGAGCGTGGCTTCGAGGGCGTGGGCAGAAGCTGGTGACCTGGTCCGAATAAGGCCGCCCGGCGCTTGACGTAATACCAGCTGACAGGGGTTAAGCTGGTGCTGCTTTAAGGGATGCGTGCCATGGCGGTGATCTCACTCAAGCTGACAGAGGACCTTGATGCCCAGCTCACAGCACAGGCGCAACGACGTCGGCTGAGCAAGTCTGAGTTGGTTCGTCGAGCATTGACCGCGTTCCTCCAATCCTCAGAGCAAGGAGGTGTTAGCCTGCAGCCACAATCTGCAGCTGACCTTTTGGCTGATCTCGTGGGTTGTTGTGAAGATGGGCCCGCTGATCTTTCTTCTAATCCTGCTCACCTGTCTGACTTTGGCACTAACTGATCATGGCGGTGCTGCTAGACACGGGCCCATGGGTTGCACTCCTAAGTCGCAACGACACTCACCACAAATGGGCTGTAGAGCAGTTTCGACTGTTGCCTCCTCCATTGCTGAGCTGTGAGGCTGTGGTAGCCGAGACTTGTTTTCTGCTCAAGCGGTCTGGCTTTGATCCTTCATTGCCGTTGCAGTTCATTGATCGTGGTGTTGTTCAGCTCCCTTTCGTGTTGCAGGAGCAGATTAGCTCAGTCAGTTCATTGTTTAAGCGGTACGAGAATGTTCCTGCTTCCCTTGCTGACGCTGCCCTGATTCGGCTGGCGGAGATCAACGACTCACCATTGTTGATCACCACTGACAGCGACTTTCATATTTACCGCCGGAATGGAAGACAGACGATCCCATTGGTGACTCCTTGAATGATAGGGCTTCTGCCGTTAAGGCGAAGGTCTGCAGATCTTGCCTGTAGAGACGCGACACTTCGAACATCCCCTTCGAGTGGACAGGCCTCCACCAGCCCTCAGCTCCGACACCCTAAGCTCCCTGCCTACCACTCAAGGGCAGCGTTGGGATGACCCGAGATCCCCGGGGGCTTCCATAGGGCTGGCCCTGCCGCATCATTAATGGTACAGTGAGGAGCTCAGGCGGCTTGTGGCATGGGAAAACACCCTGTCCTCAGAGTCGTCTTCTTC
>Ga0315900_10005814_pt1 | contig 16816 bp, 14 predicted proteins | sample LakEriMetagenome_FD_203521 | JGI IMG/M metagenome (GOLD analysis project Ga0315900, IMG submission 203521) | Freshwater fungal communities from buoy surface, Lake Erie, Ohio, United States - Buoy 12 MA114 | ecosystem: Environmental > Aquatic > Freshwater > Lake > Lake biofilm | place: USA: Lake... | reverse complement strand
CGCCGATGCGCGTGAGATCGATCGACGCCGCGATCTTCTCGAAGGCGGAGAAGAGGTCGCCGAGGTGGAGATCCTCAAGCTCGAAGTCCTCCGGCTCCGACTCAGGAGCGTCGACGGCTCCCGGCCGTGCGCGCACGGCGGACCGTTCCGCAAACTCGCGCCGACGCGCCTCGAGGACTTCCGCCGCCGTGCGGAACTTCTGATAGGCGAGCAACTGGCGGATCAACTCCGCGCGCGGGTCCTCCGTCGCCGCCGCGGGCGCGGACGGATCCGCGTCTTCCGCCGTCTGGACAGGCGCGAGCGAACGCGACTTGATCTCGACGAGCGTGGCCGCCATCACGAGGAACTCGCCGGCGAGATCGATGTCGACCTTCGAGAGCCGCCGGACGTACTCGAGGTACTCGTCGGTGAGCGTGTGGATCGGGATGTCGTTGATATCGAGCTCCGCGCGCCTCACGAGGAAGAGCAGGAGATCGAGGGGGCCTTGGAAGACCGGGAGACGGACGAGCCAGTCGTTCTGCGACATCTCCCGCAATCTACCACGGACGGAACGGGATGTCGGTCGGCTGCCGCGTTCGCCCGCCGATGGCCGCACGGCGGTCCGGCAGGCCGGCTCACGCCGTCGATTACACTGATTCCATGACGGACTCCCGCATCGTCTCCGCCAGCGACCCGCATGTTCGCGCCAACGAGCGCGCCTTCCTGAGCGAGGCGCTCCTGACCGAGGCGAACGCGGTGCGCGCATTCTCCGATCGCGTCGCGGCCGGGGAGGACGTCGGCCTCCACGCGGCGCTCGATCTCCTCGAGGGTTGCAAGGGCCACGTCGTGGTCAGCGGCATGGGGAAATCCGGCCTCGTCGGCGCCAAGATCTCGGCGAGCCTCTCGAGCCTCGGTCAGCCATCGCACTTCGTTCATCCGGCGGAGGCGGTGCACGGCGACCTCGGTTCGATCCGCGCCGACGACGTCGTGATGCTGCTGAGCTGGTCGGGCGAGACGCAGGAAGTGGTGGCGCTCGCGTCGATCCTCAAGATCGACGGCATTCCGACCGTGGGCATGTCGGGCAAGGCGAAGTCGAGCCTCGCCCGCGCGTCGACCGTGCACATCGACCTCGGCGACCTCGCGGAGGCGTGCCCGCTGAATCTCGCGCCGACCGCCTCGACCACGCTCACGCTTGCCGTGGGCGATGCGCTGGCGCTGGCACTGGCGCAGCGGCGCGACTTCGGCAAGGACGACTTCCACAAGCATCATCCGGGCGGCATGCTCGGAGCAGGCCTGCGCCCGGTGACCGAGGTCCTGCGCTTCCGCGTCGGGAAGAACCTTGCGGCCGTCCCCGACACCAGTTCGGTGCGCGAGGCGCTGCGCGCCGGCGGCGAGGGGCGACGCGCCGGTGCGATCGTGCTGGTCGATGCATCGGGGCGGCTCAGCGGGATCTTCACCGACGGCGACCTCCGCCGGCACGTGAACGGCGGCGGGCTCGAGGCGCTCGATGCGCCGATCGCGCGGGTGATGACGCGCCACCCGGCGACGCTCTCGACCGATTCCCTCGTGCGCGACGCGGTGCAGCTCATCCAGGAGAAGCGCCTCGATGAGATTCCCGTCGTCGACCGGGACGGGAAGCCGATCGGTCTCGTCGACGTGCAGGATCTCATCGCGATGCGCGTGGTGCGCGAATAGGCGCTGAAAATGCGGTGTAAAGCCGCGTTGACCCAGTCGGGTGCACGCGCTCCCAAATCTCGATCGGTACAGTGCCACTGGTCCCACGGCGGTTCAATGACAGTAGTGTTTGGTTTCAGTACGTCAGCGGAGTCCGTCGTCGACAGCGGTGTCGAGCGGACGGACGCCGGCGCCGCAGACCCTGGAGGCACTCGAATCATGCAGCGAAACGCATCTCTCGTCCGTCTTTCCGCGATCGCCGTCGCACTGACCGCCGGATCGGCGGCCCTCGCGCAGGTCGCCTACACCGACTCGCAGGGCCGGCAGTGGCGGCAGGCGAACACCTTCGCGGGCGTCAACTGGAATCAAGTCGCGGCGGTGTGCCCGACCGACGGAGTCACTCCGTGCGCGGGCGTGCTCGCCGGCCATGCCGTCGACGGGTACATCTGGGCCAGCCGTGAGGACGTGCGCGAGCTCTTTGCGGAGTTCATCCCGGCCGTCGCCAAGAGCGGCGCGGTCTTCGGGCCGCAGTACTTCCTGCCGGGCTTGTCGTTCCTCTACACCTTCAACCCGACGTCCGTCACCACGACCACGTTCTCCGAGGAGCGCGGGCTCTGGGCGTGGACTTCGACCACTGGCTCCGGCAACAAGGCGTACGCGCCGGGCGCGACGTCGAGGACGAATCCCTTCGACGCCAGCATGAGCGTCAATCTCGAGAACACGCGCTCGGAAGGCAGCGCTTCCCGAGGCGTGTGGCTCTACAAGCCTGCGCAGCAGCCGAGTTGCCCGGCCGACATCAATGGCGACGGCAGCGTGGAATCGGCCGATCTTGGCGCGCTGCTCTCCGCATGGGGCACCGCGAACGCGGCGGCAAACCTCGATGGCAGCGGATTGGTCGATTCCGCCGACCTCGCGATCCTGCTCTCCGCCTGGGGCGGCTGCTGATCCAGCCGCGCTGAGGTTCGACATCGGAGCCCTGCGCGCGCCCGAACCCGTTCGGGGAGCCTAGGCTCTGTCTGACGGATCGCTGAAGGCCCGAAATCCGCGCCGGCGCCCGGATGGCAAGGAGGGGAAACGATGCTGTATCCGCAGCGATACAGCGAGTTGAACCCGACACCGCCAGCCGGGATGGCGAGCGGATTGAAGCCCAGCGTATCCGTCAGACAGAGCCTAGCGAACAAGCGCGCCCTTGGACTCCAAGAAGGCCATCACGCGCTCCACGGCCGCTCGGATGCCGGCCTCGCCTGCGCCTAGTTGGTGCATGGGCAGGGCGAGGTCGGCGTCCGTCGGCGTTTCATAGTCGAGGTCGATGCCGGGGACATCCTTGACGCTTCCGCGCGCCGCGGCCGCGTAGAGGCCCGATGGGTCGCGGCGACGGCAGGCGTCGATCGGCGTCGACACATGGACGATCGCGAATCGGTCGCCGCCGACGAGTTCGCGCGCGCGGGCGCGCACGCTCGCGTCGGGCGCCGTGAAGCTTGCGAGCACGACGAGGCCGACTTCGTTCATCGCGCGCGCGAGTTCCATGCCGCGGCGGAGGTTCTCCGAGCGCTCGTGCTTCGTGAAGCCGAGGTCGCGGCTCATGCCGCTGCGCAGGGCGGCGCCGTCGATCACGGCTCCGAAACGGCCGAGATCGAAGAGCCTTCGCTCGACCGCGCGCGCGACCTCGCTCTTTCCCGAGCCCGAAAGCCCCGTGAAGAGAAGCGTGAACGGCTTCTGCCCGAGGCGCTTCGCGCGTTCATCGGGCGTGATGACCTGCGCGCTCGGCGCGAGGTGCGTGGCGCGCGGCGCGCTCGTCCAATTGCCGGCGTCCGCCTCCGACGGGTCGAGCAGCATGCCGGCGCCCGCCGTCATGTGCGTGAGGCGGTCGACGAGGATGAAGGCGCCGGTGGCGCGGTTGCGCGAGTAGGCGTCGTAGACAAGCGGACGGCTGGTGCGGATCGCGACTTCGCCGATGTCGTTCAGCCCGAGCGCCGGCGCAGGCGAGCGCTCGAGGGTGTTCACGTCGACGCGGTGCGCGATGCGCACCACCGACGCGGGCGTCTTGTGCGGCCCGTGCTTGAGGAGATACTCCTTGCCAGGGACGAGTGGCGCCGCGTCGTCCATCCACACGACCATGGCCGAGACATCCTGCGAGACGTGCGGCTCGTTGCCTGGGTGGACGAGCGTGTCGCCGCGCGCGCAGTCCACTTCGTCGGCGAGCGTCAGGGTGACGGAGAGCGGGGGGTAGGCCTCGTCGAGGTCGCCGTCGAATGTGACGACCTGCTTGACGGTCGTGGTGCGGCGCGACGGCAGCACCATGACGCGGTCGCCGGGCCTCACGCAGCCGCTCGCGACGGTCCCGGCGAAGCCGCGGAAGTCGAGGTTCGGCCGGTTCACCCACTGGACGGGAAAGCGGAAGTCGACCTGGTTGCGGCGGCCGCCGAGCGGAACGGTCTCGAGGTGCTGGAGGAGCGTGGGGCCCGTGTACCACGGCGTGTTCGCGCTACGCTCGACGACGTTGTCGCCCTTGAGCGCCGACATCGGGATGGCGCGCACGTTGCGCGCGGGCAGGCGGGTGCTGAACTCCTCGAACGCGCGCACGATCTCGTCGAAGCGATCCTGCGAGAATCCGCCGCCCGCATCGCGGATCAGATCGAGCTTGTTGACCGCGAGCACGATCTCGCCGATTCCGAGAAGGCTCGTGATGAACGCGTGGCGGCGCGTCTGGACACCGATCCCGTGGCGCGCATCGACGAGCAGGATCGCAAGGTCGCAGGTGCTCGCGCCCGTCGCCATGTTGCGCGTGAACTGCTCGTGTCCCGGGGTGTCGGCGATGATGAACTTGCGCGCGGCGGTCGTGAAGTAGCGGAACGCGACGTCGATCGTGATCCCTTGCTCGCGCTCGCTCTTGAGCCCGTCGACGAGGAACGCGAGGTCGAGCTCGCCGCCCTGCGTGCCGAGCGACTTCGAGTCGCGCGCGGCGGCCGCGAGCGTGTCCTCGTGCACCATGTTCGCGTCGTGCAGCAGCCGGCCGATGAGCGTGCTCTTGCCATCGTCGACCGATCCGCAGGTGAGGAAGCGGAGGAGGTCCTTGCGCTCGTGGCGCGCGAGGTACTCCTCGATGTCGCGCGAGATCAGCTCGCGTTCGGCCGCGTCGGCGCGCATCAGAAGTAGCCCTCCTTCTTCTTCTCCTCCATGCTTCCCGCGCCGTCGTGGTCGATCACGCGTCCCTGGCGCTCGGAGAGCTTCGTCTCGAGCATCTCGCGGATGATCTCCGGAAGCGTCGTCGCGTTCGACTCGATCGCACCCGACAGCGGATAGCAGCCGAGCGTGCGGAAGCGGATCATCTTCATCTCGGGCTTCTCGCCCGGCTCGAGCGGCAGGCGGTGGTCGTCGACCATGATGGGCACGCCGCTGCGATAGACGATCGGCCGCATGGCCGCGAAGTAGAGCGGCACCATCGGGATCTTCTCGAGCATGATGTACTGCCACACATCGAGCTCGGTCCAGTTCGAGAGCGGGAAGACGCGGATCGACTCGCCGCGCGTGCCCGCCGCACGATTGATCTCCGTGTTGTAGATGTTCCACAGCTCCGGCCGCTGGTTGCGCGGATCCCAGCGGTGCTGGCTGTCGCGGAAACTGAACACGCGCTCCTTCGCGCGCGACTTCTCCTCGTCGCGCCGCGCGCCGCCGAACGCCGCGTCGAAGCCGTACTTGTCGAGCGCCTGGCGCAGCGACTGCGTCTTCATGATGTCCGTGTGCTTGCGCGAGCCGTGGGTGACCGGGTTGACGCCCGCCGCGAGCCCTTCCTGGTTGATGTGGATGAGGAGCTCGAGCCCGAGTTCCTTCGCGACGTACTCGTCGCGGAACCGGTACATGTCGCGGAACTTCCACGTGGTGTCGATGTGCAGCAGGGGAAACGGCGGCTTCGCCGGGTGGAAGGCCTTCATGGCCAGCTGCAGCAGCACCGCCGAGTCCTTGCCGATCGAATAGAGGAGGACGGGCTTCTCGAAGCTGGCGGCGACTTCACGGAAAATGTGGATCGACTCTGCCTCGAGTTCGCGAAGATGGCTGAGACGCGCGCGGTCCATGCGGGAAGTCCTGCGGTCGGATAGGGTAGCGGTGTGCGCCGCGGCACGCCGTCCGCCGATGCTTCGGGAAGCGAGTGCATCACCATGACCGACCCTGCCCGAACCGACCGAACCCGCTCTTCCGATGTGACGTGGCACGATGGGCAGGTTTTGCGCGCCGACCGCGAGCGGCTGCTCGGCCAGCGGGGTTCCGTCGTGTGGTTCACGGGCCTCTCGGGCTCTGGCAAGAGCACGATCGCAGTGGCTGTCGAAGCGCGCCTCCTCGGGGCTGGGCGGCTCTGCTACCGGATCGATGGCGACAACCTGCGGCATGGACTGAACAAGAACCTCGGGTTCAGCCCAGATGATCGGGCAGAGAATGTCCGCCGCACGGGGGAAGTCTGCCGCATCCTCGCCGACACCGGGGTCATCGTGCTTGCGAGCCTCGTGAGCCCGTTCCGCGCCGAGCGCGAGAAGGTGCGGCAGATGCACGCCGAGGCGAAGATCCCGTTCATCGAGGTCTTCGTCGATGTGCCGCTCGAGGTCGCCGAGTCGCGCGATCCGAAGGGCCTCTACCGCAAGGCGCGCGCGGGCGAGATCAAGGATTTCACGGGCGTCCACCAGCCCTACGAGGCGCCGACCGCGTGCGAGCTGACGCTGCCGGCGTCGACCCAGAGTGTCGACGCGTGCGCGCTACAGGTCGTGCAGATGCTGCGCGACCGGCACATCGTGTGAGGCTTGGGGTCTGACGCGCGGCGTCAACGCGTCGGCGGGGCGTCGAAGGCGGCGGAGCGGATCGTCGCGCGGTCCGCGTCGTCGATCGCCTTCATCTCGTCGAGCGCCCACGCGACCATCTGGACGGCAATGAGGCGCACCTCGGGGTTCGCGAAGTCGCCGGGATGCCCGAGCGTGGTAAACGCGATCCGCTGGATCGGCAGATCCGACTTGCGCGGCCGCTCGCGCACCCACAGGACCGGCTGCCTTTGCGGCGCATCGGGGCGTTCGCTTGCGACCGCCTCGCCCCAGAGCAGCACTCGGCAATCGGCTGGAAGCGGCTCGACATGGTAGAGCCAGCTCGGAACGACCAAGCCCTCGGCGGGAATCGTCACGCCCGCAAGCACGGGGTGCTTCGCGGCTTCTGCGTCGGGCGGCAGGATGCGCGTCGTCGACGAGTGACCGTGGTGGAATTTCCAGTTGGTGCCCCAGATTTCGGTGGGAAACCCGTCGTTCCAGCGCTTGGCGCCTTCCGTGTCGCCCGGATAGCGGAACGCGTGCGTCGAGGTGCGAAACCCGACGAGCGGCAGGCCATGTGTCGTCGCAGCCTCGAAGGCGAGCATCTGGTTGTACCCAAGCTCGCGGAAGCGCATGTAGAGGACGCTGGCGTCGGCGCCGTCCAGCTGCCAGTCATCGGTGAGGCCGGTGCGCGCCGTGATGTCGGGCGTCTTGCCCGATCCGCCGACGCCATCGCCACCCGTCGCGAAGTGCAGGCTCGCACGCATGCCCGTCGCGCCCTCGACGAGCTTCGCGAGAAACGGCATCGTGATCTCGCTGCGGTACTCGTCGTCTGCCGCAACGAACGCGACCGTGCGCGCGGCCTGCTGCCAGCCGTTCGGCGGGAAACACTTCAGCGTCTTTGCGGTGCCTTCTGCATAGATCCGCGCGCGGTCGCCTTTCATAGGAAGCCCGTTCCGCCCCTTGAACGGCCCGCGGGCGCCGCTCGAGCCGACGGTCCTCGGCGGATTGTCGAACACCTGCGAGACCACCGCGGTTTCATCGCCGACCTTCAGTCCGCTGCCCGCGAACACGCGCTCGACGCGCACGCGGTGCCAGACATTGGTCGTGCGCGAGTCCTGCTGCTTGAGCTCGACCGAAAGCACGGTCACCTCGAGCTGGAAGGGCGCCTGCGCGAGGCGCCACATCGGCTGGTCCATTTGCTCCGCGGAAGCGGAAGTAGCGGACATCGCGATGGCGACGAGCGCGAGCATGGCGACGAGGATTCGCGAGCGGGGCATGTCGGGTAGAGTCACGGCTCGATGATGACGACGCAAGGGCCACAATCTCCGATTTCGATTCTCCGCGAGGAAGATTCCTGGCTGGTCGTCGCGAAGCCGGCCGGCATCCACTCGGTCGCGCAACGAGGGAGCGACGCGCCCAGCGTCGAGGCGTGGCTGCGCGCGTCGCGGCCCGAACTCGGCGAACTCGCCGAGTGCGGGCTGGTGCACCGGCTTGACTGCGAGACGAGCGGGTGCCTTCTCGTGGCGAAGGACGCGGACACGCGCGAGCGGCTGCGCGACGCGTTCAGCGGGCGCGGGGGCGAAGTCCGCAAGACCTATCTCGCGCGCGTCGAGGGACGGCTGCCCGAACGCGTGATGGCCGGATCGTTCACGCTGTCGTTCACGAGCCGACACAAGGGGAGCGCGAAGGTCACCGTCCACACGCGCGGAGAGCCCGACACCATCGGCCGCTGCCGCTGGCGGGTGCGTTCGGTCGCGGGTGTCGGTGCGGAGACGACCACGCTTCTCGAGGTCGAGCTGCTCGGCCCCGGCCGGCGGCATCAGATCCGGGCAGGGCTTGCGTTCGAGGGGCACCCGCTGGTCGGCGACACGCTGTACGGAGCGCGCGAGGCGGTGCAGGGGCCGCTGCTTCACGCGTGGCGGCTCGAGGTCGATGGCCGCCTCGTCGAGTGTCCTGCGCCGGAATGGGCGGCCGGCTGAACCCATCCGGGAGCCGCGCGGGGGTGAATTGTGAAAACCGGGCCGGATCTCTTCGACCTCGGCCGATGACGCGGTAGGTTGCTTCGTCAGAGGCACCCATGCGCACGATCGTCTCGCTTGCGATGGTTCTTTCCTGGATCGGAGCGGCCGCTCCTGCGGCGGCGCAGATGCCGTCGTTCACGGACGAGGCGGTGGCCCGCGGGCTGTCGTACGTCGTGACCGACGGCATGTTCGATGGCGGCGGACAGTTCGGCTGCGGCGTGGCGCTCTGTGACCTCGATGGCGACGGCGACGACGACATCGTCGCCAGCGGCGCGACGGGTACTGGCGGCACGAGCATTGCGGTGTTTCGAAACGACGGAGGCACGTTCGTCAATCGAACCACGGGAAGCGGGCTCACGGCGGCGACACGCGTCTCGGGCATCGTGGCGGGCGACACCGACGGCGATGGCGACCTCGATCTCTTCGTGACGCGCTGGCTGCAGCCGGCGATGCTCTTCCGCAACAACGGGAACCTCGTCTTCTCGAACATCACGTCGTCGGCCGGGCTCTCGGGCAACTCTGGCCCGGGAACGGGCTGTTCGTTTGCGGATTTCGATGCCGACGGCGACATCGACCTTGCGATCGCGAACCGCACCGGCAGCCTTGGAAACCAGTTGCGCAACCGGTTCTACCGCAACAACGGCAGCGGCACTTTCACGGAGATCTCCCAGCAGCTTGGCGTGGACGACGGCGGGGTGAGCTTCCAGTGCCTCTTGCAGGATCTCGATCGCGACGGCGACCCCGATCTCTACGTCTCGAACGACAAGGGCTGGGTGGGAGTGAGCTGGAACCGGTACTTCCGCAACGTCGGAGGCGCGTTCGTCGATCAGCCGAACAACGGTGCCTGCGTGGTCATCGACTCGATGGGAGTCGCCACCGGCGATGTCGATGGCAACGGCTTCATCGACATCTACTGCACGAACACGCCGGAGGGCCACGTGCTGCTGCTTTCCGACAGTGCCTTCGGCTACGCGGATGCAGCCGACACGTTCGGGGCGGCCGGCGCGACGACCGGCTGGGGAACCCTGATCTTCGACCCCGACAACGACGGCGACCAGGACATCTTCGCCTGCTCGATGGCCCCGCAGCCCGATTACCTGTTCGTGCGGCATGGCCCGTTGCCGATGATCGACCTGCCGGGCGCGGGCGGCGCCTCGGATGCGGAGGATTCGTACTGCCTCGCGGCGGGGGACATCGATCTCGACGGCGACGTCGACCTCCTCAAGCAGAGCCGGCTCGCGAACCTCCGGCTCCTCGTCAATGCCTCGCCCGCCGCCAATCGCGCGGTTCGGCTGAAGATCGTCGGCCGGGGCATGAACACCCATGCGATCGGTGCATTGGTCGACGTGCGCTTCGGGAAGTCCACCGTGCTGCGCGAAGTCATTGCCGGCAGCAGCTACAAGAGCCAGAGCAGCTATGTCGTCCACGCCGGCATCGGGCCTCGCGACACCGCCGACAGCGTCATCGTCCGCTGGCCGAAGGTGACGAGCGACGGCGGTGCGTGGGTCACGCGCACCCTGACCAACGTGCCGACCACGTTCGTGCTGCCGGTGTACCCGCCCGTGCGGCTCGGAGATGTCGACGGCGATGGACGCGTCGAGCCAGCCGAAGTCGCCGGATGCGCCGCCTGCGTGGGAGCAGCCTTCAGCGCGGCCTGCGCGATCCACGACTTCGATGGAAACTGCGCCGTCGACGCCCTCGACCTGGCTTCAAGCGGCGCGCGGCTTTGCGACCTCGATCAGAGCGGGTCGGTCGGCGAGGGGGATCTCAGCCTTCTGCTCGCTGGATGGGGTGGCTCGTCGCGCGATCTGACGGGCGACGGCGTCGTCGACTCGGCCGATCTCGGCGTCCTGCTCGCGCACTGGTAGCCTTCGTGCGGCGTGCGGCGGTTGCTGAGGATCGGCGCGGCGGGGCGCCCCGAAGCACGGCTATGTGAGCCGAACATCGCCGTTGCCGGCGAAGGTCGTCGACGCGGCTTCGACCACCCGCCGGCCGCGAGCGCCGGCCAGCGACATGCCCGCGACGACGCTGTAGTCCTTGCACATCGGGCAGCCATGGCAATCAAGCGTGATTCCGAGGTACGACTTCTCGCCCTTCGCGCCGAACGCCGACAGCGACTCCACCGCGCGCGTCGGGTTGTTGGCGGCGAGATGCGCGTGCACCGCCTTCAGCGTGGCGCCTGCCGCCGCAGGGTCGTCGCCGCTGTGGACGAGTCGGCCGATCTTGGCCATGAAGCGTCCGCAGGTCGCGCAGAAGGGCTTGGCTCCCGCCAATCGAGTCACGAACCATGCGCCGAGCATGAAGCCGATCCAGTCGGCCGCGTAGAGCGCGTAGCCCCACGAGCCCACCGTGGTCAGCGCCTTGGACCGGCTACCGAGCGACAGTTGGCTTTCCTCGATCACGACCTTCATGAACTCGGCGAAGCCGACGAACTCCCGGATCGGAGTGCCCTGTTCGTCGGTCAGCGTGTAGTAGCTGAGGACGAACGTGAGCCAGCACAGGACGCCTGCGGTCGCGATGGCGGCGATGAAGGTCGTCATGCGCGGCGGCGCGTCGAGCAGGCGAATGGCGGCGAAGAAGCCGAGCGAGATGAGCGCGCCATTCAGCGCCGCGCCGACCGGCAGGATGATCCAGAAGTTCAGGCCGCGCAGTTCGCGGCCAATGCTGGCTTCGGCGAAGTGCAGTCCGAATGAGAGCGCGATCGCCACCGCGATGCCGATCGCGATGACCAGCGCGTGCCGATGACCGTTGCGATCGACGAGCATCGCGTCTTCGGGCCCCGTGCGCGCGGCAGCGGCTTTCGGCACCGTCGGACTCTGCACCTCGGCGGCGTCGTAGGCCGACGAAAAGAGGGGCATGACTGTGGCATCGGCGCACTTCTCGCCGCAGTAAGGGACGTCACCGACTTTGGTCGCTCCGAACACGATGGTCTTCTGGCAGGCGGCGCAAGTTGCCATGCATGAGTCCTTTCGCTTGGGGCTGCAGCCTACCACGGGCGCGATGCTCGGAGCCGAACTCGGCACGCCTGCGCGCACCGGCTTCGGATCTTGATGCGGGAGATCAGAGCTGATGCCTGCTCGATCTCGAGGAGGAGTACCGATCTCGCGGCGCGCCTGCTCGATCTCGAGGAGGAGTACCGATCTCGCGGCGCGCGGGCAGTCCGTCGCGTGACTCAGAGGTTCCCGCGGCGCTCCTGCTCGATCTCGAGGAGGAGTACCGATCTCGCGGCGCTCGGGCGGTCCGTCGCGTGACTCAGAGGTTCCCGCGGCGCTCCTGCTCGATCTCGAGGCTCTCGAACAGCGCCTTGAAGTTGCCCTTGCCGAAGCTCTGCGATCCGCGGCGGCAGATGATCTCGAAGAAGAGCGTGGGGCGGTCCTGCAGCGGCTTCGTGAAGAGCTGCAGCAGGTAGCCCTCGTCGTCAGCGTCGACGAGGATGCCGAGGTCCTTCACGGCCTTGTGGTCTTCCTTCACGACCTGGTGGCCGTGGTCGGTCAGCATCTTGTCGACGCGGTTCCAGACGGTCTCGTAGTAGGCGTCCGGAATCGTGAGGAAGTCGACACCGCGGCGGCGGAGCTCGGTGATCGACGACAGCTCGTCGTCGGTGCGCAGCGCGAGGTGCTGCACGCCCGGCGTGTTGTCGTGCCAGTCGAGGTACTCCTGGATCTGGCTCTTCTTCTTGCCTTCGGCCGGCTCGTTGATCGGCATCTTGATGAGGTGGTTGCCGCTCGCCATCACCTTCGACATGAGCGCCGAGTAGTCGGTGCCGATGTCCTTGTCGTCGAAGTGCTTGAACATCGAGAAGCCGAGGACTTCCTCGTACCACTTCACCCAATGGTTCATCTTGCCTTCCTCGACGTTGCCGACCGCGTGGTCGACGAACTTGAGGCCGCAGGGGTTCGCCTTGTTGTAGGCGTTCAGCGCGAAGTTCTCCACCTTGCGGTAGCCCGGCATGAACACGCCGCCAGCCTTGATCGCGGGCAGCGAGTAGGAGCCCGTGCGCGACACGAAGGTGTGGACGGCGCGGCCGTAGGTCTTGATGCCGGCGAACGTCACCGAGCCGTTGGCGTCGGACCAGGTCTTCGGCTCGTAGGCGCTCTCGCCGCCGTTCTTGATCGCCTGCTTCCACGCCCTTTCGGCGTCGAACACGGTGAGCGCGATGTCCTTCACGCCGTCGCCGTAGCGGGCCGATTCCTGTGCCGCGATCCCGTCCTTCGTCAGCGCGCTCTCGAGCACGATGCGGATGTTCCCCTGCGTGAGCAGGTACATCGCGCGGTCGCGGCTGCCGGTCGTCAGGTCTGCGATCTGCTCGACCTGGAAGCCGAAGGCGCTGGCGTAGAAGAAGGCTGCCTGCTTCGCGTTCCCGACGTAGAAGCGGACGTGATCCACGTCGATCAGCTGCAGGGGGTCGGTGCTCGTCGCGGCGGAGGCCGAAGGGCTGAGGGTCGTCATGGCGCGATGATAGTGCGGGCGACCGATGACGCTCAAGCCCGGCGCGAAAAGCGCTGCTACGCTCCCCCCCATGCAAGGTAGAGACCGCCCCGATTACTCGCCCGAGAACAGGTCCCAGCGCGCGGGAAGGATCATCGCCATCGCGACGCTCGCGATGCTCGTCTTCGGCGCGCTGGCCACGCTTGCCGTCGTCCTGACGCGTGGCCGCTCCGGGATTCAGACCCCTCCGCAGATCATCAACCCCTCTCCGGGATATGGTCGCGGCGGTGAAGCGGCGCCTGCGGAGTCGGCCGCGCCTGGGTCACCCGCAGCTCCGTCGGCTCAGTAACGGAGCAGGCTCTCGACGCGGACGCCGCCGAGACTCGATCGGCCGGACAGGAACGCCAGTTCGATGAGGACGCTCGCGCCGACGACGGTGGCGCCGAGGCCACCGGCGCCGATCAGCTTGACGCTCGCGGCAAGCGTTCCGCCCGTCGCGAGGAGATCGTCGACAAGCAGCACCCGCATGCCCGGCTTCACGGCGTCGATGTGGATGTGCAGCGCGTCGCTGCCGTACTCGAGCGCGTACTCGATGGACTTCGTCTTGTAGGGGAGCTTGCCCGGCTTGCGCACGGGGACGAACCCCGCGCTCAGCGCGGTGGCCACCGCGGTGCCGAAGATGAAGCCGCGGCTTTCCGGGCCGACCACGACGTCGACGCCTGCGCCGCGGAATGGATTCGCCATCAGCTCGACCGCAAGCGCCAGTCCGGCCGGATCGGCCAGGAGCGGCGTGACGTCCTTGAAGACGATGCCGGGCTTCGGGAAATCGGGAACGTCGCGAATGAGTCGCTCGAGCTGCGCAAGCATGCGCGGAAGGTAGCGGATCCTCGCGAACGGCGGGTCGGCGATGGGTATGATTGCGGCATGAAGGACGCCGGCGATCGCGCGCAGAAGAAGGCCCCGAGGGATCCCGTGATGGAGATCGTGGAACCGATCGGCAAGCGGGTCCTCATCCGCAAGGACGAGGACAAGAAGATCACGAAGGTCGGGTTGCATCTTCCCGACAAGATCGAGATCCCGACCTTGACCGGGCGCGTGGTGACCGTGAGCGCGGAGGTCGAGCGCGACGAGAACTATCCGATTCGCCAGTACGACCGCGTGCTCTTCAATCCGAAGCATGCGATCCCGGTCGATTTCGAGGGCGACAACCGTCTCTTCGTGATTCCCGTGGAGGACGTGGTCGCTGTGTTCCGCCGGGAGCCGTCTTGAGCGGAGGCGCCGATGCGCCGGGACCGTATCCCGGGTGTGCGCCGCGATTGGTGCCGTGCATCGTTCGGGCGCAGGGCGATCGGCTTCAGGCGCGTATCCGAGTGCCAGGTTCGAAGAGCTTGACCAACCGACATCTCGTGATCGCGGCGCTTGCCGATGGGGCGACGCGTCTCAACAGCGTGCTGCGGTCGGACGACTGCGACCGGCTCGTCGCAGCGCTTTCGGCGATGGGCGCGCAGTTCGAATGGCATGGCTCGGATCCGACGGTGCTCGGCGTCCGCGGCGTCGCCGGCCGTCCGAGCCCGGCCGCGCGCATCGATCTCGGCGATGGCGGCACGCCAACGCGGTTCATGCTGGCGGTGGCGGCGCTCGCCGCAGGGGAGACCGAGGTCGACGGCAGCGCGCGCATGCGCGAACGACCGATCGACGAAGGCGTCGATTTCCTGCGCGCACTTGGCGCCACGGCATCGTTTCCTCGAGCTGCGCGTGCGCTCCCGGTCGTCATCGGCGGGCCCGCATCCGGAACCCTCGAAGGCGGCGCCATCGAGGTGGGCCGCACGGCCTCGAGCCAGTTCATCTCCGCGTTGATGCTGATCGCCCCGTGGACTGCGCGCGGCATCGACATCCGCTTCATCGACGAACCGACCAGCGCGGGATATCTCGCGCTCTCGATCGCAGCGCTCGCCGCGCACGGCGTCGAGGTCGCGACCGAGTACGCGCCGGTCGCGCTTGGGCGCGCTGCGCCCGGCGCGGGTCTCCGCCGAGTCGTCATCGCGCCGCAGCGCGTGCGCGGCGCGCGCATCGACGTCGAGCCCGATGCGTCGAGCGCCGTCTATCCGGCCGCGCTGGCCGCGCTCATGGGAGGCGAGGTCGAGCTCGTCGGCTGCACGCGCCGCTCGCTGCAACCCGACTCGTGGTTCCTCGACGACCTCGCGATGCGGGGAGCCGACGTCGAGGAGTCGGCCGATGTTGACGGCACGCCGTGCGTCCGGGTGCGCTCGTCGGGAGTCCTTCGCGCCCACGACGCCGACTACGGCCGCGCGCCCGACGCGGCCGTCATGGCGATGGTCGTTGCCGCCTGCGCCGATGGACCGAGCCGATTCACCGGTCTCGGCACGCTCCCGGTGAAGGAATCCGACCGGATCGCGACCGTCGCCGCCGGGCTTCGGGCGCTCGGCGCGCGCGTCGAGACAGGAGCCGACTGGGCCACCATTCATCCGTTGCCCGCGCAGCGCGCGCCGGCGGTGATCGCCGCCGCCTCCGATCACCGCATTGCGATGGCGTTTGCCATCCTCGGGGCCGCGCGCGGCGGCGTTGCCATCGACGATCCGGGCGTCGTCTCGAAGAGCTGGCCGGGCTTCTGGCCTGCGCTCGACTTGCTCGGTGGGCAGGTTTGCCGTCAGAATGGCGGTAGATGAGGAACCACGCCTTCTGGCATTTCGCGCGCAGGATGCTCCGACGGCGGGGCTTGGCTGTCGGCACCATCGTCTTCTCGCTGATCTCGGCCGGCGGCCTTGCGTCCGGACTCATCACCATCGGTCCGCTGCTCGAGCTGATCCTCGGGGACGACCCGCAGGTCAACCTCGCATCGATCGCGGCCGATGTGCTGGCGCGCCATCCGGACATCGCGCGCTACGTGCCCGACGCGATCGTCTCGCTGATCCCGTCCGACCGCCTCGCCGGGGTCGGGGTCATCCTTGGCGGTCTGCTTCTCCTCACGCTGTTCGGCGCGTTTGCGAACTTCCTGCACCAGTACTGCTCGCTCACGCTGTCGATGGCGACCGCAAGCGACATCCGTCTCGAGACATTCCGCCACGCGCTGCGGCTTCCGTTGTCGCCCGTCCTCCGGCGCGGGCCGGCCGAGATCGTTTCGCGCGTCATCCGCGACACCGCGGAGCTTGAGCGCGGCTTCTCCGCGCTCACAAGCAAGACGCTCGCGCAGCTGACGAAGGGCCTTGCCGCGTTCGCCGCCGCGGTGTGGTTCGACTGGCGGCTCACGTTGGTCGCCATCGTCGTGGCGCCGATCATCGCGGTCGTGCTCCGGAAGTTCGGCAAGCGGATCGTGCGGGGCAGCCGAAACACGCTGAAGGCCTACGAGGATCTGCTGCGCACGTCGAACGAGGCGCTGCAGGGCCTGCGTGGCATCAAGGCCGCCACCGCCGAGCGCGTCGCGCGCAGGCGCTTCGGCGCCGCCAACAGGTCCGTCGTGCGCGAGGACCGTCGCGTGCGCCTGGCCCGCGCGATCTCCGCGCCATTGATCGAGTTCATGGCGCTCGTCGTGGTGATGGCGCTTGCGCTTCTCGCGGCGCGCGAGATCCTGCATGGCCGCATGCGCTTCGACCACTTCCTCATGGCGCTCGCGTCGCTCGGCGTCGCGGGCGGCAGCATGAAGCCGCTCACCGGACTGCTGAACGACATCCAGGCTGCGTCCGCGCCTGCCGAGCGCATTCTCGAGATCCTCGCGATCCCGGCCGAAGGCATGCGCGAGCGCGAACTTCCGGCGCTCGCGCGGCACCGCACGTCGATCGAGTTCTCCGGAGTCCGCTTCCGCTACGAAGGCGCCGACCGCGACGCGCTGCGAGGCGTCGACCTGCGCATCGCGCACGGCGAGTTCGTGGCGATCGTCGGTCCGAACGGATGCGGCAAGACAACACTTGC
>Ga0315900_10005813_pt1 | contig 16819 bp, 12 predicted proteins | sample LakEriMetagenome_FD_203521 | JGI IMG/M metagenome (GOLD analysis project Ga0315900, IMG submission 203521) | Freshwater fungal communities from buoy surface, Lake Erie, Ohio, United States - Buoy 12 MA114 | ecosystem: Environmental > Aquatic > Freshwater > Lake > Lake biofilm | place: USA: Lake... | reverse complement strand
ACTGCAGTTATACAAGCAGACCATGTTGGATAAGGACGAGTTCCTGAACCAGGGTACCTGGGAGTGGGATATCCGGTCCAACGACATTACTTATTCCAGGGGTATCTATCGGCTGTTTGGATATCATAATAAAGATGAAATGAAGGAGTGGGATGAGAGCGGCAAGGACATGTTCCGGCACTTGAATGAAGAGGAAAGAAATCGAAGTTATGAGGACTGGGAGAATATCCTGGAAGAAGCAGATACTTATCTCCGTGAAATGGAGATCGTTTCCAAAGACGGATTCCAAAGACGTCTGGAGACTTTCGGAAAGGTGTTTAGGGAAGACAATGGGAAAGCGTACAAGGTGATAGGAACTACCAGGGATATTACCAAATTGAAAGAGTACGAACAGGATCTTGAAATCAAGATCGATGAGCTCAACCGTTCAAACCGAGACCTGGAAGAGTTTGCTTATATCGCTTCTCATGACCTTCTTGAACCGCTTCGTAAACTTACCATATTTGGGCAGAGGTTAAGCAGCAGCGCTGAAGATGAATTGTCACCGACGAACCGGGATTACCTGGGGCGCATGCTTAAGGCTTCGGAGAATATGCGCAACCTGATCGATAACCTGCTCGAGTTCTCGAGAGTAACCAGGGGCGCTGCCACTTTTGTTAAGACGGATCTGAACCAGCTGGTTGAAGAGGTGATCTTTGAGCAGGAACTGAAAATCGAAGAGACAGGCGCTACCGTATCGGCCGAGAAGATGCCCGTACTCGAAGTAGTTCCCTCGCAGTTGAAACAGGTGTTCAATAACCTTCTGAACAACGCGCTTAAGTTCATACAACCAACGGTAAAGCCTTCGATCGCTTTTGAATGCGAGCACCTCAGTCCGGCTGAGAGGTTGCGGTACAAACTGAAGTCGAATCGTGAGTACTATAAGATCTCTGTCCGTGACAATGGGATCGGTTTTGAAAAATCCTATGCCGAGAAGATCTTCCAGATCTTCCAGCGCCTGCACGGCAAGTCTGAATACACCGGATCAGGCATAGGGCTGGCGATCTGCCGAAAGATAGCCGACAATCACAAAGGATTGATCTTTGCCGAAAGCGAACCAGGGGAAGGATCCATTTTTACCATCATCCTTCCAAACAAACCCTGATGATCTTAGCGTCTCCCGAACTGATCAAAATTCTCATAATAGACGATGATGAGGATGATTTTGTGATCACAAAATCACTGATCAACGATATTCCCAATGGTAATTTCTCCATAGACTGGTGCTCGAAGCATAGCGAAGCGCTACAGAAGATATGTAACATGGATTACCATATCTATTTTATTGATTATTTCCTTGGGGGAATTACAGGCATGGACCTGCTGGGCAGGGCCATCCCCTGTAACCGGAACTCACCCCTGATCTTATTGACCGGAAAAGGCAACCGGGATATCGCGCTCCAGGCACTTGAGGCCGGTGCGTCAGACTACCTCGTTAAGTCAGAACTGACCACCGGAAAGCTTGAAAGATGTATCCGCTATTCCCTCGAGAAGGCAGGCACACTGAAGCAACTTCGCGATAATGAGCAAAAGTTCAGGACCATTTTTGAACAAACCAGGGATGCGATCTTTATTGCCAACGAAGAAATGCAGTTTATTGATGTCAATTCCGCCATGGAACGTATACTTGGATATTCTTCGGAGGAATTCAAAAGTATCTTGCTTTACGATCTGCTGGCTGAGGACAGCGATATCGAAAAAGTGAAGTCCAGGCTTAAGGCTAAGGGCGAAGTGTCAGATATGGAATGTGACCTGCAACATCAGAACGGCGAGATTCTCTATTGTATGTTTTCAGCCAATGTTGTTTCCAGGCCTGATGGAACCAAGTATGTGCAGGGGGCATTGCACGATATTACCAGGCTGAAAAAGGCCGAACGGTCCCTGCTTATGTCTGAGAAGCTCGCGGCAACAGGCCGCCTCGCGCGTACACTGGCCCACGAGATCAGGAATCCGCTGACTAACATCAATCTTTCTGTAGATCACCTGAAAGGGATGGAATTCACGGATCTGCAGCAGCATTATTTTGACATTATTAGCCGAAACAGTAAACGGATCAATGATATTCTGACAGAGTTGCTGGCATCTTCAAAGCCCGCGCATGCTGATATGGAAGATCATATTCTTCAGGACTTGATCGACAAGAGCATTCATGCAGCGATGGACCGCATCATGCTGAAGCATATTAAACTGCAGGTTCGTTATCTGGACAAACCCATTTATATTCGTGCCGATGCAGGTAAACTTTCTATGGCCTTCCTGAACATCATCATCAATGCCGTGGAGGCCATGGAAGAGAGTAAGGGTAAATTGATGATCTCCCTGTCCGACGGGCAGGATTTCTGGGAGGTCAAGATCACAGATAACGGAGTTGGTATACCCGAAGAGAATATTCCCCGCCTGTTTGAGCCTTATTTTACGGCTAAAAGAAACGGCATGGGCCTCGGATTGCCGGCCACACTGAATATTTTACAGGCCCATAGGGCACAAATTGATGTAACATCAGTGGAGCAGGTGGGTACAACATTCACTATCATGTTTCCCAAATAGAAAAGCTTCAGGTTTCCCCGAAACTGTTCATTGGTACTATTGATCCTGGTCAATCCCAATGGATGTCGCGCGTCAACAGTATTATCTAACGATCTTCTGTTGGATGATATTAGCTGTAAAAAGTGAGAATGCTTCGTGTGGCCTCATTCTGCGCACAGCATTTTCTTTCTTTTGTCCTGCTGAACGATCAAAAAGTACGTGACCTCTGTAATCAGCCTGATCCGGTGTGATGTTATGGTTATTGCTTCTGTTGGTATTTCTGGCCATGGTATTTTTGTTTCAGGGTTCAGTTTTCTATTAAAAATCTCATGCCAGCAGGCTTCTTTAGAACCCATTATCCTGTCTGCAAATTCCCTGACTTCCGGAAAAAAGCTACAAGAATGGCTACTAGAAGTAACGAACAGGCTATGTATCCGGTAAGGACCACATCATTCCAGCCATTGATCGACCTTTGTTTGGCGATGATACCTCCAATAGCCCAAATAGCCACCATGGGGATCACATAGTTGCTCCTTCTCCACAGGATCAGGATGCAAAGTAAGGCAGCGATAATGATCATGATCACGGCCCAGGCAGTTTCTGAAAAAGGCCCGCCTTTCCAGCCTTGATCAACCAGCCAGGCTGTAATGTTAGCAATGGTAGCGATCATGATCCAGCCAAGATATATGGAGAATGGAATCTGGAACCAGAGCTTTTCGGTCGTTGTTGCGGTTTTCTTGGAAATTTGGAATCGAAGATGAATGGCAATCAGTGTGACAAGGAAGGCCAGCATGACCATGACTGAACCGGTTATCAGTTGATAATGCCATAACAGGATCCACCCCATATTGAACAGGTTGGTCAGGAGAAATAAGGGCCCGAGCTTTTCCACCAACCGTTTTTTTGCTTCATTATTGAATGCGCCAGCCTGATAGATAGCAAAACCAGTTAATGCAATATAGATCAGCAGCCAGATCGAAAATGTGTACCCTGCGGGTACAAACTCGTTTGGATAAAGGGCAGATAATTCGCCCGTGTTCTTGCCATTGATCGGAAGCGCATTTGCGAGGGTGTTTACCACCAGGGTGCCGACAAAACTGAGAATGTTGAGTATTACGAGGATGCGTGATCTCATATTGTTTGGTGAATTATGCTCCAATATAAAGAATAGCTGGAAAAAAAGGGGCTGGTAGAAACCAGCCCCGATGTATCCTGTTTAACGTATGAAAATGACTACTTGTTTACAAAGGTCATCGCTTGCGCGTTTTTATCCGAGCGGTTTCCATCCCATGGATATTGTCCAATGTTATATTACCTGATCTGCTCCGAATAAATGCTGATGGTGTAAAATTCATGCCAGCGCCCATTGTGGACATATTTCCCTGGTGCCCATGCCGGATGTATCTTCACCAGCAGCTCATTTTTGAACTCCTGGCTTTCGTCGAACCTTTCGCGGAGCACCTTCAGTAGTTCGTTGGTGACGTCATTTTGAGTTTTCCATCGCCTTCTCATAACCCTTACAAGGCCTGGGTAGAAGAGGTACTGCAAAAGATCTGTTTTGCGCATGTCAAAACAGAAGAGAAAAGATCGTAACGCGAGAAAGTCGATGCTGTGTTGTAAACTCCACACTTTGCATATTGCAAAAAATGCTATTACCGGCAACTCAAATTACATCACGGGAAGAACCAGCAGAAGGCTTTTTGTCTTTCGCTGATTTTCGTTCCCGTACCAGGTCGGCAGGGGTGTTGAATTCCCGGAAGATCAGTCTCAGAGATTGATCGAAGGTGAAATAATGATAGATCCAGTTCACAAACACAAATATGCGATTCTTAACCCCCACGATCTGGAAAAGGTGCAGGGCAAGCCAGGCGAACCAAGCCATAAATCCGCCTATATGCAACGGCGGTTTTGGCAGATCAGCAACGGCCCTGTGCCTTCCCACGGTGGCCATTACGCCTTTATCGTGATATACAAATGGTTTCAACGGTTCGTTGTTCATCTGTCGGATGAGATTCCGGCAGAGTAGTTTACCCTGCTCCAAGGCAACAGGCGCTACCTGCGGATGTCCCTTGGGATATTCCCTGGTTTCCATATATGCGATATCCCCAATCGCATAGATCCCGGGTATGTCCTTCACCTCGTTGAACTCGTTTACAATGATCCGGTTCCCTTTCAAAACAGATGAATCAGGTATGCCAAAGGGAATGTTGCCTTTGATACCGGCGGCCCATATGACCGTGCTGGTATGTATCTTTCTGCCATCCTTAAAAGTCAGTACTTCTCCGTCATAGTCTTGCACCATGGCTTTGGTGATTACTTTAATGCCCAGCTCGTCCAGGTACCTGGTGGATCGTTCGGATGATTTTTCAGACATGACGGCAAGTACCTTATCCAGTCCCTCAACCAGGAATATCCTCATTTTTGAAAAATCCAACTCTGGATAGTCCTTGGGTAATACCCAGTTTCTCATCTCGGCAATAGCGCCTGCTAATTCCACACCTGTTGGGCCGCCACCCACGATCACCACCGTCAGCAGGTCTTTCAGCTGTTCTTCGTCCTGCTCTTCCAGCGCACGCTCGAAATTCTGGATGATATGATGGCGGAGTTTAAGGGCCTCAACCGTAGACTTCATGGGCCATGCATACCTGGCGATCTGTTCATTGCCAAAGAAGTTGGTGTCTGCTCCCATGGCTATGATCAACAGGTCATAAGCATATTCCCCCGAAGATGTAACTACCGTTTTATTATGCGGTAGTATTTCAATGACCTCAGCAATGCGGATCCTTACATTCCTGCTGTTATGAAATGCCTTACGCAAAGGGAATGAAATATTGCTGGCGTCAAGGCCTGCCGTAGCTACCTGGTAGAACAACGGCTGGAATTGATGGTAGTTGAACCGGTCTATGAGCAAAACATCGAATCCTTTTTTGTTATCGAGGCCCATTGCCGCTTTCATTCCACCAAAACCTCCACCCAGTATGATCACCCGCATATGTTTAGCATTAATTGTTATTCAATATAGTGCAAGTTCAAATCCTCTTCCACCATCAGTGTGTACAGGTCTACACAGGCTGAAGAAGATAACGGGGGTACGCAATGTCCAATTTTATTCAGATATTTTTCTCTGATAGGATCGCCGGGAAGGTTTTTGCAGTGTGCAGTACAAATTCGCCGAATAGCGTGTTGGCCCATGCAAACCATTTACGGGTAAATTTCGTTGCGTCATCCTTATGGAACGCTTCATGCATGAAGCCGGTTCCCGCGTGCGTGGTTTTCAGCAGGTGGAGGCATTGACGAACTTCTTTTACATCTGTGGAAGTAAGGCCCCGCATCGTTATGCTCAGTGGCCAGATCATGTACATCCCCGCGTGAGGTCCGCCTATGCCTTCGGCAGCCTTACCCTTGAAGAAGAATGGGTTATCGTTGGATAATATATATTTCCTCGTGTTGACATATACCGGATCGCTGGTTTTAACCGCATTCAGGTAGGGCAGGGATAACAGGCTGGGTACATTGGCGTCGTCCATCAGGTTCACACTACCAAATCCATTCACTTCAAAAGGATATAATTTTCCATATTGTTTGTGCTCAAAAACGCCGTATTCGCGAAGCGCTTCTTTAACTTCTTTTGCCAGTGCCAGACACTCATTGGCAAGGGTGGGATTTGACCTGACCTTGTTTAGGATTTCGGCAGCTTGCTCGAGGGACACCACGGCAAAAAAGTTGGACGGGATCAGGAAGGGGTAGATCGTTACGTCGTCGCTCGGCCTGAAAATAGAGCAGATCAGCCCTACTGGTTTTACAGGGTAGCCATAGCCTGCGAGGGGTACGCCATCCGTTGCCCATGAAGTGTTCCTTTGGAAACTGTAAGGTCCGTCGCCATCTTTACGTTGTTGTTCCTTAAAGGTCTTTAGCGTGAGGCGGATCGTTTCTTCCCACTGGTTATCCAACGGCGCGGTATCGCCAGTGATCTTCCAGTAATGGTAAGCAAGCCTGATGGGATAGCACAGCGAATCGATCTCCCATTTTCTTTCATGGATGCCGGGTTTCATTTCAGTGATATCACTGCTCCATTCGCTTTTCTTGGTGAGGTCCTTGTAAAATGCATTTGTGTACCTGTCCAGGATAATGCATTTTTTCTGGCGATTGATGACCCCTTCCACCAGCTGCTTGAGTTTGGCATCTTCCTTTACAAGAGGCAGATAGGGCCATACCTGGGCCGTGCTGTCTCTTAACCACATGGCATCGATATCGCCAGTGATCACAAACGTGTCAGGCTTTCCGTCGATCATCTCAAAGTCAACCGTGGTGTCCAGCGTGTTCGGGAAGCAGTTCTCAAACAAACAGGCGAGCTCAGGGTCGGCGATCTGTTTTTTCATTTTAACGATGGTCTGCTCTACAGCGGTACTCACAAAATTCCGGTCCTCTACTTTAGGGCGCATGCATATCGTGAATGGTTCGTTTGCACTGGCAAAAACATTTCTGTTCAGGAGCAGGCCGCCTGAAAGTACTCCTGTCTGTTGAATGAATTTTCTTCTCGTTGACATGTTTTTATTTTTCGGTTGAGTATGAATAGGGGTAGTCTTTTTTGGCAGTCCCCCTTTTTTTATCGGGGGCAGCACTCATGTTGAATTGTAAAGCTGATCCCTTTAACAATTCAACATGGCTGATGTGGTTTTTTGAATAGGCCGCATTATTGACGGTCAGGGATGAAACGAATTTCTTTTCCTTCGAGTTAGCCGGGGCATTGATGGTAATGGTCTTCCCGTTCTCCAGGCTGATGCGTGCCTGTTTGAACAGCGGCGCTCCAAATACATACTGGTCGGTACCCGGGCAAACAGGGTAAAAGCCCAATGCAGAGAATACATACCAGGCTGAAGTTTGGCCATTATCCTCATCCCCGCAATAGCCATCGGGTCCGGGGTGGTAGAGGCCATCCATTACTTCTCTTGCCCAGTACTGCGTTTTCCAGGGTTGCCCGGCATAATTGTACAGATAGATCATGTGCTGTATCGGTTGGTTGCCATGGGCATACTGACCCATGTTGATGACCTGCATCTCACGGATCTCATGGATGGGGAAACCATAGTAGCTGTCGTCAAATACAGGGGCCATACTGAAAACCGAGTCGAGCATATTGTTGAACTTTTCTTCCCCACCCATCATGCTGATTAGGCCTGCAATGTCGTGGAACACGCTCCAGCTGTAGTGCCAGCTGTTGCCTTCGGTAAATGCATCGCCCCATTTGGCCGGGTTGAAGGGCGACTGAAAGTTCCCGTTTTTCAGTTTACCTCGCATCAGTTTGGTTTCGGGGTCAAAGAGATTCTTGTAGTTGAGCATCCGCTTTTCCAGGAGGCTGATCTCCGCTGCAGGACGTTTCAGGGCCTTAGCCAGTTTCCAGATGGTAAAATCGTCATATGCATATTCTAAGGATCTGGCCACGTTCTCGTTGATGCCAACATCATATGGAACATATCCAAGCTCGTTGTAGTATTTCACACCCTTTCTGCCGGTAGCGTTAGGACCCTCATTATTTGCGCCATGTAACAACGCTTCATAGAGGATATTGATATCATAACCGCGAAGACCTTTCAGGTAAGCGTCGGCTACAACGGAAGCGGAATTATTTCCTACCATTACGTCGCGGTAACCCGGACTTGACCACTCGGGCAGAAATCCACCTTCCTTATAAGCATTGATCAGGCCTTCCTGCATCTCCCTGTTTATGGAAGGATATAAAAGATTAAGCAGGGGATACAACGCGCGGAATGTGTCCCAGAAACCAGTGCCTGCATAGATATATCCTGGCAACACTTTGCCATTATAAGGACTGTAATGAATGGGTTTTCCATTCCTGTCGAGCTCATAATGCTTTTGAGGAAAGCAAACGGTGCGGTACAGGCAAGAGTAAAACGTCCTCATCTGGCTTTCCGAACCACCGCTGATTGTTACCCGTCCCAGTACCTGGTTCCACTCTTTTTTTGAAGCGGCCACCGTTTGTTCAAAACTGCTGTTACCCAGTTCAGTTTGCAGGTTGAGCTCAGCTTGCTCCAGGCTGATAAAGGAGGAGGCCACTTTAACGCGGATCTGTTCGCCTTTCCTGGTCTTAAAGCCAACGATGGCGCCTGCGTGATCCGACGTTGTTTCGAGTTGGTCCTTCAGGAGGGTACTGTCGCGCCAGGCATGACGGACGGAGAATGATTTATCGAATATCAGAACAAAGTAATTCCTGAAATTGCCGGCAACGCCTCCGCTGTTGCGGGTGGTGTAACCTGTCACTTTATTTTCTGAAGGGATGATCTTGATATGGGAGCCTTTGTTGAATGCGTCAACTACAATAAAGGAACTGTCATTGGCCGGGAAGGTAAATTGAAACTGGGCAGCTCGTTCTGTGGCGGTTAATTCTGCTGTTACGTCATGTTCTGCCAGGTATACTTTATAATAGAATGGGTGTGCTTTTTCGGTTTTGTGGCTGAACAGGCTGGACCGGGCATCATCCCGGAACACCATCCTCCCAACTATGGGCATGATCGAAAACTGTCCGTAGTCATTCATCCAGGGGGACGGTTGATGGGTCTGCTTGAATCCCCTGATCTTCTCAGCTGTGTATGTGTACATCCATCCGTCACCCATTTTGCCGGTCTGGGGTGACCAGTAGTTCATGCCCCAGGGGCGGCCAATGGCAGGATAGGTGTTCCCATTGGACATACTGAAGGATGATTCGGTGCCCATTAATGGATTGACCAATAAAGCGGGGTCAGAAACGGACTGTTGTGCGGATCCCTTCAAAAACAAGGCGGATGAAAAAATGACAAAAGCGATGGTTCTGATCATGATGAGGATAGCGCTTTAAGCGCTTTTAAAATTAAGGCGAAAGTTAGCAGGAACTGGCCTATTTATTATGGCCACGGGCTATGGAAAACAAAAAAGGGACAAAATAGAATGAATCTGATTTGCCCCTTTGTAGCGGGATCGGGAGTTGAACCCGAGACCTTTGGGTTATGAATCCAACGCTCTAACCACCTGAGCTACCCCGCCGTTTGAGGGGGGCAAAAATAGGCAATAGCCCAATGACGAACAAAAGAAAATTGACCAATTCCCCGGTTTTTCGGTTGGTGGCCACCCTTCATTTTACCCTACTGTGGTGGTTTGTCCATGGATTCCACAACAATCGGGCGGTAATTGTGGAAATTTCCCGGATTTTGGCTTGGCATTATTCTTTTAGGGGCTATGGTAAATCAATAGTTATGGATAACAATGAAAATCAAAGCAGGCCAGCCCGCGACGCAAAAACATCAAACAGGGGATTAGCATCTGCAGACCCTAAGACCAGGGCAGAAGTCGCCAGAAAAGGCGGCGAGGCGGTGAGCAGGAACCGCGAACACATGGCAAATATCGGCCGCAAAGGTGGGGAAGCTGTGAGCCGCGACAGGCAGCACATGAGTGAGATCGGCCGCAAAGGTGGGGAAGCTGTGAGCCGCGACAGGCAGCACATGAGTGAGATCGGCCGCAAAGGTGGGGAGAATTCCCGCAGCAATGACGCAAACAAAGGCAGCGAGATTGCCCCGGGAACTACTGGTGCCAACCAAAGAAGTGACGATCAGGGAAGAATCTTATAATGGTGTGGCATACCCCCGGATCGGGGGTATTTTTTTAACGCTAGCCCTAAAGGCGATGAGTACCAGAATAACTACCGAACTGGTCGTGATAAGTAAATAATTCATTTCCATGCGGGCGGATTATAAATGCGCTCCGCATGTTTTAAAATCGTTTGCTTATCCCAACTGACAGGCCTCGGCTTTTCCTGCAGGTAAAGCTCCATCTGGTCATTATAATGCCTGCTGTCCGGGCGCGCGGATGCGCCGTAACAGTTGATCGACTCAATGATGGGCAATTCGTTTTTGGGGAACCGGACCAGCTGGATGAATGATTCGCCATGCGTCACTCGGTACCTCCCGTCAGGTTGTTGTTTGCTGTGCATGGCCATCAGCACATCTGGCAAGCCCCAGGAAGGATAGTCCTTACTGCCTCTGGAATGCCTTTGCAGTTCACCAAGGGTGATGCCCGTTCTTCCGAAATATTTTCGCTGATAGTTCGTGATCCGCAGCAAAATTTCATGGATATCCTTTTTGGTAAGCATGGTTCTCCTGCTGCCGGAAAGTTTCTCATTTACATAATGATAGAACTGCAAAAATACCGCGGCACCCTGGCTGGCCGGGTCTGCCATACGATCCCATTTCTGCAATATACCCAGGACGTCTGCCGTCGCGCTATCCTCAGCAGGATCCAGTAAAAAAAGGGTATCAGTATTCACCGGGTATTGCAATGGTGTAGGCAGTTGCTTGTCGTACTTCATCCTCCTGAAAGCCGGATAGTCCACTTTCTCATGTGTGCTGATCATTTCCTGGAAACGGTAGCTCCTGTTGTTATGGTAAGTTTCATAGCCACTTGTTCCGTCAAATCTGGACCCGTCAAGATTTGATCCGGGCGCAGTGGCCAGAAAGGGGGAGTGGTTGGTATTGTAAAGATAACCGGGGGTGGGATTGATGAGTTGGGGTAAGTCGCTTATGGAATGAAATGTTTCCCATAGGGTAGAAGATGTATTTCCAGGAACCGTGGCAGACCATTGATAATCCGGGTTATTATTCCTGACAGGCATTTTGCCGCCACTGACATAGAAAATCGTATCGTACCGGTCGGCATATACTATATTCATCATGGGGAGGGCCTGCATGGAAATGGCTGAATAAAACTCGTTGAAGTTGGCGGCCTTGTTCATACGCCACCATTGTTCTACCGCCTTTACGTCCTGGTTGGCGGTCAGCCGAATGGAAAAAACGCCTTGTTCCGTTTTGACCGTTGCCCCGTACTTGCTCCAGTAGGCAGCCTTGCCTATACGCACAGGGATTCCTTTTACTTTGAGTTTGACCTTTCTTTTTTCCAGCGGCAACCAGTTCCCATCGAACTCATAATGGTCATTGTCCCGGTTCATCTTCAACTGGAACACATCGATCTTATCCATCATATTCACGGTGTGCGCCCAGCCCAGGTGTTCATTAACACCTGCAAATACCGTTGCTCCGCCAGGGAACAGAGCCCCTATGATGTTCAGGCCCTCGTCGCTTTTCAGATGTGCTTCGTACCAGGCCACCGGTCCTTCCAGTGGCTGGTGAGAGTTTATGGCCAGGAATGCTTCACCCGTAGTGGTTTTGGACGGGTGAATGGCAAATGCATTTGATCCGCCAGATTGGAACCCCGGAAGAACAGTGGCCTTATTGCCCATTACATTGCCGATCACCTTATCGGCACCTGAGATGATGCAAAGGGAAAAACTGACGGCAGCCAGGTAATCGGTGATGGTGGCAGGAAATGCTTTATCAACCAGCACTTCATTTCGGTGTGTCCGGGCGTAGTCATTTATACCACGGATATAACTGTCCAGCACTTTCCTGAATGCGGGGTCCAGGGTGTTCTGTTTCTCCTCGGCAATATCGCGGCACCTTAGAAGCGCCGCTGCATAATCTGCCTTTGCGCCATCTTTCCCAATGGCCTTGCCGAGCAACCCTTTCCCGGTGAGCAGCACGTATTGAATGTCTTTGAAGTTATCCTCAGCATGTGCCCAGGCGAGTCCATAGGCCACATCTGCGTCGGTTTTACCGAAAATATGAGGCACGCCAAGGCTGTCACGTGCGATGGTTAGCTTAGTGCTGTCCCACTGTGCAGAGGTTGAACCCGTAACCATCAGGAACACCGAAACCAAGAATATTTTCATGCAGACCAATTGTTACATCCAATTTACAATTTTTAATTCTAGTTTTCGGGTGCCACATGAGTGAACTCAACCATCATACTATCAGATACGTATATGTGAAACTTGTACTGGTGACCATGGCATGGGGCGGCACCTTTATTGCTACAAGGATCGCAGCGCAGACTTTTGGGCCCTTCACCGGCGCGGCCTATCGCTATGCATTTGCCCTGGTGTTCCTGTTGCCGCTTGCCTTCAGGCAGAACAGGAAACTGTTCAGTGTTGACCGGTCACAACTGCCGATATTGTTGCTATTGGGTTTCTCTGGAATTTTCGCATACAACTATTTCTTTTTCAAAGGCCTGAAAACCATTCCTGCCAGCAGGGGCGCGCTATTGGCTGCACTCAACCCCACTATCGTGATGTTGCTCTCCGCAGTTTTTTACAAGGAGAAGATCACGCCCCGCAAAATGGTCGGCATCCTGATCTCGCTCGTTGGGGTAGTGATCGTGATCTCAAGGGGTAAGGTCACCGAGCTGTTGTCCAGCCTGGAAACCGGCGATCTTTTTATGCTGGGTTGTCCTGTCACTTGGGCAATGTACACCATTGCTGCCCGTCCGGTACTAAAGTACACCACGCCCTTACAGGCCTCCACCTGGGCTTCATTGACAGGTTTCATGATGTTGTTGTTATTCTCTGCTTCCGAGCCTTACCCGGCGGAAATACCTTCCGGCGTTTGGCTGGCATTACTTTACCTCGGCATCATTGGTACCGTAGTGGCGTTTGTTTGGTATTACGATGGCATCATGAGGATAGGGCCAACCCGTACCTCGATTTTCAATAACCTGGTGCCGGTATTTGCCGTGATATTCTCGGTATTGATCCTTAAGGAGCAGGTGTCCTGGTATACCTGGGTGGGCGGTGCGATGGTGATCGGCGGTGTGTTGTTCGTTAACCTTCAACGCAGAAAGTGATCAACGACTGTTGTAAACCTTAAGGGCCTCCTCCAAACAATCCATCGCAGCGTCAATGGATTCCAGGTTCAGGACATACGCTAACCGTACTTCATTCTTACCAAAACCAGGGGTACTGTAAAATCCGGTAGCAGGGGCAAGCATTACCGTCTGGTTCTGGTATGAAAATGACTCGAGCAGCCACTGGCAGAACACATCGCTGTCATCAATCGGCAGCCTTGCCATGGCATAAAACGCCCCGCCTGGACTGGGACAATACACTCCTTCCATGGCGTTCAGTCTTTTCACAAGCAGGTCCCTGCGTTTCCTGTATTCTGCTTTTGGCGAATCAAAATAGGAGTCCGGCAAGTCAACAGCAGCTTCCCCCATGATCTGGGCCAGCCCTGGGGGGCTTAGGCGCGCCTGCGCAAACTTCATGGCAGCCTGGTACAGGGCCTCATTCCTGGTGACAAAGGCTCCAATGCGTGCGCCACAGGCAGAATACCTTTTGGAAATGGTATCCATCAGCACCACATGCTGTTCAAGACCTTCTAATTGCATGGCGCTCACGTATTCCCCTTCGTAAGAGAATTCACGGTAGGCCTCGTCTGAAAACAGGTAAAGATCATGATCCAGGCAAACTGTTTTTAAGGCTTCCATTTCTTCGCGACTGTAGAGGTAGCCGGTAGGGTTATTGGGATTGCAAATCACAATGCCCCGCGTACGGGGTGTGATGGCCTTTTTAAATGCAGCAATGGAAGGCAGGCTGAAGCCATCATCAATGGTGGATGTAACGGGAACCACTTGTACCCCGGCCATAACAGCAAAGCCATTGTAGTTGGCATAAAACGGTTCAGGGATGATCACTTCGTCGCCGGGATTCAGGCAGCACATGAATGCAAAAACAATGGCCTCGCTACCACCGGTGGTGATCAGGATATTGTTATGGGTGACATCAATGCCCACTCGTTTATAGTATTCAACTAGTTTCTTCCGGTAGCTTTCGTTGCCAGCGCTATGGGAATATTCCAGGACCTTGATGTCTGCATTCCGCACGGCATCCAGAATCGCCGGCGGTGTCTCGATATCCGGCTGCCCTATATTCAGGTGGTATACCCGGATTCCCTTCTTTTTTGCTGCCTCAGCATAGGGAACCAACTTGCGGATGGGCGAAGGGGGCATCATCTTCCCTCTTTCAGATACTTGTAGCATACAGCAAAGGTAGGTAAGCCCCGAAATAGGAGCTTATTTTTTCGATAATCATTTTTATCCTTATTTTATAATGCTCAAACACCAGCCATGAGAAAACTGACCTTGTTATTCAGCCTGTTATTGGCCGTATTTTTTGTACATGCACAGTCCAAGGCCTATGATCGTCTTGATATGTTTGAAAAGGAAGTTCCCCTGGAGATCAACCTGAAGACTGATTTGAAAGACATACTTGGCAAAAAAGCCAACGACAGGATGTTGTATTCAACCATGTCCATGAAGATCGCCGACTCTACCGTGCAGGGAACGGTGAACATCCGGGCCAGGGGTAAGTTCCGTCGTAATTACTGTTTTGTACCGCCACTTAAATTTGACTTCGACACTTCCAACTCGCCGTCACTCAATCTGCTAGGTAGTATTGATATGACGGTTCAGTGCAAGCAGGGTAAGGATTTTGAACAATGGCTGTTCAAGGAGTATACCACATACAGGATCTACAATATTATATCCGACAGGAGCCAGCACGTGAGGTTGGTCACCCTGACCATGGAAGACACGGAAGGCAAGCGCAAGCCTGTTAATGTACCCGGTTTCTTCATTGAGGATTTTGATGTGACCGCTAAGCGGAATGCGTGTAAGGAGATTAAACTGTCAAAGCTCCATACGGAGAATACCGATCGCAAAGCCATGACCCTGGTGGCCATGTTCGAATACATGATTGGAAATACGGACTGGTCGATCCCCGCAAACCATAATATTAAGCTCATGCAGGACTCCGGCAACGCAACAGCTAAACCTTATGCAGTGGCCTACGACTTTGACTATTCCGGGCTGGTAAATGCATCCGATTATGCAGTGCCTTCAGAAATGCTGGGCACCAAGAGCGTAACTGAAAGGGTTTATCGTGGCTTCCCCCGGGAAATCGGCGAACTGAGAGAAATAGCGGACCATTTTATTGCCAAGAAAGCGGCTGTGTTTGCTGAGATCAACGGATCGAAGTTCCTGAACGACCGCTCAAAAAAAGAGATGATATCTTACCTGGAAGAGTTTTATAAGGATATTGCGGATGACCGGATGTTGAAGACGATATTTGTTGACAATGCGAGGATGAATTGAGCCCCGCTTCCCGAATAAAAAAAGAGGCTGTCTCATTAATTAGAGACGGCCTCTTTTTATTTTGTGCCCCGTGGACCAGACTTTGATGGGAGATTTTAAAAAATGAAGAAAGAATGCCTTAGATCAGGCTGCTTTCTTTCGCAGATTGTGTGCCAAGGCCAGTAAGCCTGTTTCAATGGCCACTTTTTTGATTCCCCGGAGCATAAATCGTTTGAACTGGTGATTATGCTTGATACTGGCAAATACGGGTTCCACGTCAAAGCATCTTTGTTTACGTTTTTTTACCCCTTTTGATGTCTTTAAGCGTTTATCTGCTTTCCTTTTTAGTCGTCGCAGGTTATGGATTTACCTCAATAACCCGGTTACCCTTCTGCCCGTGGCATTCTTGCCTCAGCCTGCACCATTTACAACTCTCCGCTTCATAGCGTGTATACTCCTGCACGTAACCGCTTTTGTTAGGACGAGTAAAAGATCCCACATTTACCATGGGTTTGCCGATGGGACAGAGGAACTGGTCATTGTGTTCGTCATAGACCAGGTTTTCCTGGATATATGGCTTTTTGCCTGCGATGGTTTTATGCTGTAAACGATCGAACTGGTTATGCTTTACATAAGCCGTAATGCGCTTATCTTCCAGCCACTGGTAGTTCTGTTCACTGCCATAACCGGCATTCGCAGTGATATTGGTGGGTTTAATGCCTGTTTGTTGGATATGATTACTGACATGGTCTATGAGCGTTGTTGTGTCTGTGGGTTGCTGATGGATACTATAAGAGGCTATGTATTGATTGTTGGTACTGATCTGAACATTATACGCAGCTTTTAACTGCCCGTTGCGCATATGGTCTTCCTTCATCCGCATGAAAGTGGCATCAGGATCTGTCTTGCTGTAGCTCTTTCTCTTGCCCAGTATCTCTTCCTGTTCCTCATATTTGTCCAACGCCTGAGACCAGTTACGGCTGGCATAGTTCAGCTTCTGCTTGATTTTGGGGTCCACTTTCTTACCCTTTAGGGCAGCATTGATCTTACTAATGGTAGCCGTTACCTTCTCACTGTCTATTTTCTTAAAGCCAGAAGGGTCGGTATCATCCAGTTCTGAAGCTGCCACTGACTTGGCATATTCCCAAAGATGTATCAGCTGGGTTTTGATCTTCTCCCGGTTGGTTTTAATCGCATTGCCCCAAACAAAAGTGTAACGGTTCGCATTGGCTTCTACCTTGGTTCCATC
>Ga0315900_10005812_pt1 | contig 16822 bp, 10 predicted proteins | sample LakEriMetagenome_FD_203521 | JGI IMG/M metagenome (GOLD analysis project Ga0315900, IMG submission 203521) | Freshwater fungal communities from buoy surface, Lake Erie, Ohio, United States - Buoy 12 MA114 | ecosystem: Environmental > Aquatic > Freshwater > Lake > Lake biofilm | place: USA: Lake... | reverse complement strand
GGTGGTGATCGAAAGCATCCTGGAGAAGATCGCCCACCATTCGGGCGCCACGGGCGCCGCCCGCCTCAAGCTCGTCCGCGAGGCGACCAGCGCGGTGAAGAAGCCGGCCTGCTTCGGCCAACTGATCATCATGATCGTCTACATCCCGATCCTCACGCTGGAGGGCGTGGAGGGAAAGATGTTCCGTCCCATGGCGCTGACGGTGGTATTCATCCTGATCGGGTCGCTGGTGCTGTCGCTGACGGTGGTGCCCGTGCTCTCCAGCCTGTTCCTGCCCCGACGCGTCGACTCGCACGACGTGCTGCTCGTGCGGGCGGCCCGGGCCGTGTACCGGCCTGTGCTGCGGGCCTGCCTCTCCGCCCGCGGTGCCGTGGCGCTGGTGGCGGTGGCCGTCCTCGCCCTGACCCTCGTCCGGGCCGGCGCGCTGGGCACCGAATTCGTGCCCAAACTCTCCGAGGGGGACATCGTGCTGGGAATCATCCGGGCCCCGGGCACGAGCCTGGAGGAGTCGTGCCGCATGAACACCCGCATCGAGCGGATGCTGCTCGAGGAATTCCCCGCCGAAATCGGCCACGTCTGGAGCCGGACCGGCACGCCCGAGGTGGCCACGGACGCCGGGGCGATCGAGGCCACCGATATGTTCATTGCGCTCGAGCCGCGGGAGCAGTGGCGGCGGGCCCGCACGCAGGCCGAACTGGTCGAGGTCATGAGCCGTTTTGTGGAGGACATCCCGGGGCAGATCGTCTGGTTCACGCAGCCGATCGAGCAGCGCATCAACGAGATGGTGTCGGGTGTACGGGCCGACATCGCGGTCAAGGTGTTCGGTGACGACCTGGAACCGCTCGTGAAGAAGGCCAACGAGGTGGCGGCCGCGATTCGCGGGGTTGCCGGGGCCGCGGACGTGGCCGTCGAACAGGTGACCGGCCAGCCGATCCTGAAGATCGCCGTGCGGCAGGACGAGATCGCCCGCTACGGCATCTCCGCCCAGGCCGTGCTCGATGTCGTGGAGAGCGTGGGGGGAAAGGCCGTGGGGCAGATCGTGGAGGGGCAAATCCGCTTCCCGATCGTGGTCCGGCTCACGGATGCGGTGCGCAGCGGCCCCGAGGCGATCGCCTCGATCCCGATCCGCGGACCGGCGGGCGAGAGCGTGCCCCTGGAGCGGATCGCCGACATTCGCTCCATCTCCGGCCCCAAGTTCGTGACCCGGGAGTGGAGCGAGCGGCGCGTGGTGGTGCAGTGCAACGTCCGCGGGCGGGACGTGGGCGGGTTCGTGGCCGATGCCCAGGGGGCGATCGCCCGAGGCGTGGAACTGCCCGCCGGCCTATTCCGTCTGGAGTGGGGCGGGCAGTTCGAGAACATGCAACGGGCGCAGAAGCGGCTCGCCATCGTGGTGCCGCTGGCCCTGCTGCTGATCGTGGCCCTGCTCTACCTCACCTACCGCAACGTGGCCGACACGGCCCTGCTGTTCGTGAGCGTACCCTTCGCCTGCGTGGGAGGAATCTGGGCGCTGGCCCTGCGCGAAATGCCGCTCTCGATCTCGGCCGCGGTGGGCTTCATCACGCTGTCGGGCGTGTCGGTGCTCAACGGCATGGTGCTGGCCAGCGCCCTGCGGGAGCGGCTGGCCCGAAGCACGGCCCGCGACGTGGCCATCGAGGAGACCGCGGCCGCGTCGCTGCGCACGATCATCATGACGGCGCTCGTGGCCAGCCTGGGCTTCATTCCCATGGCCGTCAGCGAAGGCACGGGGGCGGAGGTGCAGCGGCCGCTGGCCACCGTGGTGATCGGCGGCGTGATCACGAGCACGCTGTTCACGCTGTTCGTGCTGCCGGCGCTGTACCGGATCGTGCTGCGGGCTCCTCCGCCGCTCGTCACCCCACGGGATCCCTGACCCAATGCCCGAGCCGCCTGGGCCCCCGGTCAGGCGCGCACGCGGCGGGCCAGGCCCGCCGCCAGCCGGTCGAGCGTGCGGCTGCGGTCTTCGAGGCCGATGTGGACGCGGATGATGCTCAGCCCGTCGACGTCGGCCAGGGCCTTCGTGATCGCCGCGTCGAACTCCCCTTCGGTGCGCACCTCGTAACCGCTGCCACCGCCGAGCACCTGCGGCAGGAGCTGGTACTGCCAGGGATTGATGTCGTTGAACGTGCCCTCGTGGAGGAGCCGCTCCGTGCCGTAGCCGCGGTTGTCGAGCACGATCACGGTCACGGCAAGGCCGCGTCGCACCATCGTGGAGAGTTCCATGCCGGTCATCTGAAAGGCCCCGTCGCCCACCAGCGCGATCACCTTGAGGCCGGGGCAGGCCATCTTGGCCCCCAACGCCGCGGGCGTGGCGAAGCCCATCGAGGTGTAGTAGGCCGGCGCGATGAACTGGGTCTGTCCGCGAATCACCAGTTCGCTGGAGGCGAACAGGGCGTCGCCCACGTCGGCGATCACAATCGTCCGATCATCGAGCGACTCGTCGAGCCGACGCACCAGCCGCGTGGTGGTAATGGCGGCGTCGGGCTCGAGACGAAAGGGCCCGGCGGCGGCGGCCGGTCCGGGGGGGAGCGGGCGGCGGGCGGCGGCAGGCTTCGCCGCGGCCAGCGCCCGGATGAAGTCCTCGAGCAGGACACCGTGAAAGTGGTGGTGGCTGATGCGCAGGTCCTCGCTGGTGGCGAAGATGCTGCGGGTGGGGTCGAGCTTCGCCGTGAAAATGCCCAGGTCGATGTCGGTGAGGATCGTGCCCAGCAGGATCAGGCAGTCGCTCTCCTCCACGAACTCCGTCACCTCCTGCCGGCCCAGTGCCCCTTCGTAGAGCCCGATGTAGAGCGGATGAACCTCGCTCACCACGCTCTTGGCGAGCATCGTGGCCGCCACGGGAAGACCGGCGGCCTCGGCCAGGGCCACGACGTCGGCCTGTAGCCCGAAGCGGTGCAGCTCGATGCCGGCGATGATCACCGGCCGGCGCGCCGCCTCGATCCGCGCCACGGCCTCCTTGACCACCTCGGCAAGGGCATCCGGATCACTGCGGCGCTGCGGATGGGCGTAGGGACGAATCTGGTCGGGGACCACGGCCACCATGTCGCGCGGCAGTTCCAGGTAGACCGGTCGCTTCAGCCGGTGTGCCGTGTCGAGGAGGTAATCGATGTCCCGGAAGGCCGTCGCCGGATCGACGATCTCCAACGACGCCGCGCAGATCTTCTCGAAAACCTCCAGTTGAGTGCGCCACTCGCGCACACGGTGATGAAGGAGCGGGTTGCTGGCGCGCTCGCCCACGCCCGGCGCACCCGAGATCATCACCACGGGACTCTTCTCGGCGTAGGCCCCGGCGATCGAGTTGGCCACGCTCAAGCCGCCCACGCCGTAGGTCACGCACACGGCACCCATGCCGTTGACCCGCGCGTAGGCATCGGCAGCGAAGCCGGCGCAGTCCTCGCGGGTGCAGTTGACGAGGTCGAGCGGGCTGTGCTCGAGCATGCTGTAGAAGGTGAGAACGTAGTCGCCGGGCAGGCCGAACACGTGACGGATGCCGTAGTCCGAGAGCCGCCGAATCAGGTACTGGCCGATGGAGAGGCTGGTGACGCTCTCGCTGCGCTCGATCTGGGGACGGGCGGCCGCAGCGATCAGGCCGTTGTCGAGACTCGAGCCGAGCACGATGGCCATGCGTCACCTCCGTGGCAGAAAGTCCTCGGCAATTATTCGGAGCCGGACCAGTGCAGGCAACGCGACCCCATCCCGAGCAGTGGAAGCTTTGCGGAAAACGTCGTCCCCGCCCTGGGGCGCTCGATCCGACGGTGGAGGGCTTTTTGCCAGCGCCCGCTACCGAGCCAGCCGGCGGCGGCGTGCGGCGAGCATCACCAGCCAGAAGCCGAGGAACGCAGCCACGCAGCCGAGCACGACCAGGGCGCGACGCGGGTCGTGATTCAACCGCCAGGCACCGATCGCATGAACACATCCCCAGGCGACGACACCGGCCATGATCCAGCGGAGGAGTCGCTCGGCACCGGGAGGCGGCAATGGTTCTGGCATGGCCGCATTGTAGGCCGCCCATCGGCTGCGGCAGGACCGGCGCGCAAAGGCCCCCGGAACGGTCCAGGTCCCAGGGGGGCGGAGAACCTGAACCGTTTCCGGGAGCGATTGGACGGGTCTTGTGCGTGGGACCGACCCGTGGTCGGCGGGCGGCTTCCGTGCCTCCGCCGACGACGGGCGGGCTGGACATGCGATCCAGCCGTTGGCCTTCAGGCAGGCGGACGGTAGGGATCGCTTTTTGCCGGGTCAAGGCCGTTCGCAGGGCGTTCAGGCCATCAAAATTGCCTGCCTGTTCACGACCAGATCGCCCATCCTGCCGCCGATCGCGGCCGCTGCACCGTGGCACGCTATCATCGTGCGTCCGCGTCGGTTCACCGCCGGCTCGGCCCCGACCACCAAAGCCCGGAGATCGTCAGCGATGGCCGTTTCTCTTTCCTCGCCCGCCGCTCCATCCATCAGCGGCGCGGGAACACCGCCCAGCGCCGAGGCCTGGGCCGCCGCCTTCGCCGCGGCGCTGCCCTATGCTCAATTTCTCGAGCGGCACGCCACGCCGGAGCAGCGCTCACGCTGGGATGCGTTCCATGACCGCGTCACGCTCTCGGCCGGCCAGCGTTCCCTGCTGTCCGGATTCACGCGCCGCATGCCGGTGCTCGTCCTGGCCGGTGCCTGGTGCGGCGACTGCGTGAACCAGTGCCCGATCTTCGCCCACTTCGCGTCCGCCAGCACCGCCATCGATCTGCGGCTGCTCGACCGCGACGCCCTTCCCGACATCGCCGCGCACCTCAAGGTCTGCGGCGGCCAGCGGGTGCCGGTGGCCGCGTTCCTGAGCGAGGATTTCACCCCCGTCCTCTTCTACGGTGACCGGACGCTCTCGGCCTACCGCTCTGCCGCGGCCGCCCAACTTGGCTCGTCGTGCGCGAGCGGCGCGGTGCCGCCGCCGGCGGACGCGATCGCCGCCGTCGTCGGCGACTGGCTCGATCAGTTCGAACGCGTGCAGCTGATCCTGCGGCTCTCGGGGCGGCTGCGGGAAAAGCACGGAGACTGAGAACGCCATGAGCAGCCGCGAGCGATGGACGGTCTACCCTCTCCTCTTCCTGGCCATCGGCCTGGCCCTGCGGGCGGCCCTGCTGCCGCCGGAATTCATGGGTGCAGTCGATGCGGCGAAGGTGACCTGCCGAGAGTTCCTCGTGGTCGACGAGGCTGGCCACGTGCTCATCCACGCCGGCCGCGTCCGGGAACGAGGTGGCGGCGGCATCGTGATCAGGGACGGCGACAAGGCCGTGACCATCGACACCGATTCGCAGTACGTCCGGCAGGACTCGAACCTGCAACCCTCGGTTCCGAAGACCGATGCTCTATCCAATTGAGCTACGGACGCGTGAGCGGCTGATGCAGCAAGCCGACGGATTATAGCCGACGGAACCGGCCGTCGGCCGGCATGGCGGTGCGAGCGTACGACACGCCCGCCGACAACGTCGCCGAGGGCATCTTCGTCTTCACGACGACCCCTGTGGCCAAGTAGGAATCGGCACGCGGCGCCGCGGTCGGCTCGTGCGGATTGTGCGGGGGGCTGCGGAGCCCCCACTCCCCGGGCCGCATCCGGATGCGTGCCCGGTGCGAGGCCGTCGTGTATCCTTGCTCAGAGGTTCCGTCCGGAGCGATGGCCCGGGGCGAAGCGCCGCGGCAAGGCGGTGGCCATCCGCGGACGACTGTTTGCCATGGCATACATCACGCTGCGTGTCCTGCACGGCGCCGACCGTGGCCGTGTCTTCAACCGTTTGCCTACACCGGTCACCATCGGCCGCGAGGAGGGCAACTCGATCCAGCTCAATGACGAGCGGATCAGTCGATACCACCTCAAGCTGCAGGCCGACAACGACAAGATCGTGGTCACCGATCTGGAGAGCACCAACGGCACCAAGGTCAACGGCGAGGACGTCCAGGTTCGGATCGTCCGCGACGGCGACATGATCTCGCTGGGCCGGTCGTTGCTCCTGGTGGGATCGCACAGCGACATCGATCGGCGCATCGCCGCCCTCGCCGCCCGCCAATCCACAGACGGCGAGGGGCACGCCCGCCAATTGCGGGAGCGGATGCAGCGGATTGCCACCCAGCAGTCGGATGTGGTCGAGGACGTGTCGGCGGTGCGGTCGCCGCTGTTGCCCGGCGGTCCACCGCCGCTGCCCGATCGGCTCAGCCCGGCCCAATCAGCCGAACTCAGCGAGTTGCTCGAGTACGTGCAGGGCGTGCTCCGCGACGCCGCCGAGGGTGCCGTGATGCGGCCCGGCGCGGACAAGGTGGAGCTCGACTTCGCCAACTGGCAGGGGATGCTCGACCTGCAGTCCCGGCTGGCGGAGTTGCTGCGCACCATTGGCGAGCCATCTTCAGACTGAACCAGCCATCCTGGCCTGGTGCAGTCTGCGAAACCTCCGTTTCGTCCCCGTAGCCGTTACAATGCCGCGATTCCCTCGCGAGGCCCACGGATGAGCACGCAGCCGTTCGTCCATCTGCACTGCCACAGCCACTACAGCCTGCTCGACGGCGCCAGTTCCATCGACCGGCTCGTGACCCGGACCGTTGAACTGGGCATGAACGCCCTGGCGATCACCGACCACGGCAACCTCCACGGCGCGCTCGAGTTCTACGAGGCCGCCAAGTCGGCGGGCCTGAACCCGATCATCGGCTACGAGGCCTACATCGCCCCGGGCAGCCGCTTCCAGAAGGACGCCGGCAGCCAGAAGGACTCCAGTTATCATCTCACGCTTCTCGCCCGCGACCGGACCGGCTTCGACAACCTGCTGAAACTGGCCACGAAGGCCTACCTCGAAGGCTTCTATTTCAAACCGCGGATCGACCGCGAATTGCTCGAACAGTTCCATGGCGGGCTCAATTGCCTATCGGGCTGCCTGTCCGGCGAGTTCAGCCGGGCGCTCGTCGGATCGTCCCGCGAGCAGCGCGAGTCGTTGGCCCAGGCCCGCGACGTGGCCGGCTGGTTCCAGAAGACGTTCGGCGAACGCTACTTCATCGAGATCCAGGACAACGGCCTCGACGTGCAGCGACAGGTGACCGAGGCGGCGTTGGAGATCTCCCGCGAACTGGGCGTGCCGCCGGTCGCCACCTGCGATTGCCACTACGTGAACCGCGAGGACGCGGAGGCCCAGGACATCCTGCTCTGCGTGAACACGGGCCGCTTTCGCAGCGACGCATCGCGGATGCGGATGGATTCCAGCGAGTTCTACCTGAAGAGCCCCGAGGAAATGCACCGGGCGTTCGCGGGCCTGGATCGCGACCTCGTCACGGGTGCCGTGGCCCGCAGCCAACAGATCGCCGACGACGTGGCGATCGAACTTGACCTCGGCAAGCGTCACTTCCCCGGCTTCGACGTGCCGGCCGGACGGACGGCGTCGGATGAACTTCGGCGACTCTGCCTGGAGGGTCTCCGCGAGCGCTACTCCGGCGTCGCCAAGCGCTGGGCCGAGGGCGTGGTGCCGCACGGGGATGGGGACACGCTTCATCCGCACGTGCTGGAGCGACTGGATCGCGAACTGGCGGTCATCGACACGCTCGGCTTTGCCAGTTACTTCCTCATCGTCTGGGACTTCGTGCGACACGCGCGGGAGCAGGGCATCCCGGCCGCCGCGAGAGGCTCGGGCGTGGGCGCACTCGTGGCCTACTCTCTCTACCTGTCCCACGTCTGCCCGCTGGAATACGACCTCCTCTTCGAGCGATTCCTCGACGTCAATCGGCGCGAGGCGCCCGATATCGACATCGACTTCTGCAAGGAGCGGCGCGGCGAGGTCATCGACTACGTGAAGCGGAAGTACGGCGCGGAGAACGTGGCCCAGATCGGCACGTTCGGCACGCTCGCCGCCCGGGCCGCGATCCGTGACGTGGGCCGGGCGCTGGGGATGCCGATCCCGCGGGTCGACCAGATCGTGGCGCTCGTGCCCGACCAACTCAACATCTCGCTCGACGAGGCGGCGGCGCCGGGGTCGCAACTGGCCGCCGCCTGCGAGGCCGACGCCGAGGTGCGGGAATGGGTCGATCTGGCCCGCCGCATCGAGGGTTTGGCCCGCAACGTGGGCACGCACGCCGCCGCCGTCGTGATCGCCGACCGGCCGCTGGTGGAATACGTCCCGCTGCAGCGTGTGACCGGCAAGGACGAAGTGATCACGCAATGGGCCATGGGCGATGTCGAGCGGGCCGGCCTGATGAAGATGGACTTCCTCGGGCTCCGCTACCTGACCGTGGTGGCCAAGACGCTCGACATCGTCGCCACCACCACCGGCCGGCGTCCCGACCCGCTGGCATTTCCGCTCGATGACGAGGCCACGTTCGCCCTGCTCTGCCGCGGCGAGACCAAGGGCGTATTCCAGCTGGAGAGCGGCGGCATCCGCGACCTCCTCCAGCGCATGAAGCCTGACCACTTCCTCGACATCGTGGCGGTCAACGCGCTCTATCGGCCCGGGCCGCTGGAAGGCGGCATGGTCGACGACTACGTGGCCGTGAAGCACCGGCGCAAGCGGGCCGAATACCTCCACCCGGTGATGAAGGAGGTGCTCGAGGAGACCCACGGTGTGATGGTCTACCAGGAGCAGGTGATGCGGATCCTGGAGCGACTCGGCGGCATCGAGCTGTCCAGCGCCTACACCTGCATCAAGGCCATCAGCAAGAAAAAACTGGAGACGATCGCGGCCTTTCGCGAACGATTCGTGGCGGGGGCCCAAGCCCAGGGGCTCGCCAAGCAGCAGGCCGGCGAGGTGTTCGCGCTGATCGAGAAGTTCGCCGGCTATGGGTTCAACAAGAGCCACTCCACGGCCTACGCCCTGCTCGCCTGGCAGACCGCCTACCTGAAGACGCACCACCCGGTCGAATTCATGGCCGCCCTGCTTTCGGGCGACATCACGGGGCGCAACTTCAAGAAGAAGGACTCTCTCGTCGAGCACGTCGAGGACTGTCGGCGCATGGGGATCGAGGTGGCGCCCCCAGACGTCCGCGCCTCGGCTCCCGACTTCTCCGTCCGCGACGGCCGGATCCTCTTCGGGTTGTCGGCCGTCAAGGGCTGCGGGCTGCAGGCCGCCGAGGCCATCTGCGCCGAGCGCGCCAAAGCCGGATCGTATCGCGATCTGCACGACTTTTGCGGCCGGCTCGACCCGTCGATCGTCAACAAGACGGCGATCGAAAACCTCGCCAAGGCCGGGGCGCTCGACGGACTTGGTGGCCATCGTGGCGCCCTGCTCGCGGGTATCGAGCGGGCCATGGCCGCCGGGGCCTCTCAACTGGCCGACCGCAAGAGTGGCCAAAAGAGCCTGTTCGGTGCCTTCGAGGATTCCCAACCCGCGACCGCCGCGGCCACCACGGGGCTGCCCGACGTTCCTCCGCTCTCCGACCTGGAGACGCGATCCAACGAGAAGGAGGTGCTCGGATACTACGTGCACAGCCACCCGCTCGCGGAACACCAGCCCCTGCTCGACGCCATCTGCACCCACGGCACGGCCGGCCTGCCCGCCGTGAAGGCCAAGGGCGAAGTCCTCGTGGGCGGTCTCGTGGCGGCGCTCAAACTGTCCAATACCAAGCAGGCCCGGCCCGGTTCCACGCACACGCGTTACGCGATGTTCGACCTCGAAGACATGGATGGCATCGTGCGCAGCATCTGCTGGCCCGAGGACTATGCCCGGCTGGGCGACGTCCTCCGGCCTGATGCCGTCGTGCTGGTCTCGGGCGCGATCGACCGTCGCGCCGGCAGCGAGGAGACGAACCTCATCGTCAACGACGTCGTGCCGATCGCCGACGCCTGGCGACTGCCGCCACGCAGCGTGACGGTGCGCATCGCGGAAGCGACGCACGGCCGCGACACACTCGACCGGCTCGCGGAACTCGTGGGCCGATATCCGGGTCGGGTGCCGCTGCGACTGGTGATCGAGATGGCGGACGGCAGCCGGGCCTTGCTCGAAGCCGACCGGCACGCGGTGGCCTGGTCGCCGGAGTTGCATGCCGCCCTCGCCGATCTGTTGGGCCGCAGCAGCGTTCGTGCCCCCTTGGCGTTGCCCGGGCGGCAGCGGGACGCCGGGTCTACGCGTCGCGGCCCGCCCGGCCGCACGCCGGCGGGCGTGGGCTGACCATCGGGAGAATCTGGGAAGGAGGGGCGTTTTTCCCGGAAAGCTCGCATTGCCTCGGGGCCGGCACGGAATTACCCTCCCGCGCATCGGCTTTTGGCCGCAGATCCTCTCCGTTCTCACGGGTGTCACCATGCCCATTGCCTTCCTGCCTGCCCGTCTCGTGCGTCTGCCCGTCGTCGCGTTCGCACTGGCAGCTCTCGCGTTCGTGCTGTCCGTGAAGCCAGTCAGCGCTCAGGTCGGCGCTGGCGCCGGCGGCGTTGGAGGAGTCGGCGGCGGTGGTGTCGGTGGCGGTGGTGTCGGTGGCGGCGGTGTCGGTGGCGGCGGCCTCGGCGGCATCGGTGGTGGTGGCAATGCTGCCGGTGCCGCAGGCGTGCGGGTCGATGCCCAAGGCGTGCTGCGCACGACGTTGGTGCCGGACGCAGGACTATCGCTCGAACGCCGCAGGGAGGCAGTGGCGAAGCTGCCGAACGATCTGCGCCGCAAGTCGCCGCTGCGGAAGGTGGCACTGTCTCGGCTCGAGACCCGGGTCGCCGAAGCGGCAGCCGCCGGCCGGGGCATCCCGGACGATTTGGAAAAACTGGCAGGGCTCACCCGGGTTCAGTACGTGTTCGTGTATCCCGGCGTTGACGGCAAGGCCGGCGAAGTGGTGATCGCCGGCCCCGCCGAGCCCTGGATGGCGGACGCCATGGGCCGCACCATCGGTGCGGAATCGGGCGCGCCCACCGTGCTCCTCGAGGATCTGACCGCAGCCCTCCGCTGCTTCGCTCCGGGGAATCCCCAAGACCGTCTCGTGGGCTGCTCGATCGACCCACGACAGGAGGGGTTGGCGGCCCTGCAGGCGTTTCTCAAGAAGGTTGGCCGGGTCAATCCCAACGCGGGAGCGGACGAACTCGTCACCGGCATGAAGAACGCGCTCGGCACGCAGATCGTGAGCGTGCAGGGGCTGTCGCCCGCCACACATTTCGCGCAGGTGATGGTCGAGGCGGACTACCGCATGAAGCTGATCGGCATCGGCCTCGAACCTCCGCCGGTGAAGATGACCACCTGGATCGACCTGGCATCCGGCGGGGCCGTGGCTGCCAACGCCCTGCAACGCTGGTATTTCGTGCCCGACTACCAGTGCGTGCGCATCAGCGAGGACGACCTGGCCATCGAACTGGTGGGGCAGGGAGTGAAGCTCTGCGGAGCCGACGAAGTGGTGCAGGCCGACGGGACCAGGTTGGGGGCCAACCGGGCCGACAAGGCCAGCCGCACGTTCACGGAAACGTTCACCCGCAAGTATGCCGAAATTTCCGGACGCAGCGCGGTCTACGCCCAGTTGCGCACGCTCGTCGACCTGCTGGTGGCCGCAGCCTACATGCAGGAGCACGACGCCTACGGCAAGGCCGGCTGGGGTGCCGAGCAACTTCGCGACGAGGCCATCTACGCCATCGAGCGGCTTACGCCGCCGGCCGAGGTGGAGACGGCGATCAACGCCGTGTGGCGTCAAAACCGGCTGCTCACGCCGATCGGTGGCGGCGTCACGGTGCATCCGCGTCGGGCCCTCGATCCGACGAATCTGCTGGTGGACGAGAAGGGCACGGTCGATGCCGCCCGCACCGGCGCACAGGTGATCCCGGCCGACCGCTGGTGGTGGGACTGATTACACGCGGGCGATGCCCTCCTGGCCATCGCCCGCTTGGCGAGCCTCCGCTCGCTCTCGACAGGCCGCCATCCAGGCGGCCAACGTCCACGCACGCCACCACCGCAACGCGATGCCCTCCTGGCCATCGCCCGCTTGGCGAGCCTCCGCTCGCTCTCGACAGGCCGCCATCCAGGCAGCCAACGTCCACGCACGCCACCACCGCAACGCGATGCCCTCCTGGCCATCGCCCGCTTGGCGAGCCTCCGCTCGCTCTCGACAGGCCGCCATCCAGGCGGCCAACCACGGCGATTACGCCGGCCCGGGGTTGCCCGTGCCCTCTCGCCGGACGTTCGCGTAGGGCTTCCTGCCCTACTCTCACTGCGGTGGAAGCTTCGCTTCGCCATCCTGGCTTCGCTTGCTTCCACAGCCCGCTCGAGGACACGGGCAACCCCTCACGATGCAGCGGCGAAAAAGAGATTTCCGCGCAGAGGCGAACCCCGCATACCAATAAGGCCGCACGAAGGCTCCAGCGTGAACCTCGTCAGACCTTCACACGTTCCAGGTATTCACCCGTCCGTGTGTCGATCTTGATGAAGTCGCCCTGGTCGATGAACGCCGGCACGATCACGTCGGCCCCGGTCTCGAGCTTCACCGGCTTGGTGAGGTTCGTCGCCGTGTTGCCCCGCATCGCCGGCTCCGCATACTCGACCTTCAGCACCATGTGGTTGGGCGGCTCCATCGAGATCGGATTACCGTTGTACAGCAGCATCGAGCACACGGTGCCCTCCTTGATCCATTTCCAGGCGTCGTCCACCTGCTCCTTGGAGAGCTCGTATTGTTCGTAACTGGCGTTGTCCATGAACACGAACGCTTCGCCCTGCTTGTAGAGGAACTGTGCGTCGATCGTGCTGATGTCGGCCGCATCGAGTGAGTCGCCGCTCTTGTAGGTGCGGTCGAGGACGGTGTTTCGCAACAGGTTGCGCAACTTGCACTTGTAGAGCGCCTGCCCCTTGCCCGGCTTCACGAAGTTGCACTCGATCATGATGTAGGGGTCACCGTCGATCTGGACCTTGAGGCCCTTCTTGAACTCGCTCGTGTTGTAGGCTGGCACGGGTATCGTCCCTTCGGGTGGGCTGTTCCTGGGGCCGGAAGGGCGACCCTCCGGTTTCCTTCACCGCGGCCGGGCCGTATCCTTTGGTCCCCCGGCCTCGGCAGCGTGTCGACAAGGGTGGCGGGGCCGCACGGACCTGTCAACGCCGCGGCCCGATTCGACGCGGTTGGCAGCCTCGACGCCGACAATCACGGAGCACCCTGCGCGTGCAGCCGACGCTTCCGGTATCGCCGTTCCCGGCCGCGCGACCCGACCGTACCACGGTTCGGCCGGAGCGCTGGCAGCGAGATTTGGCCGAGGCGATCCGCGATCCCCGCGACCTTTGCCGGATGCTCGGCCTCGACGAGCGCCTGGCCGTTCCGGCGGACCGTCCGGCGGCCGCGTTCCCCCTGCTCGTACCCAAAGCCTTCGCAGCCCGCATGCGGCGGGGCGACCCGCGCGACCCGCTCCTGCTGCAGGTTCTGCCGCAGGCCGTCGAGGACGAACCGGCGGCGGGCTTCGTGGCCGACCCGCTGCTGGAGTCGGCCGCGCTCGCCGCACCAGGACTCGTGCGAAAGTATGCGGGTCGGGCCCTGCTGCTGGTCACCGGTGGCTGCGCCGTCCATTGCCGCTACTGCTTCCGCCGTGAATTCCCCTACGCCTCCAGCGGCGCCACCCGGCGTGGTGTCGATGCGGCACTCGACGCCGTCGCGGACGATCCATCGGTGGCGGAGGTGATCCTCTCCGGCGGCGACCCGCTCCTCGCCGACGATGCCCACCTCGCCGAGATCATCGCCCGACTCGACGCCCTGCCGCACGTGCGCCGGTTGCGGATCCACACCCGTCTCCCCGTGGTTCTCCCGACGCGGGTCAGCGACGGCCTGCTCGAGGTGCTGGCCGGATCGCGGCTGACCCGGATCGTCGTGGTCCACGCCAACCACCCGGCCGAGCTCGACGACTCCGTGGCCGACGCGCTGCGACGGCTGGCAGCCCTGCCCTGCACGCTCCTCAACCAGGCGGTGCTGCTCGCCGGCGTCAACGATTCGGCCGATGTTCTGCGGGCGCTTTCGGAGCGGCTCGTGGAGTTGGGTGTCCTGCCGTATTATCTCCATATGCTCGACCAGGTCCGCGGGGCCGCACACTTCGAGGTTTCCGAGACCCGGGCCCGCGAGCTGCACGGTGCCCTGCGCGATACGCTGCCCGGCTACGCCGTGCCGCGACTGGCCCGCGAGGTGCCGGGAGCGGCCGCCAAGGCCTGGCTCGCCTGAGCCGGGCAGTGCGGCGAAACCGAATCGAACCACATCCAGCGGAGACCGGCCCATGAAGATTCTCGTCGGTGTGGATGGCTCGGCCGCGTCGCTCGACGCGGTGGCCTTGGTGGGGCGTCTGGCCAACCCGGCCGTGGATCGCATCGCCGTCTACTTCTCACCCCTGGAATTGGAAAAACGGTTGCCGGGCCGCGGCCGGACCATCGTCGACGGCGCGGCGGCCGCCCTCTTCGAGGAGGCGAGAAACCTCCTGCCCGGCGGCTGCGGCCGCGATGCCGAGATGATCTGCAGTTCGAAATCGGCAGCGGTCGGCATCCTCGAATCCGCGTCCGGTTGGCACGCCGATCTCGTGGTCGTGGGCGCCCGGGGCCACGGTTCGCTCGAGCGGCTGCTGCTGGGCAGCGTGTCGCGGGCCGTCGTGCACGGTGCCTCGCTGCCGGTGCTCGTCGTGCGCACGCCGCCGCCGGCCGGCCAGCCCCTCAACGTGCTCGTCTGTCATCATGCCGAGAGTGCGCCCGCCGTGACCCGGGCCGTGGCCGCGCTGCACTGGCCGACCGACACGCAGGGGCGGGTGATCGGTGTCGCCGAATCGATGCTCGCCGGTCCGTTGCCGGCCTGGCTGGAGAAGCGGGTGCGCGACCCCGACACCGCCGCCATCGCCGCGGCCTGGAAGACGGAGTACGACACCGGGGTGACGAGCCTGCGCCGCGATCTCGACACCTTCGCTGCCGGCCTGCCCGCGGCCTTCCACGACCGAGCGCCAATGGTGGCGGAGGGCAATCCGGCCGAAAAGATCCTGGAGCGATCCGCGGCCGACGGCGTCGACCTCCTGGTGGTGGGCCGCACGCCCACCGATCCGCTGTCGCGCTGGCTGCTGGGCAGCACCTCGGAGGCCGTGCTGACGCAGAGCCGGGCCAGCGTGCTCATCGTTCCGGTGGAGAAGACCTGATCCGCTCCACGAACGCGGTGTAGTCGCGGGGCGTGTCGATACCGCGGGCGGCATGGGCGATCGCCCCGGCGACGACGGGAATGCCTGCCTCCACGAGCCGCAACTGCTCCAGGCTCTCCAGGGCCGCGAGCCGCGATTCCGGCAACGTGTCCCAGGCCTCGAGGACGCTGCGCCGGTAGGCATACAGGCCGACGTGCTGCCAGTAGAGGGGCGGCGAAGCCGACAAGAGTCCATCGCTCCAGTCGCGTGCCGCCGGGACGGCCGCCCGACTGAAATACACCGCCCGCCAGCAGCCGGGCAGCGCGGCACCATCCTGCCGCCACGGCGTGAGCACGGCCTTCACGGCGGCCGGATCCCGCAGGTCCTCGCCGGAGCTCAGCGGCGTGACGAGCGTGGCCACGCCGGCTTCGGGACAGCGTGCCAGCAGGTCGATCGCATCGTCGATGGCGGCCGCCGCGAGTTCCGGCTCATCCCCCTGCACGTTCACGATCACGTCCGCCGCCGGCAGTTGCGGCAGCGCCTCGACGATCCGTGCCGTTCCGCTCGTGGCCTCGGGGGAAGTCATCACGACCTCGCCACCGAAGCGGCCCACGGCGGCTGCGATTTCCGCACTGTCGGTGGCCACGACCACTGCGGCGGCCCGCGCCGCCCGGGCTGCCATCCAGGTGTGTTCGATCAGCGGCCGGCCGGTCTCGGCGAGCAGCATTTTGCGGGGCAGCCGCGTGCTGGAGAGACGGGCGGGGATCACGATCAGGGCGGAGACGGGAGCGGGCGTCATGGTCTTCCTGTGGATGGCTCGGACCGGCTGATCAGGGATAGAGATAGAATTGCGGGCGTCCGGTATCCGGCCGGACGTCGGCAGGTGCCGCCGGGACCGGGTCCGAACGGAAAGGGATTTTCCCCATGTGCGGCATCGTCGGCTACGTCGGCTTCCGGCGGGCCGAGAACCTCGTGCTCGAGGGCCTGCGCCGGCTCGAGTATCGCGGCTACGACTCGGCCGGCGTGGCCACGCTCGACGACGACGGCACCCTCCACGTCCGCAAGGCGGCCGGCCGGCTCGCCCGCCTCGAAGCACTGCTCAAGGACGCCCCCCACCAATCGCCGATCGGCATCGGCCACACCCGCTGGGCCACCCACGGCGGCCCCACCGACGCCAACGCCCATCCCCACGTCGCTGGCGGCAGCGGCGGGCAGCCCACGGTGGCGGTGGTGCACAACGGCGTGATCGAGAATTTCCACGCCCTCAAGGCGGCGCTGCAGGCCGAGGGCTGCGTGTTCCGCTCGGACACCGACACCGAGGTGATCGCGCATCTCGTGGCTGCGGCATTGGTACGCCTGCCTGCCGCCGGCCGCACCGACGACCCGGCCGATTCCCCCTGCGTAGCCGCCGTGCGCGAGGCCGTGTCGCGGCTGCGCGGCACCTACGGGCTCGCGGTCTTGTTCCGGGGCCACGACGACCTGCTGGTGGCCGCCCGCTGCGGCAGCCCGCTCGTCGTGGGGATCGGCGACGGCGAGCACTTCGTGGCCAGCGACGCCTCCGCGCTGGCCGGCCGCACCGATCGCATCGTGCATCTCGCCGACCACGAAGTGGCCGCCGTGGGCGCCCGCTCGCTGCGGATCGTGCACCGCGACTCGGGCCGCGTGGTGCCGGCCGTGCAGGCCCTGCACCTCTCCGCAGCCGACGTCGACACCGGCGGCCACCCGCATTTCATGCTCAAGGAAATCCACGAGCAGCCGGAGACGATCCGGGCCGCCCTGCGCGGCCGG
>Ga0315900_10005811_pt1 | contig 16823 bp, 14 predicted proteins | sample LakEriMetagenome_FD_203521 | JGI IMG/M metagenome (GOLD analysis project Ga0315900, IMG submission 203521) | Freshwater fungal communities from buoy surface, Lake Erie, Ohio, United States - Buoy 12 MA114 | ecosystem: Environmental > Aquatic > Freshwater > Lake > Lake biofilm | place: USA: Lake... | reverse complement strand
AAGGAAAGTTTTAATCACAGGTATTGCTGTAATTACAACCAATAAAATGATGAAATAACCCAAATAGTGCTCTGCATCCGGCCAAACTGTTCCTAAAAAATATCCAATGGTAACTAAAGAACCTACCCAGGCCGCAGCTCCAAGCACATTTGCAAACATAAATATAGGAAATGTCATTTTTATTGCGCCTGCAACTATAGGAGCAAATGTTCTGATTACTGGTAAAAAACGACCAATAATCAAGGTGCGTGTACCATATTTTTGATAAAATTCTTCAGCTGCCTTCAAATGACTTTTCCTGAAAAAGAAATTGTCTTTTCGGGTGTAGAGTGAATTTCCAGCTCTTTTACCAAACCAGTATCCAACGATATTACCTAAAACCGCTGTGGCAAAAATTGAAGTAATTACAAGGAGAAAAGACTGTGGTAAAATTCCCGTTGCACAAAGTAATCCTGCAGCAAAAAGTAGTGAGTCGCCTGGTAAAAAAAAACCAAAAAACAATCCATTCTCAACAAATACTACTAGTAGCAAAAGAATTAGACCACCATTTTCAATAATATATTTTGGTTGAAAAAGGCTGAAAAAATATACGATGCTGTCCCAGATTTCTGTCAATTGTTTATGGTTTTGGCTCTTTTAAATTATTTAACTCTGCATTTTTTAATTGCAGAATACTAGTCCTCCAATATTCGCCTCTGGCGTTAACCCCAAAAGCAGCAAGTTGAACTTTTCCCGATGACATCAAAGAAAGCTTAAAAAATCCATTTTCAATATCGTCCATAAATTTTGCAGGAAAAATGTATCTGTCTAACTTGTCTAATCGCTCAGATGAGCCGCTTACTATAAAGTGGTTTCCATTTTTCTCAAAATACTCCATAGCGTGCTCATGTCCCGAAACATAAACACAAGAAGGGTGAGCTTGTATAATTTCACTGATTCTCTTTCGGTATTTCTTGTACCTGTGTTGCGTCAGGTCTTGACGAAAAAACCTGTTTAAACCTAAAATTCCGAAAAGTTGCATCGGAGTATAATTGATTAAAAACCGAAAAGGCTGCCTGAGATGTGCGTGGAAACCATTGGTAATAATTGGATGGTGTGCCGCAACTATGAGCAGCTCATTGGTCTTCCCTGAATTTTCAACAATGCTATCTAATTGACGAAATGCAGCTTCGGAGGTCTTTTTCCTATTTTTCCCGCTCAACTTGCCTACTTTATGAAACATATCACCTTGAAGCCACCATTGAGAATCTAGCATCACAAGCTTAATTTGTGGGTGTATCATTTGCACAATTGGACCAGGTAAACCTACACTTTTGAAATAAACTCCAGTTTTAGCATTTTTTACCGTGCTATTTTTCAAAAACCAATCATTTGAAATTTGCTGCTGTTGTTTCACAGACTGGAATCCTCCGGGAAGTCCATTTTTCCAATCTTTGTTTCCCGGAAGAATATAAAATTGTCCTTGATAAGTAGTAAAAAGTTCGAATTGAGCAGTTAGCTTCCTTTCAGCAATTTTAGCTTTAAGGCTTGTTTCATTGGTATAATTCCCTTTTGGATAAACGTTATTTCCTAAAAAAATAACTGAGCTCTGCATATCGTCAAAATTTTCAAATGCCAATAATTGTAGAGCCGCTGAAGGCAATGTATCTCTACCTCCATCGCCAATTAAATATATAGCATGCATTACGCTATCAACTTGGGCAATTCCATTTGAAATTGAAAATAAAAAAGATAAATAAATCAATTGTTTCACTAGGACAAATGTAAAGTAGAAATGCAAAGTATTACAAAACAATATTTGCTGTTTTTTATCACTATTTTTGCGCGAATCTACTCATGAAGAGAACTCCATTTATTCAGCGTATCTTATTTATCTTAAATATATTGGCTCTTATTGCTATCTGTTTATCTTATTTAAGCATGTTTGTAAGTCCTGAGTATTTTTGGATGCTAGCATTTATGGGTCTTGCTCACCCTATTCTGCTTATTATTAATTTAATCTTTGTTGTTTATTGGTTATTTGTACGAAAAAAAACAGCACTTTTTTCTCTTTTTATTATCCTTATCGGCTGGGGAAAAATTGGTGATGTGTACCAAATTAGCAACAAATCAAATTATGAAAATATTCCAAAAGATTCTCTGCTAGAAGTAATGTCTTACAATGTAAGGCTATTCGATTTGTACAACTGGACCGAAAATAAAAACACGAGAAATAATATTTTAGAGTTAATAAGAAAACAGCAATCTGATATTATTTGTTTTCAGGAATTTTTCCATGAAGACACCGGAATTTTTAACACATTAGACACGCTCAAACAAATTCAAGAAGCCAAAAATGTGCACATAGATTATTCTGCTCATGTTAAAAATGTAAACCACTGGGGAATTGCCACTTTTACTAGATTTCCTATTATAGAGAAGGGTTTGATTCATTTTAAAGATAGTTCCGATAATATTTCCATTTTCACTGATGTACTTTTTCATAAAGATACCGTTAGAATTTATAACCTGCACTTAGAATCCATTCGTTTTAGAAGAGCCGATTATGAAGCATTGGAAAAAATCACAGGGAAAAGAGACGAAACAAATTTAGATGGACCGCAACGCATCATTTCCAGAATGCGCCGCGCTTATATCAGAAGAGCCCGTCAAACTAATGTAATTCGTGAGCACATCGAAGCAAGTCCTCATCCCGTAATTGTTTGCGGAGATTTTAACGATACGCCTACTTCATACGCCTACCATCAAATTGCTAAAAACCTTGATGATTCATACCGTGAAAAAGGAAATGGAATTGGTTCAACTTATGTGGGCATGATTCCCTTTTTAAGAATTGATTATGTATTGTTCGACCCAATTTATTTCGAAGTCCTAGATTCAAAAATCATTAAAAAGAAATATTCCGACCATTATCCAGTAGTTTCTACTTTAAAATTAAACGCAGCAGCCGAAAAAATAATTAATTAAAATCTGCACAAAATATTGACTTAATTGTTGTTTGTTGTTACTGTAAAATATGGGATATAAAAGTTTAACTGATTGTATAAATGATTTAGAAAAACACAATCATTTAATTAGAATTACTCAAGAAGTAGATCCGCATTTAGAAATGGCGGCAATACAACTCAGAGTGTATGAAAACAATGGACCAGCTATTCTTTTCGAAAATGTAAAAGGCACAAAATTCCGCTCAGTTTCTAACCTTTTTGGCAGCATTGAAAGAAGTAAATTTATGTTTCGCGACCGTTACGAAGACATAAAAAAACTCATTGCCTTTAAATCTGACCCGCTTTCTGCCCTAAAAAACCCTATTGAAAACTGGAAAATTCCATTTGTGGCTTTAGGCGCCTTACCTTTAAAAAAGTCGTTTAATAAGTCGCTTTTAAATAATACTTGCAAGATCAGCAATTTGCCATTAATTCAACACTGGCCTAACGATGGTGGTGCATTTGTAACCTTACCAGCGGTTTACACCGAAGACATAGACAAACCTGGAATTATGAAAAGTAATCTGGGAATGTACCGCATTCAGTTGAATGGAAATAACTACGAAAAAGATACTGAAATAGGACTTCATTACCAGTTGCACCGAGGTATTGGCGTGCACCAAACAAAAAGCAACGCCAAAGAACTTCCATTAAAAGTGAGCATTTTCGTGGGCGGTCCGCCTGCACATATCTTAAGCGCTGTAATGCCATTGCCCGAAGGAATTCCAGAATTAACATTTGCAGGCGCACTCAACAACCGAAGATTCCGCTATTACTACGACAACGAAGGATTTTGCATCAATGCCGATGCAGATTTTGTAATAACTGGCGAAGTTTACCCCAACGAAAATAAACCCGAAGGTCCATTTGGCGACCATTTAGGTTATTATAGTCTGCAACACGATTTCCCGCTCATGCGCGTAAGAAAGGTGTATCATAGAAAAGATGCTATTTGGCCATTTACCGTTGTGGGCCGACCACCTCAGGAAGATACAAGTTTCGGCGCCCTCATTCACGATATGACAGGTCATGCCATTAAAGATGAATTACCAGGCGTACACGATGTGCATGCTGTGGATGCCGCTGGTGTTCATCCTTTATTGCTGGCCATTGGCAGCGAAAGGTATACGCCATATATTCAAGAAGACCGAAGGCCTGCCGAATTACTCACCATTTCCAATCATATATTAGGAACTGGGCAGTTGAGCTTGGCGAAATTCCTTTTCATCATTGCCAAAGAAGACAACCCTGCTATTACCACACACCACGAAAAAGAGTTTTTCACCCATTTATTGGAACGCATCGATTTAAAAAGAGACATTCATTTTTACACCAAAACATCAATCGATACCTTAGATTACAGTGGCGATGGACTCAACACCGGTTCTAAAGTAGTAATAGCTGTAGCCGGAAGTAAAAAAAGAGAATTAGGCAAAGAAATTCCAACAGCATTTAAACTCAGCGACAATTTCAGAAATCCTACCATTGTATTTCCCGGAATTATTGCCATAGAAGGAAATAAATTCAGCAATTACAAAGATGTGCAGGCCGAAATTGCTGCTTTAAACAATTATATTGAAAACAACATTGCCGACACATTCCCACTTATAATTATTTGCGATGATGCCAATTTTGTATCCTCAACAATAGGAAACTGGCTCTGGGTGACCTTTACACGCGCCAATCCATCGCACGATATTTATGGCATAAACAGTTATTTCGAAAATAAACACTGGTGCTCGGCAGGACCATTAATTATTGATGCCCGCATAAAACCGCACCACGCGCCAGTATTAGAAAGAGACCCAACAATTGAAAAAAAGGTAGATGCAATGGGCAAAAAAGGTGGAGTGTTGCACGGTATTATTTAATCGATTTTTTTGGGCACTTCCCGCGTTTACATTTCGTTTCTTAAAATTTCATTTAGGGCGGGCCGTGTTTTCGGCTATAGTTGCTTCCTTCGTCAGCAAGCTATTTCCCGTAGGGACAGGTGCCTCAACCACTAGTGCAAGGGCGAGTTTTTTAAGCTACATATAGCCTTTGGTAAACATTAATTTCAATAAAAATGAGAATTTGGAATTTAACGCAAGGTTAGGATTTTTACTTTTTACTGCTATTTGTTTTGTAACCTACCACATTTCTAGGCTTTTTTGGAGGATTCAGAAGCTGTTTTAAAGCATTAAAAATAAGTTGGATTTCATCTTCGTGTTTGTTTGTTCTTTCGTCTTGTTGAAGTATCTTTTTCTCAAGTTGCTCCATCTTTAGTAAAACGTCCTTGTGCGCCAAAAGAACCTCACGAATGCGTGTAAAAATGCGAATTATTTGTATGTTCACTTCAATGGCTGTTTCACTATTCAATACACTCGATAACATTGCAACTCCTTGTTCTGTAAATGCATTGGGCAATTTTCTTAATCCCATCTTTTCTTTATTGGATGTCACAATTTGTGATTTCCATTCTTCTAACTCTTTTTCGGTTAACTGGAACATAAAATCAATTGGGAAACGCTTTCCATTGCGTTTAACAGCTTGATTTAACACCCTTGTTTCTACTCCATACATTTCGGCTAAATCTCTATCTAACATAACCTTCTTACCTCTAATATGATAGATTTTATCGTCTGTTATTGCTAATATGTTACTCATATACCTTTAATAATTATAATTATCAAAAATAAAAATAGAAGTGAATAATTCTACGTTTTGAAAGAATAAAAAATTAAAGGGATTAGCATTCCATGTTGAATGGAAACGTATTAAAATATTGCCTTGTACATTTTGCCCAAGCAATATTTTGACGTCCAGAATACTATAACTGTACACTAAATTTCCTCCGAAATGCTTGCGGTCTCGATTGAGCGGTACGTGTTGAGCATGCAACCCTGGGTTTAAACCCAGGAAAATTCAGCCGAAAGCGAGAAAAACCGCCCAAATAAAATCCTAAATTGTAGTAATTAAAGCACTTACATTGTGAACTTATCGGTAAAAAAGCAAACGCACCCTAAAAGCTATCAATAAAAAGTGTACTTTTGCGGCTCAAATAAATACATGAAACTTTTTTCTGAACTGGGGCTTAGGGCGGAGCTCCAAACTGCGATAGCCGAGATGGGCTTCGAAAATCCAACGCCAATCCAAGAACAAACAATACCACTTTTAACCGAATCTGCAACTGACTTAGTTGCTTTGGCGCAAACTGGTACAGGTAAAACTGCAGCATTTGGACTGCCTTTGTTAAATATTCTTGATGAAACTAGAAAAGCCCCTCAGGCTTTGATACTTTGTCCAACACGTGAATTGTGTATGCAAATCTCAAAAGATTTGCAAGCCTACGCCAGCAAAATGCCTGGTGTTAAGATTGTACCAGTATATGGCGGTGCAGCAATATCTACTCAAATAACTCAAATAAAGAGAGGTGCTCACATTATTGTGGCAACTCCAGGTCGTTTGAAGGATATGATTGATAGAAAAGCATTAAACCTTGGTGAAGTTGATACTGTTGTATTAGACGAGGCCGATGAAATGCTGAATATGGGTTTTAGAGAAGATATTGATTACATATTAGCTACAACTCCAAAAGAAAAACAAACCTGGTTATTTTCTGCTACCATGCCACCTGAAGTTGCTGCTATTTCTCGCAACTACATGGACCATCCGCATGAAATTGCGGTTGGCAAAAAGAATTCAGGTGCAACTAACATTAAGCATCTGTACTACATGGTTTCTAATCATAACAGATACAGCGCTTTAAAGAGAATTGCAGATTATCAGCCAGATATTTACGGAATTATTTTCTGTAGGACTAAGATTGAAACTCAGCAAGTTGCAGAAAACCTCATTCGTGATGGTTACAATGCAGATTCTTTGCATGGCGATTTAAGTCAGGCACAACGTGATGCAGTAATGCGCAAATTCCGTAGCAAACATTTACAAATGTTGGTTGCTACAGACGTGGCGGCACGCGGAATTGATGTAACTGATATTACGCACGTAGTGCATTATAATCTTCCCGAAGACATTGAAAGCTATACGCACCGAAGCGGAAGAACTGCTCGTGCGGGTAAGCATGGTATTTCTTTGGCAATTGTTACTCCTCGTGAGGTAGATAAGATTCGCCAGATTGAAAGAAAAATCGGAACGCAATTCGTTCAAACACCTGTTCCAACTGGAATTGAAGTGTGCGAACAACAATTACTATCGTTGGCTAACAAAGCGCACGATGTAGAATTGAATCCAGATATTGAAGGTTACTTAACTGTAATTTTAGAGAAATTTGAAGATTTAAGCAAAGACGAGGTCATTAAGCATTTTCTTTCGCTTGAGTTTAACAGGTTCTTAGAATATTACAGAAACGCACCTGATTTGAACGAATCAGCAAGAGGCGCAAAACCAAGCGGAGAGCGTGCAAGCGGAGTTCCAATGACACGTTATTTTATTAGTGTTGGAGAATTAGACGGTGTAGATAAATCAAGCATGGTTCGGTTACTTTGCGATACTACAGGAATTCAGAATTCTAAAATTGGTAAAATTGAATTAAGAAGAAGCTTCTCTTTCTTTGAAGTGCCTGAGCAATTTAACCACATAGTAGAAACTAAGTTTGAAGACATTACCGTGAATGGTCGTGCTATCAGAATAGAAAAAACTGAAGGCGGCGGTGGCGGCGGTCGTTGGGAAAAAGACAGACCGGCAAAAAGTCATTTCCGGGAAAATTCCGGCGGTGGCGGCGGTTATAGAAAATCTTCAGGTGGAGAAGGCGGTTATAGAAAAACTTCAGGCGGAGATAGAGGTAGCAGCGGTGGCGGAGGATTTAAAGGAAAAAAAAGACCTTGGTAAAATCATTTTAAAATAAAAAAGCCTCTGAAATTTCAGGGGCTTTTTTGTTGATACAAGTTACATCTTGTAACGATTTCTTTTCCAGTCAACTGCAACTGCTGAACCATTGGTTAAAAAAACATCGCTTGGTTTTATAGAATTTAAAAATTCGAAATCATTCCCATACATCGCTCCAAAATCGCATTGTATATCTACTTCGTTTATTGAATTAATCTCCCATCTTTGGTGATGTATGCAATATTCTTCTGTAGTTGTATTATCAATTTTTGTGTATCCAAAATAATGTTCAAAAATGAATTCTTCAAAACTTCCAGCTTGCATTCTACTTGGTTGTACATTAGCATTTACTGCAATATGATTCCAATTTCCTTTAATTTTCCAGTAGTAGTTTATTTGTTTGCTATTTTCAAAAAAAGCCCAATGGTGCTTTGTTTTTACAGCAACGTAATGTTCTTTGTAGAGAAAATTGGCGACCCATGCTACAAGAGTATAGGGCACAGTTTCGTTAATAAAAACAACGCCTCGTTTTAACTTACCATTATCATATCTTTTTACATAAAACCTAAGATTAATTTCTTCAAACGTTCCCAGTAGCGGAATTGGAATATTAAAAAGTCGTGTAGAAGAAAATTTAAAACCAACCAAGCTAACATAAGATTTACCATAAAACTTATCTAACTCAACGCCAGCAGGCAAATACGGCAATAAAATACTATCTGGCACTTCATAGTTTGCCATAATTATTTGTTGCCATTCAGCCCTCAAAAAATTTTTCATACTTGTAAATTAATTCTCTTAAAATTATTCTGTAAATGAATATTTTCCGAGGCATTAAAACACGGTTTATTATTTAATGTTTTCAATTAGTTTATTGAAAAAGGCGAGAATATTGTTTTAAATGAGATTTTGAAGAAATTTACCCATTACTTCAAAAATGCAGTTTAATCGCGTAGGCTGTAAACTATTTTTTGAAAATCGCCTTTAAACTTTTCTTTATTGGCAACAGTAGACCACGAAAGGATTTTATAAAATGAGGTTTTGGTTTCGACAATACCTACTAAATAATAAATTTCAGTGTCGGCTTCCTTATCATAATAACTTGCATCAGCTTCTACAAAGTTTATTTCCCCATTTTTAGAAAAAATAGGTTTGGAGATTTGTCTTTTCTTTTCATCTACCAAAAAATCTTTAATAAAATCCTCGTAAAATTCATTAATAGAAGAGAAATTAAATTCTGCTAAAGCCATTTCCTCTTTATTATCTTCTATCACAAAGCCATAAACATCTTTTACTTCACTTTTAAATTGAACTGCAGAAGAACTGTTTAGACCTGCAGTTTTATTCATATAATCAGGTAAACTTATGAAGAATTCGTGCCCAACTTTTAATTCCTTCATGTTAGTTTGTGCAAAAGCATTAATTGCAAGCAATACAAAACAAATAAACGCGCCAGTGTACTTCTTCATTAGTGATATTTTTTTTGCAATAATAATAAAATTAGTAGAGATAATTACTTCGGATTTTCAAATATTGCTTTTCGCCGCGACATATCCTGATTTAGCAAACTGGCTGTTGCTTCATATAATTCAATATATTCTAACTCAAAATTTACGGGATCTTCAAAAAAGTATTCTATACATACCGCCCAAAATTCATTGATATTATGAAGGGCATATTTTCTAAAATAAATATGATTTAATTCTTCCCTTATTTCCTTAAATACAGCATTTGCAGTTCTTTCCCAATTAAACCATTTAAAGTTTTGTGTTATATGAAACCTATCGATATATAGTGCATGTGCCATTTCATGTATTGCAAGGTTTATTTTATCCTCATCGTGAATGTATCCTTTTACAAAATCTTCCCAAGAAAAATAAATAAAACCTGAACCCACCGTAAGTCCTTTTACATTATTTTCTGCTAAACGAGAATAAAAGGCACCAGGTAGAATTATTATCCCTTCGAATGAGTCTAAATGATAGTCTCTAAATCCAAAGGTAATTTGAGCAAATGCAGCGCAAACAAGTAACTCTACTTCTTTATAATCGGTATTAATTTCAGGACTAATTTTAAAGTGCTTTCTTTTTCTAATTTGAATCACTCTTTTAACAAATTTTCGTTTTTCCTTTTCATTCAAAAGATTAAAGAAATGAAATGTTTTATTATAGAAAGTGATGTGATTTTTAACTTCCGATTTATCTATGTGATTGCCTTTCGCTAAATTTTTGTCAACAACAAAATAAAAAAAGACAATGAAACCTAAAAAACTAAAAAACAGGAACATGCTGAATTATTTTTAATTGTAAATCCACATTAATACGGGAGTTTTGGAGGCTTTCAGTTTTTTGTCGATCAGTTGCATTTTTGCATTTGAAATAGCAGGACAGCCCCAGCCTTCTGGCGTTCCATCGGGGTAAACCTCTGTATCTGAAACTCTTTCCCAAGAATGAAAAACTATTTGTCTTGCCAAAGCATTGCTATTGCTTTCCTCCAAACCATGCATTAAATATTTAATACGTATTCCCCAATCGCTATAACCTCTAATACCTATTTTATATTTCCCTAGCGATGTGCAATGGCTTCCATCTTTGTTGCTAAAACTTGGGTTCTCTTTAGTAAAATCGTTATTCCAAGGATAGTTTCCAGTGCCATGCGCAACTAAAAGAGAATCTTCAATTTTAGCCTTCGAAAAATTCCAAATAAAAAAACGATTTACACCAGAATGCAAACTCATATCTATTAAAAAACAAAAGTCTAAGTTGTAGCCCTTTTTTTTACAGAAATCTAGGGCTTCTTTAGCCTTTAACTGCAACTTGCTTTTATTTACTGATGGTTTGTTAGAAATTCCTTTTTCCGCTTTTGTGTTTTCTAGTTTTCCAGAAATTAAACTAGTTTCAAAACCCAGAAATAAAATAGAAGCTATCAATATTAAAATGAAAAATAAAATAGCCATGAATTTCATAATGGTTTTCTATTTAATTGCAATTCCATAAACAATGTATTTCCAACTTTCTGGAAATAACCAATTAAAAAAATAACGGTCGAAATACGAAAAAAATGTCCTTTGGCTTTCAGTTCTGCCAAATGCAGCTAAAAATCCATTTGTTTTAATTTGTGTGCTTTTAAATTCTTTAAGAAATTCAACAGTTTCACTTTTATTAATGTACCGCCATGAATTACCCCATTTAATAAATTTAGTTCTAAAATAAACGTGGAGTGGAGATGCAACTAAATTCTCTGCAAACAATAATTTCCCACCTGGTTTTAAAGCTTTGTAAATTTGATTAAAAACTAATTTCTGAGCTTCTAAATTGTTGTTGTAACCAATACCACCAATAATTGATTTAAAAACGATCACATCAAAATGATCTTCAAAAGGAATGTTGGTTGCATCAATATCCATGTATTGAATTTGTTTTTCCAATTTATATTTCAAATGTAGTTTTTGAGCCGTTTCTTTTGTAAGCTCGTAATCTGAACAAACTACTTCTTTTCCTTTTAATGCCATCCAAAGAGAAAGTCCACCTTCTCTGCCCCCCAACTCTAAACATTTATTTACATTTTCCCAAGGAACATTTCTTTCCCAAAAATCAAGGGCTTTTGACCATGATTTAATGTCCCATTGAATTATATCTTTATTAATTTCAGAGGAATTGCTCACTTTTAACTACCTGATTTAATTTAGCGAAAATGAGCAATAATTCAATAGTACAAACATTTAAATCAACTTTAAATTGAATAAAATATCTTACTTAGTTTTTAATTACTTTTCTTGTAAATGTTTTCTGCGGTGTTTCAATAGTAATGTTGTAAATACCAGCACTTAACTTTTTGACATGATCTAAATGAATGGTATTTTTAGCATGAGGATAAACAACATGGGTTTCTTCCTCTACTTTTTTCCCATTCATTTTATAAATAGCAACTTTTATATTTTGCTCAATAGTTGAATAAAACTCAACCGTTACCCCTTCAATAAAAGGATTTGGATACACATTAATGATACTATCTGTTTCATTTCCCTTTAACTTTAATGAAGCAAGAATTTCATGAGCACGCAAAAAATCAGGAATTCCAAAACCTTTTTCTACATCAGGTGAGTCAAATTGACTTGCACTTTGTTCAATCGCTTTAAAAATTTGCATTGCACTTAATTCAGGATGAGCTTGCCATAAACATGCGGCTAATCCACAAACAATTGGCGCAGAAAACGAAGTGCCATTAGAAGGAGCGACTATTCCACCCGAACTTACAATCTTAGCCCTTTCTCCCATTGCAGTAACATTTGGTTTAATTCTGCCATCTGCTGATGGGCCAATTGAACTAAAAGTTGCATAAACACCCAAGCTATCAGTAGCGCCAATAGTTAATACACTATCACCATCAGCCGGAGCTCCAATATGTCTCCAGGCGTCATCACCAGAATTCCCTGCGCTGTTTACTACAAGCATTCCTTTGCTTGCTGCTATATCTGCAGCTATTGTAATTCTGGTAGTTTTTCCATCCAATTTATTGTATGTATGACTCGTTCCGACTTCATCAAAAACGGTATATCCTAAAGACGAATTAATAATATCTGCACCAACGCTATCGGCAAATTCAGCGGCACTTGCCCAATTATCTTCTTCGTTTACAAATTCTGTTGCTGCATTTTCTGACCTCAGTAACCAATAATTTGCTTCAGGTGCTGTTCCTACAAAATCGCCAATTAAATAACTTGCCATTGTTGAAAGAACCGAAAGTCCATGTGAATTGTCTTCGAACACTGAATTTCCGCCATCCACAAAATCTCTGGTACCAAGTAATCTTCCCGAATTCCTCATTTTCTGGAAATAAGGAAGTTCATTAACTCTGTAAAAACCCGCATCCAATACTGCAATGGTAATTCCTTGTCCCTGGAAGCCAAGAGAATGCAGTTTCTGTCCTCCCAGCATGGTAATTTGCTTTTCGCCTTTACCATAATAATTGCCGCCGTCGGGCTTGGCTAATTTTGATAGATTTTTCGATTCCGCGTCTGCCTTCAGTTTCATAAAATCTGTCAAAAAAGCATCCGTATTTGTTTGCATTTTTCTTTGTCCCGTTTGTTGACTATTCGCCACAAATGGCAGATTACGGACTGTTTCATATACCAAAGAATCGTTTGTTTGAATAGTAATAGCATTGAACCATTTACTCCTATTTACAACTTGAACTCCTGGTATAGCAGCAATTTGATTTACGTAAGTTGGATTAACCGGTAAATCGTTTTCAACAATAGCAATTCCTTGTTTATTTCTTCTATCAATAGCTTTCGGAGAAAGGAATTGAGTTGGCTCTGTCAAAGAGAATGGGCTTTGTGCCTTATCTCTAAATTGAATCCAATATCTTTTAGGAATAGCTGTAGACTGACCAAAAACATCAGTAAAGGTTATAAATATGATAATAAGCTGGACGAAAAATGTTTTCATAGTTAATTTATTCAAAACCAATTTCTATTGCACTCATAGTAAAAACAACGCCTTTTTTAATTTCTGGTGTAGGAATTACATAATCTACATCTACATATCTTTTATATACCATTCCTACATTTATTGCGAATACTTCTGTATTCCTTTTCTCAGAAATAAGATTTACTGGGTCAGTATTAACAACAGTTAGAGTAGAATCAAAGTTTAAAACTCCCGTAGAAAATGGTTTATGTACTTCTTGATATTCTACTTCTTGTTCGCCCAAGGAATTCAAAGCGTTAACATTCCACACCTTGCCTGATTTTACTGGGAAATTAAGCTTGATGTAGCGAACATCCTCTTCCACTTTTTCAACTTGTTTGGCAGTTTTGGCAAGATACCAAACGTCTTTAATAAACCAAGATGTAGTGTCGTCTCGCTTTTTTCTTTCTATTCTGATAGCTTTTCGTCCAGAATTATCGGTAAATTCCGATTCGTAATATTCTTTTATTTGAAATCTAAAAGTATCGATAGTTCCGTTAAAATCATCATATACTATTGAATCACAATTATACAAGATATAAGAACCAACTTTGTCTGGGAAATATTGTGTATAAGCAATTTCAGGAGCTATAACAGCATCCTCCTTGCAACTAGAAAAGTACATTGCGGCTGAGTAAAATATAAGCAATAAATATCCTTTTTTCATTTTACAACTTCTTGTTTTTTGATAAAACCTCCTCCAATTAAATCTTCACCTTCATAAAATACTGCAGATTGTCCGGGTGCCACTCCAGAAACAGCTTCCATAAAATCCACCTGCATTTCGTTGTTAGGTAATTGATTGAGCAAGCTCATGGTGCCATCGTGTTTGTATCTTATTTTGGTTAATGATGGCATGTCTTCAGGTAATTCGGCATATTTTTGAAGATTTACACCACGCACGCGCATAGAGAATTTACTCAGTTCCTCTTTCTCACCTAGAACCACTGTATTTGTGTGGGGTTGAATGTCTAAGACAAAGTAAGGTTTCCCCATCGCTATTTCTAACCCTTTGCGCTGTCCAATTGTGTAAAAAGGATATCCGCGGTGTTTTCCAACCTTAGTTCCATCCGAAAGCACAAAATCGCCTCCATCCACTTGAGCTTCTAATTCTGGAACACGCCTTTTTAAAAAACCTCGATAATCGTTGTCGGGTACAAAGCAAATTTCGTAGCTCTCGCTTTTATTGGCTAAATCTACGAAACCACTTTCAGCAGCCATATTACGGATATCTGCTTTTCTAAATCCTCCTAAGGGAAATCTTGTTCTTGCTAAACTTTCTTGAGTGAGCCCCCACAAAACATAGGATTGGTCTTTCGAATGGTCTAGTCCTCTTGAAATCACATAGCGTTCGTTTTCTAAACGGTGCTGAGCATAATGTCCAGTGGCAATAAATTCACAATCTAATTTATCTGCTCTTTTTAAAAGAGCCTCCCACTTGATATGTGTATTGCATAGTACACAAGGGTTTGGTGTTCTTCCTGCAATGTACTCATCAACAAAATTATTAATTATAAAATCACCAAATTCATTTCTAATATCTAGAATGAAATGTGGGAATCCGAATTTTACCGCTAATCCTCTTGCATCATTTATAGAATCTAAGCTGCAACAGCCTGTTTCTTTTTTACTTCCGCCAGAAGCGGCATAATCCCATGTTTTCATGGTGATTCCAATTACTTCATATCCTTCTTCGTGCAACATCATTGCAGCAACAGAGCTATCCACTCCTCCGCTCATTGCAACTAATACTCTACCGTTTTTACTCATTGCTTTGACGTAATATTTCGCTCTCTGGCTTATCTAATTTTTCAAACTTCTTTAAATCTGGTTTATCTGATATGCCATTCTTGTAAATTTCCTGGTCTTTCAAATTCCCATTTTCCTCAAAATAGTACCAAATACCATCTCGCACATCATCCTTATACCTTCCTACGAGTTTGTCTTTCCCATTGTTGTAGAAATAGGTAACTTTCCCTTGAAGTTTATTTTTTGAATAAGTAGCAGTTAGGCTTGGCTTACCATCTTCAAAAAATTGCTTCCAAGCACCTTCTCTTTTACCATTCTTCCATGGAACTTCTTCCGAAATTTGTCCATTTTCATAATAGATATGCCACAATCCAGATTTCACACCTTTAATATATGATTCTCTCGCCAAGACTAAATTTTTCTCATTGTAATAAGTCCAAATACTGTCTTTTTGTTTATCGAAATAATTCCCTTCCGAAATTAATGTACCTTTTTTATCGAAAGCTTTACATTGCGACTTCTTTCCATTCTCAGAATAGAAACACACCATTTTCAATTCACCTGTTTCTTGATAATATTTGAAAATTCCAGTAGGCTGATCATCTATAAAACTACCTTCATACTTGAGTTTTCCATCAGGAAAATTCTTTTTCCAAAAACCTTGTTTCTTTCCTTTTGCATCTATAAAATTATCTGAAGATTGGGCATTTGTAGCTATAAAAGCCGTTATGCACAATACAAAAACAAAAAAGAAACGAATGAAGTTCATAGGCTGCAAAATTAAGTAATTAAGGCGATACTATTGGCGGTGTTTTTTCGGGACAATATTCTACAAATCTGCTATTTCCGCTTTTGTCAATTGCTTCAATTTGTAAGGTATGCTCACCTTCAGGTAGATTTTCAGGGAATTTGTATTTCCACTCGTTCGTGCCAGAACCCGGTTCCAACAAAACCCAAGTATCGTTTAACCATGCATTTATTTGATGAATTCCCGACAATGCATCAGTTATTTTGAACTTGATGGTTCCTTCAGCTTTTAGAGGCATCTCAATAACAACTGTTTTTTTTCTTTTCTTTCCTTTCTTCTTTACAGTCTTAATGACTTTCGAAGTACTCTTAATTCTTAAAACAGAGGGCGCAATTGTATCAGCTTGAATGTAAAAATCTCCAAATTCATCTGATGTAGTGTTTAACCAATCTCCTTTAACATTTGTTGAAAGTGCTTCTTTAGCTTTTCCGCTTTGTCGCACTACAACATATTTTTCTTTAGGAAGCTGCGCACTTGCGTTTAATCGAATGCTAATATCAAATGCTTGATTAATGGGAATAAAAATACTACCTATTTCATAGAAATCTGATAATTGTGAAGGCTGAGCCTTTCGAACTACCTTTACTTTTGCAGTATCAAAAAAAGTCTCTTCAAAAAAGATTACTTCTAAGCCTTCCCTTTTCAATGAAATTAACTGAGCATGGGGAATCACTGTATAATTATCATTTAATGTGTTAATTGCAGCGGTTTTTACAAATTTCTTTCCTTTCACTTTTATTTCCTGAGTGGTCACATTTCCACTTATGTCTGTTATGGTATACTTTATAGTGTAAACTTTATCATCATCAAAATAAAAATATCCATGATTCTGGTGATTTTTAAAAATACCAATCACTTGATTTTGTGGAACAACACAATGGTGAACGATTCTTCTTGAACTCACTTTTGCTGCATAATCTATATATGCATTTACATTTCTTGTCTCACAAAATGAGAATTCATCGAGTATACTGGAGTATA
>Ga0315900_10005810_pt1 | contig 16826 bp, 18 predicted proteins | sample LakEriMetagenome_FD_203521 | JGI IMG/M metagenome (GOLD analysis project Ga0315900, IMG submission 203521) | Freshwater fungal communities from buoy surface, Lake Erie, Ohio, United States - Buoy 12 MA114 | ecosystem: Environmental > Aquatic > Freshwater > Lake > Lake biofilm | place: USA: Lake... | reverse complement strand
GGTCCGGTCTTGCCGCCAAATGCGCGGCCCGCCCCATTCACCGGGTGATGCGTGAAGGCTACACCTTCGACGTACAGCATCTCGCCGTAAGGCCGGGGGCGCCATCCGAACTGCGCAAACGTCTCGTCTCGCGCGAGGGTGTATGTCCCCGCGCTTTCGGGGTTCACGTTCTCGAACCGCTCGAGCCGGTTTTCGTGGTTCCCTAGCGTGATGTCGAGTTTGGGCTTATAGTCATCGGCCATCCCGCGCCGGAAGGCTTGATGCGAGGCGGTCAGGTTCTCCAAGTCCTGCCGGATCGTCGGCTTGACCTTGGCGGCGAGGGTGTCGTTAGGATCGTGCGCCGATGCGCTGTCAAAGGTAGACCAGTCCCCGATCTGGATGATCCGCTCGGGCCGGTGTTCGGAGGCCATCCGACCTAGCCAAGTCATCACCGCCAGGCGGTCGGGGTGTCGCGGGTCCTGGTGTAGATCCCCGATGGCAAGGATGCGCCGAGGCGTCCCCGAGGGCTCCATAGGCGGCGGCGCTGGCGCACTGTGAACCACCGCCAATGGTACTGGTTGATGGTACCGCGCCGGACGGTACAGCGACCAATCCACGCCCACGTCATCAATCGAGTTGGAAACCGCCGTAATGAAGGCGGACGTCGTACCGTAGAGGCCGATCTTGACGGCCTCCTTACTCGCTGCAGCGATGGCGCCGGGACCAGCCCCAGCCATCCCCATAGGGCGGAAGCCTTCTCGTAGCTTGGCCTCCACCAGTTCGCGCATAAGCGCGAGTTGTTCCGCTGACCTTTTAGGCGCCGGCATGTGTCGGCCTCGCTAGGTTGTTGGACCTTTTAGAAGGTGGGCGATCCTGTCGCCCACCGCCCACCAGAACGCCGCGAAGGCCGCCCCGATGGTCACCACCGCCACGCTGACACCTGCCAGCACGCGGGCTTTCAGGAGGTCGTAGGCCATGACCTTGGCCTTGATCTCCGCGATGTCGGCGCGAAGCTCGGCAAGGACTTCCAGCACCGTGTGCGACGTGTGTCCGTTGGCCTTAACGGCGTCCTCGACCGCCCGGATGCGCTCGGAGTGCGCTTCGGCGCGCACCTCCAAGTTCTCGACCTGTTGCGACACGGCGCCCACCTCGCGGTAGATGTCGGCATGGGTGGGTTGTGTCATGGCGCTTCGTAAGCCCCCACCGTCGCCGCCGTGGTCGGCCGCGCGGTTCCGCCAAAGTCGTGAGAGAGAACCGCCACGTCCATGATGTCGGCAACCGGAGCCGCCCCGCTGGTGAGGGTGTAGACGCCGCTTCCGGCCCCCACCGTGTAGGCAGGCCCCGCCGCGACCGTGACACCCGCGAACGTAGTCCAGTTCGTGTTCGACATCTGCGCGGAAGAGGTGAGCGCGGTTGTGCCGAGACTTGACCCGATGCCCGCGTAGGCTTGAGCAAACGCCGACCCGAGCCCACCCGAATCCGCGTCGATGTATTGCGACCACTCGTCCAGACAGCCGACGCCGTAGAGATAGGCCCAATTCCCGAGGCGCGTGCCATCGGTCTGAAACACGTCGCCTTTGGTGTTAAGCTGCGTCCAGAGGTTGCCGCGCAAAGACATGAGCTTGGAAGATCGGGCCGTCGCGCCTTCGTCGTAAAACAGATTGCAGCGGCCCGCTGTGAAGGCCCCGATAACCGTGTTGTTGTGGGCGACCACGTGGGTATTGTTGCCGGTGTTGCTGTCGTTGGAGACGCCCAGGACGTAGCCCGTCGTCGTCGCGGTCCACTCGATGACGTTCTGACAGAAGGCGTAGTTCGTCACGTCCGCCGAGCCGCCGATGTTCATCATGGCAGAGCCGGACGGGCTGTTGACGCGGTTGAAGGCGAAGACGCCTCCGGTCGCCGTCCGCGTGGCGATCAGGAACGACGCCGGGCTGGTCCATGTGCAGCCGACGCTCAGGTAGTTCTCGATGTTGTTGCCGGTGCCTACCGTGCAGGAGACGCCCCGGAAGATGCGGTGTTCATTGGTTCCCGCCGCGAACGTGCTGCACGACGCGGCAAGCGCCGTGACAGTGGCTCCGTAGAAGTAGCTATGGCTATCTGATAGGAAGTTGGCCGTCGCCGTGCTGTTGTCGAAATCCACATCGTTGAACTGGATTTCTAGCTGGTTGGCCGCTTCGCCACGGATCGTGGACGCGCCGGTTCGGACGAGGTTGATGTCCTGAAAGTTGATGCAGCCGGTCGTTAGCGGCGAATCCAGCCCCGCCAGGAGGCGAGGGCGGAACGATGCCGCACCCCACGACACGCGGGCATTGGCGCGGGCGACGTTGGGGTCGCGGGTGAAAATGATCGCCGCGCAGTCCTGATTGCGCGAGGTCGCCGAGCCGGTCAGGACAAACGGCGTTCCCCCGTCGTTGCCGATGCGCACGATGACGCCGTCCGCCTTGCCCGCCGCGCCGGAGTTGAGCGCGTCGAACATGCCGACGACAGTCAGGAACGGGGAGGCTTCCGCCGTCGCCGCCGTGGTCGAAAACACCCCGGTCCCGTCGTTGCCGGCCGTGGTGATGTAGGCGTAATACGGCGCCGCCGCGAGCCCGGTGGACTTGTAGAAATACCGAGGACCGAAGTCGCGCCCGTTGACCGCCGTTCCGGTGGAACTATCCGCCACCGAACCGCTTGCGCCGATCCAGGGATATACCTGACAACGGGTGGTCAGGACGGCGTTGTTGTTCAGGCTGGTGATGTCGGTTTCCGGCATCCGGTAGACCAGCACCGCCGCGCGGTCCCCGGTGCGGTTGCTGACCACCGTGGTTGACACCGGCGTGCAGGTGACGGTGTTCGTGCCGTCCGTGATAGAGAACACCACGGAAGCGACCTGACGCCCCGCCCGCGCGTTGCGGTGGAAGGCGACAATCTCGACCGGAACCACCGTCCCGCCGATGGTGTTGCCGACCACGCTGCGATGCGGCGTCACCCAATTGCAGATCGGAACCGGACTGGTCAGCGTGGCGTTGTTCGTGACGCTTCCCGAGGGCGTGTCGGTCGAATAGATGTAATCCGAAAGCGCCACCGTGAGGGCCGATTGACTGGCCTGGTTCGGATAAGGTTGGCGAACCCGCGTCGTGACGTAGAGCGTGTCGAGGTACGTCGTCGCCCCCCCGCTGGCGTCAAAACCCTCACGCGAAGCCGTGAAGGCGATAGGCGACGGAACCGAGGGCGTGGCGCCGTACTCCGCCGACCAGCTATCGTAAGCGCCCGTCCCGTTGACCGACGCGAACGGGGCGTCAATCACCGCAGACGCAGCCGGAGCCCCCCCGAACGGTAGCCCGATCCCGATGCCGAGTGACATTGCCATAGGCTTGTCCGCCTCTTATGCTGGTGGAATGGAGTTTGAGCCGGGTTCGGCCATTTGGGTGGCCGCCGTTGCTGCAACAGCCGTCGCGCTGAGACGCGCGATGTGGGTTATTTGGCTGGCGGCTTTCGATTCTGCGCTTTGGGCTCGCGTGATGCGGCGAGTGAGGGGGCAACAGCCACCACAGCCGCCGGTCGAGCCCGCTGCACCACCTTCTGAGCCGTCTGACTTGCAGCCGTTGGAACGCGGGCCGAGGCTTGTCTGGAGCCGCCAGAAGTGATCAGCTTGATCAGGTCTTGAAGGTTGTTTCGCGCGATATTGCTGGCGAGTCCGGTTGCGCCCAAGCCAGTGCCTATCTGAGCCGCTTGCAAAAGCATCGTCAGCGGAAGCGACGCGCCGCCCGACATAATGCCAGCCGTTCCCGTCATACCTCCGAGGGCGCCAGCAAGAATCTTGCCCCCCATCCGGCGGGGGTCGGTCATCGCGCCGATCTCGGTTGCGACCCGTTGTGTCGGGGTTCCTCGCGCAACCTTGTTCAAGGCCGCCGTTTCGTCCGCCGTCGCGCCCCGGAAGTTGGTTTGCTTTTTCAGTGGATCAACCAGAGGGCCGACCCGATCCTTGAGCTTGCGTCCGTAGTCGCCACCATAGGTTCGCTCGGCGGCGAGGTCGGCGCTTTGTGAAGCGCGGTTAACGTAGTCGGCCTTTTTGAACCGGGCATTATAGGCGCGGGCCTGCCGCACAAGGCCGTTGTCCACCGCATCAATCATGCCGTCGATGCGCTGGCGGAACTGGCCCCCGATGACAGCGTTATCGCCGCCCTTTTTGCTCAATGCCTCGTAGATGTCGCTGCGCAGCTTCTCCAGTTGCGATAGCGAAGGGTCTTTCAGGGTCTTGGCGTAAGTGATGATGCTTTGGGCGTTGGCCTTGGCCTCCTTGCTCAAGGCGACCTTTCCAAGTTCAGCCTGAAAGTCGCGCACGAGGTTATCAACGGCGCCCTGATTAAAGCGGAAGCCCGAGTCATCCACGGCCTTATACAGCGCACGCTTGGCCAATTCGGCGGCCTGCACCTCAGCGTCGTTCCGCGACAGTGTGACGCCCGCCGTCCGCGCGTCTTGCAGAACCTTGTTTCGGGCCAAGGTCATGATCTCATCCGGCTTCGCGTTGCCGGCTAACAGCTTTGCGGCTTGCGGCCCAAGGATGCTCAATCCAAGGTCCGCACCCTTGCCGAAAAGCCCAGAAACCAGCGCGTCGCGCCCGACCTCAAACGGCGTGTCGCCTTGTGACAGAACGGCCCCGCCGAGGCCCGCCTGAACAAACGGGCCGCCCGGAATCCACGATGTGCCAGCCACATTGCCGACGAACTCGCCCACCTTGCTTGGGGTGCGGCCCTGACGTCTCTGTTCGTCATAGTAGGCTTGCGGGTTGTCAATGAAGCCCACCAGCCCCTCGGGCAAGATGCTCCGCAGCGCCCTTCCCTGGTCCGCCATTGCGGGGGCGACGGGGGAATTGCGGACGGCGGATTGTAGCCAGTTGGAGACGTTATCGACAGACGTAAACGCGCCTTTCTGAACGCCAAGACCAAAGGACGGGCGCGTGGCAAGCGCCGCCACTTCCGCCGGATTGACGTTTGTAGAGCGGACGGGCGTTGCTTGGCCCTGCGGCGGCAACACGCCAGGCGGGGGCGTGCGGCCAGGCGGGGGTTGTGCGCCACCCGGAGCCGCACCGCCGCCCATGCCGAAGATGTCGGCCCCGCTGACACCCGCCGCGCCGGAAGCCGCACCGCGCCCGCCAGCCGGACCCATGCCGAAGATGTCTGCGCCGCTGACTGCTTGCACGTCGCCGCCCCCTGAAATCTTGCGGACGTAATCCTGCGTTTCGCGGAAGGGCGGCACCCCGCCGTACTTCTGCACCGCACCCGGTCCCGCGTTGTACGCCGCCAAAGCAAGCCGCTCGTCGCCGAACGTCTTTAGCTGCTGCCCGAGGTATCGCACCCCGCCGTCAATGTTCTGGCGTAGGTCTCGCGGGTTGACGCCGAGGTCTTGCGCCGTGCCGGGCATTAGCTGCATGACGCCGATTGCGCCCTTGGGGCTCACCGCGCCTTGATTGAGGCGCGACTCCTGAAACGCCACCCGCACGGCGAGGTCTTCCGGCACGCCATGCTTGCGCGCCGTCATGCGGATCAGTTCTTCGACTTCCATCGTTATGGCGCCCGCGTGACGAGGGGGTTCTGTTCCGCCCATTGGTCGAGGTAGTCATAGAAGCTGCGGCCATTGACGTCGGGCCTATCCAGCCGCCCAACCTTTTGCTGCCATTGCCGCGCCATCTGGCCGACTTGTATGTCGCGGTCGGCTTTTTTGATCGCGAAGTCGATAATGATCTGGCGGCCTTGGGGCGTCTGTGTGACCTGCGGCCCCATCTTTTCGATGAACGTCCGGTCACTGGTCGCAATGCCCGTGCCGAGCGAACCGCCCGCAAAGTCAAGAACCAGCTTGTTGGCGATAGCCTCTGCCGCCTGCACGGCGTTCCAATCCGGGTTAACGTCCATTCCGAGAGACGTCATCGCCGAAGCAATCTCGCGCCCAACGGGCGTCAGACTGCCTGTGTTGACGTTCTTAAGCAGGTTGGACATCTGGATCAGATTGGATCGCACCGACCGGGCGGTGTTTGCAGCCGTCAGGATGCCCTCAAATCGCGCCGCATCGTCCTTCGCAAGCACGGCGTCATAGGCTTGGTCCGCTGGCGCTGGCGCAACGCCGAAGCCGCTTGACTGCGCGCCGGGGGCGCCCTCGGTGCCGAGGTACTGCGCGCCGGTCATTAGGCCGGTGCCGCCACCCATTCTTGGCGGGCGCGGGACGTTTAGCATCGTGCCGCGCGTGCGGCCCAAGGTTTCGGCCTCGGATTGCTCCTGCAACGCCGGGGTCAGGCCGCCAATGTTGGCAACGCCGCCCTTGCTGTTGGGGATTACGCCACTCGGAAGCGTCGGGAAATATTGCCCCTCGTTTTCCGGATTGTTGAGGTCCGCGACCCATCCGTTGACGTTCGTCGGATTGCGGAACCGCTCGGGGAGACCGCCAGAAGCTTTGGCGTTGTACGGACGCCCGTCAGGTCCAATCTTCCAATCTGGCTGTTGCGCCTTCAATACGTCCGTGATGCCGCTCATATCATAGCCGAGTTGGTCGCCCCGCATCCTGAGCAGCGCCAACTCGGGTGAGTTGATGTTGAGCGGGTCTGCCGTCCGCACTGGGTTGATTGACGCTTCCGGCGACCACGTTGACGCGTTGCCCTCGCCGTTAAGGCCAACCGTCAATTCGTTGTTGGTCGGGGCGTACTCTGGCCGTAGACGCCCGGCGAGTTGCGTCATGAACTCGCGTTGCTTCTCGGCCATGGCGCGGTTGAGCTTCATGCCCTCCACGTCCACGCCGAAGAGGTTCATGCCGATCTGGTTCAACACCTGACCGCCAACGCCAGGACGCTCGCGCCCGGTCAGTTCGTAAGCCTGAGACCGCTTCCCAAAAATAGGCATTACGCCCCCCCTGACGCCTTGGCCGCCGCTGCCGCGTTAGCCGCCATAAAGTTGAGGAAGTCAGCCGCCGTGAACCCCGACTGCTTGGTCGTGCTGGTCCCGGTGCTGGAGGACGTGCCGCTCGTGGTATAGCCCTTGAGTATATCCAACGGCAGGCCTGAGAACGCGCTAATCTGCTTCAACAGCGCGTCAATGCTGGCGTTGCCCTGTTCCTTCTCAATCTGGCGTTGCGCCTCGCCGAGCCCGAACTTCGTCTGCACGTTGGCGCGGTCGATGCCCGATTGCGCCTCGCCCAAGGCTCCAAGCGCAGTGCCGCCCTGTAGCTGGCGCTGCAAGGCCGTCTCGCCGAAGTTGGCGTTCATCTGGTTGCGTTGGGCGTCCATTGCCGCCTGCTGCGCCGCGAGCGACGACGCGCGGTCAAAGGCCCCGCTGCGGAGACCCGCCGAAAGGCTCCCGCGTCCGCGTCCTAGCTCACCCTCGGTCAAGGCCGCCTGCAATGCGCCCGACGATCCGCCGAAGGTCTCGTCACCCGCCCGCGCCAGTTGGCCTTGCGCCCGCGACATGCCCGCGCCGAAATCGAAGTCGGCCAGGGACGTGTCAACCACGTCCTTGAGGTAGGGATTCATAAAGCCGGATATGCTGTCCGCGATGTTGACCCGATCAACCGACTGCGGACCACCCCCCAGGCCGCGCTGAATGGCCGTCTGGGCGTCTCCGAACACCGCCGGGCGTCCAAGCCCCGCCGCACCGCCGAGGGCCTGTGTCTGGAGGTTTGTCGGGCCGGGAGCGAGCTTCGATGGATCAGCCGCGCCGAAGGTCTCGCTGATCCGGGTCGAAAGGTTCTCAATGGCCGGCTGCACGAACGTCGGGTTGTTCGGCGTGAACGTCGCTTGCTGTTGCGCGTTCTCCGTGGTCTTCGTGCGGGTCTTTTTTTTCATCGCAGCGCCTTCCGTAGTTCCTCGCCGTCCGGCTCATAGCCAAACCGGGCCAACACCCGCCGCCAGCCGTTCCGACCGTTGATCGTGACCGCTTCGCACCCCTGCGTCCGGCCCCAGGCTTCAAGCCCGGCCCGCATCGCCAGAAGGTCGCCCAAATCCCCGCCCGCTAACCAGATATGCAGAACCGGCGGCGGGGCTATCAGTTGCAGAACCATCGCCGAACGATCACCGCGCCAGAGTTGCGCGCGGTTGGCGATCAAATCGGCGAACACCTCTTCTTCGGTCGTGTCCACCATGCAGGGCAGAAGCCAATCACGGCACGCGCCCCAATCAACGGCCACCCGCTGGAGTGTAGTCAACGGTAGGGTTGCCGCCTCGGCAGAAGGTGGGGCTAGAGTTTCCGTAGAACTTGACACGAATGACCCTTCCGGTTGCCCGAACGTCCGACTTGCGGTCACCGGGCGCCATCGGGGAGCCCGTCACCGTCGTAGCGTCGCCCTGCGGCGCAAACTTCGTGGTCACGTCCACAAACACCGGGCCTTGCTGGTTCTTGAAGTCCGGCTGCACCTGGCGGACCATCGCGTTGACGTCGGGTGAAATGTAGTTGTCAGCGGTCTCAATGTACCACGAGAAGGCCGCGCCGTCCGCGCTGGTCCCCTTGTCGTGCCAGTAGACGTAGCCGTCATCGTCCACCGCGAGCGGATAGGTCGGAATCGGATGCGGCGGGGCGTCCACAAACGCCGTCCGGGCCATGTCGCCCCGATACCACGCATATTGGCCGTCTGCGTTCAGCGTCGGGACGTGGGCGGCGATGTATCGGCTGTTTTCGTTGCCATCGCGGCTGTCGGGGTAGTCGAATCGAATCTCGGAAAACCGCCCGTTGGACGAGGCGACGATCTTGTCGCCCTGAGCCGACGCCAGGTTGTCCGAAAAGCCCCGCAAAATGGGGCAATTCACCGCCCTCGGAGCCCCACCCAGCGCGTAGGTGTAGATTTGCAGGTCGGGGCCGATCCAGAACGCCTGCTGACCCACCACAACCGCCGCATTTGGCCCAATGAGGCCGCATTGCGAGCCGACCTTGGAGATCGACCAGATATTCGTGAGCGAGCCGACGTAAGAGGCCAGCCAAAGTCCCTCGGTTGTCCAGATCAGGATAGCCTGACCCATCACCCGGCCCGCCACGATGCGCCCACCGCCTGTCAGGCGATATTCGCGCGCCGTGGTGTTGGCCGCCGTGTTCCATTCGTTGTTGTCGCCGACCGACGAGTGCCGGATGATCAGCGGATCGAACACCCCGCCGCTTTCCGCCGAGCATCCGAGCGCGAACACCTGACGCGTCGGGGCGACAAGCGCATAGGTACACTCGTCCGGGGCGTTGGAGAGCGCCGCAGCGGGGCTTGCCGTGTTGTTCGTCCACGCGAAGATGGTCTGACCGCGCGGGTTGGCGATCAGGTTTTGCCCCCAGGCCGACAGCGACCATGTGAGCGGGTAGTAAGCCGCCGTGGAAGGCTCCGAATAGTCCCCGACGCTATAGGCGCCGGTTCCGTAGCCCGCCCCGCCCGTTCCGTCCGCCGCGCCCGGCGTGAAACCGCTGGACGGCGTGATGTCGTACACGGTCGAGTCGTACCAAAGCTCAAGATTCGTGTTCGTCCCGAACGCGATGTTCAATTCGGCGTCTGTGTTCGTCCACCCAAACACCGTCCGGCAAACGCCGGTCAGCGCCGTGGTCGTCAGCAGTTCCCACCCGCCGATGGTCTCAAACTTGCCTTCACGGAACCGGACGTTGGAGCCGTCCGCCCACCGACCCGAGGCCGCGAACGTGGTGTCGTCGCCGTTGAGGCCGGGGGGAAGCTCTAGAACAACGCGCACGCAATCACCGCCGCAATTCCGAACGCCGCACCGCGTGCGAGTTCAACCGTCGCGTTCTCGTCTCCGATGCCGCGCCCAGCCTTGATCGCAGCGGCTTCCTTGGCCCCGTACCATGCCGCCAGGATCGTGGCCGCGAGACCGAACGCCACGAACGGAGCCGCCGCGATCAACGGCTTGTCGGCCCAATAGGCGGCGAGCATGACCAGCGGCGCCACGAGGGCGTGGCGCACGAACGTCGCCAGATAACCTTCGCCGTCCTTGGGCGTCATCGAGGCGGACGGGATGGCGTCCCATGCCGGCGTGCGCCAGATCAGCCATGCAAGCGCCAGGAGCGCCCCGAAAGGCCCCGCCGCTACCCACCCAAGGCCCGCGCACCCAACGCCCGCCCACGCCACGCCACGGCCGGGCAAACGGGCGTCCAGCTTAGGCCAGCCGCCACCCGCGAACCGATCCGCGAGCGCGTAGGCGATGGGTAGGGCAAAGGCGGTTTCGGGAATCATGCGCGCACAATCACAGCAACCAGCAAGCCGTCGCGCCCGTTGCCTCCGTTAAGCGCGCCCGTGCCGCCCATGCCACCACCACCACCGCCGTACAGAACACCGTTGCCACCAGCGCCGGAAGCAGCCCCGGTGCCGCCCGCGCCCGGACTGCCTAGGCCCGTGGGGAAGCGGGAATCTGCCGCGCCGCCACCACCGCCGCCAGCCGTATTGTCGCCGCCGTCTCCGCCGGGTCCGCCCGTTGATGCGCCAGCCGCACCACCAGCACCAGCCACACCGCCCGCGCCAGTCGTGTTGCCGCCTCGTCCACCGCTGAAGTTACGCAGGCCGCCTGACGCCGAGCCGCCGACCCCACCGGATTGCGCGCCCGTGCCACCAGCCGGACCGCCCAAACCACCGCCAGCCGAAACCACAGCCCCGGTCGGAAGCGTTAGCGTTGTCGCACCACCAGCCGGACCCGCACCGCCACCTCCCGCGCCACCGGCTCCGATGGAGTACGAAAAAGACTGACCGGGAGTGAGCGTGAACGTCGTGTAAGAGGCCGCTCCACCCCCGCCGCCTGGGGCGTAGTTCGTGCCGCCGCCCGCCCCACCGCCCGCCCCACCACCGCCGATGAGATAGCAGAACACTCGGCAGGCGCTCGCTGCCGTGATGGTGCCCGCGCCAGACGTGTAAGCGGTCGCGCTGATGGGCTCAGATGGCGCCAGCGCCTTCCGCCCATCCATCCCCTGCGCCACAAGCCCCCGTAGAGGCTGACCAGCGGCCATCAGTAGTTCGCCGCTTCGATGATCACGTTGATGCTCACCGACTGGCCTTGCGCCATGTAGATGCGCTCGTTCGGGGCCAGAATGATCGGGTTATCGTCCGAATAGCCGAAATCGGTGGTCGGGGCCTCGGTGTTCTGCGCCATCGTATAGGTCGCCATGAGCGCGCTATCGGCGAAGAACCGAGACACGCCAGCCGTGGCGTTGTCGCGGAACAACTGCACCTGATTGGCGGTTGAGACCGTGGCACATGGAATGGCCTGCACCTTCGTGACCCGCGCGCCGTTGGCCCCCGCCGTGAACGCCAGCACCGTGTTTGTCGGGCTGGTCGTGTAGGTCGAATTGGTCGCGCCCGAGGGCAGGTTGATTTGAGACGACGCCGGACCCTGCGGCGTGATGATTGAATTAGCTGTCACTGGCATCTGTCAGGCTCCTAAAGCGCAACGGCCAAGGCGACTTGCACGCCCAGGATCGCGGTCTGATAGTCGGAAAGGTCGGTTGTGGCGGCCTGCTTCCAGTAGGCAGAGGCCCCATCGGTGTAGAGAAACTTGCCCGCGTTGCCGGTCACACCCGGAACCGCGCCCGCGCTCGCCGTGACGGCGGCGATGTAGTCCTTGAGCGCCAGGCCCCCGAAATAGATCGTGTGGCAGTCCGACCCGTCACACCAGACAACGGTCTTGTCGCCCGCGTCGATGGTCACCGTGTTGCCGGCGCCCGTGGTGAAGGTCAGAACCTTGTTCGTCGCGTTCCAGATCAGTCGGCTAAAGCCGACCGAAGGGACCGTGATGGTCGCGTTAGCGGCGAGCGATCCGGTGAACTTGAGAAGCGCGCGGCGTCCGGTGTTGTCCACGTCCGCCGTGCTGCTGTTGGACGTGGTGAGCGCGTAGCTGCCGGTGATGGCGACCGCGTAGTAGCCGCCGATGGCGCCGTCGATGCGGCCTAGGGCGTTATTGAGTTTGGGGGCACCCCATACGTTGGTGCCTTCGCCAGCGGCTTGCTGTTCAAAGCCTAGGGGTGTGTAACTTGAGGGCATCAGATCGCGCTCCCATCGGCCCTAAGCCATGTGTAAGTCCCCGCCACATCGGTTGAGATGGCGATGCAGTCTTCGTCGGTTACGAAGATGTAGCACCCGGGCCAGTTCTCGGCGGGCGGTAGGTCGGCGTTGAGCACGGCGGGCATCTGGACCGGCTTGGTCGGGGCTTCGATCTCGGTGATGGCCGCCGCAATGTCCTGCAACGTCGCTAGAAGCTCGTCGCCGACAACCGAGCCGGGGCCTAAAGGTTTCAAGTCCAATCCTCCGGCACGACAGGGACCGGCGTCCAATCTTCCGGCACAACGGGCGCGGGTTCCCACGTTTTCGGCGTTGCGCCGACCGGGGACCACGTTTCCGGGTTTGGGGCGGGTGTCAGCCAGCCACGAAATTGAACCGACGTTCCCGAGACAACATACCAGCCGCCTTCAGCCGTAATCCGATAGGACCGCCTAAACGTGACCGGCGAACCGACCAGCGCATAAGCCCCACCGTCCGCCGCGAGCCTGTAGCTACGGAATAATCCAGCATCCGATCCGACGAGTGTGTAAACCCCGCCAGATGCCTCCAGACGGCGCGTCAGTCTCAGCGCCGCATTGTCCCCGGTCAGGACGTAAGCGCCGCCACCGGCCTCCAGAAGCCGCGCAATCCGTAGTCCGGCGTCCGTCCCGGCGACCGTATAGGCCCCCGAGGCCGCGCTTAGGGTAAGACCCCCGCTAAGTGCGAGGAGGAGGCTCAACGGTTACTCCCAGCCGTAAACAGGCTGCCAGACGAACGCGATGGTCTGCGAAGCCGTGGCGGTGCCGACCAGAAACTTGCCGACCAGAGCGATGAACTCGCCCGGATTGACGTAGATCGGCGCGTCGCCGAGATCGAGGTAGATCGGCCCCTCGGCGGCGGGCGCACCAATCGCCGCACCGACTGCCCAGGACTGGAAGCCCATGCCCACGCGACGCGGAGCCTTGGCCGTGCCGGTGGCGAACGAGCCGCTTTCCGCCGTTGCCAGCGAAACCGCCGTGTGACCGAACGCGAGCGAGAATTGCAAAACGGTCGCCGTGGTCGCCACAGCCGCGCCCGTGTTAACGCATTGCAGCCGGATACCGCGAACCACCAGCCTGCGGCCCTGTACGGTCGTGGAGCCCGCCGGAACCTGATAGCTGCCCCAGATGCCGTCCGTCGCCGCCGCAACCGCAGCGATGACAGCGCCCTGCCCTCCGAGGCCGCCCGGAAGGTTGGCCGTTAGCGCCGTGTTGCTTGGCGCGGCGGCGGTCGGGTTGGTGCTGTTGGCGTAGGTGGCGAGCGAACCCATCGTACCGCCGGAGAGGCCCTGATAGGAGCCGAACATCCGGTTGCCCGACGTGCTGAGCACGTTGGCGTACTGAGGGCCGCGCACGGTCACGCGGTAGTCCTTGACCAGCGCCTGCGTCGCCGCGCCCGCCGCGCCGCCGACGATGGCGTGGCGGATTGACCAGGGCAGCGAGCGCGACAGGCAAGGGCTGTCCGCACCGGCAGGGGTCGGGATTTCACCGACCTTGAGGTTGTCGATCCAGAAGGTCGTGACGACGTTCGTGATCTGGATCAGGAAGCGGTAAACCCGGTTGTTGACGTAGGCGAACGTCCCTGTCCCGAGCGCGAGCGGAAACACGCTTGTCGTGGTCTCGACGCCGGCATTGTTGATGACGCCCAGCAGTCCCGTCGAGGTCATGCGGAAGTAAACGCCGTCCAGTGGCGCGAAGGCCGTCGTTGCGCCGCGCTGGAACACGCCGAAGTCGATCACCGTGTTTGAGTTCGGCTGCGCGGAGAACGAAAGCGCCGTTTCCACAACGAGCGTGTTAGTCCCGCCAATCGGGAATTGCGCGAACGAGCCGAACGTCATGCCGGTCGTGGTCGTGGTGATGTTGCCGCTGTTGGTCAGCAGGCCCGACGCGCTCGACGTGGCGGTAAGGGTGGTGAAGGCGTGCGAGAACTTGCCGGTGTTCTGCGCAGTATCGGTGAAGGCTTCCTGATCCAGCAGGAGGTCGAGGCCGACGCGCAGGCGGTAGTCATCATCGGTCTCGGGCGCATGAACGTGGCGGATGCCGGTCAGTTCGCCGGAATCGTTCTCCGACTGCATTGTGTGGCCCGCATTGGGGCCGCCGCCAAACTGAACGCCGCCTGCGGTAAAGCCGGGCGTGATGACGAACGCGTTCTTGTTCGCATCGACCTCTTGCTTCGAACCGGAGACGCCCCCGGCGAGATTGGTGTCAAGCGCCATGATGTGTCCCTAGTCTGCCCAGACCCAGCGGACGGCGAACGTCCCCTGCATCTTGTGAATTGACCGCGCGTAGATCGTCCCGCCGACACCCGCGTCGGGCGCCGCAGTCAGTGAGAAAAACTGCCCGGCGTAGCGGTGATCCGAGGCCGTGTGATCCGATGTCGTGTCCGCCCCCATGACAAACGCTTCGACCTTCGACCCCGCGCCAATCGTGGCGTCCGCAAACGTGACCGACGCCTCGTTGCTTCCTGGGAAGGCTCCGAAGTCAAGCGTAGCTGTCCCGGTCGGCATCAGGTCACCGTCAGAATATTGGCGCCGAAGTCCACCGTCAGCGCCTCGCCGGACGCCAGGCTAACGCTTGACGCATAGTCCCAGAACGCAATCAGCGGATCGGCAGGGCTGGTCGGGGTGTCGTTGTAAAGCACCGCATAGCGGAACGGGCCGACCGACCCACCGGACGCCGTGATGACCACGTCATTGCCGACCAGCGAATAGACGCCGCTCGTCTGCGAGGACGCCGTGATGGTCACCGTGGCGCCGCCCGCCGTGTAGCCGTTGCCGGCGCTGATCTCGGTGAGGTTCGCCTTCACCGTGTTGGTCACCAGCGGTGCGGAGTTGGTCAACATGATCTTGAGCGTGTCGGCGCCCAAGTCGTGGACGCCCTCCGCCAGGTTCTCGGTGAAAACGTCGAACTTCGTGAACGTGGCCATGCGCTACCAATCCGCGTTGATGTTGTAACGCATCCCGCCCAAGCGGGTGTAGACGTCCGTCCGAAGCGCCCCGAACACCTGCGCGCGGTCGCGCATCAATTCGGCCATCGACTCACGGAACATGCCGCCCGCCGCCGCCAGCATCTCGGGGTCGCGGAGATACACCGCCGCCTGGGCCTGCGCGCCGTACAGGTACGCGTCAGGAGCCCCGACAAGCACCCAGTTGGACGTGTTGCTGTTGGTAAGCGCCGGCACGCGGGTAATGTAGGTCAGGGTGGCGTTGTAGGTCGTGTCGGGCGCCGGGTAGAGTTGCGCCTGCGTGCCGACAATTGCGTAGTAGCGCGGCCATGAGGTGAACGAGGTGGGAACCTTCTGCGCTGCAATCGTTGCGGTGTCGGTCAGCGATAAGGATTGCGACACCCCGTTCAACACCACAGTCAGGTCAATCGCCTCGGCAAAGTCGGTCGGGAGGCTGAAATACTCCGTCGAGACCGAGGCGTTAGAGACCGACTGCTGATTGCGGTCGCGCAGCATCCGGTTCATCTGCGCTTCGGCGAGCGCGATGAACTCAGGGATGCGCGAAGTCAGGTCCGACCGATCAAGCCAGTTCGCCAGAGCCGTTTGAAGCTCGGCGTAGGTGGTGATGGCCACTAGATGCCACTACCGACCGACACGGTGATGTTGGCCGTGCTGGAGGCCATGATCACCGAGTAATAGAGCGGCGAGTTATTGCCCTCGTTCATCACCGTGAAGCCGACGCACTGGCCGGGCGGCAAGGGCTCGTCCGAGGTCGTGGCCGCAACGGAGCTGGACGAACTCCAGGCGATATAGCCCCAGGTCGTGCCGTCGTTGCACACGCGGATTTGAAACGAGCCGTTCGGGCGCGTCGGGAATTGCGCGGCGGTCGATGCCGAGTTGGTCGCGGCGGTGCGCGTCTTGCCGCCCGCGCGAGGTGAGAACAGATACGTCATGCCGAGGTGTCCTCGTGTTTGCTTCCGCCTGGCCTGCGGAGAAGCCATTCGTGGAAATTGCCCGGATAGGCCGTGCCGTCCGGGCCGTGGTGGGTGATCTCAAGGTCGGGAACAATCCAGATTTCGCCGCCAGAAGCGTTCCAACGCCGGGAAAAGGCGTAGTCCTCGCCGTACCAGACGCCCTCATGGGCGCCGTGATTGAACAGGTCGAAACTCGGGTTATAGCGCGGGCCGAACACCAGTTCGGGGTGCAGCCCCATGAGCTTATGCACGACAAACGACGTGATCTTGAGGAACCCGGCCGGGACCCAATTTGCGTGGATGCAGCCGTCTTCTCGGGTCTTGGGAACACCGGCGGCGTCGTGCCAGGTTCCCATGTACTCTTCGGGCTCCTGCTTGAACCGATACGTCCCGCAGATGACGTCGTCCTTGTAGCCTAGCAGGCGGGTTAGTTCGCCGGGCTTCCATGACATATCGTGGTCAAGAAACATGACCACATCGGCGTCCCAGGTCATCGCCTTGCGTAGCAGTCTGGCCCTCGAGTGCGAGATATAAGCCGACCCGACCTCAAAGGTCATTCCGTGTTCGTAGCCTGCCGCGTCAAGGTGCGGGACCTCAGCCTCTACAGCGTCCAGAAACGCTTGATAGGGCCGGGTGATGGTCGGGCAACAGAGCGCGACCTTCAAGGCTTGCGGCCCGATCCGAACAGCGTCCAGTGTTCCAGCGCCTGGGCTGTAACGTCCGTGAAGCCCGCCGCCGTCATGGCTTTGGCGAGCGTGTCAGGCACAAACCCCGAATGGTGCGCCATGTAGGGCGCGTCCTTGATTAGCCGGGACATGCCGTAAAACATATCGAGCCCGCACACCGGACCCGCCGGGGAGTCGTACAACACATCTTCGGTCGGCTTCACGCCGTCGAGGTTGGGGACCATGATGGCCACGA
>Ga0315900_10005808_pt1 | contig 16828 bp, 15 predicted proteins | sample LakEriMetagenome_FD_203521 | JGI IMG/M metagenome (GOLD analysis project Ga0315900, IMG submission 203521) | Freshwater fungal communities from buoy surface, Lake Erie, Ohio, United States - Buoy 12 MA114 | ecosystem: Environmental > Aquatic > Freshwater > Lake > Lake biofilm | place: USA: Lake... | reverse complement strand
GTCGGAGACCTCCTCGACACCTTCACACCCGACGAATGCCAAAACTACTTTCGCCATGCCGGGTATGCTTCAGTCTAAGTCAGACAGGCTCTAGGGCCCGAGAGGTACGCTATCACGTCGTACCTCCCGGGCGGGCGGTCGACAGAGGCCGAGTTGCACCCCATGCGGGTGTATCGCGAGGTCATCGAAAGTCTGGGCCGTCGGCTCGCGGCTCGATTGTCTGACGTCCGACACAGGTTGAACTTCGTGATCCTCAATGGACGCTTCCCGAAGTATACGTCCGTGTGGTAAGATCTTGAAATAAATGTGAAACGGAGTTCTCCGATGCTTCTGGAAGCATCTTCGGAAACAAGCGGTGAGGCAAGAGAAAAGTTGGTCGCGATCAGGTCGACCGTCGAAGACAACTTGAACGAGGCTTTCAGGGCCGGCACGCTGGAGACATTCGACGCAAAGATATTCTACGTCCCGATCATCATGGATGAACGGTTCAGGGCGCGCTATCCGGCCCGTTCGCGGGTCGAGCGCAAGAACCGCATCTACAACTGCTGCCCCCAACTCGATTACGATGCCTTCATCGCCGCCGCCCCGGCGGAACGCGCGCTGATCTATCTCGAAGGCCTGCGCGAATGCGGGGCGGGCCTGGCCAAGCTTGGCGCCACCCCCGCGCAGGTGGCCGAATTCGACGCCATCCTGACCGAGGTCGGCCGCCGCGTCGCCGCACGGCTCGGACACTGACCCAGGGCCCCGCCAGGCGCCACCCGCACCGGCCGATGCCCCGGCAGCACAGCTGCGGGCCGCGCCCCCTCGGCTGGCCCTCACCCGGGATCGCCCGGCTGCTCGGGGTCGTCCCTCCCAGCCCCCCGCCCGCCCCGGCCACGGCATCACGTGCGCTCACCCCGGCCCGCCCTTTGCCGCAGACAGCCGACAGGACCGCCCCCTTGGGCAGGAGGCGGTCCCGCGCAGAGATGCGCATCCCTCCTCTCCCCCGTTCACCTTCCCTCAACCTCCGCCACCCCCGGCGCGCGGTGCTGTCACGACCCGCGCCGGCGCGGAATCCCCCGTTTCGCACCGACGCAATACCGACGTGATACCGACGTGATACCGAAAGCCCGTTTTTCGCAGAATCAACGCGTTAACCCCTGATTCGCCGCACTTGCCCCTCGCGCCGCCGTGGCGCGCCCCCGAAACCCGGGCCGTGGCGGTGGCAAACCCCGCCCCGCACCCTCCTCCACCTCCCGTCCCCCTCCGCGCCACCTCGGGCCACCACCCCCGCCGCCACCCGCCCCCCTCCCCCCGTCCTTGCCGGCCAAACACACCCGGGGAGCACGCCCACGCAGGGGCCAGCCGCCCTGCCGCAGAGCCCGCCGCCTTGACAGCCCGCCCGTCCGAGCGCCTAGACTGCGCGGCAGACGCAATCCCCGAGGGCACCCATGCGCCAGTCCGCCGCCCCCGCCCGGCGCATCTCCGCCGACCAGGCCGCCGCCCTCGTCCGCCCCGGCATGTGGCTCGACTACGGCGCGGGCCTCGCCCAGCCCGACGTCTTCGACCAGGCGCTCGCCGCCCGCCGCGCCGACCTCTCCGGTGTCCGCATCCGCGCCTGCCTCACCACCCGCCCCCGCGCGGTGATCGACCAGGACCCCGACCAGCGCCACTTCTTCTGGGTCAGCTCGCATTTCTCCGGCTACGAACGACGCAAGCACGATGCCGGGCTCGCCTCCTACCTGCCGGTGAATCTCGGCGAGGTGCCCGACTACTACCGCCGCTTCATCGACCCGCCCGACATCGTCATCCTGAAATGCCGCCCCCCCGATGCCCGGGGCTTTTGCAGCTTCGGCCCGGCGAATCTCTGGCACCGCGCGCTTGTCGAACGAGCGCGCTGCCTGATCGTCGAAACCTCCGCCGCCGTTCCGCTCTGCCACGGCACCGACAACGCCGTGCACCTCTCCGAAATCGACTGGCTGATCGACGGCGACGACCAGCCGCTCCCCGAACTGCCCAACCCGCCCCCCACCGATGTCGACCGCGCCGTTGCCCGCCACATCCTGGCCGAGATCGAGGACGGCGCCTGCCTCCAGATCGGCATCGGCGGCATGCCGAATGCCGTCTGTGCGCTCCTGGCCGAGACCACGATCCCCGATCTCGGCATCCATTCCGAAATGCTGACCGACGGCATCGGTGCGCTCTACCAGGCCGGCCGGATCAGCGGGGCGCGCAAGCAGCTCCACCCCGGCAAGATCGTCTACAGCTTCAGCCTCGGCAGCCATGCGCTCTATGACCTGATCGACGGCAACCCCGATTTCCTCTGCGAACCCGTCGATGTCACCAACCTGCCCCACAGCGCGATGCGCAACGACCGCCTGACCTCGATCAACAACACCACCCAGATCGACCTCCAGGGCCAGGCCGCCTCCGAATCCGACGGTCACCGCCATCTCTCGGGCACCGGCGGCCAGCTCCAGTTCGTCCGCGCCGCCTATGCCTCGCGCGGCGGGAAAAGCTTCATCTGCCTCGCCTCGACCTATGACAAGACGGGCGAACGCCGCTCGCGCATCGTGCTCTCGCTCACCCGCGGCAACATCGTCACGACCCCGCGCACCGACGTCATGTATGTCGTGACCGAATACGGGATCGCCAACCTCAAGGGCAAATCCGTCCCCGAACGCGCCCGCGCCCTGATCGGTCTCGCCCATCCCGACTTCCGCGAAGACCTCGAACGCGACGCCTACGACCACCGCCTGATCCCTCGCGGCTTCTTCTGACCGCGCCGCCGGGCGCCCGCGAAGCAGCCAAGGTCGCCACAGGCGCAACACGGCCTTGCATCGCCGGGGCCCCGATGATGCTTGGCAAAGGCCCGCAAGGGGCCTATGAGGCGGCCCTGACCACCGGACCACATCCATGCCGTTCTCCGCGCCGGACGCCTTGCCCGAGGCCCATTCCCCCGCAACGCCGACCCATCACGACCGCTCCCTCTGGCTCCTGATCCTGGGCTCGGTCGGCGTCGTCTTCGGCGACATCGGGACCAGCCCGCTCTATGCGATGCGCGAATCGCTGGCCGCGGCCGCCACGGGCGGCATCACCGACGACGAAATCACCGGCATCGTCTCGCTCCTGCTCTGGACGCTCTTCATCATCGTCACGCTGAAATACGTGATCCTGATCATGCGCGCCGACAACAACGGCGAAGGCGGCACCCTCTCGCTCCTCGCCCTCGCCCAGCGCGCGCTGGGGCGGCGGCCCGACGTCCTCTTGCTGCTCGGCATCGCCGGCACCGCGCTCTTCTTCGGCGATGCAATCATCACCCCGGCAATCTCGGTCCTCGCCGCAGTCGAGGGTCTGACGCTGGTCACCCCCGCCTTCGACGGCTTCGTGGTCCCCATCGCGCTGGCCGTGATCGTCGGCCTCTTCTGGATCCAGCGCCGCGGCACCGACGCCGTCTCGCGCTGGTTCGGCCCGGTCACGCTCGTCTGGTTCATCATCATGGGCCTGCTCGGCGCGCTGCACATCGCCGACCATCCCGGCATCCTTGCGGCCCTGAACCCCGCCCATGCGCTGGGCTTTCTCTGGCAACAGGGCTTCGGCGCGCTCGCCGTCATGGGCTCGGTCTTCCTCGCCGTCACCGGGGCCGAGGCGCTCTATGCCGACATGGGCCATTTCGGCCGCATCCCGATCCGCATCGCCTGGAACGTGATCGTCTTCCCCGCCCTTGCGCTCAGCTATCTCGGCCAGGGCGGCCTCGTCATCGCCGACCACCGCGCGATCAGCAACCCCTTCTTCCTGCTCGCCCCGGACTGGGCGCTCCTGCCGCTCGTGCTGCTCGCCACGGTCGCCACCGTGATCGCAAGCCAGGCCGTCATCTCGGGCGCCTTCTCGATCGCGCGCCAGGCCGTACAGCTCGGCCTTCTCCCCCGGCTCGAGGTGCGCCACACCTCGGCGCGCCAGATCGGGCAGATCTTCATGCCCCAGGTCAACCTGATGCTCTTCTGCGGCGTCATCTTCCTCGTCGTGACCTTCGGCTCCTCCACGGCGCTCGCCAGCGCCTAAGGCATCGCCGTCACCGGTGACATGGTCATCACCACGCTGATCGGCGCAGTGGTCTTCCGCCGCCTCTGGTCCTGGCCGCTCTGGCTCGTGATCGCCGTCGCCGGCCCGCTTCTGGTGGTCGAAGGCACGTTTCTCATCGCCAACCTCCTCAAGGTGGCCGACGGCGGCTGGCTGCCGCTCCTCTTCGCCGCCCTGATCGGCATCCTGATCCGCACCTGGATCAGCGGCACCGCCTATGTGCAGCAGAAATCCCGCGCCGGCGCGATGCCCATCGGCTCGCTCGCCGGCATGCTCGCCAAAAGCCGGCACCTCGCCGAAGCCCCCGGCACCGCCGTCTTCCTCACCGCCGAACCCGATGTCGCGCCGACCGCGCTCATGCACAACCTCAAGCACAACCACGTGCTGCACCGGCTGAACCTGATCGTGACCGTCTCGGTCGCCCCCGTGCCCTACGTCCCCGATGCTGACCGGCTCTCCATCGACAGGCTCGACGACCGTTTCACCCGCGTCGGCATCACCTTCGGCTACATGGACGAACCGAACGTCCCCCGCGCGCTCACGCTCGCCCGCCGCGAAGGGCAGAGGTTCGACCCGATGGCCGCCTCCTACTTCCTCAACCGCCGGACCTTCCGCCCATCCCCGACCGAAGGCCTGCCCCGCTGGCAGGAACGGCTCTTCATCAGCCTCTCCCGCTCGGCCTCGGCCGCGACCGACTTCTACCGCCTGCCCGTCAACCGCGTCGTCGAACTCGGCCAGCAGCTCGCGATCTGAATCCGGGCCCGCTCACTCCGCCGCCCGCGCCATCGGGTTGTTCGGATGCGTGGTCCAGTTCGCATAATCCCCGACCGTCCGCCCCGTGCGCGCATCGACCGCGCCTTTCGGCAACTCGACCATCGTGATGCAATCATCGACCGGGCAGACATCCACACAGAGGTTGCAGGCCACGCATTCCGCGTCGTTGACCTCGAAGACGCGCCCCGGATGCATCCAGATCGCCTGATGGCTCGTGTCCTCGCAGGCGGCATAGCAGCGCCCGCACTTGATGCAGGCCTCCTGGTCGATCCGCGCCTTGGCCACGTAATTCAGGTTCAGATACTGCCAGTCGGTGACATTGGGCACCGCGCGGCCCACGATCTGACGCACATCGGTAAAGCCCTTCTCGTCCATGTACTGCGACAGGCCCGAGATCATCTCCTGCACGATCTTGAACCCATAGGTCATCGCCGCCGTGCAGACCTGCACATTGCCCGCCCCCAGCGCCATGAACTCGGCCGCATCGCGCCAGGTCGTCACCCCGCCGATGCCGCTGATCGGCAGTCCCGCCGTCTCGGCGCTGCGGGCGATCTCGGCCACCATGTTCAGCGCAATCGGCTTGACCGCCGGCCCGCAATAGCCGCCATGCGCGCCCTTCCCGTCGATCGAGGGCTCGGGGCTGAACGTGTCAAGGTTCACGCTCGTGATCGAACTCACCGTGTTGATCAGGCTCACCGCATCCGCGCCGCCACGCTTGGCCGCCTCGGCAGGCTTGCGGATATCGGTGATGTTCGGGGTCAGCTTGACGATGCAGGGCAGGCGCGAATTCTGCTTCACCCAGCGCGTCACCATCTCGATATACTCGGGCACCTGCCCCACGGCAGAGCCCATGCCCCGCTCGCTCATCCCGTGCGGACAGCCGAAGTTCAGCTCGACCCCGTCGCATTCGGTCTCCTCGACACGCTTCAGGATCGCCTTCCACGCCTCCTCGACGCAAGGCACCATCAGCGACACGACCATCGCCCGGTCGGGATAGTCGCGCTTGACCGTCTTGATCTCGCGCAGGTTCACCTCAAGCGGCCGGTCCGTGATCAGCTCGATGTTGTTGATCCCAAGCACCCGGCGGTCCGCGCCATGGACCACGCCATAACGCGGCCCGTTCACGTTCACGATCGGCGGCCCGTCCTCGCCCAGCGTCTTCCAGACGACCCCGCCCCACCCCGCCTCATAGGCGCGGCGGACATTGTATTCCTTGTCCGTCGGCGGCGCCGAGGCGAGCCAGAACGGATTGGGCGACCTGATCCCGATGAAGTCCGACTGAAGGTTTGCCATCTCGATCCCTCGTAGGGTGGGTGCAACCCACCATGATTGCCGTCATGCCCGGCCGTCCGTCCCGGACGACCCTTAGCCCATCAGCGCCGCATGGATATCCTCGGCCGCATCGCGCCCTTCTGCGACCGCCGTCACCGTCAGGTCATCCCCGCCCGTCGCACAATCCCCCCCGGCCCAGACGCCCGGCAGGCTGGTCCGCCCCGGACCCGTCACGGCAATCTTGCCGCCCTCGATGCTCAGCCCCGCATCCGTGGCCAGCGTCTGCCCGATCGCCGCCAGCACCTGATCGGCGGCCAGCCGGAACCGCTCGCCCGTGCCGCGCAGGCCCCCAGGCCCCTCGGCGGTGTATTCGAACTCCACCTCCGCCGCCGCGCCGTTGCCATGCACCGCAACCGGCATCACGTTGTGCAGGATGCGCACCCCTTTGGAGGCGGCGAGGTCCTGCTCAAAGACCGAGGCGCTCATCTTCTCGCGCCCGCGGCGGTAGGCGATGGTCACGCTGTCCGCCCCCAGAAGGCGCGACTGCACGGCCGCATCCACTGCCGTCATGCCCCCGCCAATCACCACGACATTGCGCCCGACCGGCAGCATCTGGGGGTCCTCCGCCTGCCGCAGCGCCGCGATCATGTCGACCGCCGCGCCGACGCCCGCCTTCTCCTCGCCCGGCACCCGCAGCGCATTCACCCCGCCGAGGCCGACGCCCAGAAACACCGCGTCATACTCCGCCCGCAGCGCATCAAGCGTCAGCCCCGCGCCCAGCGCCTTGCCGGTCACGACCGTGATCCCGCCGATGGCCAGCAGCCAGTCGACCTCCTTCTGCGCAAACCCGTCCACCGCCTTGTAGGCCGCGATCCCAAACTCGTTCAGCCCCCCGGGCTTGGCCTTCGCCTCATAAAGCGTGATCTCATGCCCCTTCATCGCCAGCCGGTGCGCGCAGGCAAGCCCCGCCGGCCCCGCCCCCACGACCGCGACCCGCTTGCCTGTCGCCGCGGCGCGCGCATAGGGGTGTCCCTGTCGCGCCATCAGCGCATCCGTCGCATGCCGCTGCAACCGCCCGATCTCGACCGGATTGCCCTCCGCCGCCTCGCGCACGCAGGCGCCTTCGCAGAGGTTCTCGGTCGGGCAGACGCGGGCGCACATGCCGCCCAGGATATTGCTGTCAAAGATCGTCCGCGCCGCCGCCTCGGGCGTGCCGGTCGCGATCTGCCGGATGAACAGCGGGATGTCGATTCCCGTCGGACAGGCCGTCACGCAGGGCGCATCATGGCAGAAATAGCAGCGATCCGCCGCCACCGCCGCCTCGTGCCGGTCCAGCGGCGCATGCAGGTCGGCGAAATTCGCGGCGATCTCCTCGGCGGTCAGGCGCCCCGGGACGATCCCCGGCGTCATCGGTGTCGGCATGGCTGGCTCCCTCGGCAAAGGCATGGTCCCCTTGCCCGCCAGACTGCCACAACCGGAATTTTTATCAAACGGTAAATTTCACGGCCGCGCCTGCGCGGGCGGCGCTGTCCCCCGGTCGGTGCATCTGGACAGCCCGCCCGCCAGAGCCTAGGCCTTGCACCGGCTGCCCCGTCCCGGGAGAGCCGCCGGATGCCCCCTGCCATGCGCCAGCGCGACAGCGCCATCCTTGCCATCGCCGCAGCCGGCCTCGTGCTCGGCCTCGCACTCCTGCTGACCGACCGCCCCCTCGCCGCCACCCGCACCTGGACGCTGGCCACCCTCCCCGTCCTCGCCGCCCTCCTCTTCGAGATCCTGCGCTCGCTGCGCGCCGGCGACATCGGGCTCGACATCGTCGCCGCACTGTCGATGTCGGCCGCGCTCCTGACCGGCGAAGCCGCCGCCGCCAATGTCGTGGCGCTCATGTATGCCGGCGGAACCTTCCTCGAAGCCTTCGCCGAACGCCGCGCCGGGGCCGAGATGCGCGCCCTGCTCGCCCGCCAGCCGCAAAGCGCGCTGCGCCACGACGACGGCACCCTGACCGAAGTCCCGATCGAGACCATCCTCCCCGGTGACCGCCTGCTCATCCGCCAGGGCGACGTCCTGCCCGTCGACGGCACGGTCGGCCCGCGGCCCGCACTGCTCGACCTCTCCGCCCTCACCGGCGAATCCCTGCCGCAGACGCACGACCCCGGCAGCGCGGCGATGAGCGGGGCGCTCAATGCCGGCCCCCCCTTCGACCTCGTCGCCACCCGGCCCGCCGCCGACAGCACCTACGCCGGCATCGTCCGCCTCGTCACCACCGCCCAGCAGGCCCGCGCACCAATGACGCGCCTCGCCGACCGCTGGTCGCTCGCCTTCCTCGCCGTCACCCTCGCGCTCGCTGGCGCGGCCTGGTGGGCGACCGGCGATCCCGTCCGCGCCGTGGCCGTGCTCGTCGTCGCCACCCCTTGTCCGCTCATCCTCGCCGTGCCCGTGGCACTCGTCGCCGGCCTCTCCCGCGCGGCCCGCTTCGGCGTCCTCGTCAAGGGCGGCCGCGCGCTCGAGGCGATGGCCCGCATCCAGAGCCTGATCCTCGACAAGACCGGCACCCTGACCGAAGGCCGCCCCATGCTCGTCGCGACCGAGGCCGCCCCCGGCGCCGGGATCGACCCCGACCGGGCGCTCTATCTCGCCGCGAGCCTCGACCAGACCTCGCGCCATCCCATCGCCGCCGCCCTCGTCGCCGCCGCCGACGGCCGGCGCCTGGCCATTCCCGCCGATGTGAACGAATCGCCCGGCGAAGGCCTGACCGGCACGGTCGAAGGCCACCGCCTCGCCGTCGGCGGCCCGGCCTTCGTCCACCGCATCCTCGGCCTGCCGGCATCCGCCGAGCCGCACAATCCCGGCGAGGTTGCCGTCGCCATCGCCGTCGACGGCCGCCTGGCCGCAACGCTGACCTTCGCCGACGGTTTGCGCCCCGGGACCGCCGCCTTCCTGGCCGAAGCGCGCGACCTCGGCCTCACCCGCATCCTGCTCGCCACCGGCGACCGCGCCGAGGTTGCCCGCGCGATCACCCGCGACCTGCCGCTCGACGCCGTCCATGCCGACCTCACGCCCGACCGCAAGGTCCTGCTCGTACTCTCCGAACGCAAGAACGGCCCCGTCGCGATGGTGGGCGATGGTGTCAACGACGCCCCTGCCCTTGCCGCGGCCGATCTCGGCGTCGCCATGGGCGCCCGCGGTGCGGCCGCCAGCGCCGAGGCGGCGGACGTCGTCCTGCTTGTCGACCGGCTCGACCGGCTGCTGCCCGGCATCCGCATCGCGCGCGGCGCCCGCGCCATCGCGCTGCAAAGCGTGGCCGTGGGCCTCGGCCTGTCGGTCATCGGCATGGTCGCCGCCGCGCTCGGCTACCTCACTCCGATCCAGGGCGCGATCCTGCAGGAGGCGATCGACCTCGCCGTGGTCCTCAACGCGCTGCGCGCGCTGCGCATCTCCCCCGGCCGGATCGACTGACCGCCCGGCCCCGCTCCTGCCGCCCGCGGCCCGGTCCCCCCATTCGATGTCCCCATCTATCCCGGGGGCGCCGCCGCAGGCGGCGGGGGGCAGCGCCCCCCTTCGCTTCCGTCACATCGCTGCGGCCCGCACTGACGTGATACCGACGCGATACCGCATCAGCCGGTGATCCGTGTGCCCAGCCCATGCCCTTCGCTTGCCTTCGTGCTCTTTGCTGCCCGCAGGTCCTCGACCGAGCGGACCTTGAGCCGCGCCGCGCCCTCCCAGTCGCGGGTCCTGACCCTGGGGTTCTTCAGCCGCTCCCGCGCAGCCGGAATGGCCTCGGCATATTGCGGCAGCCAGGCCGCCTGCGCGACCAGCATCTCGTCCACCATCTGCCAGACCTCCTCGGGCGTGCAGATGGCGCCCACCAGCGGGTCGTGCAGCACGGCAAGCTTCAGCAGCTCGACATCCCCCGTCACCGCCGCCTGCACGCTCATCCGCTGCACGTTCACGCTCGCCTGACAGGTCGCCGCCGCGCCCATCGGCAGCTCGATCCCTTCGACCATGTTGATCCCGAACCGGTCCACGAAACCGGGCGATTCGATGATGCAATCCGCAGGCAGGTTCCGGATCACCCCCCCGTTCTTCACGTTGAAATGCCCGCGATAGACGCACCCCGTCTCCAGCGCCTCGAGGATATGCGACGCATGCTCGTCGGTCCGCTCATGCTCGGACAGGGGCTTGCCTGCGGTCTCGAGGAACTGCGGGAAATCCGTCTCGAACCAGTTCCGGTTCTCGGTCGAATAGCGCAGGTACCCGCCCGTCTCGCCATGGATCCACTCGTCGGTCGAAATCCAGTCGAGGATCTCTTCCGGCCGCTTGCGGTACCAGGGCAGGTATTCCGACAGATGCCCGTTGCTTTCGGTCGAATAGACGCCAAAGCGGCGCAGCACGTCGATGCGGACCTTCTCCTGCCGCGAAAAGACCGGATGCGCCTCGAAGGCAGCCAGCAGTTCCTCCTTGCCGATCCGGCGCCCCTTGTGGCGGATGTCGATGTACCAGGTCTGGTGGTTGATCCCGGAACAGACGATGTCGACCTCCTCCATCGGCAGGCCCAGCGCCCGCGCAATCTGCCGGTGCCCGTTCTGCACCCCGTGGCACAGACCCACAGTGTTCACCTGCCCGTGGTCGATGCAGGCCCAGGTCATCATCGCCATCGGGTTGGCATAGTTCAGCAGCAGCGCGCCGGGCTCCGCGACCTCGCGGATGTCCTTGCAGAACTCCAGCATCGCCGGGATGCCGCGCTGGCCGTAAAGGATGCCGCCCGCACAGATCGTGTCGCCCACGCACTGGTCCACGCCATAGCGCAGCGGAATGCGGATATCGTCGGCAAAGGCCTCGAGCCCGCCGATCCGCACGCAGCACATCACATAGCGCGCCCCGTCCAGCGCCTGCCGCCGGTCGGTCGTCGCCGTCACCTTCGTCCGCAGCCTGTTGACCTCGACGATGCGCCGGATGATCTGCGCGATCATGTCAAGGTTATGCGCGTTGATGTCGGTCAGCGCGATCTCGATATCCTCGAACTCGGGCACCTTGAGAATGTCGAGGCAGAGTTTCTGGGTGAATCCGACGCTGCCCGCGCCGATGATGCAGATCTTGAAGGTCATGGGGTATCCGCTCCTGGGGTCGCTGGGCCAGCAATAGCCCGATGACGGCCCAAGAAGAACGGGATTCTTTCAATTCCCCCGGAGTTGCCGCGGCATCCCCCGCACCCGCCCCCCTCTCCCCGTGACCCCGGGGGCCGGCGCCGGCCGGCCCGGCCTTGCGTCACGGTCCGGAATGTTGCGTGATCAGGCCGCTTCTGCGATCAGGCGTGGATGGCAAGAACCCTTCCCGATTTCACCCGCGAAGAGGCTGTCCTGCGGCAGGGAGCCGGCCCTGTCGCAGGGGTGGACGAAGCCGGGCGCGGCCCGCTCGCCGGGCCGGTGACGGCAGCAGCGGTGATCCTCGATCCCTTGCGCATTCCGGCCGGCCTGAACGACAGCAAGGCACTCACCAGAGCGGCGCGAAACCGCCTGATGGCCGACATCATGGCAACCGCAGTCGTCGGCATCGGCCATGCCAGCGTGGCAGAAATCGACGCGCTGAACATTCTGCGCGCGTCCCACCTCGCAATGTGCCGCGCCGTGGCGGGGCTGACCGTCGCGCCGGCGCTGGTCCTGATCGACGGCGACCGGCTGCCCGCCGCGCTCGGCCTTCCCGCCAGGCCGGTGGTGCGGGGCGATGCGCTCTGCCTTTCCATCGCGGCGGCCTCGATCGTGGCGAAATGCGTGCGCGACCGGATCATGGTGGATTTGGCGCAACAGCACCCAGGTTACGGCTGGGAACGGAACGCAGGATACCCCACGAAAGGCCACAAAGCCGCCATGATCCAAAGGGGGGTCACCCCACATCATCGGCGCTCCTTCGCCCCCGTCCACAACATCTTGTATCAAGATGGAAACGCAAGCCATTGATTCAATAAAGTTTTTGACAGCGAATCACGACTGACTCATGTTGCGCCCAAGGCAGAGCGGCGGGCGAACCGCCGGGGACGAGGCAGCATGACGACACTCACGGCCGGGGGCGCAGAGGCGCTTCCCCTTGACACGATCCTGACGGGCGACTGCATCGAACGGATGCGGGACCTGCCGGCCGGGTCGGTGGACCTGATCTTTGCCGATCCGCCCTATAACCTGCAGTTGAAGGGCGAACTGCACCGGCCGGACAATTCGCGCGTCGCGGCGGTGGATGACGACTGGGACCGGTTTTCAAGCTTCGAAGCCTATGACCGCTTCACCCGCGACTGGCTGTCGGCGGCGCGGCGGCTCCTGAAACCGCATGGCGCGATCTGGGTGATCGGGAGCTATCACAACGTCTTCCGCCTGGGGGCCGAGTTGCAGAACCAGGGCTTCTGGATCCTCAACGACGTGGTCTGGCGCAAGGCGAACCCGATGCCGAACTTCAAGGGCAAGCGGCTGACCAATGCGCACGAGACGCTGATCTGGGCCAGCCGTGACGAAGGCAGCCGCTATACCTTCAACTACGAAGCGCTGAAGGCGCTGAACGAGGGCGTGCAGATGCGGTCGGACTGGGTGATCCCGATCTGCACCGGGCATGAACGGATCAAGGACGCGGCGGGCGACAAGGCGCATCCGACGCAAAAGCCCGAGGCGCTGCTGCACCGCATCCTGATCGGCACGACCCATCAGGGCGACGTGGTGCTGGACCCGTTCTTCGGCACCGGCACGACGGGGGCGGTCGCCAAGATGCTGGGGCGCCATTACATCGGGATCGAACGCGAGGAGACCTATCTTCGCGTGGCCGAAAAGCGGCTGCACCAGGTCCGGAGGATCGAACGCGAAGCGCTTGCCGTCTCGGCGTCCAAACGGGCAGAGCCGCGGGTCGCCTTCGGCGTGCTGGTCGAGCGCGGGCTCCTGCGGCCGGGCGAGGTCCTGACCTCGTTCAACGGCCGGCGGGCGGCGCGGGTGCGGGCGGACGGGACGCTGGTGGCCGCGGATGTCACCGGGTCGATCCACCAGGTCGGCGCGCATCTCGAAGGGGCACCCTCCTGCAACGGCTGGACCTACTGGCATTTCCGCCGCGACGGGGTGACGGTGCCGATCGACGTGCTGCGCCAGCAGATCCGGGCCGAGATGGGGGATGCCGGCTAGACGTCCGGAATGAGGTTTCCGCCGGTGCGGGCGGCCCGTGAGGCGCGCCGCCTGCACATGACCTGCCCCGCCTGTCCGGAAAGGACGGGCGGGGCGTTTTTCTTTGGCAGCGAGGCACCCTGCCGGCAGGGCGCCGCAGACGCCGGGCACAGCAGCGATGATTGACGGGCAATCCTGCCCCCGACCCGGATCTTCACCGCGCAGCCCATCCTCAGGGCCCGACGACCATGACCCACAACCCGCCTCCGCCGCCGACCCCGGGTGACGCCGGAAACCCCACGGCAGGATCCGACTCCGCAAAAGCCCCTCTTGTGCGGGCGGGCCACCGCCCGTCCGGCCCCCGCTCAGGGTGCCAGAAGCTGCCGGAACAGCGTTTCGAGGTATTCTCCCGCCTCGGCAAAAGGGGCGTGTCCCGGCCCCAGCACCGCCCGCACCTGCACGTCGAAATCCGCATAATGCTGCGTCAGCGCCCAGACCGAAAAGATCAGATGCACCGGATGCACCGCCCGGATGCGCCCCTCCGCCATCCACTCCGTCAGCACCGCCGCCTTCCGCGCCACCAGCCCGGCCAGTTCCCCCTCCAGCGTGGCGCGGATGCGCGGCGCCCCCTGCAGGATCTCGTTGGCGAAAAGCCGGCTCTCGCGCGGATAATCCCGCGACAGGTCAAGCTTGCGCCGGACATAGCGCAGCATCTCGGCGATCGGATCGCCCGCCGGATCAAGATCGCGCAAGGGGTCAAGCCACATGTCCAGCAGCCCCTCCAGAAGCGCGGCGTGGATCGCCTCCTTCGACGGGAAATAATACAGCAGGTTCGGCTTGGAGAGCCCCGCCGCCTGCGCGATCTGGTCAAGCGTCGCCCCCCGGAACCCACGTGCCGCAAAGATATCCAGCGCAGCCGCCAGGATCGCCTCCCGGTTTCTGGCCTGAATCCGCGTCAGCCCCGTATCGGCCATGCCCCCGCCCTGCCTCTCGCGTGGTTCTTGACTGGTCGCCTTCCTCTGCTAGCGTGCCTTTGACCGCTTGGTCAAATCAAGCCCCATCCGCCCGCGGAACGCCAGCCAGAGTGAGACAGACGATGACCGCCCGAAGCCCCGCACCCGGCGCCAATATCCGCATCGACAGCGCCCGCCTCTGGGACAGCCTGATGTCGATGGCGCAGATCGGCCCCGGCATCGCGGGCGGCAACAACCGCCAGACCCTGACCGATGCCGACAGCGAAGGCCGCCATCTCTTTGCCCGCTGGTGCGCCGAAGCCGGCCTGACGATGGGCGTCGACCGCATGGGCAACATGTTCGCCCGCCGCGAAGGCACTGATCCCACGGCACTTCCCGTCTGCATGGGCAGCCATCTCGACACCCAGCCGACGGGTGGCAAATACGACGGCGTGCTCGGCGTCCTCGGCGGGCTCGAGGTCATCCGCACCCTCAACGACCTCAACATCTGCACCCGCCACCCGATCCTGCTCGTCAACTGGACGAACGAGGAAGGCACCCGCTTCGCCCCCGCCATGCTCGCCTCGGGCGTGTTTGCCGGCATCCACACGCTCGACTACGCCCATGACCGGCGCGATGCCCAGGGCAAACGCTTCGGCGACGAACTGGCCCGCATCGGCTGGGCCGGAGAAGAGGAGGTCGGCGCCCGCCCGATGCACGCCATGTTCGAACTCCACATCGAACAGGGCCCGATCCTCGAAGCCGAGGGCAAGGAGATCGGCGTCGTGACCCATGGCCAGGGCCTCTGGTGGCTCCAGATCACGCTCACCGGCCGCGACGCCCATACCGGCTCGACGCCGATGCACATGCGCCTCAACGCCGGCCTCGGCATGGCGCGGATCATGGAACGCGTCCACCAGATCGCGATGAGCCACCAGCCCGGCGCCGTGGGCGCGGTCGGCCATGCCGAGCTTCATCCCAATTCGCGCAACGTCATTCCCGGAAGCGCCGTCTTCACCGTCGACATCCGCAGCCCCGAACAGGGCAGACTCGACGCCATGCGCGCCGAAACCGAACGCGCGGCTCATGCCGTCGCCCGCGAACTCGGCCTTGGCTGCACCGTCGAACCGGTCGGCCATTTCGACCCCGTCACCTTCGACCCCACGCTTGTCGACCGCGTCCGCCACACCGCCGAAAGGCTGGGGTATTCCCACATGAACATCGTCTCGGGCGCGGGCCACGACGCCTGCTGGATCAACCGCATCGCCCCCACCGTGATGATCATGTGCCCCTGCGAAGGCGGCCTGTCCCATAACGAGGCCGAGGCGATCACCCCCGACTGGGCGGCCAGGGGCACCGACGTCCTCTTCCATGCGGTGGTCGAAACGGCCGGGATCGTCGCGTGACGCCACCCCTGCCCTCAAGGCCCATACACAAGCCTGCCGCGGCAGGTTAACGTGGCCGGGAACCGACATTCCCCAAGGAGACGACCCGTGATCCGCCTCACCCCCTTCCTGCTCACCGCCGCGATGGCAGGCTGCACGGCGCCCGCCCTGCAAGACGGGCTGCCTACCCTGCCGGGAAGCACGCCGGAGCCGGCCGTGGTCCCCGCACAGGTCGCGCCCTTCCTGCCGCCCGGCGCATCGCCGAACGTGGTGTTCCAGGACTACGCCGGCTGCTACCTCTACTCGATCGAAGTCACGGACCCGCCCTCGGGCTTTCCGGTGCGCGATGCCGCCGGCCGGCAGGTCTGCGAAGGCCAGCCGGTGACCTATGCCGTCCCCGCCGTGCCCGGGGCGGCCCCGGCTGCCCTGCCCGCCCCCGTGCCGCAGCCCCCCCCGCCCGCCGCAGCGCCGCTCGCCCCGAGGACCCTGATCGGCGGGGTCGCGGGCCCGGTGACCAACGGCCTCACAGGCGACGTCGCTGACCCCGTCACCGGCGCCAACCTCATCGATGGCACGCCGATCGGCCAGATTCCGGCCCCCGCGCCGCTTCCCATGCCGCTGCCCACACCGGTGGAGTGACCCGATGCGCGCCCCCCTTCTCGCCATTGTGCTGCCCGCCCTCGCCGCCGCCTGCGCACCCGTCACCCAGGGGTCAAGCGGGTCGCCCGGCCGCAGTTCGGCCCTCTGGCCGCCCGAAGTCGTCCAGGCGCTTCCTTCCTCCGTTCCGGACGATGCCGTCATCCGTGACTCCGATGGCTGCTATTCCTACCGCGATCCTGCGGCACCCACCGGCTTCAGCCTCGTGATCGGCATCGATGGCCGCCAGCTCTGCGACGGCCGCTTCCCCGACGAAGCCGAAATCCGCGCCCGTGCCGCACAGATGCGGGCCGAACTCGTCGGCGGGAATACCGCCGTCGCCGACATGCCAGCCACCCAGTAACGCCCGCACCGAAGCAGCCCCCGCGGAGGAGATCAGATGAGCACGGTCATCAGGAACGGCACCATCGTCACCCACGACCTCAGCTATGCCGCCGACATCCGCATCGCCGGCGGCCGCATCTCCGGGATCGGACCCGGGCTGAAGGGCGACACCGTGCTCGACGCCACCGGCTGCTTCGTCATGCCCGGCGGGATCGACCCCCATACCCATCTCGAAATGCCCTTCATGGGTACCTATTCCGCCGACGACTTCGAAAGC
>Ga0315900_10005806_pt1 | contig 16829 bp, 8 predicted proteins | sample LakEriMetagenome_FD_203521 | JGI IMG/M metagenome (GOLD analysis project Ga0315900, IMG submission 203521) | Freshwater fungal communities from buoy surface, Lake Erie, Ohio, United States - Buoy 12 MA114 | ecosystem: Environmental > Aquatic > Freshwater > Lake > Lake biofilm | place: USA: Lake... | reverse complement strand
CATGCTCCGATCCTGCCTCCTGCCCTTCGTGCTGGCCGCCGCCAGCGGCTTTGCCGCCAACAATGACGCCCCGGCCAACGCGTCCCACGCCATCATGCCGCTTCCAGAAGCCGCAACGGTCAAACGTGCCCAGAACGTGACACCGCCGGAAAAGGGCGAGCGCATCGTGCTCATTGGCAACGGCCTGGCCGAACGTGACGTGCACTACAGCCGCATTGAAACCGAGCTGCACCTCCGATACCCGGACCGGGATCTCTTCATTCGCAACATGGGGCATGTCGGCGACACCCCCGGCTTCCGCCCGCATCCCGCCCGCAAATCCCAGTGGGCCTTCCCCGGCGCGGAAAAATTTCACCCCGACAAGAAAGTCCACAACGGCAAGGGCTTCTTCCCGATGCCGGATGAATGGCTCACCTTTCTGAAGGCCGACACCGTCGTGGCTTTCTTCGGCTACAACGAGTCCTTCGACGGCCCGGACAAGGTGAAGAACTTCGAGGATGAGCTCGACGCCTGGGTGCAGCACACCCTCGGCAGGGCCTACAATGGGAAGGCCGCCCCCCGCGTGGTGCTCGTCAGCCCTGTCGCCTTTGAAAACCAGTCCGCCAGCCGCGACCTGCCCAACGGTGAAAAGGAGAACGCCAACCTCATCCTTTATGCCGCCGCCATTGAGAACGTGGCCAAGAAGCACGGCCTGACCTTCATCGACCTCTTCACCCCGACCAAGGCCCTCTACGCCGCCGCGCGCCAGCCGCTGACGACCCTCGGCTTCGTGCCCAACGAAAAAGGCTACCAGGAGATCGCCGGCATCCTCGCCACCGGCCTCTTCGGCCATCAGAGCCACGAGTCCAAGGCCGATCCGGAGCTGCTGAACTCGGCGGTGAAGCAGAAGGACTGGTTCTGGAACAACGACTACAACCTCCTCAACGGCGTCCACACCCACGGCCAGCGCTACGAGCCCTTCGGCCCGCAGAACTATCCGGACGAGGTCAAAAAGACGCGCGAAATGGCCGCCCTGCGCGACCAGCTCATCCATGACGTCGCCGCCGGACGGAAGAAGGATCTGGCCGTCGACGACAGCAGCACGCACAAGCTTCCGCGCGTCCCCACCAATTATCAGCCCAGCGCCAAGAACGGCAGCAAGGAATACCTCTACGGCGACGCCGCCCTCAAGACGATGACCGTGCCCGAGGGCTACAAGATCGAGCTCTTTGCCAGCGAGAAGGAATTTCCCAACCTGGCCAACCCGATGCAGATGAGCTTCGACGACAAAGGCCGTCTCTGGGTCGCCACCATGCCGACCTATCCCCATTATCGGCCCGGCGACGCCATGCCTGACGACAAGCTCCTCATCTATGAGGACACCAACAACGACGGCAAGGCCGACAAGGAGACCGTGTTTGCCGACAAGCTGCACCTGCCCATCGGTTTCGAGTTCGCCCCCGAGGGCGTCTACATCTCCCAGGAACCCTACCTTGTCCTGCTCCGCGACACCAATGGCGATGACAAGGCCGACAGCCGTGAGCTTATCCTCGGGGGCTTTGACACCCACGACACCCACCACGCGATCAGCGCCTACACCGCCGACCCCAGCGGCGCGATCATGATGTGCGAAGGCGTCTTCCTCCACTCCAACATCGAGACCCCCTACGGCCCCGTGCGCTGCGTCGACGGCGGCTTCTTCCGCTACAGCCCGCAGCGTGGCCAGCTGGAGCGCACCATCCAGATGAGCATCCCCAACCCCTGGGGCTTCGTGTTTGACCGCTGGGGCCAGGACTTCCTCCTCCACACCTCCGGCACCACCATGAACTGGGCCCTGCCTGTCGAGGTGAAGCCGACCTTCGGCAGCAAGACGCCCTCCACCCCCGACCTGGTTCCCAAAGGCCACGCCGTGCGCCCGACCAGCGGTCTTGAAGTCGTCAGCAGCCGTCACTTTCCCGACGAGGTCCAGGGCGACCTCATCTACTGCAACGCCATCGGGTTCCTCGGCATCAAGCAGGTGAAGATCCAGGATCAAGGCACCGGCTGGAAGACCGAGCACCGCCACAACCTGCTGCAGAGCAGCGACGGCAACTTCCGCCCGGTGGACCTCGAGTTCGCCCCGGACGGCAGCCTCTATGTCATTGACTGGCACAACGTGCTCATCGGCCACATGCAGCACAACGCCCGCGACCCCCTTCGCGACCACGTCCACGGCCGCATCTACCGCATCACCTACCCCTCGCGGCCGCTCGTCAAGCCAGCCCCGGTCGCCGGCGTCGGTGTTGACCAGCTTCTGGAAAACCTGAAGGAACCCGAGCTTCGCACCCGCTACCGCAGCCGCCGCGCCCTGCGCGGACACCCGGCCTCGGAAGTCCTGCCCGCCGTCAAGACCTGGGCGGCCAAACAGGAGGACACCCACGCCAAGCTGGAAGCCCTCTGGGTCACCTGGGGCCTGAACCAGGCCGATGAAGGCCTGCTCCGAGAAATGCTCGCCTCCACCGACTTTCACGCCCGCGCCGCCGCCGTCCGCGTCCTGCGTTATAACATGCACAAGATCGCCGATCACGCCGCCCTGCTGGAAAAGGCAGCCAATGATGAACAGGGCCGTGTCCGCCTTGAGGCCATCATCGCCGCCTCCTGGATGACCGACATCCCCGCCGCCAAAAAAATCGTCGCCGCCGCCAGCGCCAAACCTCTCGACGAATGGAGCAAGAACGCCGCCCAGACCGCAGCCGACCGCCTCGCCGGCATCGCTGAAAAACCGCTCGTCGAATACGTCGCCGCACCGGCCCCCGCCCATCTGGATGCCACCGCGAAGAAGCAGTTCCTCGCCGGACAGGAAGTGTATCATCGTGAAGGCAGCTGCATGACCTGCCACCGCGGTGACGGCAACGGCCTCGCCCCCGCCTTCCCCCCCATCGCCAAAAGCGCCTGGCTGACCGACAAGGAGCGCGCCATCAAGATCGTGCTCTTCGGCCTGATGGGCCCCATCGAGGTCAACGGCCAGAAGTTCGACGGCCAGGTGCCCATGACGCCCTTCGCCGGCATGCTCAAGGACGACGAAATCGCCAGCGTGCTCACCTTTGTGCGCAACCATTTCGGCAACCAGCACGGCCCGGTCAGCGCGGAGGACGTGAAGAAGGTCCGCGACGCGCAGCCCGGCCGCATGATGTTCTACATGGCCGATCAGCTGCTGAAGGAGCACCCGCTGAAATAAGCGGGCGAAACCTTCCAACGAATCCCGCAGGGTGGCTCCGGCCACCCTGTTTTCGTTGGGAGCGATGGCTCCAGGCCTCAGAGACCGGCTTCAGCCCCGCAAGCTCCAGCCTTGACCTCGGAGCCAACCCGGCCAGTATTGAGGTGTCCGATGATCACGCCCGCCCAGGCTCTGCTTCTTCTCAACCTTCGACTTACTCGAGGGTAGGCGGCCCGCGTTTCCTCGTCATGCACCCGCTGCCACGTCGCAGCCATCTTCCAAGGCGCTCCGGCTTTCACCGCGCAAATCCTGCCGACAGAAAGACCCATCTGGAGCCCTGACACCCCGTGAATCCTGCTTAAAGAAAGAAGTTCCCGCCATGTTGAAAAATCCCGCCACCAAATACCAGCGCTTCGATCCGGTGAAGCTGCCGAACCGTCAGTGGCCCTCCAAGACCCTCGAAAAGGCCCCCATCTGGTGCTCCGTCGACCTGCGCGACGGCAACCAGGCCCTCGCCGTCCCCATGAACGTCTCGCAGAAGCTCGAGATGTTCGACGCCCTTGTGAAGTGCGGCTTCAAGGAGATCGAGGTCGGCTTCCCCAGCGCCTCCAACACCGAGTTCTCCTTCAACCGCCGCCTGATCGAGGAAAAGCGCATCCCCGATGACGTCACCATCCAGGTGCTCGTCCAGGCCCGTGAAGACCTGATCGAAAAGACCGTGCAGAGCCTCGTCGGCGCCAAGCAGGTCATCATCCACATGTACAACTCCACCTCGCCCGCCCAGCGCAAATACGTGTTCGGCAAGTCCAAGGAGGAGATCATCGAGGTGGCGCGCAACGGTGCCCGCCTGATCAAGGAGCGCCTGCACCGCCTGACCGAAGGCGGCACCAAAGTCACGCTGCAGTATTCACCTGAGAGCTTCAGCGCCACCGAGGTCGAGTTTGCCAGGGAGATCAGCGAGGCCGTGATGGATGTCTGGCAGCCGACGCCGGAGCACCGGATGATCCTCAACCTGCCCGACACCGTCGAGGTCTGCATGCCCAACGTCTATGCGGACCAGATCGAGTGGATCTGCACCCACATCAAAAACCGCGAAAGCCTCATCATCAGCCTGCACACCCACAACGACCGCGGCACCGGCACCGCTGCCACCGAGCTCGGCCTGCTGGCCGGCGCCGACCGCGTCGAAGGCACGCTGTTTGGCAACGGCGAGCGCACCGGCAACCTCGACATCGTCCAGGTGGCCATGAACCTCTACATGCACGGCACTGACCCCAGGCTGGACTTCAGCGACATGACCGGGCTGATTTCCATGTATGAACGCACCACAGGCATGACCGTGCCGCCGCGCCAGCCCTACGCCGGCGAACTGGTCTTCACGGCCTTCAGCGGCAGCCACCAGGACGCGATCAAGAAGGGCTTGGTCGGTTACGAACAGCATCTCAGCATCTGGGACGTTCCCTACCTCACGATTGATCCGCATGACGTCGGCCGCGAATATCGCGAGGTCATCCGCGTCAACAGCCAGAGCGGCAAGGGCGGCGTCGCCTACCTTCTCGAAAGCGAGTTCGGCATCGAGCTGCCCAAGGACATGCAGCGCGAGTTCGGCCCCATCGCCAACGACATCGTGGACAACCTGGGCCGCGAGGTCAGCGGCGCGGAATTGAAGCAGATGTTCTGGAAGGAATACATCGAGCGTGAGAGCCCCTTCTCGCTGCATCACTTCCATGCCGATGGCGTCGACGGTGTCTTCACCTGCCGAAGCAGCCTCGTGGTCGAAGGCCGCGAACGCGGCATCACCGGCACGGGCAACGGCCCCATCGCAGCCTTCGTGGACGCCCTCGTCCGGGATGCAGGCGCCGCTCCGTTTGAAGTCGTCACCTACCGCGAGCAGAGCCTCAGCAGCGGCACAGGCGCCAGCGCACTCGCCTTCATCCAGATCAAGACCACCGGCGGCAGGCTGGTCTGGGGCGCGGGCACGGACACCAACATCGAGCTCGCGTCCATCAAGGCCGTGGTCAGCGCGGTGAACCGGGCCCGCTGACTGGATTCCTCAGCCCTGGCTCAAAACGCGACGAGGGCGGCCGTCTCCTGGAGCATCTTACTGCATCAGGTTCGGCCGGCTTTTGCCAAAGCCCATGGGGTTCACATTTCCCTGAGGGCTGCGGCACTGGCTCAGGGCAAGGGTGGCGGCGACAAGGATGGAGCAGGTGATGAAGCGTTTCATGGCAGGAGAGGCCCCCAGGTTGTCCTCCCGCCTGACAAAGGGCAAGCCGCGTCATCAGGACCACGCGGAAAGCAGCCCGCTGGCCTTGTGCAGCGTCTCCTCCCACTCCAGCTCCGGAATGCTGTCCGCCACGATGCCTGAACCGGCATGAAAGCTGATCTGCCGGCCGTGCTTCACCGCGGTGCGGATGGCGATGTTCCACTGGCTGGAACCATCAAAGCCAAAGAAGCCGATCGCTCCGGTGTAAAGCCCGCGCGGATGCTGCTCCAGCTCGGCGATGATCTCCAGCGCCCGCCTTTTCGGAGCGCCGCTGATGCTGCCGCCCGGGAAGCAGGCCCGGAAGGCGGCGGCATGGCTGATGCCTGGATTCAGCCTGCCGGTGACGGTGGACACCAGATGATACACCTGCGCAAAGGCCTCCACCCGCCAGAGATCCGGCGTCTGCACGCTTCCGAACTCACACACCTGCCCCAGGTCGTTGCGCTCAAGATCCGTGATCATCAGCAGCTCGGCGCGCTCCTTTTCACACAGCGGCAGCTCCCGGGCGCTGGCGGCGTCGCGCTCCGGGTCCCCGGGAAACCGGGGCCTCGTCCCCTTGATCGGACGGGTGGTGATGACCGGGCCGTCCATCCTGAGAAACAGCTCCGGTGACGCAGACAGCACGGATATGTCACCCAGCTCGACCAAGGCTGCATGAGGAGCCGGCGACGCCACGCGCAGCCGGCGGTAAAGCTCCAGGGTCCGGGCCCCTTCCGGCCACTCGGCAAACCAAGGATGCGACACATTCACCTGGTAGATGTCCCCCGCCGCAATGTACTCCTGGGCGCGTCGAACTGCGGCGGTATAGTCCTCCCGGCTCACCAAGGGCCGGAATTCTAGACGCGGCCTGGCGCCAGGCGCGAGCGGGGACCTTCCATTCAGCCCGGCCGGCGGCCTGCCCAGGACGCTCCACTGCCGGGTGTCATGGGCGTATTTCAGCAGCCCGTCATACACCCCCAGGCGGAAACTGCCATCAAAGCCCACCCAGCCCGCCAGCCCACCCACCCCCTTCTGCAGCCCCTCAGACAGGACCAGCTCGACCTGATCCCAGTCCTGGTCAATGCTGCCCTGCAAAACCTGCCCTGGCTCCGCTCCCAGGATGGAAACATTGCCCGGCCCGGTCACCGCGCTGTCCAGCCAAAGCAAACCTGGCAGACCTTCCATTCCAAGCACCGCCTCCATCGGCTCTTTGTTGATCGTCAACGCCTTCCAGCCATCGGCACCCATGTGTTCAAGGGAGGGTGCATGGGGGAAAGAAGTCTGAAACATTGACACTGCGGTGCTGGGATCGTACCATACGTTTTTCCTGCGGCAAACGGCATGGCGTCCCCCCCCACGATCCAGCATGCAAGCCAGGGCCGGGCAAACGCCATGGCCCTCGGCCTTCTGTGCGGCTTGATGGTGGTTGAGACGGGCCTCATGATCCGTGCGGTCAGCCTCAGCCAGTCCAGGCCCGATCCCACCCCGACTGTGGTGAAAGCGGTGCCTTCGTCCCAAGACGCCGGACTCGCGGCTGAAACGAAGCCCTCCCTGGTTTTCACCGCGCCTCCGGTCAGCATCAGCCCCCCACCGGTCGGACAACTTGCCGCCTCCCCAGCAACTCCGGCGATTCCCTCCCCTCCCGTCACGGCCGGTTTCGGCCCGCCGCCCATCGGCAGCCTTCAGCTCCCGGGAAGCACCCCTCCGGCCGTTGCACCGCCAGCCCCAGCCACCCCGCCAGCTCCCGCAATGCCGTCCAACCCGGCCACTGGCGCTCCGCGAACCAAGATTGCTTCTACCCCAGCCAAGGCCTCGCACGGCAAACCAGAGGCCGTCGATCCCGCCGCCGGCATGACCCTGCCGGAGATGATCGACCTTGCCAAGCAGGTACGCTCCCTGGGCGACATGCAGGGCGCGCTGGAGGTGCTGAAGCGCGCCGATCTGCAGTTCCCCGCGTCGCCGGAAATCATTGCTGAAACCGCCACCTCTTATGAATCCATGGGGCTTGCCGACAAGGCCGCCTCCCTTTGGAAGCAGCTCGCCGCCATGGAGTCCGCCCGCGCCGGAGGTTATGGCGACCTTGCCAAAAGAAAGCTGAACATCTCGAGCGCCGCCTCAGGAGCCCCCGCCCCGGCCTTCTCCGGCGACTTCGGCCCCAAGATGCTCTCCCTCGGCGCCTGCACCGCCACCCGTGATCCTTCCACGGTCAACGGCGAAAAGGTCGTGCTGCGCATTCCCATCCTGCGCAACGGCAACGCCACCATCGATCCCGCCCAGGTGGACATCGACGTCTATTTCTTTGACCGCGTGAATGGCGAAAAAGTCGCCCAGACCATCGCGGATGAACCCTTGTCCGCCTGGGGCGCCGCCCCGGTGGACTGGAGCGGCATTGGTGAAGAGCCGCTCGATGTCACTTATTTTCTGCCGACGCTCACACCCGGTGAAGTCGCCGCCCACGGACGCCGTGCCTACCACGGCTACGTCGTGCGGCTCTACTACCAGCACAAGCTCCAGGACGTGGCCGCCGAACCGCGCGACCTCCTGGACTTTGGCCAGCCCGCGCCTCCCTCCGTGCCCGGAGGCGGGATGAACCCACTGCTGCCACCGGTGTCGAACTGACGGCCCGTCCCTCGACCGCCCAGATGACCATTCTTTTTCTCGACGTCAACGCCGCCACGCGCAGCGAACGTGCAGCCGCCCTTGCCCAGCAGACAGGCTGGAAGGTGCACGCCATCGGCTCCGTCGCCGAAGGACGGGCCTGGCTTGCCAAGGCCCGTGAGCTCGACCTCCTCATCACCGAGGCCATCATTGATGAACAGAACAGCGGATTCACCCTGCGTGATGCGGCGCTCGCCAGGTTCAACAACGCCCGGGTTCTCTTCACCACCCGCTATGACCTCACCGGTTACGAGGCCAAGGTCAGCGGCTGGCCCGTGCTGGCCGACGCCCCCTACAGCCTGGAAAAGCTGATCGCCAAGGCGCACAAGGCCCTGGAGATCGCCCCGCCGACCCAGATGCTGGTCCCTGCTGAAGCCTCACCGCCGCCGTATCTCCAAACCGGCACCATGCTCGGCCAGTACCAGGTGCTGGAGCGGCTCTCGTATGAAAACGAGTCGGAAACCTACCGCGCCATCCAGGTCAGCGTGCAGCGCCCTGTCGCCCTCGTGCTGCTGCGGCCGGAGCTGGTGCACCGGCCGGAGGTGGTGGAGCGCTTCAAGGCCCGTGAACGGCTCAAGGCCTCCATCACCCACCCGCGCGTCGCCCCTCTCTATGAGGCCGGCGAGGTCAACGGACTCGTCTTTTACACCCGCGAGCTTCCACGCGGACACAACCTCGAGGAGATTGCCGCCGCCGGTGAAACCCTGTCCGAACGCCGTGTCGCCGAACTCCTCTACGGTGTTGCTGAAGCCATGGACTTCGCCCTGGAACGCGGCTGCTACCATCGTCGCCTGGAGCCGCGTGACATCTTCATGGACGACCAGGGCCGCGCCAGCATCGTCAACATTTTCCGACCCGCTGACACCCGCACCCGGGACTCCCGCGAGGAAGTCGCCGAGCTGCTCGCCCTCATCGATCCCATCGTCGCCGATGGCAAGGCGCGCGGCCTCATCGCCCAGCTCTCTGAAAAGCCGCTCGACTGGTCAGGCCTCATGGCCGCGCTTGACGACGTGCGTGAAGCCATGCGCGAGCGCTCCATCATGCGCCGCATCGAGGCCGAGGAAGGCGTCGGCAGATCCAGCGCCCACAAGCGCATGCCCTGGTGGTTCTGGGCGGGAGCCGCGGCATCCGCGGTCATCGTGTTTGCCCTCGGCAATCTCGCCGGCACCGCCACCCCCACCGTCGTGGCCTCCACCGCCCTGCTCAAGGAGCCCGACATGGTGGAGATCCCCGCCGGGACCTTCCGCTATCAGAAAAACGAACGCCGCAACCTGCCCTCCTTCTGGATCAGCAGGCACGAAGTCACGCTCGGCCAGTATGCCGACTTCCTTGCCGCCCTGAAAAAGTCACCCACGCGCAGCTTCGACCACCCTGACCAGCCAAAGACCAAGACCAGTCATGTCCCGCCCAAATGGGATGACACCCTGGCCGCCGCCAAGGCAGGCTCCACGTTCAACGGCCAGACCATCAACCTCAACACACCCGTCACCCAGGTGGACTGGTGGGACGCCTATGCCTACACTCAATGGCGCGGCATGCGGCTGCCCACCGAGGAGGAATGGGAGAAGGCCGCACGCGGCAGGGACGGCCAGCTCTTTCCCTGGGGTGACAAGCCGGACAAAACTGCCGCCAACCTCGGCGATGACTATGACGCAAACGGCAGGAAGGGCGGCAGGACGGATGGCTACAACCTGTTCGCCCCCGTCGACCGCAAGACCGCGGACATCAGCCCCTTTGGCATCCATGACATGGCCGGCAACGTCAGTGAATGGACCGCGGGTGAGTTTAAAAACCAACCCTGGCCGGCTCATCCGGACTATCCTGACCTCCGTGTTCCCGTGGTGCGCGGCGGCCACTTTGCCCTCAAGGGCAACAACGACCTCCTGACCAACCGGTTCTTCACCGAGTCCGCAGGAGAAACCACTCTGGCCAGAGGCTTCCGTGTCGCCAGCGAAACCGCCCCCTCAGGCAGCGGACGCTGACCCTCTCAGGCCATCCACCGATGGCACGCACTCATTGCCCGCTCATCATGCGCCTCCCGATCCTGCTCACCTTCCTCGCCGCCTCCCTCCTTGCCCAGCAGCCGCAGGCGGCCAAACCCGCGCCCACCCGGCTGGCACCGGACATCCTCAACGCCATGGAGGCCCGCCCCGGGCTTGTCTATGCCCGTTATGGTCAGCGGGAAATGCAGCTCGACCTCTGGCGTCCGCAAGGCTCCGCACAACCCCTGCCCGCCATCCTTTGCATCCATGGCGGCGGCTGGTACAAAGGGGATCGCTCCTCGATGGCCAACCTTGCCCAAGCTCTCGCTGCGAAGGGGTTTGTGACCGCCACCGTGAGCTACCGGCTCAGCGGTGAGGCCAAGTTCCCCGCCGCCATCCAGGATTGCAAGGCAGCCGTGCGCTTCCTTCGCGCCAATGCCGCCAAGTTTGGCATCAACACCTCCGCCATCGGAGTCACCGGCCTCTCCGCCGGCGGACACCTCGCCGCCCTGCTCACCACCAGCGGCGGCATCCGGGAACTCGAAGGCGAAGGAGGACACCCGGAGCAGTCCAGCTCCGTACAGGCCGGCATCGCGATGGGCGCGCAAAGCGACCTCGAAAGCTCCCGCATTGGCGAGCTCAGCAGCAAGCCTGACGATCCCTTCTACCGCACCTTCCTGGGTGATTCCCAGTCCAAGATCCCCCAGGTTTACGCCCTCGCCTCGCCACGTCACCATCTCGACAAGTCGGACCCGCCCCTGCTCTTCATGAGCGGCGAGCTGGATGATCCAAGCACTCACGCCAAGGAAACTCGTGCCGACCTGGCCAGGCTCGGCATCCCCACCGGTCTCACGCTCATTCCCCAGGCCCCTCACGCCTTTCTTGGCCAGCAGAAGGCCTTTGATGCCTGCGTGGCGGATTCCACCGCGTTTTTCCTCAAGCACCTCAAGCATTAGGACGTCGCGATCTGCAGCATCAACCCCGGCCGACAAGCCAACACCATGCCCGCCACCTACTTCACCACCCATGCCTCACCGCTTGGCGAACTGACGCTGGTCGCCTCCGAAGAAGGCCTTTGCGGACTTTACTTCACGGATCACAGCCCTGCCCCTGAACGAAAGGCCTGGAAGCGTGACAACGGCACGCGTTTTCGTTTTGATGCGGCGCGCGCCTGGCTCGACACCTGGTTTGCAGGCTCCAGGCCGCGCAGGCTGCCCCGGCTAAGCATCAGCAAAGGCACGCCGTTCCAGCGCCGAGTCTGGGAGGTGCTGCAAACCATTCCGCAGGGAAAAACCACCACCTATGGCGACATCGCCCGCGCCATCGGCTCGCCCAGGGCTATCAGGGCCGTGGGTGCCGCCGTGGGCCGCAACCCTCTTTCCCTTTTCATCCCCTGCCATCGAGTGATCGGACGTGACGGCACGCTGACCGGCTACGCTGGCGGCCTGCAGCGCAAGACCTGGCTGCTCGAGCACGAAGGAGTTTCCCTAACCACCTGACCCAGCGCCTCATGCCCAAGCCGCCCTCCCTGGCCTTTGCCCGCATCCGGGCCGAGGTGCTGCGTCTGGTCGCCCTCATTCCGGAGGGCAGGTTCACGACCTATGGCAGCATCGCCGTGCACATGAACGTGGTCGCCCGTCATGTCGCCACCGTCCTGGGCCGGCTCAGCGAGGAGGAGTCCGCCAGCCTGCCCTGGCACCGCGTCGTCAGCGCCGACGCACGCATCAGCCCCAACATGGACCCGAAGCTCGCCGCCCGGCAGAAACGCCTGCTCAAGGCTGAAGGGCTGCGGATCAACCGCGAGGGCTTCATCCAGGACGCCGACCCTCATTTCCACCTCGTCGGCGTGCGCCGGGACATTCGCTGGAACGCCCCATGAGAGCTTTTGGCACGGCGGCACGATCCGACGGGAAAAGAAATGTCCCGCCTTCCACCTCGTTTTCATGCCATGACCTTCCGTGTCATCCTCACCACGCTGGCCACCGCCGTTGCCCTTCATGCCGATGATGCGGCGGAATCCCTTTTTGTTCGCCGCGTCTGGCCGCTGTTCCAGGAAAAATGCCTCGCCTGCCACGGCAACGATGCAAAGAAGATCAAGGCAGGCTATGACATGCGCAGCCTTGAGGCGGCCTCACGCGGAGGCGACAGCGGCACGTCGGCCCTGGTGCCAGGCAAGCCGGAGCAAAGCCCGCTCTACCTCGCCTCCACCCGCAGTCACGACGAATGGGAGCCCATGCCCCCGAAAGAGGCGGACCAGCTGAAGCCTGAGCAGCTGGCCTGGATCAAGCAGTGGATCACCGGCGGCGCCCCCTGGCCGGATGAGGCAAAACGAACCCAGATTGCAAAGACACACGCCGAGCAATGGAGCGCCGAGGATGGCATCACCGTCCACACCACCGGCGCCCTCACCCCCGAATGGGCCGGCCGACGCTACAAGCCCGAATCTCTCTGGGCCTACCAGCCCGTCAGAAAACCCAAAGTCCAAACCGCGAAATCCGAGCACCCGGTGGACGCCCTGCTCGCGGTCAAGGATCCCGCTCCGCAGGCCGACGCCAGGACGCTGATTCGTCGCGCCACCTTTGACCTCACCGGCCTGCCGCCGACACCGGAGGAAACGGCCGCGTTTGAGGCCGACTTCATCCGCCGGCCGCAGTCCGCCTTCCTCAATCTGGTCAACCGCCTGCTCGACAGCCCCCACTATGGCGAACGCATGGCCCGCCACTGGCTCGACGTGGTCCGTTATGCGGACAGCAGCGGCTTCGCCAACGACTACGAACGCGGCAGCACCTGGCGCTACCGCGACTACGTGATCCGCAGCCTCAACGCCGACAAGCCCTTCGATCGTTTCATTGTCGAACAGATCGCCGGAGACGAGCTCAAGCCCGAGGATCCGGAGATGCTCATCGCCGCCGGCTTCCTGCGCATGGGCCCCTGGGAGCTCACCGGCATGGAGGTCGCCAAAGTCGCCCGACAGCGCTTCCTCGACGACGTCACCAACAGCGTCGGCGAAACCTTCCTCGCCCATTCGCTGCAGTGCGCCCGCTGCCACGACCACAAGTTCGACCCCGTGCCGACGCACGACTACTACGCCATGCAGGCCTGCTTTGCGACCACGCAGCTCGCCGAACGGCCCGCAGCCTTCCTGCCCTCCGAAAACACCGCCGGCTTTGAGGAAAGGAAGTACCTCGAGGTCCGGTTTGGCGAACACCTGGCCGTCCTGAAGCAGCTTGACCAGAAGCTGCTCGCCAATGCTGAAAAGTGGTTTGCGGACAGGAAGCTTGACCGCAGTGCCTGGGACAAGGCCGTGGCCAATGCCCGCAAATTTGTCCAGGGCGGCGGCCAGGCCAGGAAGGCACGCAGCTTCACCGGCGTCTTCGAAGTCGCCCGCGGCGCTCTTCAAAAGCAAGGGGTTCCCGAAGACACCTATCCACCCAAACTGGTCGGCTTCGAGCCGCAGGACTTCGGCAACGAACGCGTGGCCCGCAAAGGTCTCGAACGCCTCAAATGGGAGCTCGACCGCTATGAGCCCTACGCCTTCAGCGTCTACAACGGCGTCACCCCGCAGGTCACCAGCGTCACCCAGCCCATGCGCATGCCCGGCGACCGCATGCAGAACGGCGAGCTCGAACAGACCGCCATCCTCAGCGGTGGCGATCCCTTTTCACCCACCCTCAAGGTCAGGCCCGGCGTGCTCAGCATCCTCGGGCAGGGCGACACCACCCGTTTCCCGGAAGCCGTCGAAGGCAGGCGCACGGCCCTGGCCAAATGGATCGCCAGCCCTGACAACCCGCTCACCACCCGCACGATCGCCAACCGTCTCTGGCTCTGGCATTTCGGCCAGGCCATCGCCGGCAATCCCAACAACTTTGGCAGCACCGGCAAGAAGCCCACGCATCCCGCGCTGCTCGACTTCCTGGCGACGTCGCTGGTCGAGAACAAGTGGAGCCTCAAGCAGATGCACCGGCTGATCATGACCAGCGCGGCTTATCAGCGGAGTTCCACGCCTCCGTCTCCAGGTTCCAAGCTGGGCCGTGAGGAGCTTGAAAAAAGCTATGTTGTGTTCAGGCCACGACGCCTCATGGCCGAGGAACTGCGCGACGCCATGCTCAGCATCACCGGCGAGCTGAACCCTGCGATGGGCGGCATCCCCAACCGGCCGGAGATCAACATCGAGGTCGCCATGCAGCCGCGCATGGTGATGGGCACCTTCGCCTCCGCCTGGGTGCCGAACCCGCTGCCCTCACAGCGCCACCGCCGCAGCCTCTACGCGCTCAAAATCCGCGGACTGCGCGATCCCTTCATGGAGGTCTTCAACGAACCCGCCCCCGACTTCTCCTGTGAAGCACGTGAAATCTCCACGGTCACCCCCCAGGTCTTCAGCCTCTTCAACGGCCAGTCCATTCATGACCGTGCCCTGGCGCTCGCCCACCGCGTCCTGAACCAGGAAAAGACCGCCGACCCGCTGGCGCGCCTCTTCCAGCTCGCCCTCGGCCGCGCCCCCCTGCCGAACGAAAAGTCGGACTGCACCGCCCACTGGAGCCGCATGGAGGCCCGCCTGAACGCCGCCACCCCTGAAAAGCCGAAGCCGCCCCTCGAAGTCCGGCGTGAAGCCGTCGAGGAGAACACCGGTGAAAAATTCAGCTTTCAGGAAAGGCTGCCCGCCTACGCCGACTTCGTGCCCGACCTCCAGCCCTCCGACTGCGACGCCAGAACCCGGGCGCTGGCCGAGGTCTGCATCGTCCTGCTGAACTCCAACGAGTTTGCCTATGTTTACTGAGACGCGTCGCGAACCCGATCAGTGATTAAAAAGGAACTCCTTCGTGTTCAGAATCGCCCAGAGCAGGTCCTCGTAGCCGTTGCGCCTGGCGCGCTGGGAGTCGAGCGGCTTGCCGGCGGCATCCGTGCGGGGCTTGAGCAAATGCGCCTCGGCGATCTGCACCTCCTCCGCCGTCGGTTCGCGGGAGAAGGCGGCAAGATAGAGTTCGCGCACACGCTTCGGCTCCGGCATCTCCGCCTTGGAGAGCTGCTCGGCCCGTCCGCCTGAAGCTGCCAGCTTCGCCTTGACGTCGCTTGCGTTCATCAGATGCAGGCTCTGCGCCAGGCTGGCGCTCTGCACACGCTCACATTCGCAGACGCTGGCGTTGTCAGGACGGCCGAATACCTTCAGGAAGGGCGAGGCGCGGGTGTAGCTGTTGTCCGGCAGCGAGATGGCGCGGGTGCCCGGCGGCAGGTCGGCAAAGTCCGTCTTGGACGCCGTGACCATGTCGATGCTGTCCAGCAGCACCTCGGCGGTCATGCGCTTCGGATAAAAATGCGAGTAGGCCTGGCGGTCGATGCCGTTGTGAGCGTTCGGCATGGCGCTGAGCTGGTAGGTGTGGCTCTGCGTGATGACACGCACGAGGGACTTCAGGTCGTAGCCGCTGTCGAGGAAGTGCCTGGCCAGGGCGTCCAGAAGCTCGGGATTGGTCGGCGGGTTGGTGTCGCGCAGGTCGTCCTCGGGCTCGATCAGGCCGCGCTTGAAGAAGTGCTTCCAGTAGCGGTTCACCAGGGCCTTGGCAAAGAACGGGTTGCTCTTGTTGCTCATCCAGTCTGCCAGCGCGAGGCGCGGGTCGTCATCGGGGGCGATGTCGAGCTCGGGCTCGCCGAGGCCGGCGGGTTTCAGCATGACGCGTGTCTTGCGGTGTTCGGTCTGGGCCAGGCCGCGCTTGTGAAAAATGAGGTCCTCGCCGGCGATCGCGGTGGGCTTGCGGCCGATCTGGCTGAAGAAGGCGGCCATGTGGTAATACTCGGCCTGCGTCCACCGCTCGAAGGGGTGATGATGGCACTGGGCGCACTGCATGCGCACGCCGAGGAAAAGCTGCGCCACGTCCTCGACCTGCGTGGTCGGCTCCTTGACGCGCTTGTACCAGGCCACGGGCGGGTTGGACACGATGGTGCCGGTGGAGGCCAGGATCTGCCGGACAATCTGGTCATAGGGCGTGTTGGCGAGCAGGTTGTCGCGCATCCAGGCGTGGAAGGCGAAGTTGGCGGTGATGTCCGCGTTTTCGGCACGCTGGTTCTTCAGCAGCGCCGTCCACTTGTTGGCGAAATAGTCCGCGTAGTCGGGTGAGTTGAGCAGGGCATCGACGGCGCGGTCACGTTTGTCCGGCGACTTGTCGGCCAGAAAGGCCTTGGTCTCCTCCAGGGTCGGCAGACGGCCGCCGATGTCGAGCGAGACACGGCGGAGGAAGGTGCTGTCGTCACAGATGGGCGAGGGCGGGATGCCGATCTGCTTCAGATTGGCGAAGACCTGCTGGTCGATGAAGTTCTTCACCGGCGGAAGGTGGTCGACGGGGGCGCCGAGCGGGATGGAGACGCTGCAGACGCTGACCTTGCCGCCAAAACGGACCATCACGGCCACATTGCCGGGCAGGTCGAGGGTGCTGACCAGGCCATTTTCCGTCGCGGAGGCCATCGCCACGTCGTTGGCCTCAAACAGGGCCAGCTTCGTCACGTCCCGGCTGCTGCCGTCGGAGTATCGTGCGGTCACCTGGAGCTGCTGGTTGCCCTGGGTCTTCAAGGTGATGCGCGCAGGCTCCACGACGATGTCCTTGAGCACGGGCTCCTTCGGCTGGGTGTAGGGCATGCCCTCGGCGATCCAGCGCACCAGCGTCTGGTAAAACTCGGAGCCGGGTTCGAGATGCTTGCCGCCCGTGTGCGGCACGATGGCGGCACCCTTGGTGATGAGCAGGCTTTCCTCCGGAGCGGGCGGGAACACGCGGCGGCCCTT
>Ga0315900_10005805_pt1 | contig 16830 bp, 16 predicted proteins | sample LakEriMetagenome_FD_203521 | JGI IMG/M metagenome (GOLD analysis project Ga0315900, IMG submission 203521) | Freshwater fungal communities from buoy surface, Lake Erie, Ohio, United States - Buoy 12 MA114 | ecosystem: Environmental > Aquatic > Freshwater > Lake > Lake biofilm | place: USA: Lake... | reverse complement strand
AGTTCGGTGGCCTTTTCCAGCACCAGATCGAACCGGTCCTTCTTGAGCAGCGCGGCGCAGAGCGTGAAATCGGGCACATCCTCGCGCGGGCGCAGCCGGGTTTCGACCACCAGCACTACATCGCGCTTGCCCGCTGCGATCACCCGCGCGGCCCATTCGCCGGTGACGTTATCGCACAGGATCACGGCGTCGCCCGGCGCCACCCGCATCACCCGCGCCAGGTAATGGGCTTGCGGCCCATCCAGCACGACCTGTGCGCCCTGTGCCAACGGCTGCGGCACGAACAGGCGCGGAGCGGACTTGGGCGGCCAGGCGGGGGTGGCGGGCATGGCGAAGCTCTAGCGGATTTCGGCCGATTGGCTACAGGGTAAGCATGACCGCCGAAATCGTCCCCGATACCGAACACCGCGGGCTGGTGGCCGCGCTGCCGCCGCGCTTGCGGGACTATGCCCAGCTCGCCCGGCTGGACCGGCCGATCGGCTGGTGGCTGCTGTTCTGGCCCTGCGCCTGGGGCTTGCTGCTGGCGGGCGGGGCGGGGCGCTGGGACCTGCTGCTGTGGTTCCTGCTCGGCTCGATCGCCATGCGCGGGGCAGGCTGCGTTTACAACGATATCGTCGATGCCGATCTGGATGCGCGCGTCGCCCGCACCGCGCTGCGTCCCGTCGCGAGTGGGCGGGTCAGCAAGCGCGCGGCCTGGGTCTGGTTGCTGGTGCTCTGCGGCATCGGCCTGATCGTGCTGCTGCAACTGCGTGTGATCGCCCAGCTGGTGGCACTGGGCAGCCTGGCGCTGGTCGCGGCCTATCCCTTCATGAAGCGGATTACCCGCTTCCCGCAGGCCTGGCTGGGGCTGGTCTTCACCTGGGGCGTGCCGGTCGGCTGGATCGCGGTCAGTGAGTGGAACCTCTGGGCCATGGCCGCGCTCTATGCCGGGGCGGTGCTGTGGTGCGTGGGCTATGACACGATCTATGCCTGTCAGGACCGCGAGGATGATGCCTCGGTCGGGATCGGATCGAGCGCGCTGACGCTGGGCCGACATGTTCGCTCGGGCGTCGCCGCGTTCTATGGCGGGGCTGTCACGCTATGGGCGCTGGCCTTCTGGCTGCTGCGGCCGGACTGGCTGGCCCTGCTCGCGCTGGTCCCGGCGGCGCTGCACCTGGCCTGGCAGGTGCTGACGTTGGACGATCGCGATGCGGACAATGCCCTCGCCCGGTTCCGCGCTAACCGCACCACCGGGCTGCTGGTGGCGCTGGCCTGCTGGGTGGTGGGCAACGCGGGAGTATAGTGCCCGATGTGTAACCTCTACCGCATGACCAAGGGCACGGCGGAAGTCGCCAAGCTGTTCGAGGTGGCGGGCGATCTCGCTGCCAATTACGCCCACGAGGTCTATCCCGGCCTGCCCGGACTGGTCGTGGCAGAGGGACGGGCGCGGGTGATGTACTGGGGCTTCCCGCTGGTCCTCACCGGCAAGCAGGGCCAGAAGTTGAAGCCCAAGCCCGTGACGAATGCCCGCGAGGACAAGCTGCTCACCGGCTTTTGGCGGGACAGCTTCGTGCAGCGCCGCTGCCTTGTCCCCGTCAGCCAGTGGGCCGAAGCGGAAGGGGAGAAGGGGCGGATGACCCGCACCTGGTACGGCCTGCCCGATCATGAGGTCTTCGCCGTCGCCGGGCTGTGGCGGCCCAGCGCCGAATGGGGCGATGTCTTCACCCTGGTCATGGTCGATGGCCACCCGCAGATGGCTGAGGTGCATGACCGGATGCCGCTGATCCTCAGCCATGCCGCCCAGCGTTACTGGCTGGACGGCAGCCCGGAGGAGGCGCTGGCGCTGTGCCGGACCTGGGAAGATCCGATCAGCGTCGATCGCACCGACCAGCCGTGGGCAGCTGGCAAACTCCCGCCGCGCCAGGAAGCACTGCTTTAGGCCAGCGGCTTGGTCGCTGGTTGGTTGACCTCGGGGGCAAAAGTGGCCGCCTCTCGCCACCTCCCGCCGGAGAGCGCTTCGGCCAGCAATCGGAAGAAGCTGCGGGCGGGTGCAGCGCGGGGATAGCTGACGATCTCGAACTCGATTCCGTCCCAGTCGAGGAAGTAGAACCGGCGGCCGGGTTCGTAGTCCATGTGGTTGAAGGGGACGAGGCCGGCCTCCACCACCACCGCCTCGGCGGCATCAAGGTCGTCCACCACCAGCCCGATGTGGTTGAGCGGCGCGCCCTTGGCGAAGCGCTGTCCTACAGGTTCGCCTTTGGTGTAGACGGCGATGTAGTCACGCGCGTTGCCAACGTGAATGGTCCAGCCACCCAGCTGCGATGGTCCGCGCCAGCGTTCGTGCCAGCCGCACAGGTGCTGGAGCAGGGCGGCGGAGCGTTCGGGATCGCTGACTGTGATGTTGGCGTGTTCGAGAAATCCGCTTGTCATGATTCATCTTGCTTTCAATTGGTTAAGGCGCATTTCGCAAATTGCGCTTTACCCTGATGCAACCTCAAGCTAACTTGAGGTCAAGCAAATTCGACCGCTTGGGGGTGCGAATGGACAAGAATGACCTGCTGCCGATCGGCGAGCTCGCCCGGCGCACCGGCCTCGCGGTTTCGGCCATCCGCTTTTACGAGGACAAGGGCCTGATCCAGGCATTCCGCACCCTGGGCAACCAGCGCCGTTTCCTGCGCAGCGACGTGCGCCGTCTGTCCTTCATCCTGATCGCGCAAAAGCTCGGCCTGGGCCTGACCGAGATCGAGGCGGAGCTATCCAAGCTGCCGCAGGGCCGCACGCCCTCGCTATCGGATTGGCAGCGGATCAGCCGATCGATGCGCAGCGCGATTGATGAGAAGATCCGGCTGCTGACCCTGACCCGCACCAAGCTGGATGAGTGCATCGGGTGCGGCTGCCTCAGCCTCGAACGTTGCCGCCTCTACAACCGCGATGACCGGGCGGGCACGGCGGGAACGGGCCCGCGGTTCGTGCTGGATTGATCACTCCGCCGCCAGCAGTTCTTCCGCCCCCTCAAGGTCGACGCTGACCAGCCGCGAGACGCCGCGTTCCACCATGGTCACGCCGAAAAGGCGGTGCATGCGGCTCATCGTCACGGCGTTGTGGGTGACAATCAGGTAACGGGTCTGGGTTTCCTTGACCATGGCGTCGAGCAGGTCGCAGAAACGCTCGATATTGGCATCGTCGAGCGGGGCATCGACTTCGTCGAGCACGCAGATCGGCGCGGGGTTGGTAAGGAACAGGGCGAAGATCAGCGCGACTGCGGTCAGCGCCTGTTCGCCGCCCGACAGCAGGGTCAGCGAGGTGAGGCGCTTGCCGGGTGGCTGGGCGTAGATCTCAAGCCCCGCTTCCAGCGGGTCGTCGCTGTCAACCAGCGCGAGGTGGGCTTGCCCGCCTTCGAACAGCTTGGTGAACAGCCGCTGGAAATGCTCGTTCACCGCCTCGAAGGCGGCGCGCAGCCGCTCGCGGCCTTCCCGGTTGAGGTTGCCGATCGAGCCGCGCAGGCGGTGCACCGCCTCGGTCAGTTCGGCCTGTTCGGCCAGACTGCTGGCATGGCGCCCTTCGATTTCGGCCAGTTCCTCGGCCGCGACCAGATTGACCGGGCCAAGCCGCTCGCGGTCAGCCAACAATTTGTCATGCTCGGCGCTTTCCTGACCGGAAGGGCCAACTTCGGCGGCGACGAATTCGAACCGCTCGGCCAGCAGCGGTGGCGGGCACTGGAAGCGCTCGCCGGAGATCGCCGCCATTTCGGCACGGCGCCCTTCCTCGTTCTCGGCACGGGCGGCAGCGCCAGCCCGGGCTTCGCGCGAGGAAGCCAGAGCTTCGTTCGCCTCGGCAAAGCGGGTTTCGACTGCGCGGGCGGCATCGCCGAGTTCGGTCACTTTGGCTTCGGCGGCGGCCAGTTCGGCGGTAAGGCGGGCGCGCACCTCGTCCCCGGCCTCGATCTCGCGCATCAGGCTGGCCGGCTTGGCGGCGATGACGGCACGCTCCTCGGCGATCTCGGCGGCGCGGCGGCTCATTTCGGCAAGGCGGCTGGCGGCGTCCCCGGCGCGGGCCTGCCAGCCCTTGATGTCGGCGCGCTGGGCATTGCAGCGCTCGCGCGCGACGGCGAGGCCCTGATCGTGGGAGGCGAGGGCGGCCGTGGCCGATTGCAGCCCCTGCCGCGCGGCATCGTGGCGGGCCTGAGCGGCGGCCAGCTGGGCACGGCCGCTTTCCGGATCGGGCAGGGCGGCGCGGCGGTCCTGCGCAGCGGCATGTTCGGTCTCGGCCACCTGACGCTGTTCGGCCAGATCGCCGCCTGCGGCGGCTAGCTCGGCCCGGCGGGCTTCAAGCCGGGCCTTGGCCGCTTCGGCCTGGTCAACGGACCGCAGCGCGGCGCGTTCGGCGTCGGAGGCCTGGGCCACGGCGCGCTCCGAGGCGATCACCGCGACCTGCAGTTCTGAGAGCTCGGTCTGGACCTGGGCCGCTTCGGCCTCAGCCGCTGCAACCACGGCGCGCTTGCCGGGCAGTTCGGCCTCCAGCGCGGTCAGGCGGTTCTCGGCCTCAAGTCGCGCGGCTTCGGCGGCGCCTTCACCCTGGCTGACAAAGCCATCCCAGCGCCGGATACGGCCTGCGCGCGTCACCAGCCACTCGCCCGGGCCGAGCGGACGGCCATCGTCGCTCTCGGCAACATGGACCAGTGCCAGCCGGGCCTTCAGCTCATCAGGACACTGATTGACGTGCGCGGCCAGGCATTCCGCCACCGGCTTGGGCGCAGCGGCGCCGGTCCAGAACCGGCCGTCTTCGCCGGCGGGGGCGGCACCCACCGGCGCCTTGGCATCGCGGCCCAGCACCGCGGCGAGGGCGCGTTCGTAACCGGGCGCAGCGCGGACCTGGTCAAGCGCCACCGGCAGGCCGTGCTTGCCGCTGGCCTGCTTGGCTCTGGCCTCGCGGTCACGCACCAGCGCCTGCCATTCGCGCTCCACCCCGGCGAGTTCCGCCTTGGCCGAGGCCAGTGTTGAGGAAGCGGCATCACGCGCGCCCTGCAGCTCGGCCTTGCGGGCCTGCTGGCCTTCGAGTGCGGCGCGGGCCGCAGCGAGGCTTTGCGTAGCGGCATCGCGAGCGGCTTCGGCCTCGGCCAGGGCAGCCAGCGGGTCGCCCTCGCGGGCCAACGCGGCCTTGAGCTCTTCATGTCGGCGGGCCTCGGCATCGAGCCGATCAAGCCGCTGGCGGGCAGCGGTCACTTCCGCTTCGGCGACACGCCATTCGGCCTCGACGCCGGCCTGATCAGCCGTGGCCTTGGCCAGCGCCAGTTCGGCCTGGCGCAGGTTGCGGTCCGCATCGTCGAGCGCGGCGGCAACCACCGGACGGCGCTTTTCCTCGTCGATCAGGCGTTCCTCGCCCTCGGCCAATTCACGCTCCAGCCGGGCCAGCGCCTCGGCTGCGTCGCGGGTCAGCCGGTCGGCGTCGCCCTTGTCGGCATCGAGCCGCGCGGCTTGCCGGTCGAGGTCCTTGAGCCGCTCCTCAGCCGCTTCGAGCTGGCTGGTCAGCGCCGCCATGCGGTGACCGTGGGCGCTGGCATCGTCGCGCCGGTCGGCCAGTTCGTCGCGCGCTTCGGCCAGGGCTGAGGCTGCTTCGTGCTGGGCCTTCTGCGCTTCGGCCATGGCGGTCTGAGCCGCGCTAACCCGAACCTCGGCAGCCTGAGCCTCGGCGCGGGCGGCATCGGCGGCGGCGGCGGCATCACGCCAGCGGGCAAAGACCAGTCGGGCCTCGGCCAGTCGGATCTTGTCGGACAGCGACTTGTAGCGTTCCGCTGCGCGGGCCTGGCGGCGCAGCGAGCCGATCTGGCTGTCGAGCTGGCCCATCAGGTCTTCGAGCCGGGCCAGGTTCGCCTCGGTCGCGCGCAGCTTCTGCTCGGCATCCTTGCGGCGCACGTGGAGGCCCGCGATCCCCGCCGCCTCTTCCAGCATCATCCGCCGTTCGGCCGGCTTGGCGGCAATTACCGCAGCGATCTTGCCCTGGCTGACGAGCGCGGGGGAGTGGGCGCCGGTGGCTGCATCGGCGAAGACCAAGGCCACGTCCTTGGCCCGGACATCGCGGCCATTGACGCGATAGGCGCTGCCCGCGCCGCGCTCGATCCGGCGGACAACTTCGAGCTCGCTGTCATTGTCACCCGCATCAGCATGGAGCACGACTTCGGCGAAGTCGCGCGGCGGGCGTTGGGCCGTGCCGGCGAAGATCACGTCTTCCATGCCCCCGCCGCGCATCGACTTGGGGCTGGATTCGCCCATCACCCAGCGGATCGCTTCGAGCAGGTTCGACTTGCCGCAGCCATTGGGGCCGACGACCCCGGTCAGCCCCGGCTCGATCCGCAGCTCAGCCGGCTCCACAAAGCTCTTGAAGCCTGACAGTTTGAGCCGCTTGATCCGCATCGCGGTGCCTGTTCCCCCTCCGCCGGTCGGCGCTTAGCGGGCGCCGGCCTTCTCCAGCGCCACCTTGACCACGTCCCAGGTGTTGCCTTCGATCAGCTTGCCGTTGAGCAGGAATGTGGGTGTGCCGGTAATGTTGAAGTCCTTGCCGGCCTGCTGCGTGGCGTTGACCAGCGCCGTGGCCTTTTCGGTATTGGCCAGGCAAGCGCTGGCCTGATCAGCCGCCACTCCGCGCGAGGCGAAGAAGGCGTCCATTCCGCCGGCCTTGGCGATCGCGCCAAAGCGCTGTTCCGGTGGCAGCGCGCTGGCTGCCTGGAGCGCCGCCTGATTGTTCTGCAGGTTGGTGAACATGTCGCGCTGCCAGCCCCAGAACTGCTTGGCCAGCGGCAGTGCCGCCTCGGGCGCGCTGCAAGTGGCCAGCAGGGTTGCTGGCACGTCCAGGGCATTCAGCATGAAGAAGCGCAGCTCAAAGCTGACGCGGCCGCTGGCAACGAAATTGTCGCGCAGTTCGGTGGCGCTGGCTTCGGAGAAATCGGCACAGTGTGAGCACGACAGCGCGCCGAATTCGACCAGTTTGATCGGCGCATTGGGGTTGCCCATCAGATAGCCACCTTCCGGCGTGACCGAATAGGTTTCGGCCCAGTTTTGCCCGGCGGGCGGAGCGATCTTGGCGATCGGCTCACCGCTGAGGCTGGCGGCGGTGCCTTCTTCCTTGTCACCGCAGGCGGCAAGCGCCAGGGCAAGCACGGCAGTCAGGGCGAGGCGGGTCTTCGATGCAGTCATGATTCGCGCGAATCCTCTGAATTTGAGCCGCAAAGACTAACCCTGCGGCGGGAGAGCGGGAAGGAGCGCCTGTCTACCGCACAGGCTTCTCCACAGGAGTCTCAGACGAAACCCTTCATGATGCCGGCCAGCACCTGGCGCAAGGCCGGCCAGGTGTTCACGGGCAGCAGTTCGCCGTTAAGCTTGAACGCCGGAGTGCCCTTGACCCCCTGGTTATAGAAGGCGTCCTCTGTGCCCTTCTGGAGGCTGGCCACCAGGGCCTCGTCAGCCAGGCACTTGTCCAGCTCGGTGCGGTTATAGCCGCGCTTTTCCATCATGGTGTAGAGTCCGAGGTCCTCGGTCATGGCCCGCGCGCGGTCATGCCAGTCCGGCACGGACCAGCGTTCAACCTGGGCGCGGGTGGGATTGCGCAGCCAGTGGTGCTGAAACTTGAGCAGCTGGGTCGTGTTGCCGAAGAACTTGGCCGGCGGCCCGCAATAGGCGATCAGCGACAGGGTCTTGTCGATCTCGTTGAGGAAGAACGGGCGGATTTCGTAAGCAACCGAACCGGGCTTGATGAAACGCTCGGTCAGTTCTTCGCCGCCTTCCATCTCGAAAATGCCGCAGTGCGGGCAGGAATAGGAAACATATTCGATCAGCCGGATCGGCGCCTGCGGATTGCCGCGGACGTGGTAGCCATCCCGACTGATCGTCACCGTGGCCGACCAGTCCTTTTCCTTCGGCTTGCCTGCACCGGCCAGCAGCACGGCTGCCAGCGCCAGAGCACCTGTGACGAGCCCCCGCCGCCGCATGGTTACATCCGCGCCTGGATCTGCGGCTCCAGCGAGCTCCAGCCGCTGGTGCCGGCGAGCAGGATGCCGTCGAGCTGGAACGAGGGCGTGTGATCGATCCCCAGCTTGTTCCCAGCCTCGGTCCCGTCGGCCAACCGCTTGGCCAGCCCGACATCCGCCAGACAGCGATCGACCGCAATCCGGTCATAACCGCGCGTGGCCATGATCTGGTAGAAGCGGAAATCAGAGGCGATGGCGCGGCCGCGGCTGGGCAGATCGCCAGTGGTCCAGCGCGCTTGCTGCGCCTGGGTGGCCCGCCCGGCCGTCGCCAGCCAGACCGACTGGCTGCGGATGAAGGCCGAATGGTTGAGCGAGAACTTTTCCTTCGGGCCGCAATTGGTCAGCATCGCTACGGTCAGGTCAATCGGATCGCGCACGAAGTGGCGCACCTCGGCCGAGACCTGGCCCGAACGGATATATTGCAGCTTCAGTGCGGCGTCCGATTCCAACTCGAAACGGGCGCAGGCCGGGCAAGTGTAGCTGATCCACTTGGTCAGCTTCACCTTGGCGGCCGGGTTGCCGATAACGTGGCTGGGCGCGGCGGTCCGCGTTACCGTGGTGTTCCAGTTGGTGGCCGGCCCAGCGGCGAGCGTCAGGGCCGCGGCAGCAACCAGCAGAGCGGAACGGAGCACAGGCTTCAAGATTTCGGTTCCTCTTCCTTCGTGCCCAGGCTGCGGGCCAGCGATTCGAGCACGGCGCGCAGTTCGGGATCGCCGATATCGCGCAAGCTGTCACCCAGTTCCACCGGAATCGGCTTGAGCGAGGGCGGGGCGGCTGGCCTGGCATCTGCGGGCGGCGCCTTGACCGCACCCTGACGCAGCTTGACCCGGGCCACGGCGCTGTAGCCGAAGAAGCGGTTCACCCGCTCGATGATCTCGGGGATGACGTGGCTGATCAGCGGTGCATGGGCCGGGACCACGACCAGTTGCAGGATGCCATCGCTCTTCTCGCCCGGCGGGAAGCGGATCGATTCGGGGGCGCAGACGCGGGCATGGGCCGGACCGACGATTTCCGGCCAGCGCGTTACCACGCTTGACTGGATGAAACCGAACCGGCGGAAGGCCGTGCGGCCCACTTCGGGCATCAGTTCGGCAATCGGGCGCGGCGCGCCGCCGCGTTGCCGCTCAAAGCGGCGCGGCTGCTTGCCCGCGGTGCTTTTCCCACTGCCCTTTTGGTCCCGTTCCATTGTCCGTCCGGCAATGCCATAGCGCGGGGATGGACGCCAGCGCTGACGCATTACAGACTGCCCTGCTCGGCTGGTACGATACCAATGCCCGCAGCCTGCCGTGGCGCAGCCCGCCGGGCGCGCCGCCGCCGGAGCCTTATCGCGTGTGGCTGTCGGAAGTGATGTTGCAGCAGACCACCGTGGCGGCGGTCGGGCCCTACTTTGCGAAGTTTCTCGCGCGCTGGCCACAGGTTCAGGACCTGGCGGCGGCTGACGATGCCGAAGTGATGGCTGCCTGGGCAGGGCTGGGTTACTATGCCCGCGCGCGCAATCTGCTGGCCTGTGCACGGGCCGTGGCGGCGCTTGGCGGGCGCTTTCCCTCCACCGAGGCTGAGCTGCGCGCGCTGCCCGGGCTGGGGGCCTATACCGCTGCGGCCATCGCCGCGATCGCTTTTGGCGAACGCGCCGCTGTCGTTGATGCCAATGTCGAGCGGGTGATCGCCCGGCTCTTCGCCATTGCCGAGCCATTGCCCGCTGCGCGCAAGCCGATCCGCGTCCGTGCCGAGGAACTGACCCCGGCCACTCGGCCGGGCGATTTCGCCCAGGCCATGATGGATCTTGGGGCGACGGTCTGCACGCCGCGCAATCCCCGCTGCCTGTTGTGCCCGCTGGCCGGGCACTGCGCCGGACGGCGCGAGGGGGCAGAGCGCTTTCCGATCAAGCCGGCCAAGGCACCCAAGCCGCAACGCCTGGGGCAGGCGTTCTGGATCGAGCGGGACGGGGCGGTCTGGCTGGTACGGCGGCCCGGGCAGGGGATGCTGGGCGCGATGCGGGCCTTGCCCGACAACGGCTGGAGCGCGCGCGGCGATGGCACACTGACACCGCCACTTGCCGGACCGTGGCAGCTGGGCGGCGCGGTCCGCCACGGCTTCACGCATTTCGATCTCGATTTGCAATTGATGCTTTATTCAGGGACCGAAATGGATAGGCTGGACCCACATGATGGCGAATGGTGGCGGCTTGACCGGCTGGAGGAAGCTGGCCTGCCAACGCTGTTTGCCAAGGCGGCGCGGCTCGCGCTGGCAACCAGATAAGATCAGGGAGAATGAAACTTGCACCACCATGACGCCGTCGCGCTGTCGCGCCGTAACCTGCTGCGCTCAACCGTCTTGCTGGGGGCAGGCGCCGCGCTTGGTACCCTGCCGTTTGGTCGCGACCTGGCTCATGCTGCCAGTGCAGCGGGGATAGAGGGCCGCTGGCCCAAGGTCACCGCCATGCTCGAAAAGTATGTCAGCCAGCGCAAGGTGGCCGGCATGGTGGCAGCGCTGGGTTGGGGAGAACGCGATCCGGGCTTCATCGTCCGGGGCAAGGAAGCCTTCGACGATCCCGATGCCGCGGGCGAGAACAGCCTGTTCCGCGCCTATTCGCAGACCAAGCCAGTCACGGGCATCGCGGCGATGATGCTGATCGACGATCGCAAGCTGAAGCTGGATCAGCCAATCGCAGATTTTATTCCCGAATTTGCCAGCATGAAGGTGGCGGTTGATCCCAAGGTCAGCCTCGATGCCAAGCCAGCCCAGAGCCAGATTACCGTGCGGCATCTGCTGACCCACACGGCCGGCTTGGGTTATGCCGGGGTTGGCAAGGAAAAGGTCAGCGCCGAACTGCTGCGGTTGGGGGTGACCCCGGCGGTGCTGTCGCGGATGAAGATCCCGGGCATGCCGGTCAGCCCGCCGACCCCGGGTCCGGACGAGTTCGTCAAGCTGGCGGCGAGCGTGCCACTGGTCGCCGAACCTGGCACGGCCTGGCACTATTCGATGTCGCTCGACGTGCTGGGGGTGGTGATCCAGCGGGCTTCGGGCGCAAAGAGCTTTGCGGCCTTCCTGCAAGAGCGGATGTTCGATCCGATCGGGATGAAGAGCAGCTATTTCCAGGTCCCCGCCAGTGAAGTCCATCGCCTGACCGGCAATTATGGTCTGCTTGGCGGAATCCCGATCCCGATCGATCCGGGCGCGAACTCGGTCTACCTTGATCCACCGGCCTTTGCTTTTGGCGGCGCCGGGCTGGTTTGCTCGCCGGCCGATTATGACCGCTTCCTCAAGATGATCGCCAATGGTGGCATGGTTGGCAGCAAGCGGGTGATGGGTGCCGCCGCCGTGGCGTTAGGCACCAGCAACTTGCTGCCCGATGGGGTCAGCACCAAGGGCACCTTTATCGACGGGGCCGGGCACGGCGCCGGTGGCCGCTCAGGCCTGGGCCGCGATGCCGGCACCTTTGGCTGGGGCGGTGCAGCCGGAACGGTCGGCTTCGTCAACACCCGGCTGGGGCTGCGGGCGGGGATCTATACCCAGTATATGCCGTCCGAAGCCCTGCCGATCCATGCCGAGTTCCCGCAGCAGGTGCTGGCTGACCTTGCGGCGATGGCGCCGAAGGCATGAGCGCACGGATCGCCTTTGCCGGATCGCCGGTTGATCGGGCTGACCATGTCCGCGCCGATCCGGAGCGGTTGGCCGCGCTGATGGACTGGCGTGCCCGGCTGCTGCGGCTGGACGGGCTCGATCCCGTGATCTCGCCTGAAGGGACGCTGACCTGGGGCACCCTGGCCGATGCCGCACCGGATAGCGAGCTGGTGTTCCTTGGCCTGGCTGACGGGCGGGGCTGCTTTGCGGAAGTGGTAGCCCAGCTCGACGGATCAACTGCGCCGGCCAACCCGCGCCTGTGGGCGGCGATGGCCGCGCTCGATCCGGGCGAACTGGCAACCTATGGCGGTGCACGCAGCCTGGTGGACTGGCACGCCCGCCACCGCTTCTGCGCGCGCTGCGGCGGTCCGACCAAGCTAGCCAAGGGCGGCTGGCAGCGAACTTGCGAAGCCTGCGGGGCCGATCATTTTCCGCGGGTCGATCCGGTCACGATCATGCTGGTGGAATACGACGGGGAATTGCTGCTGGGCCGCCAGCCGCGCTTTCCGCCCCGGCGCTTTTCGGCGCTGGCCGGCTTTGTCGAACCGGGGGAAAGCATCGAGGAAGCCGTACTGCGCGAAGTGCAGGAAGAAGCCGGGGTGGCTGCCCGCGATGTAACCTACGTCGCCAGTCAGCCCTGGCCGTTCCCGTCCAGCCTGATGATCGGTTGCCACGCCCATGCCGACAGCGCCGAGCTGACCATCGACACCACCGAGCTGGAGGAAGCCCGCTGGTTTACCCGTGCCGAAGTCGCGGCCGCGATGGCCGGGGACGATGATGCGTCCTTTATTGCGCCGCCACCGCATGCAGTGGCGCATCACTTGCTCAAATGGTGGTTGGAACAATGACTGCACCTGCCAAAGTCTCGATCGACGTCTGGTCCGATGTGATGTGCCCGTGGTGCATCATTGGCTATTCACAGCTAAAGCAAGGCCTGGCGACGCTTACGGGCGAGATCGAGGCGGAGCTGCGCTGGCACGCTTTCCAGCTCAATCCCGACATGCCGCCCGAAGGTGAGGAGCAGCAGGCCCACATCGCCCGCAAGTATGGCCGCACGCCCGATCAGATGGCCGCGGCACGTGGGCAAATGAAGGAAATCGGCGCGCGGGCCGGTTATTCGTTCGACTATGCCGGAGCAGGCGAAGCGCCGGAAGCCCGGCTGTGGAACACTGATCGCGCGCACCGGCTGCTGCTCTGGACCCTCGCCCAATACGGCGCGGACAAGCAGACCGCATTGAAGCTGGCCCTGTTCGATGCGCACTTCCAGCAGCGCCGCAACGTGTCCGATTCGGCCGTGCTGCTTGAGATTGCGGACAGCATCGGGATTGACCGGACTGGGGCCGAGGCTGCGCTTGATAGCCCCGTGCTCGGCCAGCAGGTCCGCGAAGAGCAGCGCATGGCCTATGATATGAACGTCACCGGCGTGCCGGCTATGCTGGTCAACGGCAAGTTCCTGATCCCCGGTGCGCAGGATCCGGAAACCTATGCCAACGCCCTGCGCCGCGTGGTGGCGCGCGAGGCAGAGCTGGCGGCGCGCCAGCAATGAGCGCCGATTTCTCCGGCCAGGTCGCGGTGATCACCGGCGGCGCCGGCGGCATCGGCCGCGCGCTGGGCAAGGCGCTGGCGGCAGCGGGTGCTGAGGTGCTGCTGGCCGACCGGGAAGCAGGCGATGGGGTCGTGGCCTGCGATGTGGCACAGCTCGATCAGGTCGAGGCGCTGGCCGACCTTGCCTGGGAGCGGTTCGGGCGAGTCGACCTGCTGATCAACAATGCCGGGATTGGGGGCGCGGGCGGGCGGCTCTGGAAAGTCGATCCGGCCGAGGCCCGCCGCATTTTCGAGGTCAATTTCTGGGGCGTCTGGCACGGCTGCCGGGCCTTTGCCCCGCGCATGATCGAACAGGATCATCCGAGCTCGATCTACAATGTGGCTTCGGAAAACGCGTTGTTCTGCGCCGTGCCGCGGAACGGAGCCTATATCGCTTCCAAGCACGCTGTGCTGGGGCTGACGGAGAGTTTCCGCGAAGACCTGCCGCGGCATGTCCACGCCGGCACGATCATTCCCGGCTGGGTCCTGTCCGGCCTGACCAGCGAGGGCGGGCGCGATGTGGCCATGCCGGCCGAGCGCTATGCCGAAATCATCCTGCCGCAACTGGCGGCGCGTGAACGGTTCGTGGTCAGCCATGCTTACAACGTGGTGCCAATGGCCGAACGGACTGCGGCGCTCGAAGCCGCCTTTGCCCGTGCCGCGCCGCGCTACGATGGCGATGTCGAGCATGATGTCCGCGCTTATATCGCCCGCCTGCGCGGCGGCTGATCCGGCTCAGTTCGGCCAGTAGATATATTCGTCCCCAGCGGTGAAGCGCTGGGCCATGGTCTTGTCGATCATGATCGCGTTGTCGGTGGTAGAGGCATAGAGCGGGGCTTTCCGGCCCTGCTGGTGGCGGGCAAGCAGGGCCTTGAGCTCGGTCACCTTGTCAGGCCGGGCAGCTGCCAGGTTGGTGCGCTCGGTCGGGTCCGTGCCAAGGTCGTGCAACCACACCTTGCCTTGCTTGCCGTTGACCTGGAGTTTCCAGTTGCCGGCGCGGACCACCTGGTAATAGCCGCTGTTCCAGTACAGTGCGTTGTCAGGCCGGCTGATGGGGATCTGCCGTTCCGCCGCAGGCAGCAGGTTCTGCCCGTCGATCGCCACGCCCTGTGGTAGCGGCGCTCCGGCGGCAGCGGCAATGGTTGGCATCAGGTCGATATGATGGGCCGGCTGATCGACCCGTGTCCCCGGCTTGATCTGCCCTGGCCATGACAGCAACAGCGGCACCCGGATCCCGCCTTCGAAGAAGGTGATCTTGAAGCCGCGATATGGCGCATTGATGCCGTCCAGCCCGATGTAACCGGGGCCGCCATTATCGCTCGACAGCACGATCATGGTGTTTTCGGCCAGGCCCTGCCGCTCCAGCTCGGCCATGATCCGGCCGACGCTGCGATCCAGCGAGCGGAGCATGGCTGCATAGACCCGGCGGCGATGCGGCTTGATATCGCCCACCGCCTCATAGTCGGCGCGGGTTGCCTGCAGCGGCGTATGCACTCCCCAATGGTTCAGGTAGAGGAAGAACGGCCGGTTGCGGTTGGCCTGGATCACCTTGATCGATTCGTCGGTCCAGTAATCGGCCAGGTAGCCGCGCGGCGCGAACCACGGGCCATTGTTATAGGATGCGGCGTGGCGCATCGCCGCCCACAGGAACCGGTCGATCGGATCGAAATCGATCTTGGCATTGACCGCCTGTGGATCGTCTTCCGGCAGGTGCAGCCCGCTTTCCATCATCAGGCTTTCGTCAAACCCCTGGTTATTGGGGTGAAAGCCCTTGGCATTGCCAAGGTGCCACTTGCCGATGTGGACCGTATGATAGCCGCGGGCCTTCAGCACTTCGGCCAGCGTCACCTCGCTACCCGGCAGGCCCTGCCCGCTGAAGTCCGGATTGGCTGCGTCGGCGTCTGCATGGTAAGAGCCGGGAGGCAGATCGGGCCGGATGTCGCTGGCTACCATCTCCACAATCCGCCCCATGCGCGGCGGCGTGGGCGTGTATTCGAAGCCGGTACGGGTGGGATAGCGCCCGGTCATGATCTGGGCGCGGGACACCGCGCAGGTCGCGCTGCCCGAATAGGCTTGTTTGAACATGGCCCCGCTCGCGGCCAGACGGTCAATGTTGGGTGTTGGGACCACCCCTCCGATGGTGCCTTGACCAGTCACCGCAAGGTCATTGATGCTCAGGTCATCGAGCAGAATGAAAACCACGTTGGGCGGGCGCTGGTCGAGCGGTGTCGCGGCAGTCGAGGGGCCTTGCTGCCAGGCAATCGGCTGGTTCGGTCCGATCTCGTTGGACATGCTGCGGGCGGCGAGCGCGAGAACGAGGTCGGTTCGCTTGGCATAGCCGACCGCGCCGAGCGCGATCGCGGGCAGGGCCAGCCCGAGCGTCCATTTCTGCCACCGCTTCATGTCCTGCCCCGCCCGTTTTTCGCGTTGGGGCAATCCAATCAGACGAGGCCCAGTCTGGCAAGGTCTGCCGCCAGATGGCCGGGCAGGACTTCGCCGGCTTCCTCGCCCGCACCCAGGTCGCGCGGAGCGTCGGCAGCTTCGAGATAGCGCCAGCCCTGATGCGCGCGCTTGGGCCGGGGGACCAAGTCGATCAGCTGTGCTGCAATCACGATATTGGTGCGCCCGCCATCGGCTTCTTCGAAGCGCAGGATCGGGCTGCGCATGACCAGCTGGTGCTTGAAGATCCAGAACAGCGATCCGCCCAGCGAACCATCCGGAGGTACAATCTCTTCGTGCCGCTTGGGCAGGTAGCGAGTGGTAAGCCGGGCCTCGGCCCCGCGCGTGGCGAACCAGCTGCGCATTTCATCGAGCGACTGGGCCCCGTAGGCCACCTTGGTCAGGTGCAGCGGCATGGGATCAGCCCACCAGCCCAGAAGCAACCGCGAGGCCGAGGAAGGCGAAGAAGCCCATTGAATCGGTGATCATCGTCACGAAGACGGAACTGGCCACGGCCGGGTCCTGTCCCAGCCGGTCCAGTGCCACCGGCACCACCACGCCGGCCAGGCCAGCCGTGATGATGTTGACCACCACTGCCGTGCCGATCACGGCGCCCAGCAGCGGATTGCCAAAGACCACAGCCGTGGCAACCCCGATCAGCGTCGCCACGGTTATGCCATTAAGCAGCGCGACCCGGATTTCGCGCCAAAGGATGCGCCCGGTGTTGGCGCGGGTCAGCTGGTTGGTGGCGAGTGCGCGGACCGCCACAGCCATGGTCTGGGTGCCGGCATTGCCGCCGATCGAGGCAACCATTGGGGAGAGCGCAGCCAGCGCCACCAACTTTTCGATCGCGCCGCCGAAACTGCTGATGATCGTGGCGCTGAGCAGGGCCGTGCCGAGGTTGGCGATCAGCCAGCGAACCCGCGCGACATAGGAATCGCGGATCGGCTCGTTGATATCGCCTTCACCCGCGCCGGACAGCAGCAGCACGTCCTCGCCGGCCTCTTCCTGGATGATGTGAACCACGTCGTCGACGGTGATCTGGCCGACCAGACGCCCATCGGCATCGACCACAGCGGCGGAAATCAGCGCATATTTCTGGAACCGCAGCGCTACTTCTTCCTGGTCCATCGTCACCGGGATCAGCGTCTGGTCACGCTGCATCACATCGGACAGTGCGATTC
>Ga0315900_10005803_pt1 | contig 16833 bp, 11 predicted proteins | sample LakEriMetagenome_FD_203521 | JGI IMG/M metagenome (GOLD analysis project Ga0315900, IMG submission 203521) | Freshwater fungal communities from buoy surface, Lake Erie, Ohio, United States - Buoy 12 MA114 | ecosystem: Environmental > Aquatic > Freshwater > Lake > Lake biofilm | place: USA: Lake... | reverse complement strand
AGAGCACCGCCGTGCCGGTGAAGTTGCAGGTGGTCTGGCCCCACTCGTCAGCACATTTCACGTACCCTGCTGGCAGGGCCTTGGCCTGGCCGATCGAGGAGTTCCTCACCGCCAATGCCGTGCGCATCTCGTCGGTTTGCTCGGCCACCGCGGTGGGTTCCTCTACCGAGCCGCCTCCACAGGCGGACACCAACGCCGCAGCAGCCATCAGTTCGGCCAGCACGGTCATGCGCGAGAGGCGGACATCATTCATCATCATTGCGGTCCCTTGACTGAAGTTGAGCCGCCTCACCGAACATCGGTCAAAGCGGACAGGTCATGCTAGGAATCCGCCTACCGCGGGGGTAAGCACCTTCCGAGGGATGCAACAGGATGTAAGCCTGCAGTCCGCGCCCAGCGCCGAGGCGGTGGCCTGCGGGGGAAGCGCTTCGTTACACATGCGCCCGCAGGACTGAGGCCGCTCAACGCGTGCCGGCACCGGGTAGGCAGCATGGCGGCATGCCAGGTGCTGGGTACTCTGCCAACCGTCCTCCTCTGATCCCTGCCCCTGGAAGCCGCACTTTGTTCGTGGTGGACTGGGATGAGGCGGGCGCGCAGGACCTGCAGGCGCGCCTGAGTCTGGCTCTGGGCCAGGAAGGGGGCTCGGAGGAGCCGTCCCAACGGCCGCAACCATCGCAACCGTCACAACCGTCCGATCAGGGCCGGCCGTCAGCCGGGCTCCCGATCAGCCCACGGCCCGGGGCGCCCCAGCCCCGCTGGGAGGTGTTGAACTGCCCCACCACCGCCGTGCAGGCCGGGGCGGCAGGGAGCGGCTGGGCGCGCGTGGCCCAGGCCGGGCGCTATCTGCGCACGGCCCTGCAGGCCGCCTGGCGCAGCCGCCAGTTCGACCAGGTGGTGGTGTGGCGCCAGTCCATCGGCTACCTGCTGTGCGCCCTGCCCCGCTGGCCCGCCAGGCTGTGCGCCCAGGGCCGCCGGCCGCAGTTGGTGTTGACGACGGTGCTGCTGTCGCCCTCCTCCACCGCGCCGGGGTCCTGGCGGCGCGGGCTGCTGGAGTTGGCGCTGCGCCGCGCCGATGCGCTGGTGTACTTCTCACGCGACATGGCGCATGACACCGCGCGTCACCGGCCCGCCTGGGCGCACAAGGTGTTCTGGATGCCCCTGCCGCTGTTTGGCGAACCGGCAGGGCACGGGGAGCCGCTGCAGGCTGTCGGCGCCGAGCCAGCGGCCGGCGGAAAAGCCGCCACGGGCGGGCTCAGCGTGTTCTGCGGTGGCACGAGCGACCGGGACTTCGACGTGGTGATCGAGGCCTTCCGCCACCGGCCTGTGCCCGTGACCCTGGTGTGCCGCGAAGACCAGACCTTCCGCGCGCCCGGACCCGTCGAGCCGCACTTCACGGTGCGCCGTGGGGTCAGCGAGCAGGAATACCACGCCCTGGCCGCGGCCGCCGGCGTGGTGGTGGTGGCGCTGAAGTCCGCGACCTCGGGCTGCGGCCAGTTGCTGTTCAGCTTCTGCATGCGCCATGGCGTTCCGGTGATCGCCACCGACTGCTTCGGCACCCGCGACGAGGTGGTTCACGGCCACAGCGGCTGGCTGGTGCCCGCCGGCGACGCCCAGGCGCTGGGCCAGGCCTACGACCGGCTGGCAGCCGACCCCGCGTTGCGCCAGCACCTGGTGCACAACGCCCGCGCGCAGGCCTTGTCCCGGCGGGATGGCCTGACCGGCTTCGTACGCGCCATGAACGCGCTGGGGGACACCTTGCGCGGCGCGCCGGCGCCCGAAGGCGCCACCTTCCCACAGCGGCCCCAGGCCACCACCGCCCGCGGCGCGGGCCATCCCATCGGAGAGGCTGCTTGATCGTCATCTTTTATCCGGAATTCGGCGGCGTGCATGGCATCGCCCGCTACCTGGACAGCTTTCTGGCGCACCTGCCCGGCCGGGCGCCGCCCATCGTGCTGATCACGGCGGGCACCCCCCCGGGATGGCGGGCCCCGCCGGGCGTGGAACTGCTGCTGCTGCCGCTGCGGCCCCACCGCCTGGGCTTGGTGTGGTGGACGCTGCAGGCGCGCGCGGTACTGGTGCGGTTGGAGCGTGAACGCGGGCCGGCGCAAGCCGTCAACCTGCATGTCCCGCCGCTCATCCCCGCCCTGTTCTTCAGCCGAAAGCGGCGCATCGTGTTGACGGCGCACACCACCTACCTGGGCATGTCAGGCCGCTTCGACCAGCCCCGCCACTTCGACAGCCCCTGGAGCCGCCTGTCCGTGGCGATCAAGATGGCGATGGAGCGGCACATCCTGGACCGCGCAGCGCAGGTCATCACCCTGACCGAGCAGGGCCGGCAGGAACTGGCGCGCTACGGTCGTCACGGCGGGGTGGTGGTGATTCCCAACGGCGTGGACACCGCCACTTTCATTGAAGACCCGGAGGTGGTGCGGGACATCGACGTGCTGTTCTGTGGGCGCATCGAGCGGCGTAAAGGCAGCCGCCCCCTGGCCGAGGTATGCCTGCGCCTGCTGCAGGCCCGGCCCGCCCTGCGCATCTGCATCGTGGGCTATGGGGACGACGAAGCCCATGTCCGCCAGCGCCTGGCCGCGGTGGCCGGCCCCGACGGACCGGTTCGCTTCGCGGGCCGGGTGCCACTGGCGGCCATGCCCGACCTGTACCGGCGCAGCCGCGTCTACGCCTCCACCTCCTACTACGAGGGCCTGCCCGGCACCTGCCTGGAGGCCATGGCCACGGGCGTGCCGGCGGTAGTGTGGAACCTGCCCTTCTACGCCGGGCTGGTGACCGAAGGCTGCTCAGGCCTGCTGGCGCCAGTCAACGATCTGGACGGCTTCACGCTGCGCGTACTCGAGCTCATCGACCAGCCCGACCGCGCGGCGGCGCTGGGACGCCAGGCGGCGAACTTGGTGCGGCGCCGGCACGACTGGCAACGTCTGGCCGGGCAGGTGGTGGCGGCCTGCACCCCGCCGGGACCGGCAAGCCCCAGGCCCGTGGGCGTCGGGGCCGGCGTGAGCGGCGCCTGATGCCCGCGGCTGGCGGGCCCTTGCGGGTCACCTGGCTGGGGCTGCGCGGCCTGCCGGGGGTGCAAGGCGGCGTGGAAACCCACGCCGAGCAGCTGTGCCCGCGCCTGCAGGCCCTGGGCTGCGAGCTCACGGTGCTGGCGCGCGCGCCCTACCAGGTCGCTCTGCCGCAGGGGCGATGGCAAGGCGTACGGCTGCGTCGCCTATGGGCCCCGCGGCACAAGCATCTGGAGGCCGTGGTCCACACCTTTTTTGGCGTGCTGCACGCCGGCTTGGTCCAGCGGCCGGATGTGCTGCACCTGCAAGCGATCGGCCCGGCGCTGTGGACGCCGCTGGCCCGGCTGCTGGGCCTGCGCGTGGTGGTGACGCACCACGGCGCCGACTACGAGCGGCAGAAATGGGGCCCGCTGGCCCGCTGGGTGCTGAAACTCGGCGAGGCCAACGCGGCACGGTGGGCGCATGAGCTGGTGGTCATCTCCCACGCCATCCAGCGCAATGTCCAGGCCCGCCACCAGCGCCAGGGCTGTTGCATCCCCAATGGCCTGACCCTGCCTTCCGCCCCCGCAGACCCGAGCGTGCTGGCGGACTTCGGCCTGCATCCGCGACGCTACGTGCTGCTGGTGAGCCGCCTGGTGCCGGAAAAACGCCACCTCGACCTGATCCAGGCCTTCGAAAGCGCCCAAGCCCAGGGTCGGCTGCAGGGCTGGCGCCTGGCCCTGGTGGGTGCGGCCGACCATGCCGATGCCTATGCAACACAGGTGACCGATGCCGCGGCCCGTACACCCGGCGTGGTGATGACGGGCTTCCAGACCGGCACCGCCCTTCAGGCCCTGCTGGCGCATGCGGGCCTGTTCGTGCTGCCCTCGTCCCACGAAGGCCTGCCCATCGCCCTGCTGGAGGCCCTGTCCTGGGGCCTGCCCTGTCTGGCCAGCGACATCCCGCCACACCGCGAACTCGGCCTGCCCGAGGACAGCCTCTTTCCCCTGGGTGACGTGGCCGCGCTGTCCGCGAGCCTGGCGCACCTGGCCGAACGCGTGGAACGCCATGAGGGACCTGCCGACCGGCTGGAGCGCATGCAGCAGGCCGCCCGGCGGTTCGACTGGGATGACAGCGCCCGGCAGACCCGGGCGGTCTATGAGCGGGTGGTGGGCCTGGGGAATAGCAGCGGGACGGTGCTCCACCACGAGATCAGCCCGCCCTCATGAATCCGAGCGCACTCCTGACTGCGGGTCAGGGCATGACACAGGGCCGCAGCCGATCAGGAGCGCATCAGAACGCCATGACGTCAGCGCCAGCGCCGAGACTGCGGCGGCACATGCCACGAAGGGGAGTGGACGGGGCAGTCGGCGGCGGAAAGGACAGATTGCGCATGTTCCAGGCCGATCTGGACCACTTCGCCGAAACGGCGCCACTCCAGCATCCCCACACGTGAGACATCGGGCGTGAATCCCAGGTCGACGGCATCGCGCATGCGGCGCTGGTGGGACTGGCTGGACATGGCCGCCACGTTGAAGACAGTGGCGGCGATGTTGGGCAGCCGCCCATAGCGACGGCGGGAACGCGGCCGGAACAGCCGGTCGAACAACATCTGACCGGAGGTGGGCATGTGTTCAAGCTCAAGCGGGCGGTAGCGGTCACGGCTGAGGTCCACGCCGATCACCCGACCAGCGCCCGACAGCCGCATCACGTCCACAGGATAGTTGTTGAAGGTGCCGCCATCGACGAGAAGGTCTCCCCCTCTCAGCACGGGCGGCAGCGCGGCGGGGATGGAGACGCTGGCCGTGACCGCTGCGGCCAGATCACCCTGCCGCAACACTTCAGGACGGGCTCGGGAGTAATTGGAGGCCACACAGAAGTAGGGCTTCCAGAGATCCTCAATGCCGATGGGAGCGCCGACCGCCTCCACGACGGCCTCGCGGATCACTCGCGCCAGCCTGCGGCCCGCAATGACAGACACCAGGGGAAGCCAATTGAGATCGCCCGTGGGGTTGACGGCGAAGGCCTTCGCTGCGACCTCGGTGACCTCCTCCACGGGCCGATCGACGGCAGCCAGCGCTGCCATCACGGCGCCGATGCTGGTGCCCCCTGCAAGATCCCAGTCCACCCCCTGCGCTTGCAACGCCTGCATGACGCCCAGGTGGGCGAATCCACGGGCCCCGCCACCGGCCAGCACAAGACCGGTGGCCTGCCCGGAGAGGATGCGTGCCAGACGAGCCCAGTCAGCCGCCCGGCCGCGGCGGACATGGAAATGCGAGAACGCCCCCTCCTGTATATGGGCTCGCCCCGAAAGCCATCGGCGCGTGTCAAGCGGAATGCGCCTGTCGTCCGGATGCAGCAGCACCAGGCTCGCGGCCGAAGCAGCATCCAAAGCGTCTGGGGCCAGCAGGTGGCGCTCGGCAGGCGTGATGGCTGCCTCTGCGTCGGCATCGGCCACCAGCAACACCTGGTCTGCGTGGCGAATGCAGAGCCTTGTCCAGTCGGTGTCCTCACGGTCAGCCACCAGCACCTGCATGGCGTGGCGGGACTCTTGCTCGTCCAACCAGGCCAGTTGCCGGTGGTAGGCGTCGGCCAGCCCTGGCGTGATGTCCGCGCCGCCCGGGCCCAGGCCAGCCTCGGCTGCCGCGCGATCCAGCAGTGACACGGGCAGGCGGATGCCACCATGCACCGTCGCGCCGCGGGACAACTCCGACTCGAGCGCATCGCGCAGACGCCGGGCCAGGCCTGCGACATCCAACCCTGCGTGCAGCGGCAGAAGGCAGATGTTGCTGATGTCGCGGGACGCCCCGCTTCGTTCGTTGCTGCGCGTCATGCGCTCGATGAGCTTGCGCGCCAGCGGCAACCCCAGGCGGGGCCAGGTCTGAAGAAGATCGGTGAAGTCCTGCGCTGACAACCGCAGCAGCACGCAGTCACGCAGGGCGATGATGGTGGCGCTTCGGGGCTGCTGCATGACCACACCCATCTCGCCAATGGGCTCGCCGCGTCCGATCTCGTTCAGGACAATCTGCTCACCCCCCACACGGCTTGCCACGGCACGCAGGCGGCCCGAGAGCACGAGGTAGATGCTGTCAGGTGGGTCGCCCTGGCGCATCAGCACCTGACCACCCATCAGCCCCACGGTGGTCATGCACGGACGCACCCTGTCGATCACATCCTGCTCAATGTCCCCGAACACCTCGCGCAGGGTGTCTTGCAAGACCTGTTTGTGGAAATTGGAGGAATCAGGAGTCATCGTCTGGAGGACATGTGGTATTCGCGCACTGCAACATCAGCACAAGGTGAACCAGTTTATCGAACAGCCCCTGCTCAGCCCTGCGCCCCAGGACCGCGCTGGATGGCAAGGACGGGTGTCCTCGACCTTCCTATACTGCGCCGCACCCCTCAACGTGTGCTGCGGCTTACCCGATGAATCTTCCCTCGGCTCTACCGCCCGCGCACCGCTCGGGACGCGCCTTTGGCTGGCACATGGACCTGCGCGGCGGCCTTGAGGCTGCCGTTCAGACATTCCCCAACTCCATCGGACCGCTGCTGCTCTTTGCGGCAGTGCTGGGTCCCGCCGGGGTGCTGCCAGGCTTCTGGGCGGCGCTCATCACCGCATCGGTCGCACGCCTGGCAGCCCTGGTACTGAGGGGCAGTCGCGCCATCATTTCCTGCTCCCGCATGGCCTCGCTTGCGGTGTTCACCGCGCTGGTACTGCAACTGGCCAAAAGCGCTGCGGGGTCGTCTGCGATCGATACCGCAGCCCTGCAACTCGGGCTGCTGGTCGCCGGCCTGCTGTTCCTCTTCGCTTCGGCCTTGGTGCTGGCTGCCGGCCTGCTGCGCTGGGGCTTGGTGTTCAAGATGATCCCCACGCCCGTGCTTTCCGGCATTGGTACCGGCACGGCCCTGCTGTTGCTGTGGCAGGCCTGCCTCCAGTTCGGCACAGACTGGCGACACGCTGCAGTGGCCCTGGCCATGTTCGTCGTGTTCGTGGCATGGCCTTCGTGGAAGTCACGGCCGCGTGTGCTGCAGGCCCTGGGCCCGGCGGTGGTAGCGCCACTGCTGGGTCTGGTGCTGATGTCTGCTCTGCTGCCCCTGCCGCCGGCCCAACCGGCTGCCGGTCTCGTAGCCCAGGTGCACGGGATTCCTTTGGCCCAGCTGGATCGCATCCTTGGACCGGAATTACCACGCTTGTTACTGATCGGCCTGCCCGGCGCCCTGACGCTGGCTCTTGTCATGGTGCTGGAGACCTTCTACGCCATCAGCTTGATCGAGTCGCGCTACGGCGCCAAGGTTGATGCGAACCGTGAACTGGTGGCGCTTGGCGGCGCCAACCTGCTCAGCGCCGCGCTGGGGGGCGTGCCGAGCACGGGCACTGGCGTGGGCAGTTCCGCCAACTGGGAAGCAGGTGGTCGCGGCACGGCGGCCGTTGTCACTTGCCTGGTGCTGGCCACGCTGGCCCTGCTGCTGCTGTCGCCCTGGGTGGCCGCTCTGCCAGCAGGGCTGACGGCGGGGTTCCTGCTGATACACGCGGCGATGACTGCCGACCGGCGCTGGCTGAACCAGGCCGTGGCTAAACTGCGGCATCCTCGGCTGGGAAAGCTAGATCAGGCGTTCTGGCTCAGCGCGATCATCGCGGGCGTGGCATTCACAGGCGGATTGACCTGGGCTGCGTTCCTGGGCATCTGCCTATCCACGCTCATCGTGCTGCGCCGCCTGGCGCACCGCTCGACAGCCCGCTGGGAGAGCTTGCGACACCATCGATCGCGGCGCATACGCAGTGCTGCAGAAGAGCTCCTGCTGGACGAGGCTCGAGATGTCGTAGCGGTGCTGAAGCTTAACGGGCACCTCTTCTTCGGCAACAGCGTGCGACTGCGCCAGTTGGCAGACGAAGCGCACCAGCAGGCCAAGTCCGTCATCATCGACGTCAGCAGCGTCCAGGATGTGGACACCAGCGGCAGCGAAGCCGTGCAGGGCCTTGTGTCAGAGTTGGGTCGCCAAGGCATGACGGTGGTGCTGTGCGGATTGCAGAGCTGCCATGCCCAGGAACTGCGACGGGGTCTGGAGGCACTGCCTCGCCGGCCCGGCCTGGCGCAGGAAACCGATCTGGACCGGGCGCTGGAGCATTGCGAGAACATGCTGCTTCAGGCAGGGGGCGCGCCACCCTCGCCTGAATCGACACCGCTGCCGCACAACAGACTCCTGCAGGGCCTGAGTCAAGAGCAGGCATCGGCCGTGCTGGCACATGGCCGAGTACGCGAGGTCGCACAGGCGCAAGCCCTGTTCCAGCGTGAAGAGCCCGCGGACGATGTCTGGCTGATCGAGCGTGGCAGCGTCAGTGTCCTGACCCATGACCATCATGACAGCCCGCGTCTGGCCACTTTCGGCCCAGGGCATTTTGTTGGCGAAATGGCCTTCCTGGACGGACGTCCTCGCTCGGCGACTGCTCTTGCCGATACGCCAGTCAGGGCCCTGCAATTGGACGCTCAAGCCTTCGCGCAGCTTCGGTCCACACATCCGGAAGCCGCACTGGAGCTGGCACTGAACATCGCGCGAGAACTGTCGTCGCGGGTGCGTGCGGCCAACCTGCAACTGCATGCGGGCGAGGAAGGCTGAACGCGTCTGAAGCATGCAGCATCGCAGCGACGTTGGAGCGCTTTAGGGCTGCCGCTACGATACTCACGAGTGAACCCACCCGCGGTGGTTCACACCGCACCTGCGCAGGGAAACCGTCCAATGAGCGTGTCACAGATCCGTTACCTGAATGTCGTCGAGCTGGGCCTTGGAGCCCTGCAGAAACTCGCCGCCGCGTGCCAGGAACATGGCATCCGCCGGCCCCTCATCGTCACGGACAAGGGCGTGCGCGCAGCCGGTCTGGTGGACCGGGCCCTGGCGCAGCTCAGCGCCCTGGAGCACGTGGCCGTGTACGACGGCACCCCGTCCAACCCCACCGAAGCCGCTGCACGCGAAGCCTGCGCGCTGGCCCGTCAGGAAAAGTGCGACGGATTGGTGGCGGTAGGAGGCGGTTCCGCCATCGACTGCGCCAAGGCCGTGGCCATCCTGGTCACCCACGACGGGCCGTTGGCACGCTACGCCACCATCGAAGGCGGCTCAGGGCTGATCACGCCCCGCGTCTGGCCGCTGATCGCCGTGCCCACCACAGCCGGCACCGGCAGCGAGGTGGCGCGCGGCGCCATCGTCATCGTGGAGGACGGACGCAAGCTGGGCTTCCACGCCTGGCACCTGATGCCCAAGGTGGCGGTGCTGGACCCGGAGATGACGCTGGGCCTGCCGCCGCTGCTGACCGCGGCCACCGGCATGGACGCCATCGCCCATTGCATGGAGGCCTTCATGGCGTCGGCGTACAACCCGCCGGCTGACGGCATCGTGCTGGATGGCCTGGAGCGCGGTTGGGCCCACATTGAGCGGGCCACACAGAACGGCCAGGACGTCCAGGCCCGCACCGAGATGCTCAGCGCCTCGATGCAGGGCGCCATGGGTTTTCAGAAGGGTCTGGGCTGCGTGCATTCGCTCAGCCACAGCCTGGGCGGCGTCGATCCGCGCCTGCACCACGGCACCCTCAATGCCATGTTCCTGCCCGCGGTGATCGAGTTCAACGCGCAAGCCGAATCGGTGGTGCGCGACCGGCGCCTGCAACGCATGGCCGGGGCGATGGGGCTGGGCGCGCAGGGCGCAGCGGAAGTGGCCAGCCAGGCACTGGGCGAGGCCATCCGGTCCATGTGCCAGCGCCTGGGGCTGCCCAGCGGTCTGGCGGCCATGGGCGTGGAGCGCTCGTCCTTCGAACGGGTGATCGACGGCGCCCTGGCCGACCACTGTCACAAGCTCAACCCGCGCCTGGCCTCGCGCGAGGACTACCGGCGCATGCTCGAAGCGTCGATGTAGAGCCCAAGCTTCGGCGTGCGCCGCCCCCATGGCGCAACCCCCATGGCGTGATCGCCACGGCGCTGCGCGAGGCGGTTTCACACCAGGGCGTTGAACTGCCGCTCGAACCCGCGGACCATGCCCGCGAGTTCGAAGCGCTCGCGCACCTCGGCTGCAGCGCGACGGCCCATGGCCTCACGGGCGGCAGGGTCCTGCCACCGGGCCAGGGCCCCGGCCATGGCGTTCACGTCCCCCACCGGCACCAGCCAGCCGCTGTGGCCGTGGCGCACCTGTTCCCGCGCTCCGCCCACGTCCGTCATCAGCAGCGGCTTGCCCAGCGCCATGGCCTCCAGCGCGGCCAGCGAGAAGGTCTCGGTGGTGGAGGTGATGGCCATGGCGTCGCAAGCAGCCACCAGCGGCCGCACGTCCTGCGCGAACCCGCTGATGCGCACGCGCTCGCGCAGGCCCAGGGCATCGATGTCGCGCTCCAGCGCGGCCCGCAGCGGGCCGTCGCCGATCAACCAGCCGCACACGCGCTGCCCAGGTTCCGCCGTGCGCGCCGTTTCAGCCCCCTGCCCCTCCTGCACCACCTGCGCCAAGGCCCGCAGGAAGTCACCGTGCGCCTTTTCCGGCCGCATCACCCCACACAGGCCCACCACCAGGTCGGTCTCGGCGAAACCCTGCTCGGCACGCAGCCGGCGCTTGTCTTCGGGGCTCCAGGTGTCGCTGAACCGCGCGGTGTCGATGCCGTTGTGGATGACCACGTCCTGGCGGGCCCGCAGGCCGTGCACATGCCAATGGTCAGCCTGGGCTTGGCAGACGAACACCAGCATGTCCGCACGGCGCACCAAGTGGCGGTACAGCACCATGTGACGGGCTTCCTTGCGCGACTCGGGCAGCGTGCTGTGGAACACCTCCACCAGCCGCACCTGAGGGCCCCGGCGCGAGAGGGCCCGCGCCAGCCAGCCGTACAGCAGGGCGTACATGTTGGTGCAGACCAGCACGTCGGTGCGCTGCGCATCCAGCTGGCGCGCCAGCCGGCGGACGGCCTCCCAGCACAGCCCCTGCGCCACATCCAGGCATGCCAGGCCGTCAGCCAGACGGTGCGATGCAATCTGCGGCAGCAGGGTCTCGTCGCGCTTCAGGGTGGTGAGCGCCAAGCGGTGACGCGCAGGGTCCAGCCCGTTGACCAGCGACACCACATGCTTCTCCGCGCCCCCCACGCACAGCGAGTTCACGAGGAACAGCACGCGCAGCGTCATCGGGCCCCGGCACGGGCCGGCACTGCCGCCTGACCCCAGTACGCGAACAGCACCCCCAGGCAGAACCACCAGGGCGCCTGGGCCGGGTTGGGCATGTAGAAGGCCGTGGTCGCCGCCATGGCCAGCCCCCCCCAGAGCGACCAGCGTGCACCCCGGAAGAAGCTGCGCAGCGCCGGGCTCAGCGCGTCATCGCCGGCCAGCCGGCGCAGCCGGCGCAGGTACTGCGCGTGCAGCAGCACCATGGCCGCCAGGCCCAGCAGCCCCAGGTCCATCAACACCTCCAGGTAGATGTTGTGCGGGTGGTTGGCCTTGTAGCGGCCGGCCGCCACGGCTGAGGACCACTGCGTGGAGCCCAGGCCGCGGCCGATCCAGGGGCTGTCCAGCACCTCCGGGGCCAACAGCTTCCAGCCGTTGACCCGGCCGGCGGTGAGGTCGTCGCGATCCACGCGCTGCGTGTCGGCCAGGGCGCCGACGCGCAGGCCGGTGGAAAACCGCTCCTGCAGTTCCTCAGGCGTGGCCAGCAGCGCCAGGCCGGCCAGCGCCGCACTCAGCAGCAGCGTCTTCAGGCGGCGCTGGTGCCACAGGAAACCGACGAAGGCGATCAGCGCCGCCAGCAGCCCGCCGCGCGAGAAGGTCAGCAGCAGCGCCGGCACCACCAGGGCCAGGGTGCACAGTGCCAGCACCCGCCAACGTCCGCGGCCGCTGTCGCCGGCCACGAACAGCAAGGGCCCGCACAACAGGGCCAGCAGCAGCCCGAACTCGTTGGCGTGCATGCCCCGGGGGGCCATGAACTCGCGGTCGCGCGCCAGTTCGGCCAGGCTGCCGGGGTACTGGGCCACGGTCCAGAAAACGGCCAGCGCCGGTGCCACGGCGGACATGGCCAGCACGGCGATGAAGCGCTCCGGCTGGCGGCTGTCCCGTACAGCGTTGGCCAGCAGGAAGGCGAAGGAGAAGAAGTACAGCAGCGGCTTGACGAAACGGTCCACCAGGTAGGTGGGCGGATGGAACTCGCGCACGGCATCCACCACCGCCGGGTAGTTGCGCACCCCCTCGCCGATGTGCGGCCAGGCCACCACCATGCCGACGGCCGCGGGCAGGGCAAAGCACAGCCACAGCGGCGCAGGCAAGGGCACCACGGGACGCGAGGGCTGCGCCGGCCCCGGCGGGCCGAGCCGCCAGCGCCGCGCCGCAAAGCCCAGCCAGCTGGCCAGCACCAGGTAGTTGGCAGGGTTCAGGCCGCGCACCGAGGGCAGCATCGGCAACACCGGCAGCACCAGGGCCAGCAGCACCACCCCCACGCGGTAGTCGTTCAGGATGAAGGGCAGCGGCGCCAGCACCGCCAGGCCCAGCAACACCAGCGCTGGCGGGGCCAACCCGAGCGCTGCTCCGGCCCCCAGGGCCACGGTGGCCATCAGCAGACTCCAGGCCAGGGCCTGCCTGCTGCTGCTGATCTCTTGCATGCCGACCATCACGCCCCCGCCCTTCCGGCCTTTTGGGGCCCTCCAATGCCCGGCACCACCTGCAGTGTGGTGCGCCACAGCACGTCGCGCAGGGCCCACGCGGCCACCAGCCCTTGCAAGGCGGCAGCGGCCACGTAGCCCCACTGCGCCCCTGCGGTGCCGAGCACCGGCACCAGCTGCCACGAAACCCCGAAGAACACGAGCGCGTAAGCGCACAGCGCGGTGATGAACCAGCGCGTCCGCAGAGTGCCCACCAGGGCCATGGACAGGATCCATGCCGCCGTCTTCAGCACATCGCCCAGCAGTTGCAAGGGCAGCAGGTCGATGACCGCCTCGAAACCAGAACTGAAGACCAGATGGACGGCGGGCCGGCGGCCCAGCCACAAGGCGGCGGCCAACAGCGCTGACACCGCACAGGCACCGGCCAGGGTGCGCAGCACGTGGCGGCGCCGGCCCTCGGGGTCGTGCGCGCGCTCGCCCATGCCGGGCATGAAGTGCAGCGACACCGAGGCCACCACCAGTGCCTGGCAGGCTTCAGACAGTCGCCAGCTGGCCTGCCACAGACCGGCGGCCTCCAGACCCAGACGGCTGGCCAGCAGGTCGCGCACGACGATGAGCGTCAAGGCGGGCAACACACCGTTGACCAGCAACATGGGAAAGAAGCCCAGCACGCGGCGCGCAATCGTGCGGTCGAACCGGCCCTGCACGTCGCGCCAGTGCAGCCCGCTGGACCGCCACGTCACCAGGGCGATGCTCAGAGCCAAGCCCACCACGTAAACCGACAGCGAAGCCCACAGGGCACCTTGCAGACCCCACCACCAGGCGCAAGGCGCGAAGATCAGCAGGCCCAACAGCGCCGAGGCGATGGATGCGCGCCCGATGAGCCCCACCTCCTTGGCCACGCCCAGGGCACCGAAGAGCAGATCGTTGAAGATGGCCGCGGCCACGGACAGGCCCGCCACGGCGATCAGCGGCGCGAGCCCTCGGTCGTGCAGCAAGGCCTGCGCCAGCCAGGGCGATGCCACCGCCACCACCAGGGCCCAGCATCCGACCAGCACCGCGCCCATGCGCAGCACCGTGGCATAGACCTGCCCACGCCGCTCCTGGTCCGCGCCATGTTCGGCCCCCAGCCGAACGGCACCGGCCACCAGACCCTGCCCCAGCATGCTCTGACACAGGCCGATGAAGCCCGTCAACTGCGCCACCAGCACCAGCCCGCCCGGGCCCAGGGCCAGTGCCGTGACCTTGATGCTCAGGAAGCTGGTGAGCAGGCGCACGCCCGCCATCGCGCTGCCCCAGCCCAGGGACCGCAGGATCATGTCCGCTCCCCCAGGCGCGCGGGCACTGCGACCGTGGTGCGACCGCCGCGCAGCACCTGGTCGAAGACCTCCAGGTAGCGCGCCACGGCCACGTCCATGGTGTGGTGGTTCTCGAAATGGCGGCGGCAGGCCTGGCTCGCCGCGCTCCAGGCCGCGCGGTCGCGTGTCAGCCGGTCCAGGCGCAGCGCCATGTGTTCCAGGTCGTCGCAGGCCAGCGTGCCGCTGACACCGGGCGCCGACTCCGGCCGCACGAACGACAGGGTGGGAATGCCGCGCAGCCAGGCCTGCATGAAGGTGTTGGGCAGGCCCTCGTAGTCCGAGGTGTTCAGGCACACGCTGGCCCCGTCGAAGGCGAGGCCGACGTCACGGAAGGGCACATGCCCGGTCATCGTCAGGTTGGACAGGCCCCGCGCCTGGCGGGCAATGCCATCGAAGTAGGCCTGCGCCCCGCGGTCCACCCCGGGGCCGCCCACCATCAGGAAGCGCAGGTGGCGCAGCCGCCGGGCCAAGGCCAGCACATGATCGGGCCGCTTCAGGGGCTTGACCGTCGCTGCCCACAGCACGCTGCCGTCAAAGTCCCCCGGCTGGGCCTGTGGCTCCTCGTAGCCGTTCTGGATGAGGTGGCCGTCGCGGCGAAAGTGGCGCTTGAGCAGTTCCAGCTGCGCCACGTTCTGCACCACCACCGCCTGGGCCGCGCGCAGGCCCCAGCGGTACATCGCCGTGTGCTGCGCCGGCATGCCCGGCAGTGGGCCCATGACGAAGTCCTTGTCGCTGGCACCGGCAAACACAAAAGGCCGTCCCGCCAGGCGCGCATAGACCGCGGCCGAGGCCACCTGCTCGCCGGCGGTCTGCATGAAGACGATGTCCGGGCTGATGCGCCACAGCAGGCGCACCAGGTCCGACATGCGGGGGTGGAAGAAGCGCAGGCCCGGCCAGCCGCGCTGCCCGCTGTCGGGAATCTTGTAGACGGTGATGCCGTCGCAGTCCACCACGTCAGGCTGGCCGTGGTCCTTGGTCAGCACCGAGATGCGGCAGCCGGCGCGCAGCAGGGCGCGCATCTGCACGCTCTGCTGCACTTCGGCACCGCCCACGAAGGCAATGCCGCGGTGCCCCGCCAACACCGGGTAGATGTGAACGGCGATGAAGCAGATGTGTGGCAGGTTCAAGCCCTGGCCCCTGTGACGGTGGTGTGCGAAGCGGCGGCGTGCGCGGGGGTGGCCATGGCGGCAGACGCCTGCCAATGGGCGGCGAAGTCTCCCAAGGTCATGCCCCGAAAGTGCCCGGCCACCGAGCGGAACAGCACCCGCAAGTCGCGGTACAGCGCCTCGATGGACGGTCCATCGGGGAAACTGGGGCTGCCCCCGGGCATCAGTTCCGAAGAGTGCAGCACCATCTCCAGATGCGGCCAGCGCTCGGCCACGGCCTGCCTCACCATGCCCAGCATGGCCGGCAGGTTGCGGCCATCCGGGTACAGCCAGTGATGGGTGGGCTGCCAGGCCCAGCTCCAGCGCCGCACCAGTGGCACAGCGTAGGCCTGGGGCAGCCAGCGGTACAGCGACGAGGGCACCACCGTCATGGGCACCTCCAGCAGGCTGGACCGCCCCGGGCGCTGCGGTTGGTTCAGGTCCACAACATACGGGCGCGTGGGAAAGCCGCGGTAATCCACCACGGCGGCGTCAGACCGTTTCTCGTCCCCGGTCGGCGTACGCACCCAGCGCACGTCCGGCGTCACCGAGCAATCCACGCGGATGCCGTGGCGTACCAGGGCCTGAGCGCAAGTGGCGTCGAAGGCCCAGCGCCCGCCGCGGTGGCTGACGATCTCGCACTCGAAGCGGTCCCGAAGTAGCCGTGCCATGTAGCCGATCTTGGCGTCCACCACCTCTTGCGGGTACTCGGTCAGAAAGGGCTGCGCCGTCATGTCGTCAGGGGTCAACGGCTGCAGCGGAGGGCTGTTCCAGGCGTGCAGGTGCATGCCGATCTCACCCGTGCCACGGCGTACGACATCCCGCCCGAAGGCCAAGAACTCCGGGCAGCGGGCCATCTCGAAGTTGGTCAGCCAGGTGGGGCGCAACCCGAAGGATTCGCACAGCCGCTGAAAGCGCTGCACGTGGCGGGCGTTGCGGGTGGTGATGGTGCGAGGACGCCCCCACAGATCGTCACCTTCGGTGTCGATGGTGACGAGGAAGGCGGGAGTGTGCGGGTCAGGCGCCACGGCGCGCAGTTCAGCCACGCAAGGCCTCCAGGTAGGGGCGCAACACGGTGTCGTCGCCGTAATGCGCGTCCATGAAGTGGCGGCAGCGCGCACTGGTGGCGTGCCATTCGTCAGGACTGCGGGTCAGGCGCTCCACGGCCGCCGCCATGTCCTGCAGCGACTGGGCCGCATGCCCAAGACCGAAGCGGCGGATCACGCCGTCCGGGTCGAAGAAGGACACCGTGGGCACCCCGCGCCGCCAGGCCTGCAGGTACGAGTTGGGGAAGCCCTCGGAGTCGGACGTGTTCACGAACACGCGCGCGCGCTCGAAGTAGTCGTTCACGTCGTGGTACGCCACGCGCCCGTGGAACTGCAGGTTGTCCAGGGCGGCGGCCTCGCGATGCGTGGCTTCGAACAAGTCCTCATGTCCGCCCTGGGGGCCGCCGATCATGTGCAGACGCACCTGGGGCAGCCGCTGCGCCAGGGCCAGCGCCAGGTCGGGCCGCTTGAAGGGACGCAGGTTGTTGACCCACAGCACCGGCACGTCGCGGGCCTCGAAATCCAGGTCGCGCACTGCCGGCTCCACCAGCATGCCGGCCAGGCGGCTGTCCAGCCCGTAGTTCGCCCGCAGCGCGGCGCGCTGCTGCTGGCTTTGCGCCAGCACGGCGTCGGCCCGGCGCAGGCCCCATTCGTAGAGCTTGCGGTCGCGCCAGAAGCGGATCA
>Ga0315900_10005801_pt1 | contig 16835 bp, 11 predicted proteins | sample LakEriMetagenome_FD_203521 | JGI IMG/M metagenome (GOLD analysis project Ga0315900, IMG submission 203521) | Freshwater fungal communities from buoy surface, Lake Erie, Ohio, United States - Buoy 12 MA114 | ecosystem: Environmental > Aquatic > Freshwater > Lake > Lake biofilm | place: USA: Lake... | reverse complement strand
CCGCTCCCCTACGAGTTCAAGGTGCTGAACAGCGGCGTGCCGAACGCGTGGGCGCTGCCGGGCGGCAAGATCGCGGTCAACCGCGGCCTGGTCGTCCAGCTCGCCGACGAGGCGGAGTTGGCCGCGGTGCTGGGCCACGAGATCGTCCACGCCGCCGCGCGCCACGGCGCACAGCGGATGGAGCGCGGGATGCTGATGCAGGGCGCGATGCTCGCCCTGCAGGTGGGTGCGGCGGACAGTCCGTACGCGGGCCTCGTGGTCGGCGGCGCGATGCTCGGGGCGAACCTCGTCACCGCGCGCTACTCGCGCGACGCGGAGCTCGAAGCGGACCGCTACGGGATGATCTACATGCAGCGCGCGGGCTACGACCCGGCCGCCGCGATCTCGCTGCAGGAAACCTTCGTGCGGCTGTCGCAGGGCCGCGGGGGCGGCTGGCTCGAGGGCCTGTTCGCGAGTCATCCGCCGTCGCCCGAGCGCGTGGCCGAGAACCGCCGCACCGCGCAGGAACTGCCGAAGGGCGGGCAGCGCCACCAGGAGCGCTGGAAGGCGCGCACGGCCGACCTGCGGCGCCGCCAGCCGGCCTACGACCAGTACGACCGCGGCGTCGCGGCGCTCGCGAAGGGCGATGCCCAGGCCGCCGAGCGGCACGCGCGCGAGGCGCTGCGCATCGAGCCGAACGAGGCGCGGTTCCACGAGCTGCTCGGCGACGTCGAACTGAAGCGCCGGAACTGGCGCGGCGCGGTGGACCACTACTTCCGCGCGAAGGACCGCGACCCCGCCTACTTCAAGCCCTATCTCGCGAGCGCGATCGCGAAGTACGAGTCCGGCGACCGCGCCGGCGCCGAGCCGCTCGCGGTGCGCGCCCAGGAACTGTTGCCGACGTCCACCGGCGCGTACCTGCTGGGTCGCTTCGCCGAGGCGCGGGGCGACGCGCAGGGCGCGTACGAGCTCTATTCGCAGGCCGCAGCCGCCGAATCCGAGTACGGTACGCGTGCGCGTCGCGAGGCCGCGCGGCTCGGCCTCGCACGGGATCCGGCGCGGTACTTCCAGCTGGAGCCGCGCCTCGCGCGCGACGGCGAGGTCTACGCCGCGATCCGCAACCGCGCGGGCATCGCCGTCACCGGGGTGCGCTTCGTCGTCGCGGTGGTGGACCGGGCGGGCGCCGTGGTCACGGGGCCGTTCGAGATGAACCTCGGGCGGCAGATCCTCCAGCCCGACGAGGTCGTCACGGTGCCGACGCGCGTCGGCCCGTACCAGGATCCGGCGATCCTGCCGTTCGTGCGCTTCCAGGTTCTCCAGGCTCAGCCGTTGAACCGCTGAGTCGCGCACGCAGCACGGGCTCGAGCCGTTCGATCGACTCGAGCGCGTGCCGGTAGCCGGTCTCGACCGCGCGGTCGAAGGCTCGCCACGCCAGCAGGTCCACGTCGGCGAGCGGCGGGGTCAGCAGCCAGTCGGTCTGCGTGCGGCGTGCGCGCGTCACGGCCGCACTGTTGACCATGCCCGAGCGCATCAGGATCTGCAGGATCGTCGGCCGCTCGCGGTGCCTGCGAAACCAGCCGACGAGCTTCCACAGCGGCGGCAGGTCCACGTCCTGGATGTCGGACGTGAACGCGCGGTCGTGCCCGACGTCCACGCCGATCACGGGACCGCGCCCGGCCTCGCGCATCACGTCCACGGGCAGGTTGTTGATGGCGCCGCCGTCGACGTACACCTCGCCGCCGTGGAACACCGGCGGCAGCACGCCCGGGATCGCGATCGACGCGCGCAGCCAGCGCCACAGTTCGCCGCGACGGTGCACGCTGCCGAGCCCGGTGGTCAGGTTCGAAGACACGGCGTAGAACGGCAGGCGCAGGTCTTCGATCGCGACGTCGCCGAAAGCGTGGCGCAGCAGCCCGGTCACCTTGCGGCCGGACACCAGCGAGACCACCGGCAGCGTGTAGTCGTTCAGCGGGTTCGAGACCGTGAAGGAGCGCCGGAAGCGCTCGACCATCTCGGCGCCGCTCCAGCCCGCGGCGACCGCGGCGCCCATCACCGCGCCCATGCTGGTGCCGCCGACGAGGTCGATCGCGAGACCGGCCTCGCGCAGCGCGCGGATCACGCCGACGTGCGCGAAGCCGCGAGCGCCGCCGCCCGACAGCACGAGACCGACGGCGCGCCCGGTCAGCAGGCGCGCGAGGCGCTCGACGTCGGTGCCGTCCACGAAGTGGTGGTGCGGCAGGCCCGGGCAGGCGAGCGCGTCCAGCCAGCGGGCCGCGGCGCCCGGCAGCACGGCCTCGTCGTGCAGCAGGAGGAGTTCGGCGCGGCCGGTGAGCGCGGCTGGGTCCGGTGGCAGCTGGGGCCACGCGCCTGGCGCCGCCTCGGCCCGCGCCAGCAGCAGCCAGTCGTCGGCCTGCCGCACGCACAGGCGGCTCCACGCGGTCGCGGTCGGATCCGCCACGTACACCACGTAGTCGTTCATGCTCTCGACGCGGTGGAACCAGTCGCTCGTGTGGTCCGCGCCGCGCACGCTCCACACCAGCTCGGTGCGACCGTGCCGCGACAGCGCCGCGACGAGTTCGGTCGCGAACTGCCCGACGTCCACCTCGAGGCTCTGCGGCAGCAGCGTGAACGTGCGCGGGCCCGGCGCGGCATGGCGATCCACGGTCTCGAGCCGCCGCGCCACCAGCTGTGCAAAGCGCAGGGTGGCGTCGGGGTGCTGCCGCACGAGCCGCTCGAACGCGGGTCGCGGCAGGCACGCGAGATCGCTGTCGCGCAGCGCCCGCACGGTCGCCGTGCGGGCGCGCCCGGAGAGCAGCCCCATCTCGCCGACGCTCTCGCCGGCGGCCACGCGGCCGAGCAGTCGCGGTGGGTCGCCGGGCGCGTAGACGCCGAGCGCGCCGGCGAGCACGAGGTACAGGGCGTCCGGCGGCTCGCCCGCCTCGAACAGCGCCGCGCCGCCGGGAATCGACAGCCATTCGAGTTCGTCGGCGACGGCCGCGAGCGTCGCGGGCGCGAGTCCCGCGAACAGCGGCAGCGTCTCGACCCTTAGCCTGAGCGCGTCGCGATCGGCGAGCCGCTCGGCGGGATCTCCGTCCATGCTCATGCCCCCAGCGTGCCGCTACAGTAGCGCGGATCGAGACGCGCGACCGAAGGAGCGGCGATTCTTGGCGGCTGAGGAAAACCCCGATTCCGCGCTGGTGCGCATCTGGGAGGCGGTCGCCGCGGTGCCGCCCGGCCGGGTCGCCACGTACGGAGCGATCGCCGCGGCCGCCGGGTTGCCGCGCCGCGCGCGGTTCGTCGGCCGGGCCCTGAAGCTCGCGCCGGAACGCCTCCGCCTGCCGTGGCACCGCATCGTCGCGGCGGGCGGCCGCATGGCGCTGCCCGCCGGCAGCGCGGCGCATCGCGAGCAGGTCCGCCGTCTCGCACGCGAGGGCGTGAAGGTGGTGCGTGGCCGCGTGGTCCCGACGGTCGCGGCGCCCGACGGCGCCGATCTCGACGCGCTCGTGTGGGGTCCGCCGAGGTAGACTCCCGCAGCTTCATTGGGGGCTCCCGGGGCGGGCGGATGACCGGTCGATACGTGGTGTTCTCGCACGGGCTGGAAAGCGGGCCGTGGGGCACGAAGATCTCGGCGCTCGCGGACGTCGCGCGCGCCGAGGGCTTCGAGGTCGAGTCCGTGGACTACCGCGGCGTGCGCGACCCCGAGGCGCGCGTCACGCGCCTGCTCGCGTACTGCCGGGCGTGCCAGGGCCGGCTGATCCTCGTCGGCTCGAGCCTGGGCGGCCTGGTCGCCACCGCCAGCGCGCGGCTGCTGCGCGCCGAGGGCCTGTTCCTGCTGGCGCCGGCCTTCTACATGGAAGGTCACGACCGCCTGCGGCCGGCGCCGCCGAACTGCCCCGTCGAGATCGTCCACGGCTGGCGCGACGACGTCGTGCCGATCGAGAACAGCGTGCGCTTCGCGCGCGAGTACGGCGCGACGCTGCACGCCTACGACACGGATCACCGGATGCACGACCGCATCCGCGAGCTGACCTACCTGTTCGAGTTCTTCCTCGCGCGTCTCGATCCGCTGGTCTCGACGCTCGAGGTGCAGGAGGAAGGCTCGTGAAGCCGGTACCCCCGGGCGCGGCGCCCTGGGTCGTCTACATCGTCGAGGGCGCCGGCGGAGCGCTCTATACCGGCATCACCACTTCGCTCGAGCGGCGCTTCCGCGAGCACACGACGGGCGCGCGCGGCGCCCGCTTCTTCAGGCTCGGCGCACCCCGCGCGGTCCGCTACGTCGAGCCGGCGCCGGACCGTTCCACCGCCTCGAAGCGGGAGGCCGCGATCAAGCGGCTGACGCGTAGCGCCAAGCTCGCGCTCATCGCCGGCGCGGATGCGCGGCCGCGCGCCCGCAGGACCGCCGGCACCTGATGCGCTACCTCGGCCTCGACCGCACCGCGCTCTGGATCGCCGCGCGCATCGCCTCGCTGTGGGTGCGGCCTACCGTGCTGCCGCTCGACGAGGCGGAGCGGTTGCGCGGCCGTGGCCGGCGCGTCGTCTACGTGCTCGAGCAGCGTTCGCTCGCGGACCTGGTCGCGCTGAAGATCGCGTGCCGGCGGCTCGGCCTGCCGTCGCCGGGCCGCCGGTTCCGGGTCGGCGGCCACGCCGAGCGCATGCCGGTCGTGGCGCTGGAGCGCACGCGCGGCTGGCTGCGTTCGAGGGTGGACCGGCGCCTGCCCGAGCGCCTGTCGCGAATCGTCACGCACGGGCTCGTCGCCCGGGACTTCGCGATCGACTTCGTGCCGGTGTCGGTGTTCTGGGGTCGCGCGCCGGGCCGCGAGCGCTCGTGGTTCCGGCTGATGTTCGCCGAGGACTGGACGCTCGTCGGCCGCACGGCGCGCCTGCTGTCGACGTTCGTGAACGGCCGCAGCACGCTCGTGCACTTCGGCGACCCGGCGCCGCTCGGCGAGTTCACGGGCCAGGGGCTCGAGGCGCGCCGCAGCGTGCGACGCGTCGCGCGTCGCATGCGCGCCGAGTTCCGGAACGTGCGCGCGGCGACCATCGGTCCCGACCTCTCGCACCGGCGTACGATCGTCGCCGAGGTCATAGGCCAGCGCGCGGTGCGCGCCGCGGTCGCCGGCGAGATGCGCGACAGGAACCTGTCGCGGCGCGAGGCGCTCGGCGTCGCGACGCGCTACGCGTACGAGATCGCGGCCGACTACTCGCACCGGTTCGTGCGCTTCATGGACGTGCTGCTGACGCGCCTGTGGACGCGCCTGTACGACGGCGTCGAGGTGCTGAACGGCGAGCGGCTGTCGGCGGCCGAGGGCGCGCAGGTGGTCTACGTGCCCTGCCACCGCAGCCACATGGACTACCTGCTGCTGTCCTACGTGATCTACCACCGGGGCTTCGTCGTGCCGCACATCGCGGCCGGCGTGAACCTGAATCTGCCGGTGATCGGGCGATTCCTGCGCAAGGGCGGCGCCTTCTTCCTGCGCCGCACCTTCAAGGGCAACGCGCTCTACCCGGCGGTGTTCACGAGCTACCTGTCGTTGATGATGCGGCGCGGGCACCCGATCGAGTACTTCATCGAAGGCGGCCGCAGCCGCACGGGGCGCCTGCTGCCGCCGAAGACCGGGATGCTGTCGATGACGCTGCGCGCGTTCCTGCGCGACCCGTCGCGGCCGGTCGTGTTCGTGCCCGTGTACTTCGGCTACGAACGACTGTTCGAGGCGAAGGCCTACGTCGGCGAGCTGTCGGGCCGTCCGAAGGAGAAGGAGACGGTGGTGGGGCTGCTGCGTGCGCTGCCGCAGCTCCGCGAGCGCTTCGGGCGCGTCTACGTCAGCTTCGGCGAGCCGATCGACCTCCAGGCGCACCTCGACTCGCACGCGCCGGGCTGGCGCGAACAGCCGCGCGGCGACGCGCGGCCGCCGTGGCTCGGCGGCGCGGTGGACTCGCTCGCCGCGACGATCCAGTGCCGCGTGAACGCCGCGGCGGCGATCTCGCCGGTGGCCCTGCTCGCGCTCGCGCTGCTCTCGACGCCCCGCCAGGCGATGCCCGAGGCGGACCTCGTGCGGCAGCTCGAGCTGTACCGGCGTCTCGCGGAGCTCGCGCCGTACGCGCGGGACACCTGGTGCACGCCGATGAGCGGCGCGGAGATCGTCGAGTACGGCCGGGCGCTCGACCTGCTCGAGAGCGTGCCACACCCGCTCGGCACCGTGGTTCGCATGGGCGAGGAATGCGCGATCCTCGCCGCCTACTACCGCAACAACGTGGTGCACGCCTACGCGCTGCCGTCGCTGGTGGCGTGCGCGTTCGTCTCGCAGCCCACGATGACGCGCGAGGACATCGGCCGGCTGGCCTGGCGCGTGTATCCCTACATCGCCCGCGAACTGTTCCTGCGCTGGCGGGAAGACGAAGTGCCGGCCGCGGTCGATCGCGTGCTGGAGAGCCTGTCGACGCTCGGATTGCTGCGATGCGAGTCGGCGGACGGCGTGGAGCGGTGGCACCGGCCGCCGACCGGCACGACGGAAGCGGTGCAGCTTTCCGTGCTCGCGAACGCCACGCTGCAGGTGATCGAACGCTACTACCTCGCGATCGCGCTGCTGCTGCAGGCCGGCCCGGACGCGATCACCCAGGAGGCACTCGAGAGCCGTTGCCAGCAGATGGCCAGCCGGATGTCGCTCCTGTACGAACTTCGTTCACCGGAGTTCTTCGACCGGCCCCTGTTCCGGCAATTCCTCGATCTTCTGCGGCACCGCAGCGTGATCGGCACCAGCCCCTCGGGCCGGCTGGTCTACGGCCAGCCGTTGCTGGACGTCGCGCGCGACGCGCGTTTGGTGCTGTCGGAGCAGATTCGCCACAGCATCCTGCAGGTCACGCACGCCTGACCGGCGGCGGTTTCGTTTTGCGCTGCAAGGGGCGCAAGTGCCTGCGCCGGCCGCTGCAAACGAGCGCCTCGCGCCGGCTATACTGCGGGCCAAATTGTCGCGCCGCCGTCGCCGTTCGGCATCGGCGCCACAGGCGAAAGGTCCATCGTCAAGTGGGCAACCAACGACTCCGGGCCGCTCGGCCCGGAACGAGCATGGGGAGCGAAATGAACAACGAAGCTATGCGCCGGACCGGACGCCGCGGGTCGCGCGGCGTGAGCCGCGCCGTGTCGGTCGCGCTGTGCGTGGCCGCGGGCGCGGGACTCGGGTTCGCGCTGCCCGCGCATGCGTTCGACTTCCGGCTCGGCGAGAGCGGCGTTTCCGGCAGCCTCGACACCACGATCTCGTTCGGCCAGGCCTGGCGCACCGAGAGCCCCGACCTGCGCCTGATCGGTACGGCGAACGGCGGCACTGGCCGCTCGCCGAACATCGACGACGGCAACCAGAACTATCTCGCCGGCGACACCTTCAGCCGGGCCCTCAAGATCACCACCGAGCTCAAGCTCGACTTCGGCGACTTCGGCGGCTTCGCGCGCTACGCGGCGCTGTACGACCACGAGGTCGAGGACGGCGAGACGCGGCGCTACCCGATCGCGCCGTTCGCGAAGAACCTCGCGGGCCGATACGGCCGACTGCTCGACGCGTTCGTCTACGGCAACTTCCAGCTGGGCGAGGGCCTGCCGCTCGAACTGCGCGTCGGCCGCCAGATCGTCAGCTGGGGCGAGAGCACCTTCATCCAGGGCGGCCTCACCGCCGTGAACCCGGTCGACGTCTCGGCGCTGCGCGTGCCGGGCGCCGAGATCAAGGAAGGCTTCCTGCCGCAGTCGATGGTGCGCGCCACGCTCGGCACCAGCGAGAACACCTCGCTCGAAGGCTTCGTGCTGTTCGACTGGAAGCGCACGGAGCCGGAGCCGGTCGGCACTTTCTTCTCGTCGAACGATTTCGTGCCGCGCGGCGGCAGTCGCGTGATCCTCGGCTTCGGCGCGTTCTCCGACCTCGGCGTCGACTTCCGGCCGCTGGGCGGGCCGCTGATCTCCGACTACCAGAATGCGACGCGCGCCGACACCATCGATCCCTCGAAGAGCGGGCAGTTCGGTCTCGCGTTCCGCTGGTTCCTGCCGCAGCTCGGCAGCGGCACCGAGCTCGGCTTCTACGCGATGAAGTACCACTCGCGCCTGCCGATGATCAGCGGCCGCACGGGCACGGCGGTCGGCGTCGCCAACGCCGCCGGCACCGCGATCGCCGTGAACGTAGCGGCGCAGGCGCTGGCCGCCGGCGCGACGCCCGCGGGCGCGATCGGCGCGGGCGCTGCGGCCGGTCGTGCGCAGGCGGTCGCGCGTGGCGGCGACATCGCGCTCGCCACCCTCCAGCAGTACGCGACGATCGGCGTGAACACCCAGCTCGGCCGCGGCAACGTGGGCGCGCAGGCCACCGGCCTCGCGACGCACGAGTACGGCAAGACCGCGCGCTACTTCATCGAGTACCCGGAGGACCTGAAGGTCTTCGGCGTGTCGTTCAACACGCAGCTCGGCACCACGGGCGTCGCGCTGCAGGGCGAGCTCACCTACCGCGCCGACACGCCGCTCCAGTACGACGACGTCGAGCTGCTGTTCGCGACGCTGACGGCGTTCGAGCAGGCGCTTTTCCCGCTGTCCGCGCCCCCGGGCGCGACGTTCCCGACCAGCTGCTTCCCGGTCGCGACGCTGTCGCGCTGCGGCCAGCTCGGCGCGTTCGCCCCGAACACGAACATCGCGGGCTGGGGCCGCTACGACGTCTGGCAGTTCCAGACCACCGCGACGAAGGCCTTCCCGCCGATGCTGGGCGCGCAGCAGGGCGTGCTGGTCGCCGAGGTCGGCGTCACGAGCATCCCCGGCATGGAGAGCAAGACCAGCGGCGGCCCCAACGGCCGCGGCCTGCGCTTAAACGGGCCGGGCACGTCGGTGTCGGGCAACTTCGAACTCGCCGGCCGCCACTTCAACGAGGTGGAGCCGCTGGACCGCTTCGCGGACGACCTCTCGTGGGGCTACCGCCTCGCGGGCCGTCTCGACTACCCGGGCCTGATCGGCGCGTGGAACATCAGCCCGCGCGCGTCGTGGCAGCACGACGTGAAGGGCACGACGCCGGGACCCGGCGGGAACTTCGTCGAGGGCCGATACGCCTACACCTTCGGCGTCAATGCCAACCTGCAGCAGCGCTGGGAACTCGACGCGTCGTACACGGTGTTCGGCGGCGCCGGCCGCTTCAACGACCTCAACGACCGCGACTTCCTCGCGGCCAGCCTCAAGTTCTCCTTCTAGGAGTTCACGATGCAGATCCGAATCTCCAGGCTCGTCGCCACGCGCCTCGCGCGCGCGGCCGTCGTCGCGACCGCCTTCGCGGTCGCCGGCCCCGCGGTCGCGCAGATCTCCGCGCAGGAAGCGGCGCGTCTCGGCGCGGACCTCACGCCGCTCGGGGGCGAACGGGCCGGCAACGCCGCCGGCACGATCCCCGCGTGGGACGGCGGCCTGTCCTCGGCGGCGAAGGCCGGCCACCCGAACTTCAAGTCGCCCGGCCGCGTGCCGGATCCGTTCCCGAACGACAAGCCGCTGTTCCGCATCAACGCCGCGAACATGGCGCAGTACGCGGACCGGCTCACGGAAGGCCACAAGGCGCTGCTCAGGCAGTACCGGGACACGTACTTCATGAACGTGTACCAGACCCGCCGCACGGCCGCGTCCCCGCAGCGCATCTACGACGCGACGAAGCGCATCGCGACCACCGCCAAGCTCGCGCCGGGCGGCCACGGCGTCACGGGCGCCGCGGAGGGCATTCCCTTCCCGATCCCGAAGCAGGGCGTCGAGATCTTCTGGAACCACGTGCTGCGCTACCGCGCCGACACCGCCGCGCGCCAGATCGGCCAGGCGGCGGTCACGCCGAGCGGCAGCTACAACATGGTGAAGTTCAACGACGAGTTCCACGTCGTCTACTCGCTGCCGGGCGCCAAGGAGCAGGAGCTCGACAACGTCATCCTGTACTTCATTCAGGAGACGGTGGCGCCGGCGCGCCTCGCGGGCGAGATCCTGCTGGTGCACGAAACGCTCGACCAGTCGAAGGAGAACCGCCGCGCGTGGCTCTACAACCCGGGCCAGCGTCGAGTGCGTCGCGCGCCCAACGTCGCGTTCGACAACCCGGGCACCGCGGCCGACGGCCTGCGCACGTCGGACCAGTTCGACATGTACAACGGCTCGCCCGAGCGCTACGACTGGAGGCTCGTCGGGAAGAAGGAGATCTTCGTCCCGTACAACAGCTACCGGATGCACTGGGCGAAGACCAAGCCGGGCGACGTGATCCGGCCGCTGCACATGAACCAGGACACGACGCGCTACGAACTGCACCGCGTCTGGGTCGTGGACTCCGTGCTGAAGCCCGGCCAGCGCCACATCTACAAGCGCCGCACGCTGTACGTGGACGAGGATAGCTGGCAGATCCTCGCGGTCGACGCCTACGACAACCGCGACCAGCTGTGGCGCGTCCAGGAAGGCCACGTGATCAACTACTACAACGTGCCGACCCTTTGGACGACGATGGAGACGACGTACGACCTGCAGTCGCGGCGCTACCTCGCGCTCGGCTTCGAGGACGACCCGAACCGCTCGTACGACTTCAACATCAAGCGCACTCTGCAGGACTACACGGCCGCGGCGCTCCGCGCGCGCGGGACGCGCTGACCGCCGGCGCGGCGTGACGGCCCCGAGGGCCGCGCGCCGCGCTCGTTCCCTCGGCCGGCCCGCGATGCGTGCCGGCCGTATCGCACCCGGACGGGGGAGTCCACCGATGCCGTTCCCCTCCAGAGTCCCCACCACCCTGCTCGCGGCGCTGTTCGGCGCCAGCCTGGTCGCGACGAGCGCGCGAGTGGTCGTCGCGCCGCTCGCGGTGCGCTCGCTGCTGCTCGACGTGCAGGCCGTGCCCGGCGCGAACGGGCGCCTCGTCGCGGTCGGCGAGCGCGGCCACGTGCTCGTGAGCACCGACGGCGGCACCACGTGGCGGCAGAGCCGCGTGCCGACGCGAGCGACGCTCACCGGCGTGTACTTCGCGGACGTCCGCAACGGCTGGGCAGTCGGCCACGACGAGGTGATCCTGCGCACCACGGACGGCGGTGCGACGTGGACGCGCGTTCGCTACGAGCCCGATCGCGAGCAGCCGCTGCTGGACGTCTGGTTCGCCGACGCGAACGTGGGACTCGCGGTCGGTGCGTTCGCGACGATCTACCGCACCGCTGACGGCGGCGCGACCTGGGAGCCTGCCGAGTTCGCGCCGGCGCCGGTCGCCGGCGCCGCGGCGCGCGCGACGCCCGGGACGCCGGACGAGGACCTGGACGCCATGGCCGAGGACGAGGAGGTCACCGAACCGCACCTGAATGCGGTTGCGGCCTCGTCCACCGGCAAGCTCTACCTGGCCGCCGAGGCCGGCAATCTCTACCGGTCCGACGACGCCGGCGCGACCTGGACGCAACTCGCCTCCCCCTACGAGGGCTCGTTCTTCGGCGTGCTCCCGCTCGACGGCGACGTGGTGCTGGCGTTCGGCCTGCGCGGCCACCTGTTCCGCAGCGAGGACGCGGGAGCGTCCTGGACCCGCCTCGAGTCGGGCAGCGAGTCCCTGCTCGCCGGCGGCGCGCGCCTCGCGGACGGCACCATAGTGATCGTCGGTCTCGCGGGCACGGTGCTGGTCAGCACCGACGGCGGCCGCACGTTCGAGCGCCGGCAGCAGCCGGACCGCCGCGGGTTCGCGGCCGCCGCGCCGGGCCGCGCGGGCGCGGTACTCGTCGGCGAGTCCGGCGTCCGCGAACTGTCCGTCGCGCAGCTGACCGGCCGCGCGCAGTCCTGAGCGGCCGGCCGCCGGCGCCGCCACCGAATCCGGAGCAAACATGGCCGTTCCTTCCACCGAGCCCGCCTTCGTCCGCAGGCTCGAGCACTACGTGTTCGACTTCCGGAACGCGGTGCTGGTCGCGTTCGTCGTGGCGACCGTGGTCTTCGGCTGGATCGCGTTCGCCGGTCTCAAGATCGACACGCGCTTCACGAAGCAGCTGCCGCTCGAACACGAGTACATGCAGACCTACCTCCAGCACCAGGAGGAGTTCGGCGGCGCCAACCGGGTGCTGATCGCCGTCGTCGCGCGCGACGGCAACATGTTCACGCCGGAGTTCCTGCAGGCGCTGAAGGTCGCGACCGACGAGGTCTTCTTCATCCCGGGCGTGGATCGCGCCCGCGTGCAGTCGCTGTGGACTCCCAACACGCGCTACACGGAGGTCGTCGAGGGCGGCATCGAGGCCGGCGACGTGATCCCCTCCGGCTTCGAGCCGACGCCCGAGGGCCTCGCGCAGGTGCGCGAGAACATCCTGAAGGCCGGCATCGTCGGCCGGCTGGTCGCGAACGACTTCTCCGGCGCGATCGTCTCCGCGCAGCTCCTCGAGCAGGACCCGGCCACCGGCCAGCCGGTGAACCTGATCGCGATCGGCGAGGCGCTCGAGAAGGTGCGCGCCAAGATCGAGGGTGGCACCGCCGAGGTCGGCATCCCCGCCGACCGCTTCGACGTGCACGTGATCGGCTTCGCGAAGGTGATGGCCGACGTGCGCGACGGCGCCGAGGCGGTCGCGCTGTTCGCGGTCGCGACCGTCGTGCTGACGCTCCTGTTCGTCTGGCTGTACATCCAGTCGTTCCGTGTCGCCCTGGTGCCCGTCATCTGCTCGATCGTCGCCGTGATCTGGATGCTGGGCCTGCTGGTGCTGCTCGGCTACGGCGTCGACCCGCTCGGCATCCTGGTGCCGTTCATCATCTTCGCGATCGGCGTCTCCCACGGCGTGCAGAAGATCAGCGCGATCGGCGACGCCGCCCTCGAGGGCGCGGACTCTAACCAGGCCGCTCGGCTCACGTTCCGCCAGCTGTTCATTCCCGCGATCGTCGCGCTGCTCGCGGACCTGGTCGGCTTCGTCACGATCCTCGCGATCCCCGTCGAGGTGATCCGCGAGATGGCGATCACCGCGAGCCTCGGCATCGGCGTCGTGATCCTGACCGACCTGGTGCTCCTGCCCATCCTGATCTCGTTCCTGCGCTTCGACGCCAAGTACTCCGCCCGCATCCGCGTGCGGGCATTCAAGATGGAGGCGAACGTCGCGCCGGTGTGGGAGGCGGTGTCCGCGCTCGGTACGCGGCGCAACGGCGCCATCGTGATCGCGCTCGCGGTCGTGCTCGGCGTCGTCGGTTTCATGAAGGGGCGCGAAACCCCGATCGGCGACACCACGGCCGGCGTCCCGGAACTGCACCCCGACTCCCGCTACAACCTCGACACCGAAGCGATCACGCGGAAGTTCTCGATCGGCACCGACATCCTGAACGTGATCGTCGAGACGCCCGCGAACGGCTGCGTGAACTACGACGTGATGCGCCGCATCGACGAGTTCGCGTGGCACATGGCGAACGTCGAGGGCGTGCGCGACGTCGTGAGCCTGCCCGGCGTCTCCAAGGTCGTGAGCGCCGGCTGGAGCGAGGGCAATCTCAAGTGGCGCAACCTGCCGCGCAACGAGCAGGCGCTCGTGCAGGCGCAGGGCTACATCGACACCAGCACCGGGCTGCTCAACAAGGACTGCAGCGTGATGCCGGTGACGCTGTTCCTGGCCGACCACAAGGCGGAGACGATCGAGCGCGTGGTCGCGGCCGTGAAGGACTTCCGCGAGGCGAACCCGTCGGACGAGGTGAAGTTCCGGCTCGCGACCGGCAACGTCGGGGTGATGGCCGCGCAGAACGAGGAAGTGCGCGCGAAGGAACTGCCGATCCTCGCGTACCTGTTCGCCGCGATCGCCGTGATGTGCCTCGTCACGTTCCGCTCGTTCATGGGCACGCTCGTCGTGCTGATCCCGCTCGCGCTCGTCTCGATCCTGGTCTACGCGGTCATGGCGATCGTCGGCATCGGCCTCAAGATCACGACGCTGCCCATGGTCGCGCTCGGCGCCGGCATCGGCGTCGACTACGGCATCTACCTGTTCAGCCGGATGCAGGAATACCTGCGGCGTGGCGTTCCCGTGCAGGAGGCGTACCGGCGCACCCTGCGCGTGACCGGCACCAGCGTCACGTTCACCGGAATCACGCTGGCGGCGGGCGTGATCACGTGGGTGTTCTCGCCGCTGAAGTTCCAGGCTGACATCGGCCTGATGCTGACCTTCATGTTCCTCGTGAACATGCTCGCGGCGATCCTGCTGATCCCGGCGCTGGCGGCGTGGCTCGTGAAGCCGACGCCGCAGGAGCCGGCGGCGGGCAGCAGTACCGCGGGCGCGGCAGCGAGCGCGACCACGGCCTGAGGCAGCGCGACGGGGACCTCGAGGTCCGGGCGCCACGGCCCAGCGGTGCACCCGACGCGTCGGCTTCGCGACGGGCGTCGTTGGGGGCCGGCCTGTGGTTCCTGCTGCCGGAGCCGCCGCCCCAGAAGAAGCCGCCCGTCAGCGTCTTGAGCGCGGACCTGCGCAACGCGACCGGCGACGCCGCCCTGGACGGCACGCTCGAGCCGGTCGTGAAGCTGGCCCTCGATAACGCGACCTTCGTCAGCGCGTTCGCGCGCTCGGACGTGCGCCGCGCGCTCGGACGTGCGCCGCGCGCTGGGCGTGCCGGCGCCGGTGCCTTTCGACGCGGCGGCGGCGCGCGCGCTGGCGGTCCAGCAGGGGCTGGGCGTGGTGGTCGAACGTGAGATCGCGCGCTCCGGTCGCGGCCACCGGATCCGCCTCGTGGCCAAGCAGCCGGTGGCCGGGACCGAGATAGCCCGCGCCGAGGGCGTCGCGGACGACCGCCAGCAGGTGCTCCGCGAGACCGGGGAACTGGTCGGCGAGATCCGCGAGGCGCTCGGCGACGAGTCGAACGACGCCAGCCAGCGGTTCGCGCTGGACACGCTGACGGCGACCTCGCTCGACGTCGTGCGTCACTACGCGACGGCGATGGACGCGCTCGCCAACCGCGTTCGACGCGGCGGTGCAGAGCTTCGGCGAGGCGGTGGTGATCGACCCCGGCTCCGGGCTGGCGCACGCCGGCATGGCGGTCGCCTCGAAAAACCTCGGGCGCGCCACGGACCCGCAACGCGAGTCGCGCCGTATTCTCCGGGGCGGGCTGCGTCATGTCCGGTGGGCTGCGCGCCGGATCGTGATGCTGCCGCGGGCCTGTCCGGAACGGGCGTCCGCCCGTGACCGCCGCAGTTCAGTCCGCCAGCGGCTTGCCCCGCAACCGCTTCACCTGCGTCCGCTGCTTCTTGCCTTCCAGCCGACGTTCCCTGGAGGCCCGGGTCGGGCGGGTGGGGCGGCGGGTCTTGGGGCGCACCCGGGCCTGCAGGATCAGCTCCGCCAGCCGTTCGAGCGCATCCCGACGGTTGGCCTCCTGCGTGCGGTGTCGGTGCGCGGTGATGATCAGCCAGCCGTCGCGCGTCAGGCGCCGCCCGGCGAGCGTCGCGAGGCGCCCGCGCGCGTGCTCGTCCAGCACCGTCGATCGGGCGGCGTCGAAGCGCAGCTGCAGGGCGGTCGCGACCTTGTTGACGTTCTGTCCACCCGGACCCGGCGAGCGGATGAACTCGAACTCGAGCTCGGAGTCCGGCACCTCGAGGCCCGGGGCGATCTCGATGCCCATCGGCTAGAGCCCGAACGGCCGCGCCGGCGGCGCGGACTCGGACTGCACCTGGCCTGGCGGCGGCACCGGGGGCGCCTTCTCCCGCGGCACGCGCCGCGCGGGCAGCTTGCCCTCGCCGACGATGTGGCCGTCCGCGTCGATCATGCGCACGTCGAGCTGCGCGCGGGGGATGGTGATGCCGGCCTCCTTGAATACCCTCCAGATCGCGCGGTTCACGTCCGAGCGAACGTTGTTCACGCCGGCCTCGGGGTCGGCGATCCAGAAGCGCAGTTCCAGCTCCATGCCGTAGTCCTGGAAACCCATCAGCCGCGCCACCGGCGGCGGCTCCTTCAGGATGCGCCTGCTGCAGTCGGCGGCCGTCAGCAGCACCCTGAGCGCGTGCTCGGGGTCGTCGTCGTAGCTGATGCGCACCGGCAGCTTCAGCCGCACGCGACGGTCGCTGTAGCTCCAGTTGATCACCTGGTTGGTGATCAGGTTCTGGTTGGGCACCAGCGTCTCGACGCCGTCGCGGTCGCGCACGACCACGTAGCGCCCGCGCAGTTCCTGCACCCAGCCGAAACCCTCGGTGCTGGTGCCGGTGGTGCCGGTGAAGCTGATCACGTCGCCAGGCTTGATGCTGCGGTCCATCAGCAGCACGAAGCCGCTGACGAAGTTCGCCGCGATCGCCTGCAGGCCGAAGCCGAGACCCAGGCCGAGCGCACCGCCGAAGATGCCGAGCGCCCCGAGGTCGAGCCCGGAGGCCCGCAGTCCCAGCAGGATGCCGAGGCCGATCAGGAACGCGTAGGTGAACTTCGAGACCGCGATGCGCGTGCTGGCGGCCAGCCCCTGCACGCCCTGCACGCGGCGCTCGAGCCAGCGGCCGATCCAGGCGCTCACGATCACGAACGCGACGATCGTGAACAGCGTGCGGATGATCGACCAGAGGGTCAGCGGCGCCTCGCCCTTGGCCGCCGGCGTGACGGTGACCGAGTCGAGCACCTCGATGAAGGCCTGCAGCCAGCCGAGCAGCTGCATCGCGACGAAGAACCAGATCACGAGCGCCGCGCGCACTTCCCACGCGCGGAGCGCGCTCGCGGGGCCGAGCGAGACGCGCAGCCCGAACACGAGGCCGCGGATCGCGATCAGCGCGCCGAGCAGCACGAGGCACTGGTCGAGCAGCGCGGTGTCGAGCCCGGCGAGCCCGAGTGCGGCGCGCGACACCAGCAGCACCAGCAGCGCGACGGCGTAGGGCAGCGCCACGCGGAGCGCCTCGGCGAGCAGCGCCCGGCTCGATCCGGCCGTCGCGCGCGTGGCCGGCGGTGCGGTCGCGGCG